>OMLO01003437.1_pt1 | contig 13055 bp, 9 predicted proteins | sample 1674811 | NCBI WGS metagenome assembly OMLO01 (sample SAMN06265003, study PRJEB25207) | coral metagenome | isolation source: Coral host | place: Mexico:La Bocana,Puerto Morelos, Mexico | collected 2008-11-13
CCGAGGGCAGCATTTTCAAGTCCGAGGTCACAGTTTTTCACTATACGGACCGACCCTAAGCCGGTAAATAACTTATTCATGTTTTTCCAAGCTCTCAAACAAAACAAAACTCACAGAAAACAAACTCGCGCAAGCGTTACTGTGACCGTGGTCAGAGATAAGAAAATCCGGACCACGCTAAGAACCAATCAGATTGTGGGATTCGTTACCGTGCCCGATTGGAAAAAAATAAAATGTTTTATTTTTTTCCAAGTGGGCATGGTAATAAATCCTACAATCTGATTGGTTCTTAGTGCAGTCCGGATTTTCCTATCTCAGACTGCAGTCACAGTAACACTTGCGTGAGTTTTTTTCCGTGAGTTTTTTTTCTTTTGAGAGCTTGGAAAAAAACAAATAAGTTATTTGCCTGCAACCTTGGGCAGCATTTTCAAGACCTCAGTCACAGTTTCACTATACGGCAAATAGCATCCACAAATCTTGAAGAAAATGCTGGAAAAATAAAGGCAATTTTTGTTGTCAGAGCAGTCCTGTGAGCCAAAAAGTTTGAATATTGCCAGTCACACCCTCTAAGCCCGCCAAGAAGTCGAGAGTAGTGTTAGGAGATTTTAGATGTCTTGCCAATTCAACGCATCCAGAATTGACGGGTGAATTTCCGCATCTCTTGTTACAATCATGAAGGGAAACACCATTTTCATCAGAAAATTTTAATGTGAAAGGATCAACATTTGACATGTAGTTCAAAAAATCTTGACAATAGTCTGAGTTTGCTCTTGTAAACATATGCATTTCTGTTCATCCGCTTCCAACTCCATTTTCCTTCGCTCAAAGATATTCTAATTGTGTGATTAATAGTGCTGGTTGAAATACCGCTTGGAAAATTCCCATGTAATTAAACTTGTTCTTTGATATTTTTGGACGATGTGGAAGGTTTCATGGTTTTCATAGTTTCTATCAGGTGAAGATCTCCTGTACTCAATTTCTGTGGATTCCCATTATTCTTTTTTGGCACTAACCGTACCATTAGTACAAACTTTTGCCATACGTTGTTAGCAGTGTTTCTGGAAATTTTTCGCTAAGTTCCATCCACTTTGCAGGAGAGTATCCCGATGTCCTATCGCCACTAGTTTCAAGAATTTTGTCAATAATTTTCCCTTTCAATTCTTCCGATAGTCCATTTCCCCTTTCATAGAATCTTCCTTTCTTGTTGAATGCCATGACCACTAATGCACTTTACACAAACCATGTGAGAACTTTTTTTATATCATGTGACAACTTCTTTTTTTGGATCACATGGTAAGTTTCTTACAGTACACATTTCAAAATTCTAATGGCAGATTTTACCACTCTTACTAGTGCTTTTGTGATGTGGGAATACTGTGAAGCCCCTGTAATGAAGAATCCATGTGAGGTGGGCAGGGCTTGACCTTAACTTTTGTTACCAGTGGGCTTATGGCTAGTAAATGGTAGTTCTTACTTACCAAAGAGCCCTTCCTTCTGGCCATAAAAAAGTTTGCTCCGTAAAGAGCAGCAAAAAACACGCTATTTTGTGCAGGCCTGACAAATTCTTATCCTCCAATACATGTCATCAAATACCATCAAAAGATTGATCATATGTCAAAGTTTGCACACATGATTTGCATTTTGTGAAACTGAAAATCCTGTGGTATTTGGCTAGTTGACCACTACCAAGGTCAGGCCCTGAGTGGACGTCAAACTGGTAAAAAAAACCTATGTTGGGGAACCACACTTTGTATAAGGCTTAATTCAACAGGGAAATCATAGAGAATATCCACAGGTCTAATAGATGTCTACGCTCTGTATTAAATTAACATTATTTTTGCATTTCAAATTGATTTAATTATCCTTATTAAATAAAATGATTTCAAGCAAGCTCCTTAGAGACTTGGGCTTGTAAGATGAAATACAGCTTGCCCAAAGGACAAGCAGAGCTTTTGAATTTCATCTCACCCTGAGACACCAGAAGATTTCTTATCTTGTTCAACATCTTTCAGTATCCACACATAATTTCTCATGGCAAATTCATTTAGTAGTTTTAATTTTCTTTTAGTTTTAGAAAAGTTGGCCAGTCTGTAGTCTGTGGAACAAAAATGGGTGAAGTACTCAGAAGTTCTCACTTCCCATTAATCTTCTCTCCTTCTCTCTCTTTCTGTATTTTCCTCTTTTTCTTCCTGTAGAGTTGTTACCTTATTTTCTTCTAGGCTACTAGCCATTTTCCATACCATTTCCTCTACTACAAAGGTGTCATTGTAGTGGGGAAAGGGTAGTGGGAACAGTTTTGCTCTCAGTTTAAGAAAAAAAATACACTGAGACAGACTGGGACTTTGTGTACACCTACATATCTTTTTTTTTCACTCCATTGAAACAAATGATTATATGCCTTAAAAACCTATTGAATTGCAATAGTTGTGTATATGATTAAATTTTTCAGTTGGCATGTGCGAAACATTGACAATATTCAGCGTGTACGTCGAGATGAAGAAAATGCAAGATTAGAAGAGCAGGAAAGAGAAAGAAGGAAAGCTCTGGCAGTAAGTTGTCAGGATTATTTTAATAAGCTTCAAAGCTACTACAATCAGTTGTACCAGATACTCTTAGTATATTATGTAGTATATTGTAAAACTAATTTAATTTTGAACTGTGTTTAGGAGCAAGAGGCCAGAACAGCCTTACTACGTGGTCGTGCTACCAGAAAGCAGCTCAAAGATGGAACTTCCCATGACAAAGCAGTTGTTGCAGTTGACAACAAACCACAACATCTTAATTTGTTTGCTGACATTGAAGAGAAGGTGGATAACTTGATGACATATTTTTGATGATGGTGGTCAAAAACTTGCCAAGGTTTTTTTTTTTGGAGGCCACTTAACTTACCTACTGGCCTGTTCAAATATTTTCTGATAGACATGTTGCTTTTAAGATAGTTTCTAGCATCCATACTGGAACTGTGCTAAACATTTTATGTTGTGTTATGGGCTTTTTAAATGATAAAAGGAAAGTTTCACTATTCATTATTATTTTATGAATGGTTCTCCTATTTTGTAGATTCTTCAGGAGAGGTGAAAGTCAAAATAAGTAAACCATACTCTATACAACACTCTTAACTGCCTGACTATAGATTTATCAGCCAGCCATTTGTAGAACATCACAAAGGAAGGATTTTCTCGGCAACTGTTGCATGGTACTAATAATATTACACCCAGTTAATTCATAATTGTTGTTCCAGCTCAGTCATGGAAGCAACCATGAATATGAAGCTGAGAAAAGAGCTGAACAGGAGAAAAGAGAAAAAGCCATTGGCCTTTTAACTTACCTTGGACAGAGTGAAAGAGATGCCCAAGGTTTGTTATGTACTCTCTTCCTAACTACATAGTCAATACTAAGTACAATCATTTACAGTTTATTTATTTCCATTAAAAATCACAAATTACATTAACAAGTTAGTTCAGGAAACCAGCACTGAACTAGAATTAATTTAACTGTTCTACACGATCTACACGATCTTGTGCTGTGTTCATGAAGTTGATGGCTCCCTGTGCTAAAAGCTTGACTTTAACATGAATGTGCAACTTTCTCTTTTTCCATTGTTAGGTTTGAGTCACCAATAAGTTGGTTATTAATCAGAATTGAATGTTTGACCTTATGGTGTCTTTCCAATCTCTGGGATTTTGTCTTATCAGTTTCTGTAGCATTCTGTCTAATTTAACCAAGCTTGCTAAGACCATACTTGGAGAATATCAAGTCTTGTTTTTTTAGACCTTGCTGTGTTTGGTCCATACTGTCAAGACCTCAGGTCAAGTCTTTTTTTTGTTTAGACCTTGCTGTGTTTGGTCCATACTGTCAAAACGTCAGGTCAAAGTTAATATAGGGCAATGGTTATGAAGCCAGGCAAACATCAAAGGAGCAAGTCTTCCGCAGTCTTTTGTTTTCTACTCATACACTGGGTATGAATTATGTATTCTAACCAAAACGTTTGTATCTGTGAGTTCCTCAATATGGGGTAAACAACTACCCCCTACATATAATCTATTATTTTGTTTTGTGCACAGTCAAAGGAACCAAAGAATTTGTCAAGTTTCATAACCATTCCCCTCTAATGACTATGCTCAGTATTCTCCCAGTACAACCATAAGTATTAATATAATGTATGTGAATTTCATTATAGTAGGTCTATATGTATACCACATGGACTTGTAGATGACTTCACACTCACAGACTCTACTTTGAGAGTAGCACAAACATGGAGTAAAATGTAGTGTTGGAATGGAAATCTGGTATGAAGTGTTCAGTGGTATAAAGGTACCGCTGAATCACAATGGAGTGGTAGCCAGTCAACAATTAAAATTGTCTGTTATTCCATTTTCCTTGCATGTAGGTGTAAAGCCATGGTATGTCAAATCACATCAAGAGAGAATGAACATTAATGGCACAAGTGAAAGGTGAATCTTTTCTGTTGTTAGCTCTTTACTGGTCATGACATTTGTTTCAATTATTTGGTTAAACAATTAAACCCATGCAGTGGCCACAGAAACTCTCTTAATTATCAAACTCTCACAGCCAAGCAGGTTAATTCATACTAAATATAGTTAACCCTCTCTTAAGGACACCTCTCCAATATGAACACCTCTCTGTTACAAACAGTCTTCTATGTCCCAAAAATATTCTTACATATTTTCTTCAAAAGAAAACCTTCATGGTGCGGCTCATCTCTAATACTGAAAAAGGACAAGAGATCTTGGCTGGACCCAGAGACACAGTTCATATAAATTTAACCTTGTTATTATGGACGCCAGGTGACCAGGTAGTTTGTCAATGGATCACAATTTCTTGGTGGCGGTTACACACACAGATCACTTGTTAGCCTGAAAATGTATTGAAACTGTAACTTTTTGCTCTCTTTGTTTTGTGTGTTGTAATTTATTTTCTCTGTGTTTAGCTCTAAAGAAACTGACAGAAAGAATTTAATGGATCCACTTCAAAACATGACTAAATTCCTTGAAGCAAAGAAATCTCACAAAAGAGACAAGGAACGGAAACACAAGGATAAGCACAAGAGACAGAGACACACTGAAAAGGACTCTAAAACACAACCAAAGAAAAGTGTTGAACAAATGAGAAAAGAGAGATTAAGACGAGAGCAGGAAGAACATGAACGAGAAAGGAAGCTGCTAGCGTCCATAAGAGGAGAAAACAATAATGAAGCTACAACAGATCTTACTCATGACGCTTATAGGTATTCACTCATTATTTTCTTTTTAGTAAATTTCATTGTGTACATCCAGCTGCAAGTCACTTCTTCCCTTGCTGATCGTGTCTATAACAAAATTCTCGATCATGATTGCTTCTCTGTTCACCTATTTGCCACATAATCCATGCAAGATCATGTGGGTGTCTAACCACAGGTACTTTCTAACTAGATGCCTGTAATTGGATTGAATTTGCCACATAATCCATGCAAGATCAGTACCCAAATACAACCGTTTTAACTAAATGCCTGTAATTGGATAGCTACGCCATTTGCACGCCAATTACCTGCTCTCTAAGGCGTCCTTCTTAGTGTTTTCTTTTTTGAGTGTATTTACAGGGTTCAAATTAGGGGGTCGGGGACATGTTCCCCCGGAGAAAAATTTTTCCGAACTTTAAAACGTTATTTTTGGTAGAACTCTGGCACAGCGTTTGCACTGTTATAGATGCTGTTATCATAACACTTACATTCCAATAGAAATAGCCAAAGATTGAAAAAAGCTGACGATGGCTCTGTTGAGGGAAAGGGAAGTCACTTGTGGAGGTCAAGGGATATTTAGCAACCAAATTTTCAATAGGGGTTTAGTTCCTGCGGCGGCAGGTTACCTAGCATAGTAAGGGCATGCTCCCCAAGAAATGTTTGAATTTTCAGAGAGAGCTCCCCAACGCTATTTTATGTATTCGGTGGAACTTTTGCACTATTATAGATGCTGTCATAGATGCTGTCATTACAATACCAATATTCAAGTGAAAGTAGACAAATGCACGTCTTATCAAGAGCGAGTTATCTGTACAGGTTGAGCTATACAACTAAATGCTTAGTAGGGTCTTAGTTCCTGCTAGTGTACCTAACAAAAAACTGGGTCGGGGGGGGGCACGCTCCCCCGGAAATGTTTTAAATACCTAGAACCTCTGGAACGCTATATTAGAAATTCTGGTAGAACTTTTGTACTACTGTCAAAGCCGTCAATAACGTAATATTTTGAGTGGCCTCCTCCCTTAAACACATTTTTTTTCAGCCGGCCCTCCTTTTGAGCCATTTGTTTTGGCATGTGGCAGCCACTCGTGGAAATTACTAAAAGTCGGATCAGTTTACGCGTACAGTTAATCCCTAATTGTTTCTCAAACAGATCGATTTCCTATACAAATTGTACTCGGTCCAATTTCTATTACTTACTTGTTTTTTTTTAATTTTTACCTACGTATTGGTTTTGTTTCAGATACAATTCTCAATACAATCCAGAGCTAGCCAGAAGACCTAGGAACGATCGACGTTGCCGACCATATTAGGTTTGTTAAAAACCACCGAAGACAACCGACTTCTTCAAGTAAGTTCCCCGAAGAGAGCCGATTACTATCGTGAGTTCTCCGAATATTCCCGACCGCTATAAGCAAGTTTACTGAGGAGAGCCCGTTTCTATCATCAAGTTGACCATAGAGGAGTATTAAATACGAGCAAGTTCACCAATTTCAGTGACTTTGTGGGGAAATGACTAGGTTAGTCAAAGTTTGGGAACATTCGCTGAGAGACATCTGAAAATAATCCAAATAACTTGCCAAGGCAAATTATGTGGAAAAGAACCGAAAGTGAATGGCACTCCATCTTGATGTGCTAGAACAAGCTAGTGATAATAAATTATTCCATACTTCCAAAGAGTAATGACTTTTATTAGTACTAAAATAACGTTCATATTATTATGAGTCAGATAAAGGTACACACCCTTAAATTATAAACGTTCCAAGTCACCAAACGCCTGTGGCAAGCAGTGTTTTTTCCAAAAACAAACAATCAGAAGAACACATTCAAGCACTAGCACAGTACCTGTACACATCATCAACAAACACCAAACCTTTATCATCTAAGAGATGTAGTTAGTTGACAGTTCGCGTTTGTTGATTGATCAGTATAACGTGTTTGATGTATTTCTATATGATATTTTAATAAAATTAATTTATGAAGGAAACTATAAATATTATTTAAGAACTCAATTAATTGACGTAGTATATAAAATTGAAAACAAAAACTGAAGAATTGCAAAATTGCTTGGGAAGCGCGTAAAAATATTATAATTGTCATCAATGGCGTAATCCCTAAACAAGTCTTACTCTCAATAAATATCGAGCACTTCGTCGAAACCATAAAGCAAGCACGACAAAAAAGGCAACAGAAAACACAAAACAAGCGAATAAATATGGAGAGCTTCTTGTCTTCTCAAAAGTCCTTGATAATACTGAAAGCAAGGTAATAACCAAAAGAGTTAGCATGTGACCTAATCTGATATTAAGAGACAACCAAGAAAAAACCCTCACTTAGTCCTACATAAGTAAAGACGATCTGACTAGATACGCCTTTTTCCTTTTAAACTCTGTGTATAAGTCGCCTTCTGTCACTGCTTAGGCATCTCTTCCTTGAACCCAGATACCATGTATAGGGTTGAGGGCGGGCTGGGATAAAAGCTAAATACTTCCCCAAACGAGTGAATTGAAGTTGCATACCTGATTTGTTAGGATTAGCTAGTGTTGACCCAACACCTGTAATACTCCGCACCATGTGGTTGTACTGGAATACAAATGAAGAAAAAATGGATAAAACTAGATTTATCAAACGTTGAGTTCTACAGTTCTGCTACCGAAAAATAAAATGCATACGAAAATCCTCCATAGTTCCGTTAGGGTTGTATGTCACGTGATAGTTTGTGTAGCATGCACCATAGATGTAAACCCTTTTGAGCCTTCTGATTGGCTTACTTAAGTTATATTTTTGCCTCTCTATCATGAATTTCCTTAACTGGTCAAACCACTGAAAACAAGTGTAAAATCGTTCAAAACAGACATGAAAAAACTCACCTGGTCTGTTACGTAGACGATTTTTCTTTTGTGATCAAAAGTCAGTCCAGTGGGGTGAAAAAACTGGGCTTGCCTGCCGACTCCATCCCTGTAGCCCTCTGTACCACCAGCCAGCGTTCTAACTTTACCTATCCATCAACAATAATCACGCCTCATAACCCTCAGCAACTTTCTCATTGTCTTATTTGTTAAAACGTAAAGCATATTTTTCAGCAACCCAATCGTACAAGCTTTCCATGGAAAATAGTCCTTAATCCCGGTAGTGGTAAGTTTGTAATGTAACTTAAAGTAGGAAAAATTCTTGTAAATCCAGAAATGAGGACTGCGTGTTTTCTTGACAGAGGTCTCCCTAACAACTGGAGTTAAATGATTGGAGTCATTGACTGAGATGGAATTCTGTTCAGTCCATTCACTTACCTGTGGGAGTAACAATCCTTACAGCATGGCTATCCTGAAAAGTTAAAAGCAATTTGTTTGTTAGCTTCTGGTTAGCTTATTTGTTGTGCATTTTTGCGATATTTTGCAGTATCTGTCCCGCGAACCTCTTTTCCAAAATTTGATTCTTCCGTTAAACGAGAGCAGATGCACTGCGAGATATACAATACAAGTTTAAACCGAGTTTCTTGTCAGTCTTTTGAGCCTCTCAAAGTTTCATGAAAATGTTCACTGAATAAATTTCAGTTAATTAAGATACTCACAAACTCGACAACATAAAGGATGTCATGATCCGTGTCAAAGTAAAGTCCCTCGGGATAATTAAACCTCGCTTCTTTTCCTACACCATCCTTGAATCCTTCTCGTCCACCACCAGCAAGTGTTGTTACCTGGCCTAGAAATAAGAATACTAACGTTAGTTACAACACACAGAGAAGCCTACTGACGAAAAGACGCTGATAATTCTCATCAGCAACCTAACACTTGCAGTTGTATTTACCTATCAGCAATGCATTTTCCGTGGAGCCTAAAGGAGCGCATACCAATACAAGCGATTGTGAATAATCTAATAGACCAATTTCCAAGTTAGAACTCGGCCTAAGACTATAGACCTCAGTACGAGGCTCCGAGGAATAACTAGCGAGTCCGTGGGATTATTTCCCGGAGCCTCGTGCTGAGGTCTATTGTTTTCGGCTGAATTTTGATTTTTCGAGATTGGTCATAGCTAATCAGAGAACGGCGTTCGTGATAGAACATCAGTAGATTTAAGGTAAAACAATGTAATTAGCCTACCACTACTTACGTCCACCGTCCGTATAACGTGGTTATACTGCAATAATAAAGACAATAGAAATAACAAGTGAACATGTACTAATGTGCATGTGAAAAATTATGTAATTAAATACAATAAACAGGAATTTGTAATGGCATATTTTACGGGAAGGCTCGTCCTCTACTGTTTCCAGATCCTATTAGAATTTAAAAGTGCTGATTTGTGAAGGGAGGAAAACCGAAGAACCCAGAGAAAACCCTTGAAGCAAGGTGTACGATTCGAACCCAGGCCACGTTGGCGCCAAATTTGTACCCAGTGCCAGGCTGTTAGATCTTATACAAATGAGGAATAAACTAAAACATGAGAAGGAACTGGCCAAGAAGAAACGACAAGAACGGCTGAATTAATGTTGTGGATATTTCCCACTAGCCACTCATCGTTGTATGCCTTCTTTCTCCTGTTTCAACAAGAGCCATTGCTTAAAATTATGTCAAAACATGATACAATAAAAAGGTACTTAGTGCCCGCACATGATCAGCCACATATAATATCCCAGAATTCAAGTCAAGTGAGTTCCCAGTTGGATGATAAAACTTAGCCTCTCTACCGATACCATCCAGAAGTCCCTGACTGCCACCGGCCAGTGTCGTTACTTTCCCTGTCGGAAAAAATGATCCTTAAGATTAGCTGAAATCAAAACCCGTGTTGTATCGATCCACACTCTTTATTGTTCCTTGACTGATTCCGAGATATGACAATGTAGAGATAATTCCGATAGATATTTTCCGCACAGAACTGGACAAAGACCTTTTTCCGTTCCTTCCGATTCTCTTCCGATCCTAGCATTTTCTATACACGTGTTTTTAAGTGTCAATCATGACACGACTTAGTCCTCGCAGGTCAAACTAACTCGTCCCTAACTTATTTACAACAACCCGCTGCAGAGGCGAAAGCGATTGGCAAAAGGTGAGACACACAAAGCCAAAACAAGCGAACGAACGACCTAATGCTTGCATTATTGTATCGGGTGAAAATAAATGAAAATAGAATGAAATAAAAATAAAATAACTGAATAAATAAATTCACATAGTCCTATCGACCTACCGTCAGACAACGAAATGATCCTTATAGCATGATTATCCTGTGTAAAACAGACATCATATTTCACGAAACAACTTAAACAAAACATAACGTCACATTACTGGATTTCCTTTTTACCCTACTGTGTCTGTTACACGATATTTTTCGACAATTTTTTACACTATATTTAAAGCCAGAGGAGTAAAACTGTGTTGAAAAAGAGAAGAAGAACTGAAATTCGCGATATTCTATCCGATGATCTTTACTTACAGTTCTGCCGTATCAAAACACATATCTCAAACTAACGAGCTGAAGTAGATAACTATGATGTCTAATTTCATGAAAAAAAGACGAGGCCGTTTTCAGGCTTCCCCGCTTTAACTGACCGTGTCACTGAGAAACAGCCTTCTTTTCAAGTTGTCAATTTCCAGATGTTGGGGATTGGTCATCTTAGCTTTGATTCCTACGTCATCGTGGAATCCAGGCTCCCCGCTGCCGGCAAACGTGGTTACTTCAGCTGAAACATAAACTGAAAGTTCAGCTATTTTTGTGCAACAATTTTCTGATAACTTTTTATCTGAACTATTCATCAAAATGTAACAAACGAAAAGAAGGAGCGATTGAAGAGTGCACCTGTTTTAAGATCAACTCTCCTTATTCGGTCGTTTCCCTGTATAATCAAGAAAAGAAAAATGTGAATCCCAGCCTATAATGAGTAAATATTAGAACAGGCAAAGAACAAATCAAGAAAGGCTGAAGAGTAAGAAAATTAATCCTCCATATTATTCCTAAGCTCCTTCGGGCCTCTCAAGCTATTTTAAGATCACCAATGGTTTAGGAAATCCCAGGAGAATCTAAAAAAAGGTAATCCTCTGTAGCTTTACACTCTTTTCTCATCCTCCACGAGACATCCACGCAGCGCGCGTGTTAACAAACTGGGTACCACGTCCTAAAATATCGTGAGTGATTCGTTTGGACATAAGGCCTAAGCCTCCCTCATGGAGACAAGCTGACGTCACATGGAGCATTCTAAAACTGTCACGTTGCACATTAGCCAACAAGTTGTGGTGTAACTAACTCGTCGCAATCCCACGAAACCCGGAGAGAGAATCCTGATTCATGAACAGCTTTTTTTCTGATTCAATTGATAATAGGCAAATCAGGCAAACTTTATAGACACAATACAAGGTGTACTGAACTCACACTGTCTGCCACATATAACACTTTCACGACTTGATCAATGGCCATTCCTGTGAACAAGAAACACAATTAGTGCAAATTGTGTACTTCCTTCCCACGCCATTGTTCTTTTACTTTTGGAGAAAATCGAGAGTTCTTGTTCTCTTTGAAAACTAATTGCAATAATCACGAAACATTTAGTAACATTTTGCACACTAAGGACATCTTCTTCTTCGAACAGTTTTTCATCTATTTAAAAACAGGTTAGTTTTTGTAGCACGCATTCCCGAGTTCATCTAATGTGGACATTTCAGCTTGATATACATGAGGCAGTGGTTTAAGAAAAAAGCGGCAAAACTTATGCGTGCGCTCATACTTTTTGACAGAGTTAATTTAAACCTGCCAGGAAAGCGAGTAAGATAATTCTACCGAAATATTCGTCGCAAACAACTTTCTTATTTAATTATTCTGGAAAACTGTGACAAGATAACGGTTTACGGGAAGGGGTCCAGAGAAAGAGCGTTGCTGAAAACTGTGCTCGCCAAATGAGGCGAGGCGGCGGTCATCGTCGAGAAAACACTTGTGTTGAAACAAAACTCAGAACCAATGAAGTACGTTGGGTGTGATATAAATGGACAAGATCCAAATACAAGGTAACAAACTTTACTGAAGAAATTATGCGAAAGCTTGTGTTTACTTTCTTGAAGGAAATTGTCACTTTTTAGAATAAAACTCTTTGCTTCTTTCCTTCCTTGTTGTACTCCGCTTTGACAGGCGAATCGTTCAAAGGCGAATTTGCATTTTTAAACAGGTAACAAAATTTAATGCCGGCTTCCTTGTATTCCTCACCGGACGTATGATGAAATTTTGCATTCTCGCCTATTCCATCTTTGTATCCTTGAGCACTTCCTGCGAGAGTCGTCACTTGACCTATACAAGTAGAATGAATGATCCTACATCAATACTCAGTTGTTCTCGCTCAGCGGTTTAGTTACGGGTGTAGACAAAACCTGGACCCCCTCTTCTGGATCCCTCAAAAAATATATAATTTAAATACATACAATACGTGTGCTACATACCACTGCTTCTTTGGTATTTTAGTCTCCTTCGATCCACTATGCAGCTCGAAAGAAGGTGTTCTCCTTCTTCCAACACATTTCCAAGTTTTTGTTTAGCATTTACGAGGGAGTCACAAACTTTTTGGCAATCAGCTACTCGGACAATTTCCGCAAAACTTGTCATGGATTCCCGCCATTTTGTTTTCTACCTCCTGGCTTTTCCGCTGACCAGTACCAACAAGTGGAATCGAGACGGGAGAGATATGTATAGGCGCCGAGAACTGCCAATCGAAAAATTTGGGTTTTTAAGGTTACTTCAAACCTTCGCGGGGCTACATCGGTCGATTTTTTTTTTTTTCAATAAAATTTAAGTTCGTCATTTAAGGTATCATTTCCCCAAAAATGTAAGAAAAATATAAAAACGC
>OMLO01003438.1_pt1 | contig 13054 bp, 12 predicted proteins | sample 1674811 | NCBI WGS metagenome assembly OMLO01 (sample SAMN06265003, study PRJEB25207) | coral metagenome | isolation source: Coral host | place: Mexico:La Bocana,Puerto Morelos, Mexico | collected 2008-11-13
TACTAAGGTACTAAGAACTAAGATTCCCCAGAACTCTTGAGTGGAATCTTAATACCCAGGCAGGGTACTAAGGTACTAAGAACTAAGATTTCTCAGAACTCTTGGGTGGGATCTTAGAACGCAGGCAGGGTACTAAGGCACTAAGAACTAAGATTCCACAGAACTCTTGGGTGAAATCTTAGAACCCAGGCAGGGTACTAAGGTACTAAGAACTAAGATTCCTCAGAACTCTTGGGTGGAATGTTTTAACCCAGGCAGGGTACTAAGGTACGAAGAACTAAGATTCCTCAGAACTCTTGGGGGAAATCTTAGTACCCAGGCAGGGTACTAAGGCACTAAGAATTAAGATTTGTTAAAACTCTTGGGTGAAATCTGAAAAGCCAAGAGTTAACTAAGGTACTAAGAACTCAGATTCCTAAGAATTCTTCGTTGAAATCTTAGTACGCAGGGAGGGTACTAAGGCACTACAGTAAGGATCAAGATTCTTCAGAGGTCTTGGGTGGAATCTTAGTACCCAGGCAGGGGACTAAAATTCCTCAGAACTCTTGGGTGGAATCATGGTACGCAGGGAAGGTACTAAGGGACTAAGAACTAAGATTCCTCAGAACTCTTGGGTGGAATCTTAGTACCCAAGCAGGGTACTAAGGTACGAAGAAAAAAGATTCCTCAGAACTCTTGGGTGGAATCTGAGCACCCAGGCAAGGTACTAAGGTACTAAGAACTAAGATTCCTCAGAACTGTTGGGTGGAATCTTAGTACCCAGGCAGGGAGCTAGGGTACTAAGAACCAAGATTCTTCAGAACTCTTGGGTGGAATCTTAGTGCCCACAGGGCGCCAAGGCACTTAGAACTAAGGTACGAAGAACTAAGATTTCTCAGAACTCTTGGGTGAAATCTTGGCACCCAGGCAGGGTACTAAGGTACTAAGAACTAAGATTCCTCAGAACTCTTGGGTGAAATCTTAGTACCGAGGCAGGGTAATAAGGTACTAAGAACTAAGATCCCTCAGAACTCTTGGGTGGAATCTTAGTACCCAGCAGGGTAGTAAGGTACTAAGAACTAAGACTTTTCAGAACTGTTGGGTGGAATCTCGCTAGCCAGGCAGGGTAGTAAGGTACTAAGAACTCAGATTCCTCAGAACTCTCGGGTGAAATCTTAGCACCCAGGCAGGGTACTAAGGTACTAAGAACTAAGATTCCTCAGAACACCCAGGCAGGGTACTAAGGTACTAAGAACTAAGATTCCCCAGAACTCTTGAGTGGAATCTTAATACCCAGGCAGGGTACTAAGGTACTCAGAACTAAGATTCCTCAGAACTCTGGGTACTGAGGCACTAAGAACTAAGATTTCTCAGGACACTTCGGGTCAAATCTTAGTACCCAGGCAAGGTACTTTGGTACTAAGAGCTAAAATTCCTCAGAACTCTTGGGTTGGAATCCTAGTGTGCAGGCAGGGAACTAAGACACTAAGAACTAAGATTCCTCAGAACTCTTGGGTGGAATCTTAGTACCCAGGCAGGGTACTAAGGTATTAAGAACTCAAATTCCTCAGAACTCTCGGGCGAAATCTTAGTTCCCAGGCAGGGTGCTAAGGTACTAAGAACTAAGATTCCTCAAAACACTTCGGCTAAAATCTTAGTACCCAGGCAGGGTACTTAGGTACTAAGAACTAAGATTCCTCAGAACTCTTGAGTGGAATCTTAGTGCCCAGGCATGGTACTAAGACACTAAGAACTAAGATCCCTCAGAACTCTTGGGTGGAATCTTAGGACGCAGGCAGGCAGGGTATTAAGGTACTAAGAACTAAGATTCCTCAGCTAAGATTCCACCCAACATTTCTGACAAAAATTATTTCTTAGTACCTAAGTACCAGGCTGGTGCGCGTACTCCTGCGTACCAAATGAATAGCATATGGTAAAGAAGCCGAATTAGTTCCAATACACTTATGCATATATGGTACCTCCTCTCAAAAAAAAACAAGGCTTTGGGGGGAAAGGGCAAAAATGCTTTAGAACCTCGTAAAAACCAGCAAAACCTCAAAAAAGGTAGATCTTTGGGGGGTTGCATTTAAATATTATTTGTTTATATTACATATATTTGTTGATATTTGTATACACATTATGTAAACATACCGCTTATTAAATGAATATATATAAATATCAATAGGCCCCTGAGATATGTATATTTAATATATACATAACTTATCATAAACTACACGTATGTGTACATGACTACCTTGTTGGGCGCCATGGTTCGTCGCATTTGAATCCACGTGCGCCAAGTCCCCTTGGGGAGATTTTACGTATACAAAAAGTGCGTCCGATGAAAATGCCACTTGAAAATGCCAAAACAATACCCTGGAAGTCCTTGGCCACCATTTTTTTACAGGTTGGGAAGAATGAGCTTCACCAGTTTTTATAGCAAGGGATCTATCATCCAATTTTTAATGGCTATTGACTTTCAGGAAAGAACTGTTGATACTTTTGATGGTTCAGACATTCAGCTAACCAGTTGATAGGTATGTTATTCCATTATTTACAGGGTTCGATACGTCTCAGGCGGCGATCGCAGGATTTCAGCCATCAACAGCGTTGATCACCAGCCAGGGTGGTGATAAAACCCAGCATGAATCATGAGACATTCACAGCTTAACTGTTGCAATCGCCATATTGAAAAACACAATAATGAATGCACCCCTGAAAACTAACATGACATTGGAAAATCCCCATTTTGAATAGAAAATACATCTTCATTCATGGTTGATTTTCCATTGTCATGTTAGTTTTCGGCTGGGATACATGTGGCCCCTTCATGCGCCAGTTGGGGGAATCTAACCAACCAAGTCACCGCTCTGCGTTGACCCCCAAAGCCAGAATCACTAGCAGGATGTTTGGACGTCGTTAAAAGTTATACCACCTGAAAAGGATCGATGGCTAGCCACTTCCATGTGTTGGTGTATCACGGCCCCTTGCAAATCGCCACCTTATGGGAGTGGTTAGCCATCTACATAGTTCACGGTGTAATTAAAAATGGCACCTAAGGGATCTGTCCCTCTGGCAGGGTTTGCGAGGTTCATGTCCCACCAAAACCTATCACAAAAAATATGTGGGATGATCAAACCATCATCTAAGCTCCCTGAAATTAGAAACAAAATAAGCAGCTGGAAAATGATAAAAAAAAAGATTGTTTCTTGTTTCGTTTCCGGATCTACCTATTTTCTGAAAAAAAAACCTGTCTCGCGAAGGTTCGTTTTAGGGACTGTGATCTTTTGCGCCCGCGAGCCCGGTGCGAAACCTCCACACTTCCCATCCGCCCCCTTTTTTGCCATCGAAAACGGCTGCGAGCGCATTGATTCGGAGCCAGTAGCCGTAGCTTTGCCATTGTGTGCTCTCTTTGACAAAAATCAAACGGGCCTGTTTTTCTGCTCAATGGATGCAAGTTTGGAAATGTCTTGCAAAAATCTTCCCCCGAAAAATCGTCTTTGATCGTAGAAAAGGCAACCAAAAAGTTGTCTCCTTGTTTTTTTGGTTTCACCCTGAAACTAAGATGTCAGCAGCTGAAAATCAAGGGTGGTTCCAGGGACTCCCAATCCGCCGACCCGAGTCGGCGTGTAGTAGCAATAATCTTACGCAAAATCCAACCCTGTGCGCAAAATCCAAAATCCAGACGGCCGCGTTTGGGGCTGCCACAAAAAGAATGGAGACTACGACAATCCAAAATCCAAACTCCAAGATCCAAGCTCCAAAATGCAAAATCCAAACAACCTTGGATTTTGGATTTGGGCGGCCGCCTTGGGGTGGCCATGTAGCAAACGCTCTTGTATGGATGGGCTGGCCACCCAAATTTGGCATAGTTGGTAGGGGCCCAAGCTTGGATGCAAAAGGCAACTATTCTATGGGTTCAACTTCGTGAACGCGGGCACGAAAAGGAAATAAAATTGGATGTCGCAGCCTTTTGTTGCCATGCTCGTTGATAACAGAGTGGAACTGTGGATGTTTCTGGTTTCTTGGGTTCTTTATGCGGGAAGGATGGCGAACAAAAAACGATGTGAAAAACTTCTGCAGTGGGAAACAATTTTTGATGCGGGTGCAATCACATGTGCACCCAATGACATTTGTTCCCTTCCATCATGGATCAATAGGCGTTACAAAACGCGATTGCACATATCCATGGTATAAACAAAACCCGGTATCAAATTCACTGGCCAGGGGTTTGCGATTGCCTTTGTGTCGGGTCCTCGCAATATTCACCAGCCCATGCATGGGGCCCGGGTTGGCGGCTGACAGGCGCTAGCCTGTTAAAATCCGGCGATGCACAAGGCATCTAATGCCCGCATACTGAACCGCATTGGCATGCGGCGTTGCCTTAGCTTTAGCTATAGGGGGAGGCGCCATGTGCCGCCGACCCGCCCCCGGAAGCAAAAAAACGGCTCTTTTTTGAAGAGTGTTCGATGTGCATAAAACATCGCAAATGCCGTCAAAAATGGCCCTGGGGAGGAGCTAATTTGCGGCAAGGGGCGGAACCCCAAAAAAGCTAAACACCAGCTGCAATTTAGTTTTTAGTGAATTTTTGATGATTCTTGATGTTGCATTTTTTGATTTAAAAATTGAGGCACGTGCAAAAAACATCGTAAATACCATCAAAAAATGATGACCCGGACGCGTCTTGAGCTCCAAAAATTGCCATGTTTTTGACTTAGTAAATACCTTAAAATCTAAGATGTGGAAGGGGGAAGCGCAAAACCGTCCAAAAATAACACATTTTTGCAAAAATCATTGCTGAGAAATGTTGTATATAAATATCAGCGTTTTTGCTTGTTTTAGCTTCTTGCGATGGAAGATGCAATCTTTGAATTCGTCGCCATTTACGGTGAGTGTGTGTTTTCTGAAATGTGCTCCAAAACACTGTAAAATACACTATTTCGAACATGTTGTCTTGCCAAAGTGTCGCAAATAGCGGTGTTTTTGCTACATGTGCTTTTTTGGTTGCTGCAAAACCCACGTAAATACCAATGTTTTGGCTCGATTTTGGGGCTCCGAAGGTAAGAAAACATCGTAAATAGCGTTGATGTGTTCTTGGTAGGAGCAGAAAACACTGCAAATTACAATGTTTTAGGCGCTTTTTTTATACACATATTTAAACTTAAGTTTTTACACCTGAAGTGGAAAAATCACGGAATACCAAAGGTTTTTCGCATGTTCATTCCTTTTGCGTTAAATTTTGTTTTTAGCATGTTGACAACCTAGTGTAAATACAATGGTTTTGGCTTACTTTTGTTGTTCCTATCAAGCTTAAAGGTACCGCGCTCGCGCGCGCGCCCAAAAAAATGCCTTTTGCAGGGGGGTTTTGGCGCGCGCGCGGTACGTCGACGCAACCACCACCACAACAACAACAACAACAACAACAATCGTGGCTTGTGCCCTGGGGCATCGCCGGTTTTGCGAAGCCCATCAATAATGGGACCCCCTTATGATAAGCTTCCCATCCCATTCCCATATTTTGGAAGATTTTTATGGGAAACTTATCATAGGGGGCCCCTGAAAATCCCACTAACAAAAGGTGTTGGGAACCTTGCAATGTATATAAAAATCTGGGAGCTTCGATCCCTTTGGTTTCAGTGAGTGAATACGTTGCGGCGAAAGTGGGTTCGCTTTTTTCGTAACGATCGTTAGCGATGTCACCGTATTTCGGCCACGAATAAACCAACCAACTTCTAGGGAGTTTTATAATCATGGTTATAAGTAGTTTAAAGTTATAATCCAACTTACCAACTGGTTACCAAATGCCATTTTTGTCAACAAGTAGGCGGTATTTTTGGAGCACACAATGCATGCAACAAGGTGCGTTTTAGCAGTCTCAATAGCCCAAATGGACAGCCAGGGAGGCTTTGGGCAAGCATTCTAATGCGCACATCGTGCCCTCAAACGACTTGGTCCGAGGTCGACGAGAAGTCTCTGTGGGAAAATGTTGTGAAAGGGAAGCAATGTTGTGAAAGGAAGTCCTTTATAAGGGAACCTTAGGGGGGGAAGGTTGACTAGCCGTTATCTTAACTCTTGTAGATCGAAAACGCAATCAAAATACCTTCCAGGAAACGGTTCGTCCATATCACACCTTAACCATCGACTCAATCAGGTGTCCCACCCACCCCAAGTGTTGACCCCCACCTTTTTCTGTGGTCTGGGTCGGTGGGTGGGTAATATTCCCAATATTTTTCATTGTGTGCTGGAAGGGCCTTAAAATGGAGGGGAGCTGGAACGCGGGCGGAAACGTGCAAACAGCGTATGTTAAAAAAAATATATATATATATACAGTATATACATACCATTATATGTCATTATACTCTACTACATAAAACACAGGAGGAAAGAAAAGTAGGCCTGGGAATCAATCTTGAAATGGCCAGCGCATAGTTGCAAGGAAGCACAAAATTCTTAAAATCCATGACGTCTGGCAACAGTTGCAACACCTGAGCCAAGGAAAAAAAGCAGCGTTAATTTCCATTGAATCCTGGTTGTTTAACCCTTATGGTTTATGAAATCATGGCCATATAACTGCGTAGCACTTCATTCCCTACCCTAAACTCGCCTTGGGTTTTTCCCTCACCACTTAAACCGAAGCCTCCAGGGAAAAAACTTCGATCCTTGACCCTTGGATCCCCTAGGTCCCCCGAAGCTTTTTAAAGGTTTTATATCTCTGAAAAAATTTCACAAGAAAAACATCAAAAAATGGAAAAAAGTAGAGGAAAGCCTATATACCAATGCGATGCTCCTTTTCAAGGTGATGGCAACTTAGTTAAGAATAAAAAACAAAAAGATATCTTGGTTCTAAATTTCTAGTAGTATGGCAGGTTAAGAAGTAATATGTCTTAAATGCAAAGTCACAAGGTATCAGGAAAAAGTTGTTGGAATATAGAAGAAACTGGTATACCCCTGGGAAAAAAATTCACATCCAGTCAAAGGGATGAGCACCAGGAACGTGATGCCCCGAGAAGTCACACATAGATTCCCCCATGCAAGACTAGATGCATGCCGTGGCACTTTTTTAAGTGCACATGTGAGTGCGTGACTTTTGATTTGGTGGCAATTTTGGCTTGAGAGGGCACGGCGTCAATCAAGCAACATCGGAAGTATTTGGCTTGAGAGGGCATGGCGTCAATCAAGCCATGTTTGTTTCTTAAACAAACCATGCTTACATGTCTTTCTGCAACAGCTAGCTGCACTCAGTTTGCATTTTGGATAAACCTTTGCGATCGATCAAGCTCAAAAACGCTATCTACACAGCAGCAACCATCACTCACTGGTTCTTGTTCATCTCGTCCGCTGATGTTCATGACGCTATGCCCTTCCTCATTCTAAAGTCCTGCTTCTGCGTTCTTTGTCATCGAAAATATTGCCTGGTCCTGGTGGTGGCTTTGCCTCATTCTTGATGACGACTTTCCTGATTTGTCTTGGAGCTGGTTCTTCACTGAGACTGGAGTCATCTTTCTCATCCTTTGCTTTCTCGTTCTCTTTCTTGTCATTCTCAGCCATTCCTTTCTTCTCCTTGGCTTCTTTCTTTCTTTCAGCAATTTTTTGTTTCATGTAGGAGAAATCTTCAATGTCCAAGAAGCGGTACGGCTTGCCATTTTCCATCATATGCTCCTGCTCGGCTGACAATTCATCGATCCATGCGAACAGCAAAAAGGTCTCCTTCAAAAATGATCCACGTCTGAGTCGGAATGTCGTCAGGTTCATCAAGGTCAACGTTGTCTCTTCAAGCTCAGAAAGTGAATCTGATGCAGCTTCACCTGGTGTGTGTTCATCCTCAAAAACAGGATTCTCCTTTGACGCCATGCCCTCGGTATCTTGGATCTTCTCTTCTGTCTTGACTGGCGTCTTTGGGCTTTCAGATCGTGGCCACAATGCTTTTGGTTTGACATCAGACAAGAAATGTTGCTGGTCAAAGTAGATCCCAACTGCAAGGTTCTTTTGTCAACCTCCTCCTTGTCATCATCTTTTGGTTTTCCTTCAGTGGGATCAATGGCAAACTTCATTCGCTTCTCTTCTTTGACATCCTCCATCTTCAAGTGTCTTTTCATGATTCGTATGTCATCTTGCATTTCCTTGCTCCGGTTCCGCAAATCTTGCAATCTCATGTTGGATCGAATGACTTGATCCAAGATTGTGTTCAGGACTTCTCTCAATTGCAATTAAGGCTTTTCAGGCGCCTGGCAAGACGCATCAGCACTCGACATGACTCTTAGTCTCCAAAACAAATCTAATTCTTGATCCAAAAAGGCCTACAATGAGCAAGCAGTAGGCCAATGCAAAACAAACAATGTGACAAGTGTCAACAACAGTTGAGAATGGCTTGTCCGAATCATGTAATCAAGCTATGCCCAACAAACACGCATTTTTTCCACGACGACATGTCTTTTTGTTTTGCAAAAGCCAATTTCTGACTCCTTCCTCATTGATGATGCTGGCATAGGTTCGCTTGCGAAGTGGTCCACTGTTGGGGAATCGACCTGAATGTCACTTTAAAAAATCGAACACTCGAATTTCAACAATGACAACAAAACCCCGCCTGTTTCATCTGCAACACGGTAAGTCCATGTGGGAGGGCTGTCCAGGATGAGGATCATGTTTGTATCGACCATATTCGCGTTCACAAATGGGACAAAATGCACTTTGCCAGACCAGACGACCATCTCGACCAGGTCGTGAATTCATTGAAACCCGACTCACCCCACCAGGACTTCGAGGTGCTGCGGAAGGAAGTTCTGGAGGAGCCACAATCTCTGCGCTTGCTACTGAACAAACTGGAATGCCATTTGCAGCAGCCTGAGTGGAGGATGATGCTGTAAGTTCCGGCGCCATGTCCTCCTGGTTTGACAACGACGCCATGCCCTCATTCCTAGATGATGACAGTGCAAGTTCCGACGCCATGTCCTGTATATGTTCACTCGCAGGCGGCGAAACTGAACCATCTTCAACAGCCAACAAGCAGTCTGGAACATGTTGTATCTCTTCCAAAAAATCTTGGTGCATTTTTGCAGGATTTTCTTCAGTTGCATCTTCAGACTGATCTGCTGCACTGGATGTCTTTTGTTTTTTGTTCTCCTGTTCTTCATGATCTTGGAGAGGCCTCTTTGTTCTCAGCTTTCGTCGAATCCATTTGGTATTCACTTTCACATTTCCTTTCTTTGTGTTCGAGGAATTTCAACATTTCTTGCACAAATCGAGAAGTGTACATGTGACATGTCAGGGTTGATCCTTGATATCTGATGCGGCCAATCGCAGGCCTTTCATTGAGGTTCAAAAAGGGAAGCGCGTTTGCATTGCACTTCATATAGGTTATGAGCCCAACGCTTCGTGACTGATTTCTGATGGCGAGGTCTTCGTCAATGCCACCCGGCCAGGGTAATCCTTTTTGGTCGGAGCGAGCCCGGGATGAGTTGACTTTGCGTGAGACAAGGCCAACAGAGCTCCCTGCGGTGCCAACTGATGATGAGTTGGAGGACCATGGTGGACAATCTGGAGCTGGAAGGCAAGATCAGTCACGTGGAAGGGAAGCGTCACGACCTAGACGCAATGGAGTGCGAAGCACTGACAGAGAGCCAGAGCCAGTGATGGGGGAGCGTTTTGCAACTCCGTGAAGTTGGATCAAATCAGGTTCAAGTGGGATGCAGCAGCATGGCACCAGGACAGAAGGGCCGCTTCCTGCATCTGGAGAGGTGGATGGAGCTGGATTAGTTGCTGATGGTCTCCAGGTGGAACCGGAGAAATTGGTGGTCGACAAGCTCAAGGAAGAAAACCTGCAGCTTCGAGAAGCATTGGAGGCTTTGAAGAGGAAGCAACCCTCTGAAGAGCAGTCGTCATCGAATTCGTCATGGGTGGAATTGGGTGACGCTTCGAGTCTTGAGGGTTCCCTCCACCTCCACCAAAAACTCCCAGGATGACAGTGATAGAACCTTCGGTGATGGATCAAGGGTCAGCGAGGCATACACCAGGTGGAACTCAGGTACCAGTGGCACCTCCGCCGGCCACTCCACCATCCGTGCGTGAGGGTGGATGACCTGCAGAACTATGAGTGGGTTCCGCAATCAGTGTCTTGGAGAGGAACCGGCTTGGATGAAGCAGGCTGATAGGAAAGCTTTGGATATAGTGGCAAGGCTGGAGCATGAGATCTTGGAGCTGAGGGCGGCTGTGGATAAGCCGGATCGTGACAGGATGAGGACTTTTGCAGGAAGAAGGAAGAAGCTTGGCGGGTGATGCAGTACCACATCGTGATCGGGCTTTGCGGCATGGTGCGGTACCACATCAAGATCGGGCTTTTCAGCATGCTGCCCTACCGCATCAAGATCGGGCTTCCCAGCATGATGCACTACCACATCAAAATCGGGTTTTCCAGCATGATGCACTACCACATCAAGATCGGGCTTTCCAGCAGGCTGAGCTATCCCATCAAGATCGGACTTTCCTGCATGGTGCTGAACTTCATCAAGATCGGGCTTCTCGGCCAAATGGTGGGAGCGAACACTTCAAGAGGCGGAGAGGTTCTGTGCCACTTGGAAGATTTCAACTGCACTGGCTCGTGTTCAAATCAGGGCGGTCCTTCCCTTGGAGCTTGCGGTGGATCCCTATGTTCGAACTGAACAGCGAGGAGTGAGTCTTTTGCTGAAGGCAGTGGCCCAAGAAATCAAGCAGCTGTTGGTGAGCAATCGAGATGTTTCTTCAACCGCAATTCTGCGGAGGCTTTTGGTCACCTTTCAGCCAGGTGGGGCGGGAGAGAAGGGGCAACTTTTGAAGTCCTCAATGGCTGGCGGTTCCACAGCTGACTGGGCATCGTGACTGAGGCAGTGGAGGCGTGCCCGTGAAATTGGAGCTTCACTCCCTGATGGAACACTGTTGGTCCAAGGTTTGGAGGTGGCGGCAGTCGGGCTGGGGAAGTTGGACGGACAGTCAGCATTCCGAATAGCATCGCCATCCCAGTTAGGAGTTGATGAATGTCCGGATGAGACCAATGTGCTGGCATACTCTCAGGTACTTCTTGCAGAAGCCGGAACGCTGGTGCTGTCGGTGACATCTTTGGCAGCAGTTGGGGGGGATCTGGAACAGCAAATCCCAAATTGCGAAGGCTGCGACAACAACATCTCCTACGAAGCCGCCAGGCAAGCCAAGCGGGGGGGGGGTACCACCCACAGGACAGCCTTCAACAAAGCTTTCCAAGTATTGGGTGGCTGACTGGCGTAATACTTTGTAGTACAGAGTCGTACTGAAGTGGTGCTTTGTAGTGTAGCACTGGAGTAGTACTGGACTAGTACTGGAGTAGTACTTTGTAGTACCGGAGTAGTATTGCAGTCGTACTTTGTAGTACAGAGTAGTACTGGGGTAGTACTTTGTAGCACAGAGAAGCACTGGCGAAGTACTTTGTAGTACAGAGTAATACTGGAGTAGTACTGGCGTAATACTTTTTTGTACCGGCGTAGTACGTTGTAGTACTTTGTAGTACTGGAGTAGTACTGGCATAGTACAGAGCAGTTCTTTGAACCACCACATCGTCACACCTTGAACCACACGACCTGACCTCACAACAAGTGGCATCGAAAGCTCATAACATTCCATCCTATTGCGGGGCACAATAGTTAACAGCTCATTAATGCATCACGTGACATGATGCAACACAAGCTATCACACTATGGAATCGTTTTGGACTGACGTGTGGCTGTGTCACCAACTGGCTAAACGTGGCAGTCACCATCTTGAATCTGACCCGCGAGGCCAAGATTTTGGACGACTCCGCGTTGACTGCGCATGACTGCGCGAAATGCGTGGCTTCCGGATCATGACTGCGGATGACTGCGCAGGAAGAAAAACAGGCCGTGAGCCAGAGTGTTCGTGACTGCGCTTGACTGCGCAAAGACAAGAATGAGCTTTTCTTAGTGGGTGGATGACTGCGCTTGACTGCGCGACAAACAAGGCTATATAATGCGTCTCTTGTCCCCATGACTCCGCAAAAGCAGGCCAGTTTCATAATTTGAGGACGTTTTTTGGGAAGTGTGCAATGTTTCTCATATATTATTTCTTTTTGGCTCGCAGGCTTTTTTTTTGCCGTTGCAACAAACGTATATAACAATGGCTGCTTCCCCTTGGCTGGTTTGGTTCTTGCTTGTAGCCAAAAAGAATTTATGTGGGCAGATGACAAGGAGCATGTCAAGCCACGCGATCGGCTCGCCGCGAGCGCGCTGCGAGCGCGCGATCGGTCCGTCTCGAGCGCGCTGCGAGCGCGCGGTCTCCTCGCCTCCAGCGCGCTGCCAGTGCGCGCACCTGTGCTGAAGAGGAAACCTGCTCGTCGTTTCTCAGATGAAGACGCAGCAGAGAAAGGAAGTGTGAGGGACGCTGCAGGTCTTACGGCCTCAGGACCAGAAGCGCTCTGCGTCGAGAGCACGGCCGCCCGGGAGGTGGCAGGATTGGCTAGGCCTGCGAGGTCTGATTGCCAAGAAGCGGTTGTGGTAGTAGCTACTGGTTGTAGTACGCATGCCGCTTCTTCAACGTCTTCCACACCAAGTGCCTTGCTAAATGTATTACATGTTCAGAATGTACATGACATTCAAATGGAAAAAGAAAGTGATCGGCGCTGTCTGTTGAGAGAGATAGGAGTTTCGGACTCATTCCCAATCAGTTTGGCAATGGAAATCCCTTCGGAATATTTTTGGATTCGTGGCTCTTAATTATTTTTGCAAGACGCAGAATAATGCCAAGCGCCTTTATATCACAGAGTTGCTGACGATGGCTCTGTGTGGTTGTTGCTGTAGGAAAAAAAGAGGCTGTTCGCGCAAAAAAGGGTGAACACACAAAAAGATCAAAAAAAGGTCAAAATAACTTATTAGCTTGAACTTATGTCACTTAAAACGGACTTAGAAACCAGTCCATGTTAAGTTCAGGGCAAATGATTTATAAGTAGATATAAGTCCCTTAAGTCCAAAACGATTCCATAGCATCGCATCAAATGACGTGACCACTACATCAAATGACATGACATGACATGACATGCCACGCCGCAACCAACCACAGT
>OMLO01003439.1_pt1 | contig 13053 bp, 1 predicted proteins | sample 1674811 | NCBI WGS metagenome assembly OMLO01 (sample SAMN06265003, study PRJEB25207) | coral metagenome | isolation source: Coral host | place: Mexico:La Bocana,Puerto Morelos, Mexico | collected 2008-11-13
GTGACCAGCTCCCAGATGGCTTGATAGCTCAGTAGGTAGAGCACTGCACCGGTATCGCAGAGGTCATGGGTTCGAATGCCGTTCAGGCCTGAATGTTTTTTTCAGGCTTTAATTTCACAATTGCTCAAGTTGTGTGTATAACTGCGATGATCTACCGTAAATTCATACTCGTTGACGTCAGCTAAACTTGCTTCGGCAAGATGGCGAAGAAAGCAGTGTTCTTACGCGTCGTTGTTTCTCCCAAGATTGATAACTGGAATTGCGACTATTACTGAATTTTTTTTAGAAAAGGTGTTTTGAAGATGAATTTTTACCGTGGAAATACAAACAAAAATAACTTAAAGCAGAAAAACGCTGTCGAATCACCAGTTTCTCTGCCAACTCACCGAGTTGTTTCATGTTGCTTCACTGCGAATTACCATTAAGGGAATTGAAACTATGATTCTATTGAATTATAAGAAAAGTCTTGGGGTTGAAGTTTTTGTTAGTTATTTTTTTGTTAAAAAAATATCTCTTAGTCGGCGTGTTGGCCGGACTATGTGTTCCATGGGTGGACCCGCCATGTATATATTTTAGACCAATCAGATTGAAGCTACTATGAACAACCAATCTAATTGCCGCTTGTAACGATACTTGTTCAGTTTGTGAAAGCAAGTTTCAACATAAATAGGGCTATTTACGCAGTCATACTGTCTTCTCGTTGAAACGTTCCTTGGAATCGACACCGAGATACTTATTTGAAGTGATTTCTCTGTCAAAACCCAAAAAAAATGAATGAGAATACTGATGAGTTTTGAAATTTGTTTTTGTTGCCAGTAAATGTAACAAGATATTTTTTTCGACTGACAAACACTTATCACTTGACTCTGAAGATTACTTCTTCTCAGGTTGTCTAAACGTCAGTCACCAACAACAGTTCTTTTCTGAACTACCCTCACGCGGACGATCGACGATCACAGAATGCGAACTAAAGAACGTTTTGTAAGCTACACCTACGGTAAAACAAATTTACCTTATTTATTTGGAGATGTACTTCACTGACTAAATAAACTTGTTGGATTTACCTTATCATAACTGTTAAGAGTACAGTGAGTGGTGGTACCCCCAAAGGCTTAAAATTCACCAAAAAATAACTCTTGCACGCCTTGCGTGCCTATGTTAACTGAGAGGATGTCACTCCGACTGTGTCAACATTACAAAAGTGGCATTGTGCAGCGATCCAGTCAAATGCAAAGACAAAACCTCGTTTTCGTATTCTCGGTACTGAACTGACCCGAATTAGCATCCAATGGAGGCTCACGCGGGGGAACATCATTTGCACTTGAAACGCTCGTCGCAAACTAGTTCCAGTCCCCATTTTGGTCTGTTTATACGAGGTTTTAGTGGTTAACCCGCTTTGCGCTAGTCACGTGCATTTACTCTGACCGCTGATTCGTTCATCATTTTTACGTTTTTATGATTGGCTATTGGGTAACTTTGGTTTGTGCTTTACAGCAACCGGCTAAAAACCACTTCTGCTACACATAATCTTTACTTGAAATTAAATGAGTTTATAGAACTGTCTTTTGTGGACTAGTCAAAATAAATTATGAAACCTTTAAACTTGAAAAAGGGCCAACGGACAAAGCAAAGTAACCGGATCCTGGTGGATCTGATCAGCAAAATTTGGGATACAAGAAACTGAAAAACAGAAAAACTGACCGTACGGTTGGGATTTAACCTTTATATTCCCATTATTTCGTCAGGCACGGCCTGACTTCTTCAGGGAATGAACAACTGAAGAAAAAACGTAACAATTTAAACAACCAAGACCAACTGAGGTTTTCTGTTTTTCAGTTGCTTGTATACTAAATGAAATAATGTATCTTTGATTCTATTTAACTGTTGGTCTTAACCCGAAGATGACATAACGTTTGTTTTTTTTACTTCCTTACCCTTAGCCCTGTAAAAATTTAATTCTCTCATGGTTTCCCATTTAAGAAAGCAGATGTTATACATATATTTTTTTCAATTATAGAGTCTTCCTCTATTCTTCGTCTTTTCGGACTAAATGTGAGCAACCTCCTAGTGATTTCGATCGGTTTTCAGTTATGTTTAGTCAAATGATTGACAATTCGCAAAGAACAAAAATACAATTAATTATTCATTACACTCTCGTTTCTTACCCTAAATTACACCGATTTTGTTTTGAGCAAAATTGTTCTCTGATCAAATCAGCAAAATTAAAATAACACCAGCATTTTTATTTGTTTGTCGATAGGTGTGTATTGCAATTTCCGTGTTCCTTCCAACGTGTTAGCTTTGCGTGGATCAACCTAGGCATGTAACGACAAAATAAATTACGAAGTAGCGAGTTGACGATACACCTGCTGCAAGACCAGAACTAGCGGCAACATGTATGAGTTTAGTTTGTTTTAATGATTTCTTTTTTGCTTTAAGAAAATAGTTTTCGGTCGGAAAAGATCCTGGAACGTGGAAAGAGGAATTTAACATTACGTTATTCCATTTATAGAGACCCGCAGATTCATCAACAGCTTTTTCACTGAGTTGGTGACATAAAATAATCGAATCTAATTAAATGGCAATCGAGAGCGATAAGCTGTCCCCACCGTTTCGTTATCTCTTTTCGTTTAACGGGAACGTTGTAACTCAACAATGCTCTCTTGAGTTGTTTTACTGATGGAGAAAATCAACTCTAGAAATTAGTATTGGAAATAATTAAAGAAGGATTTTTTTTCTTTTTTACTACTGAACAACTTGACGGCCGTAGTTACTATGTTCTTGTCATATTTTACATCAGCGATGTTTTGACATCCGTTAATGGCTTAAATATTAAGCAATCTTAAAAAACCGCCGAACACAAGAAAGGGAAATCACCAGTAAGACCAGAAGACTATCAATTATGAATTTGAGTAGAAAGAGCTGTCGTTGTTTTCTCGGCAGTAAAAACAAATTGCGCCACTCTCAAGTTGACGCAAATCTGGGAGGGCCGAAAAACTATAGCTTTCAAATTAATCGAAGTGCGTTGGTGTTTGGGCTATAACCGAATTTATTGCCGTCTATTTTGTTTTGCTTTGCCCTTAGCGTTCATTCAATTAAAAAATTTAACGATATTTACCTATATTTGAAAAGCCGAAACAATTATGCCAGCGCTAACGTAGTTAAAAAGAAAGAAAATAGTTTTGAAAACTGTGTACGGCATGCTTAAATTCATGCTTTCGCTACATCAGCCCGGAAATACTATTATGAATTTACATTTATTTATAAATCTTTAAAAAGAGTATTATCATTTTGACAGTACCAAAACCAAAGAAACCGGAAGCGCTCAAGAAGCGAGATTCTCAAGACCTTCTAAAAAGGAGGCAAACACACTGATTAAATATGAACCTTAAACAGTGGCTTAGAAATATTTCTCGTTAAATGTTTACCACCAAAAACGGGAAGGTAAAAAAAATTATTTTGTCCAATAGAATTTGGCGCGAAACAACCGCGAGAAAAAAGTAATGTATTTTGAAACACTTTTTGGCCGCGTTAACTGCAGTAAAAAATCTTTACACCTGTAGTTTGATATTAACATTCGGCTGCTCGTTCAGGTTCGTGATTGGTCTACTTTTCATGTTAATTGCTCACTTTCGTTTACTTTGTTCCTGCCGTCCAATGAATTTACTCAAAACCTTTGCATGATCATTCTCACCAATAAAGGAATAACAGAAAGCGACCGTGAAAGTAATTTGGAAGCTTGAAACGAAGGGACAGCTTCAGACCAACTTCCCAGTGGCAATATGGATAGAACGCAGATGTTGAAAACGGTTGAAAGTCTGAGAGATCAGCTGCGAATTTCACGGCTTCCCGTCTCTATATGTAGCAACGAGTAAGTTGGCGGTGGCTGATCTTGTCATTTAAATATGTAAACTTGTAGGCTTTGTAGCATGGGGCGATTACACTATTCACTGCAGATCGGAAAGTCTCCTCGAATCAGAAGCGCGCCCAAAAGGTCATTTTTTTTGCTATTACTACATCGACCACGAAATTTGAATTTTAAGCGACTTGGTATGTTTGCTAAACGTTGTGTTTTTGTAGGAATAAGCGATTGATAGGTGGTTTTTTTTAAATGGCTTCAACATAGCCAAACGAAAGCTCTAATCTTTTCTATCGAAAAACTCGCTCGATCGAAATCACAGTAGTTCGAAGATTTAATCGAAACTCAGTTGGTTTAAGAATCAGTATAATTTAAGAGCAGTTCCCTAACTCATCTCTCTATATATGGTAAGACAACTGAACAGGGACCGCAGCTCGATGTTATAAGTTTTACCTGGAAATCCCACAAACCGTATTTTAACCATAAACAAAGCCGTTTACTCGGCAAATTTTGCTTCCGCTTAAAACTTTGCCGGGACGAAACTGCGAGTTTTCCTCGTATAAACTTAAGCTACAGGATGTTGAAATCTGTATGAGCTGAAGCCGTAAATTTGTTGGATCGATACGTTACAAAACTAGTGAATTGATCTATATATAATCTGTTATTTTACGGCGCATAAAATTTATTCGCGCGTTTAAACTGAATGCGCAGCCTTAAATAGACCGACGGTTTAGTGTGTTTTATCCGGGTAAACTTCACCGCTTACTAGGTATCAGTGATATAATGATTGAATGTTTTTTTCTTTGATTATTCCATTCAGGCTGAAGGAATATTGTACACAAAATGGCACAAGAGATCCACTTATTCACCCTCCCGAAAGACGAGAAAATCCCTTTGCGGAGAAGCAGAAATGTACCATCTTTTGACCAGCCGGGACAAGTCACCTTAAAGGGAAGAAATGAAAATGGACAATTTCAGACGATCGGTTGTTATTGAAAAGCTGTTAAATTTAGCCCGAGAGGACAACATTAACTTACAATGGTTATGTACGTGAATAGATCGGATTTTGTGCATGGATCTTAAAAAGGAATCTGGTGTTTCGATATATCTATTTTAAAAAAAAAGTAGTTGTTGATGTTTTCGCATCGTTAACACGTAAACCCAGAGGCCAGTTTCGGCCCTGCGTTAGTTTTTATTTATTCTAATTTATTGAATTTATGGAATCGAACTTTCCCTGAACCATCATGTGTTATGAATTGTAAAAATCCCGCTGAGCGTTTGGCAAATCGATTGCAAATTTATGTGCAACGTCGATCTATTGTCGATCATCTGGGTTCAGAGACCATTAATGCCTTATCGTTTTTGCCTCGCTACAGAATACCCTAAACCGACAATTAGGTTATATTATCAACGAAATTTTAAAGATAAAATTGAATTAAAGGAATTGGTTTGCGAAGTTGTGGACGATTTCATTGAACTCAATTTGCTCTGGTTTTTGATTAAAATACGCACTCAGATGGTTTGATTTCGAAATCGGTTTATTTCGAAATAATTTAATCAGAGTTATCAGTTTTACCACAGAATAACGAGCAATATATGTGGTTTGGATTCATATCAAGGCTAAGAAAAATTCATTGTTTAGCCTTAATTCAAATTTACCTTGTGAACAACACAAAAGCGACAGTGTTATTCCACTATATGTCTTAAATTTGTCCCCTGCTTTTTGAGGTAGAAAAAGAAATAACACAACAAAACAAATTGTAAAACAATACCAACATTGACATACATAGAAATAACAATTCTTTCGTTTGCTCAGTTCAAAAAAACAGCTTCTGAAAAATGGTTGCCCGCGAGCAATCTCTTCAATCTAAGTTATCAAACAAAAGAAGATAAGGGCTTCACAGGTTGACAATCAGCCCTGGAGCTTTGCCAAAATGATAGGACGCATCGAACTTAGTCCGATTTTAAAAGATTGTTTCAGTCCCGACTTTCTACCGTCATGGTCGTAAAAAACTATTGCACTTGTATCATACATTACTTGATGATTTAATAAGAGCTGTACCTCACCCGGTGAATACTTCCAAGAAGCGGATATTGGACCGGTAATAAAGCATTCTGATTGGTTGGTTCAAGTGATTGGCCCTAGTCGCGAAATTAATGGATTATTGTCCTGTGTTTTTTGCATAACTCTTTATGATAACTAGAACAATAAATGGTAATATTTGAAATGGCAGGTTCAGAGATACTTGTTCAGCAACAAAGGGCGAACGTTCCTCTATCACTCAGCGTAGTTCTCCATGTTTACAACTCACAGCGATTGTAGAAAGACTTTGACAATTTCAGCAACTTTGCGAAGAATTCGTCGAATAATCTCTCAAATGGACGTAACAATAAGGCAAGTGACAGGAGCTAGGCTGATTCAGTTGTTGGCTGTTGAAATAAAACGTTTGGCAGAGAAATTGAACCTTGGATTTAGTTAAGTGCGAGTGAAGGTTTGATTGCCTGTTACCTGCAACTACCTCTTAGGAGCCGGAAGCCATTGGAGTGAAAGAGAGACTCGTTGATCTAAATATAGATATTTGTATTAAAACGCGTGGGCAGACGTTTCTGAAGGATACAAATTAGGAGGAGTTTAATGAGTCTTTTAATTCACCTTAGACAAAATAGTGCAAATTTTACGTTAGGAATTCCGCTTTACTGATTAGGGACAAATATTCAAGTCACGTAGCTAACTTACTGGTCTTATAAACATCAGCTACTGATCGGAAAGATTTCGCGCTGAAAAATAATACAGACGGTGCGTTTGACCTGAAGGAAAATAAATTATAAATAAAAAGAGGAATTGACAGGAATTGGAACCAATAGTTAACGTTTCAGTCCAGTCTGTATTTTGGGTTTGTTTAACTCACTAAAATACATATACAGCTAAATCGTAGCCTCCCACGCAGACGTTCTTGGGAGTTCGTCGCGGGGCTAGCTGGAGCCTAGCGTTTGCCGGCCCGGTGAACCCTCGCTGTTTCGGTGCTGCTAACACTACTTTAGAACATCACATCACGATCGAGAAACAGGTAGCGTAAAAAGAACAGGAAGCTTGTTTAAAACCCCATCTCCCATGATGGGAGGCTGAACAGCTACGGGCTATTTACCATAACACAAATCTATCCAGCGGCAGGAAGGGAAACAGGAGGGAGGATTTGAACCCAGTGCCCTATCTACAAGGCCACATAGCCTCCTCTGTTATTTAGAGCGGATCGCTAGATAGACCGCAAACTCGATGCAATGAGTTGCAATTTAATGAGGCTGATCCCAAGGTAAGCGTACCTAACGTGACCTAGCGAAGAGCAATGGAAAAAGAACTGGTGGGGCGTGGCCTCACGCTGGAAGGTCCAAGTCCCATATACCTGCTAATAGGCAATCTGGGAGCTGATGATGATGATGATGACAATGACACAGGTTGGACCTCAGTAAAGGGGCATCAAAGATCGTTGCCATAAAAATTGTTAACGAGTACGACGATTAGTAATACCAGAAGTTTTAACTTCGGATAATACCGACTGCAAATTAAGGAACAAACTTGTTCCGGGTCAAAGTCAAAAAGTACGTTCGAATTCTTCTAACTGATGGCCAAACATTACTGACAGATAAGTTCAGAGTATTTGGTGACCCAGCTTATTTCGTTATTTCGCATGATCCTTCTTCTAGTTTTCAGAGGAGAAATGAAACCTTGATTACTCTTGAAACGTTTAACAAGATGAGGAGAGACGAGAAGAGATTTAACAGCGGGCACGTGTACGTGCAATGGAAAGAAAATTATTCAAGCCCTGTAATAGGACGTAAAATTTCAACTGCGGTAAAAAATACCATTACACCAGATACCTAATTACTTGTCATTGTATTTTTTATCAAGATTGAAAAGCATTTTGAACATTCGTAGCAAACAGCTATCTCTTCACGCGTTTGTGCGCACTAAATAATTAATTCGTCCTTGAGAGAGGTCTGGGACTCGACATTAAAATTCCATATTGATGAGGCAGCGCTGCAGGGCTTTATACAGTGTCTCTGATTGGTTCTTACTTACGTGCTAGAATACAAATTTGCATGGATCTCTGAGGAGTTGCATCATTACAAAAGTACGGAATTCAATTTTCAAGTCAAATATCTGAGGACAGGTTTAGCATGTGAATGGAGGCATTTGTTTGCTGAACCTAACAATTTGTTACATTAGCCTAAAGTTCAGTTTTCTCTTTAAAAGATTGGGTATCATCTTCTTCATCAGTAACTTCCACTCCTGCACCTTCCTCTTCTTCCTCCTCCTCTTCCTCTTCATCATCTTCCTCATCTCCATCCTCGCCCCCTCCCATCGCTTGTTGTCCCAGCTGAGATTTAATCTGGTCAGCCAGCCTCTCTGCTGCACCGGGATCATTTATATCCACATTCATTCGCTGGATGCCGTCGTCCTCCTGTGGTGGGGGAGGCTCTCTTTTGACTTTCTGTCTCATGTTGTTGAAGCTGTACTCAAATGGTTCTTTTGGTTTTACACTTCGGTCAACACCTTCACATGCCTTTGATAGTTTGTAACATATCTCCTGTTCTGTATCCTCTGCCCTTTTGATCAATAATTGTTCTATCTCTTCTTCATATTTGTCTGTGTTGACAATAAGAACAGTTATTAGAGATTTTCTCATAACCATTTGTACAGCTTGGTATTGTGAGAATAAAGTGCTGGGTGGTGTAATTTCACACGATTCAATTTACACATGGAGGTGCGATGGCCTCATTTTTAGTGTGCTGCTCTTCAGATTAAGTGTCCAGGTTCAAGCCCTGGCCTGGGACAATGTGTTGTGCACTTGGGCAACACCCAGGTGTATAAATGGGTACCAGCAGTTAATGCCGGGGGGTAACTCTTTAATGGACTAGTATACCATCCAGAGGAAAGTAGAGATACTAGTCGCCTCATGGTGCAGAAACTGGAGATAAAAGCAGACCTGAATGGGTCCATTGGCTCGTAAGCTAGTTTTACCTTTTTACCTTACCAAATTGCACATTACAAAAAACTCAATGACATTTTGGTAACTCACCTATTAAAAATTTGCAAACTTTAACTGTAGTTGGTGGTGACAAATCGTATGTTTTAAAATATTTTGACTGGCAAATGTCTTCCATTGCATCTACCACTTGAACCTCTCGTAGATCTGACGTTTTCTTGGCTAACAGCTTGTCCATTTCTAAACAACCAATAATATTCTGTAAATATTGTTTTTTTTTACAATTTTTTTTGTGGGGGTGGGAAAGGGTAAGAAGGAGGTGGGGGATTGGTGAAAGTCAAGCATCAATAACCCATTCTTCTTTTTACAGGACGTGTTCTCATTCAGGTTAATGTTAAACCCTATGATTACTGCTGAAGTGAACAGAATTTCATTTTTTTTTCCTCTTAGTCTGGACTGTCAATAATTTAAACTTTTAATAAACAAATGACTTAAAGGGCTGTACAAGTAGATGACTAGCAGTCGGCCCATTTTTCTTTAAGGATGCGGCAAATGCCGTGCCCATGTTTCAAGTCAGTCCCTTGTGTGGTAAACATTTTGCCTTGTTCCCTGACAAATTTTGAGTGAAAAACAGACTGTTAGCAGTAAGTACAACAGGAGATTGGTATCTAGGGATCTTGGTTTTTTTAGATGCCAAAACAGTGATTGTTCGAAGTTTGCTGAATAGACCTGAGAGTGATCTAGACCTAGAGCTGCAGTTAGCTTTGGGGCAATTCACAACACAAAAAGACAGAGAAAATTACTTGTTAAATAATAAAATTTCTTGATTATCACAAAAACAAAAAACAAACAAATTCATATAACAAGTGATTATATTGAAGTAAAAATAATTAAACTGATATTTACCTTTTGTAAAACTGGCACAACAATAACAGTAAACTCCTAAGATAGAAAGAAAAGTGCAATTTAATTAAAATAATTCATTTAGAACCTTCCATAATGTTCAGCATTATAGCTCTTGATAACTCCTAAGAAAGGGCATATATTAAGATCAAACACTAATTAAAAAATGAAAAAATTCACGATAAGACTACTGACAGCTATGTTTACTTCTTAATAAATAATATTATAGTTTTTTTTTAATTAGTTACTCTTAAACTAAACTCTGAGATGGACAAAATAAAATATATTAATTAACAGTCATATTTGTCAAACAATTAAGTTAAATACAAGCAGGGTATAGCTTGGTACATGTACATTCTGTTCAAATCCAACTAATATTTGTCGAGTAGACCTTCCTCAAAACAACTATTATGAACAGACTTATGTATAGCACGTATGTAGAGCACATGGTTTAGTTTTCCTTGTGTGAAGTTGAGACCGCCATTACTACAGTTGTTGTTCTTTATTCAATGTAATTTTTACGGATTGAAGCATTACAGTATAATTTATTCTTGTCATCTCTGCCTACACTCTTTAATTACGACTTGTGTCTTTGCGGCAATATTTGCCCTTTCTTCTCAGTTGGCTGCTTCAAGCATTAGGTCTTTGTCATATTATACATAGAAATCATATTTAAAATGCAAAATATTATAATAATGAGAAATAATAAGCAAGCAGTACTGTTTCAAATGTATGTAAGATTTCAAATTTAAGAGTATATTTAATTTCACTGCCATATTATAACATCATATAAAACTCAAACTTGTTGCAAAATTTTAAACCATGATAATTGTAGTTTTGTGCAAACCTTGTGACATATCAGGTGGCATCGTGGTTACTGTGTCACCAGATACAGGAAGACACAGCAACAGAACTGGTGCAAGTCTTAATAGAACATCCATTTTCAGAGCTGAAAAAAAAAATAGTTAAAAAGCTGAATATTGTTATTTTTCAGACCTCCTGGTATATTAACTTTAGCGTTCTCACATCCAACAAACTGATTGAAACTATAAGTATGTGTAGCATCCTATATGTAGATATATGTTGTAGTTGAAAATTAAATTATGGTAAAAATAATTTTAACCTAGTTTAATTCTCAATTTCATTTGTCTTCTAACCCAAGTAAGGGTTAAGAGACAAAGGAATGTAACTTTTACCTGAATTTGATTATTAACTACAGCATATATATTAGTCCCACATAAATAAAGCCTTCTAGTTTATTATCAATTCCATTTTAAAACTTGGCTTATTTCAATTGGCTGACAAAAACTAATAGTCAAATATTATTAATAAATAAGTATAATTTTATATTAACATGGTTTTCTTCTTCTATGGATTTTCATTAAAATGGTCTACAAAAAAATTACAGAAATAAATATATAAACTTTTAGGATATCTATATTAACCAGTTATTGCTGTGTTAAATACAACATAATTTCTTTCAGATAAGGGCGAAATAATGTGTAGTGGTAAGGAATCTAATCCCACCAACTCCTTTCTTGCCATATAATATTTATGTACTCTGTAAATAATATTTACAAAAGTTGAGGTTTGTGATAAATTCATTGAAATCTACTGTTTACTGAGTTCTGTTTCAATGCTCATTGTATTTTGCTTCATATTGCATATTAACAAATTTGATGATAATTTACTTATCTTATGTTTTTAATTTGATTGTGTACTATGTGTCTAGTTCAAGCATGGCATGGGGCTCTTAATTGAACATGATCTTTTGGAAATGGAAATAACCAGAAAATCATTTTCAAACAAAGTAAAAAGAAATAGCTACATTAGATTCTTGCATGTTTAAACTAGTTGGTAAAATGGTGAGCACCAAAACCATTAAAAGGTCTACAGTATTTTACACAATTTAAAATAAATTTGTGAACTGAAATTGAAATAGAGTAAGAGTTTCAATAAACATTGTTTACCCTTAAATCTAACTATTTTTTCACTAATCTATATTCAGGTCTCCTGTGAATTGCAGTGAAGTAATACAACAAAGCACTCTCAAGTAATAAATAATTAAAAACTTGAGGCTTAAAGAATTAAAGTACAAAAAGAAAACAAATCATGTAAACTATATTACAAGTTGAGCTTCGATACATATTTTACACTATAAAAGGTCAGGGTTATAGTTCAGTAATGTAATTTCAATTCATCAGCGCATTTCTCAAATTTCAGTTTGCCCACCCATGGATAGCCAATTTCGGTATAACCTCTTACAGGGACGAGTCAAATAATGTTAAACTACCCGGCTACCAAAAAAGGTAAGCTAAGAGATCTTTCCAAAAAACTATAACAAGAACGTAATTACAGACTCACAAGCGGAAATTTAGACTTATAGCGAAAAACAAAAACAAAAAGTCACTTTTAGATCTCTGGGTACTTTGTCTAAAACTAAAAATCATTTCTGCTCGCAGCGGATTCGTACACGTAGGAGTGAATTAGTAAACCCTTGAGTTGAAATCTGAAACATGTAGGCGCCAAAGGCAACCACAGTGGCGAAATCTAAAATTGATTTCGGTCCATTCAGAGATTGCAAAAGATAATTGCAGAAACAATACAGGACAAAATTCTAACGTTACCTGAATCAACTTTATCACAGCTGCGAAACAATGTGTGCGGGATGAGACACAAAGGAAGATTGTGGTGACAATCAGATTAATTGAAAGAATAAAGAAACACAAATCGTCAGGCGTTCTTTTTAACACCGCGGGATACTGGGACCTAGTTACAAATGTGATATCCGGGATCTTGATAAGTTTTCACCTACAAAATTGTTTGTGTTTATGTGTTTGAATTTTGGTAAATTCTTCCTTTAGAGTCAGAATTTCATGATGGCAGGGGTTCAGGTCAAAGAGGGAGAATATACAACGACAGTTTATGGAATGGTAAGTGATTTTTGCGTTAAAATGATCGCTGTAATTTGTTGACAGCGGTTGCTCGGGAACAAAAATTAACCTCAAGCTCTGTAAACATCGTGATAAAACCGAAAATTCCACTAACAGTCCTGTCTGCTAATCTGAAAGCTTTCGCAAAATAAATGTCGCAGATTAAATTAAGTTATACTTTCGTTATTCAGGAATCCCGGAATTTTTCCCCGAATCAGTTTTTTTAGGCATTGCAGTATGTGTTCTATAAATATAAGATTATGGTTGTACATGTTACAGGTCAAAATTAAATTCATGTCGAAATTAAATTCCTTTGTCTCTTAACCCTACTTATTCATTGATTATGAATAATAGGGATAGAAGACAAAGGAAA
>OMLO01003441.1_pt1 | contig 13051 bp, 15 predicted proteins | sample 1674811 | NCBI WGS metagenome assembly OMLO01 (sample SAMN06265003, study PRJEB25207) | coral metagenome | isolation source: Coral host | place: Mexico:La Bocana,Puerto Morelos, Mexico | collected 2008-11-13
GAAAGTTTGCATATCCACGTTCTGACTTGTTCAGGAGCAAGTCTCTAGCTGGATTCAACCGCCCACGCGCGCACATTGCTGGGTGCATATGTCACGGGAGGCTTATACTTTTCACTGTTGCAGCAGCAAATTTGCCCAAAGATGCAAACTCGTGCATTGAAACAACGGCTCACGTATTGCATCTCCTTGCAACGCAGTGCCATGTTGATTTACGTCGGATGATTATCAGCGTTCAAGCTGATAATACCAGCCGTGAAGTAAAGAATAATCACTACATCAGATTCCTTGCATCGCTTGTCAGTCATGGAATCCTCTCTTTGAGAATTAAACATGTTTTCTATTTCCTTCACAAACCGAATGCCAAAAGGATTGCATGTTATTTTTGTGACGAGAAAGTATTTTTACACGACTTTTCTAAGTTCAAAGAGATAGTGGTGAGCTTGAAGCCTGAAACCTTCTTCTTTCATCTAAGGAGTGATTCATGGTGCCCGGCTGAGACATCTCAGATCCGGGCATTCACATGAAGACGTTGATCAACTGTTTGGAAGGCTTGCTTCCGAAATGGCCCGCCGAGCACGACAAGCAGTTGGGCCAAACCAGTTCAGAGATATTATACAACATTTTCTTGACCGGTTGGACAGGCCCCATGAGAGCCTGAGGCATGCGGTCTTATTGGACCAGTGCCGCGATTGGTTTCTTTGTGAAAATTGTTGTTTGACATTTACAAATGATGATTAACAAAGGTAGTGTTCTATGACGTGGCATGTCTTTGTATCGTTTTGTCACAAAAAAACTCGAAATCGACGTGTCGCATGTGTCGCATCATTATTTTAGTGTTAACTCGTGGCCTCACCATGATTTTTAAGGAGAGCTTTCCTACAGACTGGTGTACCAGTGCATCTCATTGGGATTGGAGGGCCGCGAGCACCCCACGTCTTCGAATTGGACCGACGTGAGAATTTGGGACCCTTGGCAACCATCAATAAGAATTTGTTTCCCTTGCAGGGTTGGCCTTTGGAAGATTGAAAATGAGTCGACCCCAATGCCAACTAGACTGACAATCAATGCCTTATTAAGCCGGCCCTATGTGCAAAATAATAGTGAACTCCGATGATTTGCGGATAATACTTGATGAAGTAAGAGGATTATTTTTGTGTAGCATGCCTGAAGTTCTTTAGCTAAAAATGAATGAGGATCCCACTTAGTAAAATTCGGATTGGAAAGGTTGGCAAAGCTCGGATACGAACCGATTGAGCATTCACCAAGGACCCAGCATTGCAGATTCAGCCAGTGACAATTTTTGGCAGCTGCCTAAGCACCCTAAGGATGTGATCCTTCGGACCCATGGCTCAACTGCATACAACATGTCTTCATGTATTTCATTTTAAGCTGGCTGAAATTATCTGAACCTATAACATGGTATCCTCCTAAGTAGGGTGTCCATTCTGGAATGGTGGTTAAATGTTTCAACGTAAGGCCGCATCGGTTTTAGCCACATACTGCATCAGTTTCTATGTGGAATTTGTGAGGACAAAGCAATTTATGGCAGATTCCAAGTACGGCTTGTCAGCGATCTACTATCCCCATGAAGTTGCAAAAGTCCGACTTCCATTGGGCCTCCCAGCAGGCCAGGAAATATTGAAACACAGTTTGTTCAGTTCTGATTCTTTAAGAAATTTCACACAAGGCCTTTTGACCACTTTGCTTGCAGGCGTTGCTGCTAGAAATGAATTGACCTTGGACTTCAAAAAGGAGGTGCAGAAGCACCTCCCAGCAATGCGAGAGTTGAACCTACATGAAGGGGCAGACTATTTGCTGGCGTGGATTACTGACGCACTACCATTGCAACCGTTGCTGGAAGTATCAGCGCATCTGGGATGATATTGGGTAGGTTTCTTACAAACCGCGTGGGTACCAGGTGAGATGGAGGTCATAGTTGTTGAAGTAAATGACGCATCAGCATTGGAAGACATTTATGATCGGTTCAATTCATGTTTTTCGCGTGTTGAAAGTCTTTCAGCCCAATGCTTGTATGCTTTCACAGCTGTCGGCTTTTTTGATTTAATTTGAGGTGTTCCCTTCTTGGCAGCTCGTCGCAGCCGTGTGGACAAATTCCTGTGATGAACTTGGAGCCAATTCCAAATCAAGTCAGGTGATTTGGCTCTAGTTTTTATGTGCTGGATCGTTCCAAATCAGATTTTAGTTCCAGCATGCAAGTTTTTCTGCCTAAAGTTTGGGGTTGACAGTCTTACAAACGGAGTCTTCTAATCATCCACAATCCAATCCCATTTGTCGAGGCTATCAACTTTATAAATGCTTGCCAGCCCTTGGGTGAAGTTTGATTGCAGCCAAGGTTGGGGCGAGCCGCCAATGATTTGCAGCATCGTCAGCAAGTAGCATTTTATGTGTCCAGTGCCAAGCGACGGATGTCACTTCAAGCTGCTGCCCAAGCCTGGGCAAATGGTATGCCGTGGGCGATGGCTCTGAAGCTATGCACCCGCGTGATCAAACGGGCTGATGCTAGAGCAAAGGCCATCCCAAAGAGGAGAGCTTCCTGATGATTCTGTATGCTACAATCTCGAACTTCCAAAAATTACATTGCGGCAGTACCGTTTAGGGGGCTTTTTTCTGGTGGGGTGATGGATTCAAATGAAATTTTGGCTATCTCGGAGAAGTCAGCTTTCTCATCAGGTGTCCAAGCCAACCCCGGGTTGGACACAATGGTTGGGATGAGGATCAGGAGCAGTAGGATTGGATAGATCCTGCTAAATGCCATTCCTTCCAAAATTGTCCAACGCAAAATCCGACACTCCAAATTTCAAAATCGACATTGAGTTCTCCCAGTGCGAGTGTCGAATTGGATGAAATCCGACACTCCTTCTTCAAAGCACCTGTCTGGGTTTTCTTGAAGCAAGTGTCGACTTTTGAAAAACCCGACACGCATCATCATTATTCCCTGGGCCAATCATCAACAGTCAGAGAATTCCGACACACAGGGTTGACGGATTGCAAACCCATCACGAGAATCTAAGTGTCGAAGTTCTCAAAAGTCGACACTTGAACCCCTGCATATCTGGTTCCTAAGTCATTCCATAAGTGTCGAAGTCGACGTGAACTTGGACACAAAATGCTCAATTGGTTGAAGTTGCAATTTGTGTCTGACCCAGGGGTGGGGTGGACACAAATTCCTCTCCTAAGTTTTTGGAATCCAGAGATTTATTTTTTTTAAAAAATGAATATCTTATACCAAGGCTATTTTGTGTCCAAGGCAGGGTGGGGTTGGACTCAAATTGGATGGTTTTTGTGGTTGCCATTTTGTGTCTATTTTTTTCCTTTTCGGGCGTTGATGTGTGATGTTCCATCCCATCAACTAGGAAACAGCCCATAGAATCACCTTTCTTTCCACGAATGATTTTTCCCATCTAATGTGTCCAAGTTTTCTGGCCTTAACCGTTGGCCCATTGTTATTCAAAGTTCTTCCCAATTTGGCATGCGCTTTGATTTTTTGTCAAAGAAAGTGGCCACATCTTCCGCAAATCCTCGAACTTCCAAGGCCTCTACCAAAGAGTTTGCCGCAGGCAGGATCTTCACCAAGTGTGTGCTTGTTCTGATGGCCCTAGTCATTGTGAATTGACCCTGATATTTCATTGTTTGGTAATGTTCAGTTTTCCGGCCTGGAGTTTCTTGCCACGCCCGATTTGGCCCAAAGCCATGTTGAAAAAGGTGTCAAACAGGATCAATCGTTATCATGGCCACCAAATTTGCTTTGGGGCGTTCAGCCTGGTACCTGAACACAGCAGCTTGGGATGCTTGGACTGGGCCTAGTACGCAGTCTGGCTTTATGCCAGGGACAATTGGCGTCTTACCTCCCTTCGTCGCGGCATTTCAAGGGTTGGTGAAATGCCTGGTCATCACTTTGGCTATGTTGGTACAACGAGCTCCAAAAATGAATCAAATTGTCCCACGTGTGATTCAAGCATTGGAGCAGGTAGCCCATGCCACTATCTTCAAGCGTTGCCCGCGGGTTTATCCTGTCCCCGTTGATGAGGGTGGCAGGACGGCGAGAGATGATCTTGATTCATTTGCAGGAGCTCTGGATGAACTTGTGGATCAACACGCCAGCATGGTTGATGGAGATTTTCCTGCGGGTGGTTCCCTCGTGTCGGAGCTTGCAAGCCTTCACCGACTCAGCGTGCACATGCAATTCTGTGCGCAATCGGCTTTTGGCAGTTTCTATGTGGATTGTCCTGAGATAGTCGCCAACCTGAAGTACATGACGGACTTCATGGAGATATTGAGCACCTGGTCTGCTTGCATGGCCAATAAGCTGGAGCAGGCAGAGGCCGTTCAAAAGGTGTCTGGAGACACTGGGTCTTCTGGTGTTGAGGTCACTGTAATAGATGCCCCAAGCTCTGATGCTGGATGGAGTTGAAAGTCTAGTCGCTTAGAAACCAAGAGGGATCGAATGCTTGGAGCCGTTTTTAAAAATGAGTGCATTGTTCGGTGGACTGGTAGGCAATTCAATATTTGTTGCACAGCAGCACTCACTTGCTTCATTCAATCAGTTCTATTCTGTGCCGAGCGTGTCGCAGGCGAGTGACGGAGGCTTTTGGCATCTCTGATGGCGTGCTCAGGGTGACAAAAGGTTGCCCGATCAGATTTTCATCTCAGCTCAGGGTGTTTCCAGAGTTTCTCACATCATAAGTCTGAGGAAGGCGGCAGTCCTTTTCGTATGAGCGACACGTCATGGGTCATAGCTGCTGGCCCAATCAGGAAATTTACAGGTCGAGTGGTTCCGTGCGTTTGTTTTGACAGGCTCTTTGAAGTTTTAGCCAATGGGGAAGCGAGTTTCCGGAGGTGGAGGTGGATCTGCCTTGAAAAAGGCAAATGCCAAGACTGGGCCCGTGCCAAAACTGCCACACGTTGCGAAAATTACTGATTGGTTCTTTGGCTTTAAACGTCAAAATTAATTCTGTGATGTTATTTTGTACGTGCAGACTCAAGCTTTTAGGATTTTGCTTGCGCAGCAAGGTTCACTTCGATTGTGGTGCCCCAGGGAGGGCCAGACAGGTGGCTGATGCAGAAGTACAAGACCAAGGACGACCGCAAAATGAAAGTCACCTCCAGCCTTGCATCATGTTCTGTTTATTTTCCAGGATGACCAACTGGAATTTGCCAAATGGTTGGACGAATCCTTTCCAGCTTCAAGGCCGGGCCAATCAGAGAAACAGAATGAAATAGTTTCATTGCCATCATCCTGACCGCATTTTTGGAGATTACTTGCACACCCATGCCAGGAGCACCTTTTATTCCTCCGACATGAACCCAGGCGGAAAACATCTTCGTGTCTGGCATCTAGGATTCAGAACAGATTTTGGACTAGCTGGAATGTCCGACCCGTTTGACATGGTGGCATTGGTGGAATTGGTGCTAACCCAAGGGTTTCCTGGCGCCAGAATGCTGTCCTTTCAAGTTTCATTTCTCAGGATTTCTCATTGTTTTTTGCAATGCTCTTGGTTGAAACCAGGTTCAGAACAGATCCCAATGATCCTGGAGTTGAGAAACTGAATATCGTCGCTCCCACAGATGCATGGCTTGAGGAGAAGTACAAACCCCTTCCTTTTCTGCATGAAGGTTCCTTGGTCTGTGTTAGACATGATGCTCACATTCATTCGTCGCTGTTGTACTCAGAATGTGCATGGCCCATGCCCATATCAAAATAAAAATGTTGCCAGGTGACGATCAGATGCCGCCATTTAGTGTGGCATACGTCAAAGGGTGGAGACGCAGCCTGGCGTGCCTGATTTGCTGTGAAGCTGTGAGAACCCTTGGTATTTCCTTGGAAGAACTCACAAGTGAATTCAAGGCGTGGTCAATCATTGGTTTGACATGGTTTGACAGGGGTAGATTTCATGTGGAATGCTCTGAATGTGCCTGGTGCGCCAGGCCTCGCTACGTGTTATTCATGCCAGTGTCAGCAAGTTTGAGACGGTGAAGCAAGCAGTTTTCGCTTCACGAGGAGGGTTTGTTTTAGCGCTTCTGACTCTTGGAAGTGTTCCTTGCAGATCTATCTTTCAGACATCATGTCAATGTCAATTGGCCAGTTGACCAAAACAATCTTGATCAGGAGGAACAATGGCAGCAGTGAACACACGACGATTGCCAAATGCTATGAACTTTCTTCGCCAGCTTGAGATTCTCAAGAAAACCGGCGACACAGACAGTTTTGAGGTTCCTTGCAACATTTGTTGTTGTGGTTGTCAATTTTCAATGTTCAAGCTGCAAGCCAGGGATATCACTCACGCTTGGATTGTGTCATGAACAAGCTTGAAGCCGCAGGATTGGAACAATGCCGCTCAAGTGGCACGGGCCTTCCAGATGGGGCCCAAAGAATCACAAGCGGTGAGCAACTTGCAGACAAAGGTGAGCAAGGAGACGCTTGAAATTCTTCGCGAGGCTACACGTAGCAGAGGCATGCGCCACTGGATCAATCATGACATGATCAGTAAGGATCTTTTCAATCGAGGATTCAGCAGCGGACAATCCGGAGCTCTAAGTGCATGGGTGGTTGAGCTCACCAATGCAGATGATGATGTCTTAGAACCTTGTTTGCACTCCTTGTACTTTTCAATACTTGGTGCATTGTGGTGTGAAATTCCTTAGATTAACTTCCAGCTCATGTCAACGTCGAACAACCAGCATTTCTAACACACGATGTCTAGTAAGGTCAAGTTGTTCATTGAGAGGCTGAAGGGAGACTGGGACAGGCAGCCTGTGGGAATGAAGCAGCCCTGGCTCACAAAGACAGCATTGCCTGTTCATGCAAGTTGCGGAGGTTTTCTGGCTATCATGGCCGCCTTGAAGGCTTCAGTACCACAGGCAGACTATGAATCGACGGAGAAACATGTGCGGGACCAATTCCAAATTGGATTCCTTGATGGCGACATCAACCTCTTCCTTGAGTCTACGGTTCCACCAGTCAATCTGCAGCAGGTCAATTTTGTGAGGACCTCTCAGGGTGTTTTTTTCTCATTTTGTATCATGTGTCCTGCCTCCTGCATCTTGCCACGCTTCCTTTGAGTCATGATGAAATCTCACTGTCATTGTAGATTTTTGTTTTGGTTTGATTCCAGGAACACCATTGCAGCAGTAGAATCCCGGAGGCATCGGGAAGCAGAAGAAAAGGAACGAGCTCTTGCTGCAGAAGTGGACCACGCGACCGTCAAGCAGCTGACTCACAGGTTTGAGCTGGACATGGAGGTCTTGCGGTCACGAGTGCAAGGACAGCAGGAAATTGCGAAGGAAGCGGCTTTGGATACAAAATACTTGGCCCAGCGGCAAGTGAATCTTAGATAGTTTGATGAATAGTAAAAATGTGGGCAATTCAAATGTCATTTGAAGGAGGGCCTCAGAATTTATCGAGAGTTATTTCCTAGTATACGTCATGCCATGAAAAGCATCATTCAAAATGATAGCATCAGGTGGTGTGCAATCAACACAAAAAACACAAGTACGAGCAGCTCAAGAGTGGTTCCATTACAAGAGCTTTTGATAAAAAGACTTACCGTGTTACAGTGTGGGTTTTCAGGTCCGGGGGTGAGGTCTTACTATGGCCTAAATTGTGTCCTTTTAGATCATGTCAAATGTTGTGTTGCGCCTTTTTTGTGAGCCTTTGCCCCACAGAATTGGACTCAGGAAAGGTCAAACACACACCAGAGAGTTCATGGAGAAGAATTGTAACTTGATGGTCCTGGATGCTGTTGACCCCAAGTCTTCGTTTCCCGAAATCGCTGCCTTTTTGGCCCGTGTGGGTCAAGATCATGAGGGAGGTAATGTGTCACCTGCTTGCATTCAAACTGAGTTGCAACCCATTGGGAGTTGTGGGGCGTTTTAATTTCAACACAGACTAGGTTCCAGTAAAGATTAGTCATGAACCGAGGTACACCCTTACTACTTTTGATTGCTGCGTGTGGCCCAACAACACGCAGTATGTGCTAATGGGTGTATCGGCGCTTCAGTCTGTCCTGAGCATGTCCTCCAAGGCATGCGCACATGTTCAAATTCCAGTGTGGCAGGCACAGACTCAAACGAAGGCCTTGCTCAAACATCGACGTGTCCTAGAGGACAACATGGTCGCTGCATCGCTCAATGTGCTACAGCCAGTGACATTGAATTTTGACAAATCTTGCCTTCCAGGTGGAGACAAACGGGAACCTTGGCACCCATGCCTTTATGTCACTGCCAATGCACATGAGAGCAATGCATGGGACACTTGTGCGGCGAATGTGCAGCGATCAATTGGGCCATGTCCACTGATTCGAGTCTCTGAGATGGTGGGATTTGATGCAGACAACAGGCCAGGAGCGAGTGCTCGGGTGGAACAGTTCCTGGCAGGAATTCTTGACAAGTTTTTTTTTTGCGCTTGCGGAGACTTTAGTTTTTTTGTTTTTCTTGTAAATAGCGTTTTAGTTGACAAACCATCAGCAAGCAGAGGAAGGGGGTCCCAGCACACACAATGATCCTTGATGCATACCTTCGTGGGATGAATTTTGAAGATGGCGATGTTGTGGTAGTGGTGGACGTCATGCCGAACAGGCCCATCAAAGTTTGTTTTCTTTAGGATTGGTTTCTGCTCCCCAAAAATGGTTTTTAAATGCTGATTTCTGCTGGCCGGCTTGATGCGGTCGCATTCTGTTGCAGGCAATGTGAGTTTGGCCGTGCCGTTATGCAGCGGATGCTGGAAGGAACCAGCCGACGACCTCCCATGCGTTACTTTGGGGTGCTGCGGGCAGAGCAGGTCGACATCAAGAACGAATTGGAGGCCATGGTTTACAATCATTGGGATGCATCCCCTGCTGCGCCGGCGAAAGCAAGGCCAGTTGAGCCTCGACCAGATCCTTCCCTCAGCCTGCTTGCATGGAACAACGGGGTGGCATCCTTTCCAACATCTTATTTGCAGAAATTCATCGAAGGATCAGAAGCTCATCAAGCCATGTGTGACCTCCAGAAGCAGTTGGTGACGGAATTTCCGAGTTCAAACATGAGCCAGCAAACTGGTGGCAGACGTACAACAACCCCTGCACCAGCCCGAGCTGCAGGCAGACCCGATTTCAGCATTGATGGAGGTGCTGAGCCTCTGGACATCACTCGTTTGGTGGATCTGGAGCATGTCGCTGCCAGCGCGTTTGAACTGGAGAGGACAGGTCGATCATTCACCCACTAATTTTTGAGTAATTTCTTTTTCTAGTGGAAATGAGGTAGATCACCACAATTAGTAGATGTCCTACCATCACCTCCTTCAGGCATTGCGTTTTCCTAGGAGGAGTGATGTAGATTTTGATCACCAATTCCTGAGTCCTTTTTGAAGGAAAGCCTATGCGGCTGGCAACCGTCAAAAGCCATCGCTGATTGTTGCAGCAGACTACACTTTGTGGGCAGGAAATGAGACTGATGAAGAGCTCAAGCTCGACAGCATGGAGCTGGCGGGCTTCAACACCGGATCATTTGAGGAGAAAGCTGTGGCCGGCGCCTTGACGCTTACCAAGTCCCATTTTCAGCCCATTTTCAGTCCGTTTAATTTTGCAGCCCGAGTTTTATCTTCTTCTGAGGGTTTGAGGCCAATGGCTGAGCCAAGTGTGGAATGTGTGTGCACCTGGTATGAGTAGGAAGTTGAATAGGTTGATATTAAATCATGGTATGTGTCAGGGCGTGCTTTGATCTGTTGGTTGGTTGGAAGGTTTGTTTTGTGTTTCTTAGGGCCATGCTAGCCGAACGGAAATCTATTCCAAGTTCTTGTTCTAAAATACCTTAAACTTAAGTTTCCGCTGTCCATGCAAAGCAATCATAAGCAATCTTAATTTCTCCCAGACACTTGCTTTAGAGTTTCAACCGCCATCACGGTGCACACGCTGCTCTGCCAACAGGTTTGGGGGAGTCTGAGCTCTCCGGAGTATGTTTCCGCTTTCCAAACGACCTGACACTGGTGGCACATGAGAAGAAGGCCATGTCTTTGGCAGAGTACATTCACCTCTGTTCCACCGTGCATGGAGTTGCCAACTTTGAGATCGCGAACCACACACTTCTCCAAAAGCAGTATGAGGCGGTTCTTTGGCGTTCAAGTAGTACTTGCACATGTTCATTGGTTCATCTTATGATGTTTTCTGGGATTCGCCTTATGTCCGGGAATTTCATTCAGTATCCAGTGTTCATTGATTCAGCTTATTATGTAATGGCATTTAAAGATCGTCTATCTAAGGCGACCGACAGTGCAGAAGGATTGCTGGTCCCTTACAGGTTCAACGTGAGTCCTGCTGCGAACGGGAAGTGCAATGTTTTCCATCCCAATCCGTTGACGAATGCACAGACCAGGCTATGTATGTGATTCAATTTGCTCTGTATTTTCTGCGAGCTGTAACTGCATCGAATTTCGCAAATTCCACCTGTTGCAGGCATCAGTGCATTGGCGCTGCATGGATCGGCCACATGGACAAAGTTTGCAAGTCAAAGGTTGCATCTATTGTTTGGGAGGCACTTTCGGGTCGTTTGATTACGATTGATTTCCGAATTTGAGTTTCATCCCCTTTCTAGACGAAGCTGTGATTGAAAGGTGCGCCTTCAGACCGGATCAGAGACTGCCAAGATCACTGGTCTGAAGCCGAAGATCTTCTTGACTGCAGCGTTGACGCTGCCACCTGGGACATGGACCAAATTATCCTGAACTAGCTCAGATTCAGAGCTGTAGTGATTGCGACGGGTTTGATCAAGACCTTGAGCTGGCAGTTCGGATATCATGCTAAAAACCAAAGTGCTGAGACATTAATTGTGTATTGATTGCGAATTAGGACTGCTCTGAAAAGATTTTAACAAAATATGACTTTTTGGGGGAATGGCCAGCTTTGCTTAGTGCGCGCTGACAGCCGAAGAATCATTTGCAAAGGAACTGAATGCATCGCAGGTTTGTTGCTCCAACATTACGACAGTTGTGTGTGCACACATCACGCAGTATAGTTGCAATGAGTTTGTTTCCGGCCATCGACGAGCTGACTCCAGACGAGGTCGGGGATGCCTTTTCAAGCCATTCACGGTTCATTGATGATTTTTGGCAGTAATTTGAGCGTTTCTATTATTATTCGAGACCCTTGCCAGGATGATGAGCAGGGGCCTCAATCTTCAAAGCCTGAGCCTTCGAAGCCCACGCCCGTCAAACCCAAAGGAAAAGCGAAAGGGAAAGCGAAAGCGAAAGTGAAGATGAGTCCCAAGAAGCCATCGACGGTCAAGTCACCCGCCAAGACGCCCACCGAGAAGCCAATGAAACGGCCATCAACTTCTAGCGCATCTCTCAAGCGCCCAGCTGCAGTGGTGGAACCACCTGCTACTGAGCCTGCTGAAGATGCAGAGTCAGAGGAGAACCCGGTGAAGAAACGACCATCTACATCTCAAGTACCTGCAGGTGTTTGTTCCAAGATGTTTTTTTGACTTGCTGATGTGTTATATGTTCTGAGTTCTTCAGAACCTCCAAAAAGTTTGCGCCACACCCTTACAAGGTGAGATCAAAGTGAGCAGCGTGTACTACTACAAAGCGACCGGGAAATGTGCTGTCAAATTGAATGGTTCTGAAGCTTTCCAGGCACATGAAGCCTGGCGTGTTGATTCCGGATTGAATTGTTTTTCTTCCCAGATAATTTTCATAAGATGCCTGAAATCGTCTTCAACTTCTTCTGTTATCGTGCAGGTTGGAGGCAAAGTTGACGGACACCTGATCAACAAAGACAAGTGTCATGAAGCTGCGGTCTGTTGCTCAATCCTTCAGCTTTGATTTTTTGCCGGTCTGGTTAATAGCTCCAGCTTCTGGCCAAGGAAATTGGCAGGGACATGCTTCTGAAAGGCTCTTCCAAAAAAGAAGTTCGTGATGTAATGGCAGGACCCTCATTTTTTGGCATTGAAATGTTTTAACTGGAACGGTGAAACATTCCGGTATGACTATTATACTGTCCAAGGCTGAGATGCAACGATCTTTGATTGGTTCCTTTCAAGCTCCAGGCTACACGTTAACGTGACAGGATTTGTTTCACATTTGTTTGCCATTACCCTCTTGCCAATACTAGGTGTCAGTGGGGGTGCAACGGCTTCTGGTGAGGAAGTTGCTGAAGGACTGCCCATCATGCCATGTTGCAAACACATCATTTGAAGTTTGAACAGTTTTGTATCTTGACGGGGAGTTGCGCAACAGGTGTCGACACTCCGGCGCTTGATCCTGAAGAGCTACCTCACAAGGAGGTGGATTCTGGTGTGCTGGAAGGCGGCGAGTCAGAATCATTTGACGATGATGAGACACTTCAAATTGAAAGGAGTCGGATGGAAAGGGATGCTGTGGACGTCCACTAGTTGAGCTTTGTGTGCATAAAACTGCACGGATCGAAGATGACGCGCAATGGGGGCACAAAAAAGGCAATCGCGATTATTTTTGGAAATGTTTCGATGTGCTTTGACTTGCTCTGACTTTTGGGAATAAAAGTACATGACAATGAGCGACTAGCATTTTCCAAAAAAATATGTTCAACATGTTTACAAAAGGGGTCCAAAGCCACCAAGTTTTATGGTTACATACTCCAAAGGTTGAACCTACTTGGGGGTCTTTTTGAGTAGTTCATCGATCAATTTCGGATTTCGGGTGAAATAACGAGCTTCCAGGTTCCAAGCATTTCGGTGAAACAAGGTGTTTACAAATAGTTGTCAACAAACAATGCACTCAAGTTGCCCCAGATCAATGGCTTGTTTGGTGAGTGTGTGGACAAAAATACGAGTATTTGGCGTAGTGTCTTCGTTTTTCGAGGACGCAGCAAAATTGACCAAGGAAATGATGAATTTTTTAAGCAACAAACAGTGTTTGGCCTAAATGCCGTCGTTGTTTGTCCTATGTTCCCTTTGTTGTTGTCGCTGTCGTTGTCGTTGTCGTTGTCGTTGTCGTCGTCGTTGTCGTCGTTGTCGTTGTCGTTGTCGTTGTCGTTGTTGTCGTTGTTATCGTTGTCGTTGTCGTTGTGGTTGTCGTTGT
>OMLO01003442.1_pt1 | contig 13050 bp, 11 predicted proteins | sample 1674811 | NCBI WGS metagenome assembly OMLO01 (sample SAMN06265003, study PRJEB25207) | coral metagenome | isolation source: Coral host | place: Mexico:La Bocana,Puerto Morelos, Mexico | collected 2008-11-13
AACTTAGTTGATATAACGAAATTACCTTGTTACCCCCACCGACGCAGCACCACAGTTTCTTTAGAAACTTTCACCCTAAATAGAAAACAGTCAGGCCTATTTTGAAGAGGTTTTCTGTGGTGAAGATTCTTAGTAAAGGCCAAGTTTAACTGCACTCACCTTTGGAGAACCTTCTTTTGACTTGTTATCTGCATCATTAATTTCTTTCACCGCTGAAAAAGATAGAAAAAAAAAGATAGCACCCTAACAGAACTTAAAACAATGTTTTACTAAAAACGAATTCCATAGGAAGACCAAAGGTAAAATATAAGAACTTTGTCAGAAACTACCTTTATTTTCAGCCGGTTTACTGTCTGATGCAGCACTGGCACTGGAACTGGCACTGCAAAACAAACAGACTTGCTAACACTTTCATACTTTGTTCCTTGTCTGAGGCAACAAATGGTTACCAACAAAAGGTGTAACCTTGTAATTTCACCTAGCCATCGTAGCCGTCTTTTCCGTTTCCTCTTAGCGGGAGAAAGCGAGAGCCAAGGGGAAGTTGCGCGAGCGCATGGGGCCTTCGCCCTGCCACTAATTTTTTGTCACCTCTGTCCCCGAGCCCTCGCGTGACTCCCGCTTGCCTGAAAGGAAATGGAAAAGACTGCTATGCGGGCTAAATTTCACCCCAGGAGCCAGATGATCAACAAACCACAGTCAAAGGGAACAAAAAATGTCTGTCAAGTTAAATTGTTTTAGTTAATGTATTTGACTTCCGGTCAGTGTGTGTTAAACCCTGGAAAACCCCCTAAAGAAGCTTATATAAGCAGGTTGAGTATCTCTCTATTGTACACTGCATCGAATCTGTTTCTGCAGGTTGACATCACTAAGAGACAAACCTGAAAAGTCAAGACATGGCTGTTTACTTACTATAATATTATTATCCTTTAAATTGTAACTTCCATTACCTTTCAGTTGTATCCACTGCCACTGACTGAGGTTGTTTAACCTCAGTGTTGCTAGCTACTGTAAGTGATGTTGCTGATGTACTTTTTGTAATCACAGCCTGGTTTGGAAAGGGGCTAGCTGGTCTTGCATTTTTGAAAGTATTCACAGCCTTCGAAAAGAAAGAACACATAGCTGTTTAGACTATGAAACCATATATCCTGGTACCATTACGTACACTCCCCTTTAATACAAGTCAAACAGAATTTAGTACTTGTGCACATCAGTGAGTGGAAAGTGCATTGTGCTGCACAAATAACTATGTTTGCAGCTTATCTAGAAGATTGTTGAATGATTATTATGGCCATTGATTGATGAACAGTAGTCACTTGATGTCAGTTGTAATTAGGGCCTCAAAATAAATGCTGGTACCTCATATAAATATTGGAGGCGTTTATTTTAATATAATACTTGGTCTTGTGGATCTGGTATTTATTTAAACAGTGCAGATACTTGGGACCTAGTTTTAAACCAAGAGAGTACAGTACTTCATTATTAAAAGGACAATAACATAAACAAAACCCAGGAAAATAGTCATTTACCTGTCTAAGCTGCTTGTTGATTACCAGTGTATCAGGTGAAACATTTTCTGTACCACAAGATGGACATTGTTGTTCATTCTCCAAAAGATAGTTTCTAATACCTAACAAAATCAAACACAGTACCAATCAACACTATTGCTCTAAGTTCAGCCCACTAATAATAGCACCTGTAATGGGTGTCAGTAGTATTTAACAGAAGCACATTAAATAGTGCAACACAAAAACAAAGAAGGTCTGTTGGCCAAGTGCCACGGTGACTTTCATCTATAATAATAATTTCATGTGTGCCATCCTTTCCACAATGTGCAAATCTCCGTTGCATGGGCCATGCAATATATGGGCCATGCAACTATGTCGATGGAACGTGGGGACGATTGGCCAACTGCTGTGCATGCATTTCAGGGGCTCTTCTGCCCTTGAAATAAACTATTGCCCAAAAATATCTCCCGCATCGTCCCGACTAGCAGTCCCTGGGTCTCCAAGGGTGCATGTGTGTATGCATGTATATGTTTGTCATTCAGTTTTTTTTTTTAAATTTACAATTTATATTGAAAAGCAAGTTCAATATGTCAAGAGGAGTGAAATCTTCTTTAGTCTCAATCTGGGACTTTGAAACATAGGGACCTGCCTTGAATGTGCGGAGCCTTCTCGAGGTTTGAAAAATAAAAATATAAATAAAAATAAAAAGCTAAAAAAAAACTAAAACAAAAAACTAAAACCAAAGTAAAAGAATAAAAATCATCTAGAAAAAAAAAACAGGATAAAACAAACTTACAATCATCACAGTAGCTTGTACCACAGCAAGGAATAAGTACTGCATCTGTCAGTAAATTGCTACAAGATGGGCACCTCAGTTCTGAAGGAACTTTCTTGTTACCCAACTGAGCTGAAGATACTTTCTTGTTAGCAGGCTCAGTGACTTTCTCTTTAGTTTTGGAATCCTCTCTGCAACAGCATTGATCCAAAACTGTTATTCAAGATTCTTTGATACTTAAAATAATATTACTATATTTTCTAAGCTTGTAGTGAAAATATTGTCTTTGGTGAAAGAGACCTTCTTGTAATTATTATTATTTATTGAATTTAAATCACATGTACCGGTATTTACCCTTGAGTTGATGGTGAAGACCTATTTGTAGGCGAAGACCTATCCTCTAGTGTGCCAAGAAAGGTACGAGGAATACCAGTTGTACGTTTCACCTTTGGAACATCAAATCTAACATCCTATTAAAAGGTTTATATAATGAAAGGTTGTTTTTATTATGTAATAGTACAGTCATTGCATTTATGTATTGTTAGAGAGTTGTTTAGCCAAGTGTCAAAACCAAAATCAAAGTTGCAGTATCACTGAGAGAGACAATCTAGTGAACCAATCAAAACTTGAAGCAAATACATCTAGACAGCCTAAAGCATTGGAAAACATGTGCAAGTATGCCACAATCTATTTTGGTTTTACTGCTGACTGGCTGACAAAGTGGTACAAGATTTCTAAACCAATTGGTTGAAGTAATATTGTAAAACCAAAGCAAATGTGATTTCCTTGCCACACTTGAGAGAAAACCAATGATTTTCAAAACAACCTTCTGGATCTGATAACAAATACCATGGAGAAAAAACACTTCCTTGCAGAATCTCGCATTCAGATTTATACAATTGAAGTGTAAGCTTTCCTGCACTTACCCCATTAGTGGGACAGTTCCTAATGAAGTGTCCTGGTTTACCACACCTAAAACACACATAGCTCTGAGACAGAGGCACGCCAGGTGCATAAGGTCGACGCCCTCTCACATATCTGTCAAAATAAGAGTTGTTCTGACATTCAATATATAACTAAATGCACAAATGAGGAAAACCATACCATACATTGCTTTAAAGAGACAACGAAGTAAATGAAAGTATTTATAAACAAAGTTTTTGATGATTTCATGAATGTTTATTTGGTTAAGCGTAAGAATTATCAGTACAAAGATGGGCACATTTCAGTAATAGCCAGGTCTTGGAAGCTTACTTGTCCCGTAATGATAACCGAGAAATTATTGCCTTTGCTTCCTGATTCCAAGGATTCTAGCAATCCCATAGTTTGTAGGATAGTTAATTCTAGTCTCTGGGTATTAGTTATTCCACAGCTCTTGCTAGATGTAAGTCCTACGTTTCCCCCTTTGTTTCTAATGCCAGTCTCAATGGTACTCACAGCATTAGGATTGGCGGGGCCAACAACCCTGGCTTCCGGTCTTTAGATTGTACTCTTCAAGACAGGAATGCCAGTTGGAAGAAACCAAAGTCATAGTCTTGTTACATAGGTGTTGTTCCTGAAGAGCTTATCGGGATTACCTGTTCCATGAGCATTTAGTTTTGTCCATAATTAAGGGTCCAGTAGGAGGGCCCAGCAGCCGTAGCCTATTTTGGTTCCTACCCAAATTTCCTGCACCAGTTAGTGAGGTTTTTCTAGCCCCCGAGTGTCCACTGTGGTGGATGCATGCTCAGCTTGCCATGTCTTTTTTGCTATGAATTTTCGAGCTTATTTTTTCTTAGTTATTTTTGCTTTACTCTGATTGTTGGGGATTGTTGAGAAGTGTTTATTTGGTGGTATTGTAAGTAATCGATATTTCCATAATCTTAAGGGATTCTATTTATAGTGTATTAATGATCTGCTTGTATTTGTAATTGTTGTTCGAGCTGGGGTACCCAACCCCTGAGAAGTGTCAGTAATAAAGGGCAGTGCTGGTTACCCGCAGCACACTGCATTATTCTCCATATCATTTGTGTCTTGGTGTTTATAGCACAGAAATGAAAGTATGTTCAACATGTTTTACTTAACATCATCCCAAAGATTTACTCAGATGCCTGTTAATAATTTAATACATTATACAATGTATGACCATTTATTCTCAAAGTTTGGAGTGGGGAAAATATAAAGGTAAAAGTCAGGGAGGAGGGGGGAGGGCATCAAGTCCATTTTATCAGATGCCCACTACCCAACAGAGTCCTCTGGTTGGTGTTGTGTGTGTGTGTTGACTTACTGTGAAGGGTCCCAATCCTCTCCAGATTGTTTCATCATGGCCTTTAACTTGTCCTCCTCTGATGCATCGGCATTAGCTAAATCTGCCACCTAGGAAGGAAGGGCAACAGTCTACACCACATGGTATGTACCCTGGCCCTGACACCACATGACTCCAAAGAGGAGTTATATACATCGAAAGGAGAACCAAGGAAATATATATTGTGAAAATGAAAATGAAAACCAAATTTAGTACGAGCCAGAGACTGCTTATTTAAATGTTCAATTTATATTTTCTTGCAACATGCAACAAATTCTGCAATCTGTCTTATCTAAAGTTAGCAGCTGTGATTAACAATTTACCTTGCTCAGCTTGCTGGATTTTATAACTTGATAATCTTGGAAACCACTCTTCATAAACAGAGGTGAAAAGGAACAATCATCAATAAGAGAGAATTCAGCTACAAGCATCAGTCATTTCATACAACCCTGTTCTCTTACAAAACAGTGAATTAGTGATTAAATGAATAAAATATTCTAGTTTTCAAAATCCCAATTTACTCCATAAATTCAACATTCTATTACCCTGTCCTCTTGAATTGCTGCCAGCTTTTCCTTTTTTTAGAACTTGCCAAGATTTTCAACTCTTCATAAATGGAGACAGCTAAATATTTTTATTTTACCCTTACTTCTACTTTTTCTTGCCAAATTTTGTAACATTTCATAAATCACCAGGTCCCACAAATGATTTAATCACAAACCCATGTGCCTGAAATCTTTGTAATTAAACTTCATTTTGTACTTTGTGTCAACAGTGTCCAGTACAAAGCAGAAACATAATGTACTTAATCAAGGTTACTGTAATTAACCTACACAAGAGATGCCCTGAACTGAATCTGAGATGTGCAACCTAAAAGAAACCTCGCTAGAATAACAAAACCCCTATTCAGCAATAATATTTACTGTGAACGTTCAAATGAATGAAAAAAAAAACATCAAGGCAAATCTTTTCCAAAGTAGAGGCTGTCTAAAACCTGCTTTCCATAGAATCCTAGACAACCGAATAGTTGTATAATTTGCTTTGGTCCAATTTATATTTGTATGCTTTCTTAGAAATGATAAATTTTCAATATCCAATCCTGTGATCATTTGCAATCCACTGCAATTTTCTGCAATCATATGGAAACCTGGCTTAAAGCTGTAACTTTCATTCAGGCTGTGCTCTAAAAGCGCCCAGTGACACAGGGTCCAGCCAACTTTTTCCTTTGGACAACTGGATAAACTTACTTTTTTCATATACATGTAAGCTAAAGTGCTGCACACCCTGGCGTTTATGGTTAGGACCCTTTAAAGTTCCTTGTATTTTTTCTTGGCCCACAGCTTTGCCATTCCGTTCTGTTCTGTTCCAATCACGCAACATTTACATGCGATTTTCATTATTGAAACTGGTAGTTACAATATTGTCGCACATTTCCAAAATCATCTTTCAGTCTCTTAACATTTTTTCATGTCCTAAAAGTCAGTTGTTGTGTCACCTACATACATACGCTTATACCATACAAAGTTTTACTCAAAAAATCCAAGTAGATTGTATGACAGCGAATGTATGCTTTTATGTGAATGTTAGATTTTGTGACCTGCAATTCTGTGACCATGTGCATTCTACTGCAGTAGTTGGCAACTGTATGTAACGTCGATTCTATTCCATTTTATTTGTGTGATCTGCATTCTCATTATTGGAGACTGTCCAAGGCTACAACTGTTGTATGTTTTCTCAACATGTTTATGTTTGTTACAGTATATGTCCAGTCAGTCCTACACACCCATTTTTGTGTCATAGACTTGAATGCAAAACTGACACATCAGTCTATGTAAGTGTAAATGCTTGTTTGAATGATATTCCACCATTCACACCTGGGTTGTTTAAAAGTTGGACAACGCTATCCACCAGAATCAATTGCTGTACACTGTAATTGTTCTATTAATTCTTATCCAAATGCAGTAGATACCATTATCCAGACTTCAACAACTGGGGCCTGTTCTCTTTTGGCAAAGAAGTCAGTTAAACTTTGTATCTGCTTCAGGTCAAAACAAAATTCAGGTTAAAGTGATTTTAACCTAGTTTGATTTTTAAATTTCGTTTGTCTTCTAACCCTAATTATTTATGATCCATGAATATTTAGGGTTAAGAGACAAAAGAAATATCAATTTAACCTGAATTTCATATTGACCTACAACATATCCACTGAATGATCTCTCATTTGTTTTTGCTGGTTAGAAAGGAGACTTTGCAATTTAACACAGTCTAAGCTTAACATTCAAAATAGCTGAAGGATTCTGCTTTTGTTGTTTATCCAGAATAATAATCAATGCTCTCATTCAAACTTTGACTTTCAAACTGAATGTTGAGCATCATTAAGCAACAGTTAAATTAACTTGTTATTCAGCTCACAATTTGAAATTTTGGAACAAACAATCGAAGATGCTTTGATTTGACCCAACTAACACATAAATCCTAATTTGTTTAAGCAGAGTTCTTCAGATATTTTAATTGTAATGTTCATAATGGCTCAGCTTGCAAGGTACATGTAACCCTGGATACAGACTTGATTTAGCAACCCAATACGGCAACCTCCTGAATGCATCTTCTCTTTGTATGGCAAATTTGGTATAGTAAAATAGTGCTTGCTGAAAGAGCTGATCATCAAAACCTTGTACTTGAATATATCTTGGTAGTACTATCAGCCCCTTCTGCTGCAGCTGCCCACATCTTGGGAGTTTGGGAACTTGAATGTACCCTAAACGAAAAAGGAGCTAGTTTTCAAGAACCAACAACTGTGTTGAGGAAGGAGATTCCTTTTTCTTGTCGAGAGCTTCCATACTTTCCTCCATACTTTCTGCCAAGCAGTGTTATTGACAGTGACAGTGTTATTGGCATATCAGAATCACCATTATCTCTCTTCTTGCCAGAGCCCTTCTGTGTACGGCTGTAACATGACAAAATACTTGATATTCCAGATTTTGTGTGAATTTCCATATCTGTACACATAAGCACCTTCATATAGTGTTGTTGATAAGCTCTTCTTTGAGCACAAACAGAAATAAGTAATATTGTCTTGGGGTACCACAGATGATCAGCTTTGCTGCAGTTTCAGTGCTGTAATCCATACTATGATAATTCCGGCAACTTCTCCACACATCACTTAATGAGAAGATTAAATGGGGTGCCCCCAAATAATCAAAGGAGTAAATATCCAACTTGAACATGGATAAAGATATTTATTGCAAGGAAATATTCTTGAAAAGGAATGTATCTTTCCATATTTGTGACTGTCCTTTATGATAATATAGCAAGAACAAAGTTCTGATTTCTTGCCCGTCTCAAATTGGGAATGCGCAAAGTTCTGACACATACATTGAAGAAGAGTTCTGTGACTGAAGTGTCCATTTGCAAAATAACTCTTAATATGTACACTTAAAATCAAAACTCTTTCAAGTGTAAAAAATATTTATTACTGTCAAGGCAAAGCTAAAAGAGAGGCAATGCATTTAGTACATACCCTGGCTTCACGAAAAATTAACCAAGCTCACCCCTTTTAAAACATCTTAGACAACAAAATATTTATTCATATATCTTAGAGCTGGATACTTTCAGTACACCTTGAAAAAACAGGATTGCTTCAAATTTAAAAATCCCACCCCATGTGTGATCAGTGGTCCAAGTAAATTGGTCTTAACAAAAGCCTAGCCACTGGAATAGTTGTACACTTAATATATGATACTTGCTAGAATTCTACTGGCAAAAGAAGCAACGAAACTGGTATACATAGTATACAGAACACTCAGTGCCATCAATTTAAAGCATGGTTTTCATAATTATGTCATGAAAATCCCAGACAATTTAAATTTAAATGTCCATAATCTTTTGGTATAGTCTGTGATTTCTAGATCACAATAACAGCTCTTAGTATCACCCAACTGGTGGACTAATGCAAATCCTGCATTTTGATTGGCTACGCTACTAGAGGACTATTAGTAATAGTTATTGAGCAGCGAAATTCTTTCGTTTTATTCCCAAAATCTTTTTTCAACTTGCATTTGTTTAACTTTATTATTGCTTTTTCTGTCCGACTAATCCGGCCCTATACCCACCTAGGGTTATGGTTTAAATGATGAGTTGGGTGATACTTACTAGACCTTCGCCCTCAAGGGCCACGGGTCAATAGCCCAATCAGCTTCGCCTGATGGGCTATTGACCCATAGCCCTTGCAGGCTATGGGTCTAATTGTTAAATAGAGCATTGTCCTAGTACTATACTTGTGCTTGGTTTAAATCTGCAAAGGATCTTACAAGCTTAAAAAAGTGTTTTCCACAGCACAAGTTAACAAATTGACATTAGGTTTTCATGTGTCTGTCCTGTTACTGATCTTAAATTTTGTCATAACATTGTGAAAGTAGCTGGTAGATCCACGACAGGTATAAACAGCTGAATGGGTCTGCATACCACTTTGACAATGTTATGACAAAATTCCTTGACAATACCAAGACAGACACATGAAAAACTGCCATTTATTTGCTTTTTTTTACGATAACAAATTCTCAAATTGTCCACTTTGGTCCATTGATGCTTTGCATAATTATAAATTTATGCATCTCTCTGCTAATTGACAATGAAAATTAGGCAATAAGCGCATAGAATTTTCTGCAGTTAACATAAAAAGAAAGATAGACACTTTTTAACAATACTGGAATCATCTAGGATCATCGAGAGAAATAAATTCCAGATCATCTGGGATTTTCTTAAAAAAAGAAAATCAGCTTTAAAGCAGCACCACTGTCAGAAGAAATCATTTTTTAGTTTATAAGACTTTAAACTCTAAATGTACACAAAAAGCCTTTTCTTTAAGTTGCACAACAGTGAACCTGATCTGAACTCAAAAGTTACCAATCTAAGTGTGATACTTATTTAAAAGTCTGTTTACAATAATAATTATTGTTATTATGGGAACCCCTTTCCATCCTTATTGCCATAGAAAACTCTCCCTTTTTAATTTTGGAGTTTTACTGGAATCTAGGCATATTTTTATACTCCTTGAATGTGCAATTCAAAGAAAAGACATTCTTCCTTTCAAATTGCAAGCTAATTATCATATTTACAATTACTATTTAAAGAAATATAGTATAGTTGCAATTTGATTACAAAAATTATTCTTCAACCATGTACATACTGTTTTCTGCTCTCCACTTGCAAAAGGAGATGACCTTTCCCTGGAGAGTAAAGTCAACAGTCCAATATAAGATGATGAATTTTTTAACTCAAAACTTAACCAAACTGAGGCACCAGTATTGGTAAGACAAACAGAACTTCATTATTCAAGAGAAAATGGTAGTTTCTATTAAATAAATCAACTTTTGTTTGTCTTGCAGTGTTGTCAATTGAAATGCCAATTGCAGCATTTCAAATGCCATGTACTACTCTTTATTTGACAATAAGATCAACTTAGTTCAATAGCTGGACCATACACTGTAAATTATACAATGGTGTACTGGACACCTAAGTATGATTATGAAGTTCTTATTAGTTTGCTTTACAAAGTTTTAATTTATGCAAATTTGTTGCACGTTGTCCAGATGTTCTTGCAAATATGCCCCATCCCAGATTTTTAAGGAAAACTTCAAGTTAAAGTGTTAAAAGGCAGGGCGGTAATACTACCATTTATACAGATGAAGTATCATAGCATCATTTGGAAACATCAATTTGAAGATGATATAATACATGCTCATTTCAATCAACTAGTCAGAAGGATTATTTCTTTGGACTAGAAAGCTTCAAGATAATATATTTTGACAGTTATCTTCTCTGTCACTTGAATAAATAAGCCAAGTCCAAGATACTACTTTGTGCAGTCCAGGGAAAAATGCTAAATTACCAGTGTAAGTGTCAAAACTTACGCCGCCAGTTGCGCTTTGCTTTTTGGTCCCACAGGAATGCGGCGTACTACCACAGAGGAATTCTTTGGTATCATTGTCATCTCATCTTTATACTCTATCAGAAGGATAAATAAATACAACATCAAGGACTTGGCAACTTTGACTAAGATTATCTAACAATGTACTGGGTTGTGATACCTGAACACACAGATAAAAGTTTCCAACATCATCAAGCAGGAATTTTATGGTGGGGCATGCAACAGTAAAATGTCCAGGTTCAAGATTTTCCCTAAGAGCTTTTACAAAACAGTTAAATTTATGATTAAGATGTCCATGTGCCTGCCCTTCAATACGCTATGTGTACCCATTATATTACTTCCTCAAGGTTAAAATATGCTGTCAAAACCCGCAGAGGATTGATATTGATTCTTTACCTGCCCATTTTAGCTGAAATGGTTAGGCCATGTTAGGCCATCTTCTACTCATTAATTTTCCAAAGAATTACTGGTTTGGTTCACTCTTTCCTTTTCTATTGAGAGTCTTTTTCAGCTGAGTTCAGATAACTTTTAAAAGAGCAGGGCTTCAACATTTTTTTTCTTCTAGGAAACTCAAACCAACTCAACCATATTTTAATGATCGTGTTTGATGTTGGTTGGAATTAATTGACCGACTAGCTGAACTGAAAACCCAACAAATTAATCGTTCAACTCAAGTACATCATCAGACTCAATAAAAAAAACAGGCTAAAGCAGGCACTTTCGAAGACTTCAAAAGGAACAACAAAAGTCTTTACACAAAACGACAATTTTTTCCGTGTAACTCGGCTACACCCACATCGAGACACACCGTTTTCACGAATGGTGACCAACCCAAAAAGAAAACGTGAAAAAAACAACAGCTCACCTTCCTTAGTTTGAGCATTTGTAACTTCCAAGTCGAAGTCCGAATTTTTTCCGAACTTCTTTTGTGTAATGATAGACCTTTTGAGGTCGGCCAGCGAGATAGAAAGCCCGTCGAATGTAATTGTGTCATATTCTAGTGCACTTCGAAACTTGTAGTGAATACAAGACATTAGGATACTAACTAGAATCACGATGAAAATCGAAACTATAAGCCAAATGGCCAAAATTTCGTCACGTCGACGATGGAGTACGAGTCAGCTAGCCATTTTTGTACACTTATAAAAACAGAATCTGTCTATTTCACAAAAAAAAGAAGCGAGAAAGAAAAAGAAAGAAAAGAAAACTATAGAACGATCAATACACTCAAAAAATCGTAAACTATCTAAAGATGAACGCATTCACGACCGGAAAATTCAGACAAACCAAGCACGAGATGAAACAATCCCACTCCGCAAGGCTCCTTGGGAATATTTCCCCCTCGATGAGAACGAAGTGCGACGAATCCTCTTCGACAAATGGTCGGAACTTGGTCGGCAGATGTTCGGTAAGGCTTAATGATCCCGCGTATATCCCGCGGGATTCCCTAACAAATATTGAGTGAGAGTAGTCACTGTCGACCAGATTACTCCCCCTGAACAGCTAATTCTTTAAAAGTGGGCCATCGTCGTCCCTTCTCCGTTGTGCTTATTCTTAGGTGTTCTACTCAAGCATCCCCTCTTAGAACAAGAGAAGTGTTTGCCAACAACGACAATGTTCGCAATTTGCATAAGGCAGAGCATCTCAAGAGCACGCGTTATTTTGTCCACTGAATCATTAATCGTACATCGGACGAGAACTGCTTTAGTTTCAAGTCACATAAAGCAAGAACCTTCGTCGACAAGGATAGGAGCCACGAAATTACTGCTTGTTTTGGCTCCAAGTATCTATATTGGTGGATGGTTGGGAAAAAATCTAGCGGAATTCCTAGAAGAGTGGAGTATTTTTTGTCCCGAATGTGACGACGATGAATATGACTGAGATCACAGGCAAGTAGTTCTGATTTCTCTGGTCAAACTTTAATCATACTTAATTATAAATTGTTAGATTAGAATGCCGATGTGCTCGGTCAGCCCTTATTTTTTTTATTAATTTATCAATTGAATTTTCACGCTTCATTTTTCCCGCTTGACTGCTTTCAAGCTTTTGCTTAATTTGTTTACTATTCAAACTGGGAACCCAATAAAACGCTGCACTCTTTCAGCTGTTAATTTGTATTCAGTGGTTTCATTCGAATTCAAATGCAAAGAAAAACATATACATAATTCAGGATGGTAAATGGTGTAACTAAAAAATATACATCCGTATTGAGACATTCAAACACATCAGTCAAGCTGAACAGTGCTGGGTGTTGAAAGGACAAAGCACAACAAAATTATAACTGTCCTGGGAAATTTGTGTGATGTGAGGGAAAAAATCTCAAAATTTTTAAAGATAATGTGTATGGAGCCAATTTCTCCTTGGATATGCCCCGGGGGGGGGGAACTCCCTATAATGGCCTATACAGGGAGGCTCCACCCGAAAGGGGTACCTTTTTCAGGCCTCAGGTATATAAAAGGGTAGGGATTTCACAAGTTTATGTATATGAAAGGGTTGGAAAATCTTCATTCGGGTATTAAAAAGGGCCTTGAATTAAAACAGATCAAGGAGACGCAAC
>OMLO01003443.1_pt1 | contig 13050 bp, 5 predicted proteins | sample 1674811 | NCBI WGS metagenome assembly OMLO01 (sample SAMN06265003, study PRJEB25207) | coral metagenome | isolation source: Coral host | place: Mexico:La Bocana,Puerto Morelos, Mexico | collected 2008-11-13
TTCTATACACCGCTCTACACAAATGTGTATTGAGCACTCTTTAGCAGTGTTAACTACAACTTCTCATGATTATTATTGTTCTAATTATTATTATTATTTTTTTTTTGGTGGCGGAGCTTTAAGTCAATTGTATTTTTTTGGTTTACAGATTGATGGACCTAGAACCAGCAGGGCTTAAAAGCAGCAGTTTATGGTATTATTTCAAAGGAAGTTAATATTTATTTTGCATACACTGTACACTGTACACTAATAACTTACTGTCCATGAACTAGAACAAACATTTCTTCTCCTTTCCATCCTTCCTTGAAAATCAAGCTGTCAGCAGGATACATTACAATAATTGCTGCAGAAATGATAAAAAAAGTTAACATGATCTTAAAGCAGGTAACTACATTCCCATTCTACGCGTTATAAATAGAAAAACTGTTATGTTCCTCTGCAATGATAAGTGGCCCATACTGATCACTGATTATAATATTATGTGTATGTAAAAAGGCTGGCTGACAACATTCATGAATTATTTACATTGATAGAAGAATTTACATCCCATACAGTATGTTATTGTTCCAACCTTATCATAATTCCTGCTGTGAAAATGGACCAGTGTTAACAACAACTAATTACTTTTGAAGACATCAATGATCAATAATATGTCTTGAGGTCATATCTTTTTTCTCCAGTTCAAATATATGATCTTTCAACCTGCCATGCAAATAATTGCAAATTCCAAATTTCAGTGTTCACGTAAGAAAAAAATAACTGGTCCTCTTTTTCCATCATGATCAACTACTGTACAATGGAACATGATACATTGATTTTTTTTCTCAGAATTTTGAAAGAACTAACCTGGCTTAATGGTGTTGACTACAGAGACCAAAGACTCTTTTCTCCAGTTGTGTACAACTGGGGACTAAAAAGATAATTATAATCAATCAGGTCCAATGAATAACATCAAGCAACATCATGGTCCATGTCAGGGGGATCATACTTGGGTATATGGTAAGGGTGTTGCCAGAGCTTGAAAGCCCGGACCCTGTTTCAGACAAAAAGAAACTGTAAAACAGACACACTATGCACAATGTAGGACAACACCCTCTATTGATGAGCCCCATTTAAGATATACTCTCTGTTACTAAAAGGGTATTTGCAACCACACAATAATTTTCTTAATGAAAAGTATCGTGTGAACATTGCGTTATGATCGACCTGCTAAATATTCCCAAATGTCCAATCTCAGATTCCTGAGGCCTGTATAAACTGCACATTTTAACAAAAGCGATCATGCAACAATACTATTTTTACAGCTGCATGACAGATTGACCTTGTTATGGACAGACTTATATAACACCATATATAAACAGTCACCTTGAACAGGACAACAAGCTAACCTTTTGCAACACATCTACAGCAATTTCCTTTGACAGCTGTTGGTTGCCAAACAACTTACTTGTATCAAGATATCTCCTAAAAGAGTTGATATTGAAAAAGATCTTCATGTTTATTATGATAATCATAATATCTGCTGGAATGCAAAAGTCAATTTATTGCCATCTTTGCCACAGTGGTGTCAGTTAAAATAATACCCTAGCAGCCATGTATCTGTTGTAGAAATATAACAACTGAGTGATAAAACCAGTAGCAGAACCAAGAAAATGATCACCCAGGAGGAGAAATTGCAAGTCTAGAATTTCAAAGGCTTACACACATCTACATGTCTGACTATCAATAGAAAATAAAATTATATAAAAATTATAAAACTTAATTTGAACTTGTGTACACCAGCAATCGTGTACTATTTGGAAAGGGGTGATAATAATGATACTAAATAATTTGACAAGAATGAAATTATTAACTAAGCTATAAAATGCAAAAACTATCTTCACTGACCTTTGTTGAAACCACTGCAGCAGAGTTATCTCACTGGGAAATGCAAGTAGCTGACGAGCATCAAAGGTCTTTAGAAGTAATATTACACACCTTAAATTAAATACATTTCTCTGTTACAGCTGTGATTACAATGCAGGTGTTTAATGGGCCATATCCTACTGTAAGGCCAGATAAAACTTGAAGCTGTTTTGTTTTCAACAGATTAAGTGTAATTTATTCCCAAGTTTTCTGAACACTCATAGCAAACGGACATGTTTTGTTCTCTATGGAAGTGATCCATTCAACCAAAATTTCCGGGCTGAGGTTCAAAAATGTCTTGGGGGCAAATGGATCACAATGTGTTGGAAGGTCTTGTTCCATCCCACTCTCAAGAAGAGTTTCGCCTTTATTTAAAATGGAGGATGTTGGATGTTTGATAGCTGTTGCTGTTGGCATGCATAACACAGCTATGTAACTGTTGTTACCACACATGGATGTACGAGTAACACCGATGGAAAGTAATACACAGCGAGGAAATGTCAAAAAGGTCGAATGGAATGGTCAATTTCGATCAGACCAGTGTATCCAAGAATAGTGATCCACCTCAAAGGGTGGACGGTCCTGTTTCTTTGAAACTTTTCAGTTTGGACCGATCTGATCCATTCAGTTTTAGACTGAAATTTCTGGAAATGCGGCTGAACGGATCGTGCGCCATATATTTATATAATAAAAATTTTACTAAATTCACCTTCTCAAGCATTTTGTTGCTCTTATATCTGAGGTTGGGTATTTCATCAAGAAGAAAGGAAAAAGCATGATGACATGTGTTCACACTGTTTCCTTGGTATCCTGGACAAAACTGTTGTTGATCAACGTTTTTAAAGCAAAAAATTAAATTATTCCCAACCTGATAAACAGAGCAATCCTTTTCTACACTCCGACTCATTTCTCCATGCATCACAATAATGCAATATTACAACACTAGTTACGTGAATTTTTTGTCGTGAATTTAACGAGAAAGCACCAGGAAGGTGCAATTATCCATCTAAGCAGCACTTCATCAGCCGTTTGGAAAATGAAATATTCATTAGTTGTAATGCTGCCACCAAAGGACCACAAAGCAAATCAAACAAAGTCATTTCAAGCTCTTATTTGAGAAACAGTGTGGGATAATGGAGCTTCTATCCATAAACCACCATTAACTATTGGAGTGGTTTTCAATTGAGTGTTGTAAAACCAGTTCAAAACAAACTATTTCCTAATCATTAGACTATTTATGCCAATCTCACACCATAGTAAAACCAAAACAAAAGCTTATTAAGTAATTGCCTGATTGCCTTTGATCATGACACTCAATTAAAAACCATTCTATGCCTTTCCACATACATTGTACATGTAGTTGCATACACTTTGATACTTTTGTAGGACAAACTTTCACAAAAACGTTACATGCTTATACTACAGTTAAGATTGATACCTGTTAGTTGACCAAACATCAGCAGTGCAATTCATATTAAACAGCACAGAAACCTCTCCAAAACAATCACCTTCTTTTATTTCCCTCAAGACAAACTTCTGGTTCTCACTGTAAACAGTTACATTCCCTGACACGAGCACATGAATCCCTGATGGCTCATGGCCTTTACTAAGCAGATGTTCTGGGACATCCTTCGTCTCTTTCATCTCTACACGACGTATGACCTCATCACGAACTCTTCTGTCCAGTGTGATAGGCAGCATGTTTAAACAATCTGTGAGCTTGAGAACAGCTTCTGGTGGAAGCTCGGGGTTCATAGATGATGCAAACTGTGGATGTACTATCTGGCTTTCTCTTCTTCTTGAACTTTGCTTGTTGCCCATTTTTAAGCAAATTTAAGCATGTTTTTAATGCCGTTGCAAATACAAAATTTACCTACAGAAGAACTGAAATCATTATTGAATAAGAACTTTATAATTGTTAGTCAATTAAGCTTACAAGTGTTTTGCACTTCTTTAAGACTTTTGCTTATTTTTAGGCATTTTGTTTGTTTTTCTTAGCGATAAAACCAAACAGGCGAGATTCTTGCCATCTTGGCTTTAGTAGGCAATCAAATTAGAGCTCTTGTTAGTGGATTGAGAGAGTAGGATATCAAAAGATCAGACAGAAAGAACCCTTCTTGTGGAAACAGTGTGTTTGTGCTTTTTGCACAAAAATAGGAAAATAGGAAAAAAAGCGCCACATAAACAGGATTGCACCCTACAGAATTGTGAGTATATCGACAATATGTTAGAGAGAGTGTTAAGTTGTTTCTGTTTTTTGATTAGATTCGATTTTTTAAAGTTGCTATAGTCGTCCCCCATGTGTGCCTTTACTTTTAGTTGACTAGCTAGCTTGTGCAAGTTGAATATTGCGCTGATTAAACTAGTTCAAAACAACTGGTAGATCCAGTTGGCTTAAATTTCCTAGTGTGTCTTGGATTTGAATAGCACCCTGATCCGAGGTGCGAAACAACATGTAAGCTTACAAACAAGATGTTAACCCTTTTTTCTGTACAGACGCAAGTTGTTCAAGTACTAAGACTGTAAAGCAAGTGCACGTCTGCAAAGAAATTACGTTCGTCTAATAACACGTCTGTTTTTAGATGCATGTACAGGCAAACAGATGGATGTAAAGCTCACCTCAAGAGTCTCTAGCGCCGTGATTAGCCTGATTATTTTATCTCGGTTGATAATTTTCACTCGGCCATGTTGTTTTTCTTTACTCGCGAAGCATTCTGGTTGATCATACCCAGTTCTCCCGCAGCTGCAACTGTTTTACCGTTCTTTTTCCCTTTAGAATATCAGTGGAAAGCAGGTTGGAGTGGACGTTTGAGGGGTCTCTGGATAATTTGTTATAGGCATGGACGTTTTTTTTCAAGCCTCTCAAGTTAAAAGTTGTCGGTATGGTGCAGATTATGCAGATGATGTGCAAATATTAAAATAAAGTAAAAAATAAAGTATTGATTTGATTTTCATTTTTGTTCTGTCTTTGCTATGAGATTTAGAACGATGGGTCATAAAAACACAATGTTTGAATGTCACGAACCGTAGGAGTAGGCGGGAAGGCCTGTCAAGCTCTGATTTCTCTGCAAATGTTAACGAATAGTCGCGCTTTCAGCTTCAAATACTGGGTATAAAAAAAATGCATTTTTACAAATGACCTTTTTTGCTTAAACATTACCAGTAAAAGTGAAAATGTTTAGTATGAAATTTGAAGGCCAATAAAATTATAGTAGTTTTGTTTAACTGGCGCTGTCATGCAAAGTATCGATGAAAGTGGTTTATAGAGGGGACCTCTACATGCTAGCCAGAAAAACACAGGAAAATACTGGACTTTGTCACAATATTATATCTGCCTAGAACTTTGGTTGTTCATAAAAAAAGTGTTGATTATAGCAACAGACAGGAGTTTAAAGTCAGCTAATGAAATTATTTAAAGAGGACCCAAAATAGGCTTTTGCAATCCCGCATCCCGCCACTATTTTTACCCCTTATCCCGCCGTCCCGCCATCCCGCCTAACTGAGAGTGTTCATCCCGATCCCGCCTGCTAAGTTATAAAACAAAACATGTTTCCGCCGCATTTTTTGCTATTATTAAATTAAAATATTTTGGAAATACAGACAGGATCTAGGATTGGCTAAAAAAAAAACAATGGCAGGGGCCGGAACGCTGCCGGACTACCTATACCAAAAAGATATCCAGGTTGGAGAAAAAAACAACTTTTCTTCGACCACCTCACCAGCAACAACAGAATCCCACCCAGAAGATCATCCCGCCAAACCCATTTTGGACCCTCTTTAAACGGACTCTTGTAATTTTTTATTACTACTAGTCTAATACTACGCACGCACTTCTAAGTAGAAATTAACTTAGCCAGTGTGCTAGCAAAGTATCCAGTTTGTGTCAGAATTGCTCACACATCTTGCAAGGACTCCCACCAGGTTGCCTCTCTTAATTTAATTATTAAACCGAGTTTTAACATTGCGTAATGTAGTCCACACTGAGAAGAATAGCACTTTGTTGACTGCAGGCATGTGAAAACTAAGATTTCACTCTGAAACTGCGTGAAATGTTTTCTACGTCGGAGGAATTATACACCGGTCATTTTGGTTCATTTACAAAACAACTCGGTCAGGGAAATTACATACTTATCATAGAATCATCGTTTTTAAAAAGCTTCGTTTTCAATTTTTTTTCCACACGAAAACGAAAACCCAGCGTTTTCAAATTCCTCCGGTTTGAAGAGCGTTTCTCGAAAAGCTCCGTTTTCGTGACGGATTAATGTTGACGGAAGGTAAAGCTGCGTTTTCAAATTTCTCCGCGTAGTGTAGACACGGCCTGGGAATGAGCTGTTACTCTCGTTGGCTCCGTAATCAGTTGACTAAGACCAAAAATTCCACAAACATTGATAAGCTTGGGAAAATTGCTATTTTCCCCACCTGTTAACATGCTTGTATTCATATCAACGTCAGGACAGAGCTCCCGATTAGAACCATCAATTATCTCCAATAAGGTGTTAAAAATCATTTAACAGGTCAGGAGAAAAATTGGGAGGTTTACACCATGGCTTACACCACGTACTGACAAGAAAAGTTCACTTATTTCAAGATTTTAATATTCAAGCCTATTAAGCCTCATAAACTCCTCGCATTAACGTTAGGTAAAAGTAAACGTCACCACCTTTTCCTTTTTCTGTCACGACGAACAATTTCAAATAGAATTTGTGGTCGTTAATTGTATTATCTGATTTTGATTCAAGTTAATTAATGGCGAGAATGTCAATTTTAAAAATCTTTCGTAAGCAGTTAGACTAGATTTTAATATTTAAGCAAGCGAATTCATTACAGAATTGAATTCATTGCTGAATTAATTACAGTAGCACTGTCAGCTTCTAACACCATTTGTGATTTCATAGCAATTATTAATTAATGGTTAATTCGTATCTCGGCATTTACAGTTAATCCTGGGAGATATTTCTAGAAAAATTGGGTAGGGGTGTACTGTTAGCTTCCCGACACCCTCACCCTTTCTATAATCAAAATCTGTGATTTTCTCTATCAGAAATTTGATATCCTATATAACAATTAAACGAACACCCTCTTTTGACATGTCTTACAATTAGTTACGTAGTTCAGACTACCTTTGTTGATGGCCCTATCGTTAATGATGAAAAAGTAGCTTCTCCTAAAACAAAACATACTAAATACAAGACCTCAGTGCAAGAACCATACTTAAGTTATGACTAAAATGGCTAAAAATCAACCTTACCCTACTTATACCGGCTATTACTGACTAAAACGGCTAAAAGCCCTATTCAGTTTAAGACCGCACATAACTGCACAACCCATCTAAGTGAGTCCCCCGCTACCCCGGCAGTCAATCTTCGTATGTAACTTTCACCTGACCAGGTAGGTTACTTGAATCCAACCATTGCCAGCTGTAGTATTTTGATGGAACTAATTTCTCATGAGTCATTGGAAAGTAGGCATTTTTGTAAGCCTTGCCTTTATTTTGCCATTGGAGCCAAATCTTGTCCAGGAAAGAATGAAGAAAGACCATTTCTGGAGCATTTGAGGCTGTCAACGGATCATGCATTGTTCCACCGATCCAGTTGTGCAATTGACTATGGTAGTTTTCTCGAACGTTGTTTTCAAAGTCGAAAAAACTTTTGGACGGCAGCGCTAAAGTCCTCTTTAAATCTTCCGTATCTCCATCGAGTTTAAAGTGGTAGAATTTTCTCTTCAGACATCCACCTCCTGTCTGTTTCAACAGACGCCATTTTTCCTTGCTAAACGGTCCGTCCTGAACACAATCGTCATCTGATGAGTTTCCATTGCCGCCTAACCCGTGGTCGCCAGAGCTCCAAACCGCGTTGCTATCAGATGCATTCCACCAGTGGTCAGCAACTCGGCTCCAGTCCCAATAAGGCAAAGTCACTCGACAGTCTATTCTGCGTAGGAGATTCTCGAATTCAACCAAGAACCATCGGTGCCACGGGAAAAATATGCGAGGCGTTTCATGAAGAAGGTCATTTGGTGTATTAGTATGACAAGTAACCAATCTTTCATACTCTTTCTTGAAAGCGGGATTCATTGAAGCCGTCTTGTACGCGTTAATATAACGTCGTCTTTCATTGATTTCCATTTTAGTAAACTCTTTTCGTACTCGATAGCAGTTGATGAGCTGGCCATCGTGACATTCACAGCGATCTTCGCACTCGTTGAGTACGTAGCTTCCATCCTCGCAGCTTTTTGCACTTACTTCTTTTCCATGTTGTCCTCTGTTGGCTTCTGTGTTACAGAAGAGTGAAAGGAACACAAAACACCACTTCAGGTTACTCAGCATCTGCAATGAAAAGATGATTTCTTACTTCAGTTTGAAATATTTTTTGTTATAACTAAAATGCAGTTACAATCGCCAGAGTTTCTTAACTCAACACGTCGCAAATCTACTTGTAAGTTTGTAAACAGCTCTCAAACGTTGGTTTCACCATCAGCGAAATCGTTTGTTTTCTACAAACACATTGTTCAATGGCGACATCGGCACTTTTGCTTACAGACTTACAGGCAGAACTCTCGAAGCCATAGTAAACAGTTCTTCGACAACGTAGTTCGATTAACTTGAGCTAAGGGCTTTTATTGAAAGAAGTTTTTAATTAATAAAAATTTCCTAATTTTATTAGTATACCGTTTAGTTACTTTACTATATCATAGGCGACAAGTTACGCTTGCAATCAGGAGAAATTAATAATAAACGCCTTGATTTCGCCTAAATATCAAGGAGTAATTTATCACGGTATTAGCAGCAAAATCGCTGGACCATTCATTTCAGAGGTTTGTAGTTTTTGGTTTGGTTTGAGCTCCGGCTCAGGGCCCAAAAAATTTGCTTACGAGGTTTATAATTATCCTCTCTTGTTCCTGAAAATCGGATTGTAAACAAAAAATATGGAAGTAGAGACTGGGATATTTCGATATAATCAGCCTTCGACTTTTACATAGGTGATTTTAATTTATTCTCAACATTCTTTTTAGAGGAAACTGAAAATTATTGCTGGTCAGTCACAAGTCCTGGTTAGCCACAAAAGCCTTTGCTCGAAACAGGTTGTGCATATATGTGGCTTTGTTATTCCAAAGTTACACGCCTTTCGTAGCCTAGCACTGTTTTATACTGTAGAGGCAAGAAATCTTTAGCGAAGTTTGTCCCACAGAGATTTCTGTCTCCACCGACAAAAAGCAAATAGACAAATCATAATAATTAAAAGTCATTGACGCATGATTTTAGAGTCTTAAAAGCGTAACGAGGCCAAGAGACATAGACCGACGATGCAACTCTATCGATTGACTCAGACTTAAAACTATTCATAGTTAGAGAGTCAGCTCATAGCATACTTTGCCGCTTTCTTGCTGTTAGAGTCGTGATTAAGATAAATTTGCCATTGTCGCTTGATTGCAAATGAATAGGAAAGCCCTGAGGTGTCGACTGCTAATAATGCAAATCAGAGTAATTACTCTAGGAGAGTGGTCGATAGTCGATCATGCTTTGAAAAATCTCTAGTTGAAAATATAGAACTCTTTGGAAAAATAGTTTTATATTTCAAATCTGAAATCTAAGCAGCATTAGGTATTGCTGGACATAAGCTTGTTAACAAGCTAAGTGTGATTTACTCAAACCAGTTTGACGCCTTGGTTCGTTGGACTAATGCATGCATTGTTGGACCACCCAGATTTGCATGCGAACAACGTAACACAAACTGAAGACAGGGCTTAGCCCACGATATTCCTAGTTGATATACTCAGCGGCAAATAAAAAGCATAGTTGCGAAGATTCAAGAATTGCAAGAGATGCTCCATACCTACACACTCTTGTCTGACTCGTTCGGTAGCTGTTGTGAATACTATTGTACGTAAGAACAACGGGCGTCGTTTCTTTGTATTGTTAAGGTATTTTCAATTAAGATTTGAGACTAGAGAACCTAAGAGAACTCACAGCACAGATTATAAAGTTATGTGAAACAAAAAAGAGATCGCTTAAGTGTATCTTTTTGAGCACCTGAAATCACAAGTACAGCTCACCTTTCTGCATGAAGTACCCCTCGCCTTCTTCAGAATCACAGCAGTCAGTCGGATGGAATGAGTTTGGCAATTTTTCGGGGGAAGCTCAGGGAGTTTCCGATTACTCTTTCTATCCAATCAAACAGAGGTGTGACGTAATGGGGACATGTCTCGTTGCTTAGCAGCTTAGTAACGCCAACGGCGGTCAAGTGAAACATTATCACTAGGCACCGTAGCGTTACGAAGGACGAACGCTCAAAACGTCACCTTCATTAAATCAGACTCAGGCGGGTAACTTCAAGTTTAGGAATAGCTAAGCACTATTTTAGAGACCCTGAATGAAGTGCTGGAATTTCATTTTTCAGTTAACTTCCTCTCTAGTCATTTCGGCTATCAGTTATTTAAAACCGCGTCACTTTTTAGTCTCAGCTGAGACTTCATCCTCAAATCCAGACCCTCTCGACCTGTCGTCTTGCTTCTTAACATACAAGATTAAATTGTAATTTAGTTAATTTAGTTTACATGGTCTGCAGTTATTGGAAATTCCATTCACATGCAAATTAAACTCACTTCATATGAATGGTTGCATTTTTTGTGAGCCAGGCCTCGCTTTGATAGAGAGGCATATGCCACTTTCGAAACTGGCTGTTGCAATAATGTCTGTCATTACACCATTTCGAAGTTGCCTGCCTCTGTTTCAAAACGAGTCCTCGCTCAAAATGTCTTAAAAATATAGTTGAAGACCAGAAGGGTAGAACTTGTTTTCAAAGCTGGAGATACCAAAGGCAACTCGAAAACGAACGTAGAGTTTAACAACTCTGCGGTTTTTATTTTTTGTATTCAAATTGGCCTTTTCTCAATGTCATTATTTTAAGGTAGGATAAGCTCTTCAGAGCACGTAACACGCGTCACGCCTCAAAATCATATTCAAAAAGTACAACGGCATATTATCTTGACAAATAATTTTGCCCCCGAGCCGCAGATAGACTGCTGGCATATATCAGAAAAAAGAAGCAAACATTATTGGAATCAATGTTTAATTTAAAACTATGAACTACTGCAGGTAACACTCCCGAGTACTTAAATCTATTTAAATCTTTAATACGAACTATAGACTTGGAAATATTGAAAACAAATTAGCTCTTCCCAAGCCCCGTACCGATTATTTAAAACGTAGCTGACGCTTATGTGGGACACATTTGTGGGAAACTCTAAAAAGTTTTATACGGAGAGGCTCCGCCACAAAGCTCAATCCCTTAACCTTTCGTATGCAATTTGACAGAAAAGGTACCTCTTTCGTATCCCTTTTATTGAAAAAGGTACCCCTTCCAGATATCTTTTAAAGAACAACACACCCCTTGGACGAATGAAATGGACCGTTGGATAATCGACACAATACGCATGTTAGGGCAGGGAAACCATCAATCGTATAATCAACAACGGAAATTTAATTGTTGGAATTATTCGATCTGAAACATACAATTATGTAATATAATTACGAAACATTCTAGTATTTACAACACTGATTATAAAAAGTAAGTAATGAACCGACAGCACAAAACCAGAAACGAAAGAAAACTAGAATCGAAAGACTTACTTCTGTCACCGGTTTCCCGTTAACATTAGACTCTAGAGTAAATCTTACAACTGGTTGTAAAACTGAAAATTAAAACTGCGTGCACGGCTAGTGAAACACGTGTAACAACTGAACTGAAATTTAACGAACCTGATATATAATTAAAAGTGTCAATCAAGTTGTCTGTAACTGGCACTGTCAATTATTAATAACGTTTTGTCACGGCAACACCCTTCTCTATGCCCTTGCAATGATGTCAATGAAAAATATTACTGAAGAAGAACAAGCATTACTAGAAGTAATGTTTACCAAAAAAACAAGTATTACTTGTTTAGTTCATCTTGTGGCGGAAATTAATATACTCCGCCAGATTTTCAAACCTCAATTTGTAAAATCGCTACCCTTTAAGGTAACAAAAGAAAAGTACCCCTTTCGGTTAGAGTCTCCCTGTAGAGGTCACTATAGGTAGTACCCCCGGGCACCTCATCCAAGCACTCTAAACTAATGCTTAGCTCTCTCTCAAGTTGAGGTTCATAAACTAAGGCAAATTAGCCGCCGAAGCGGACTTGTGACTGACGCTCAACGACTCTGACTCCTTCGTAACACGACAGTGGATAATAATACCAAGGTTTTTCACCTAACCACCGACTCAGACCAGAGTTTTTTGAGGAACAATCATCTTTGTCACAAAAAGTTGCTAGGCAACGCTACATGTCTTCATTACGTCACGCCTCTGATTGGATGAAATGAATCGGAAACCCTTTGAGTTTCCCATCGAAAACTTGCCAAACACATCCCTTGCAAATCAGAATGTCCGCTGTGGTGCTGAAGGGAACGACGGGTACCGCCTACAGAAAGGTGAGCTATACTTGTGTTTGCAGGTACTGGAGAGATGAACTTTAGCCTGTGTACAGCCACCCCCCAACCTCAAAAAAGTAGCGGACAGATGCGACGTCTCTCTGCGCGATTTTTTTAAGGTAAGGGGGCGGTTGTAAACAAGCTAATTAATGAACCCTAGCAAGCCATCTTTCTTTTTCGATTATTTCACAGATTTACTCGGGTCCGAGAGTGAGTTCTGTGAGGTTCCATGATATAGAAACGCTCTTTTATTTTTTCATAATAGCATTCACAACAGCTACAGCTACTGTGGTAAGAGTGCGTAGGAATGCAAAATCTCTCGAAGTTCTTTAATGTTATGCTTTGTATTTACCACTGAGAATGTAAACTTGATACGAAATTGTCTACTAAGTCGTGTTTTCTGACTTATTCAGACTTATTCGCATACAAATCTGGATGTTCTAACAATGCAAGCTTTGGTCCAAGTAGCCAAGGCGTCAAACTAGTTTGAATAAATTATTTACCAGTGTTACGAAGCCAGTGTCTAGTGATACCTACTAGAGGGTCCTGAAGGGGGGGGGGGGGGAATAAATCCCATTTTCCCCGCCCAAATTTTCCCCAAATCCCTTTTCCCACCCTTTTTTTTTTCCAAATTTTAAAAATCCCAGCCCCAGTTCTATTGTTTTTCTGTTTGTGATTCC
>OMLO01003444.1_pt1 | contig 13048 bp, 12 predicted proteins | sample 1674811 | NCBI WGS metagenome assembly OMLO01 (sample SAMN06265003, study PRJEB25207) | coral metagenome | isolation source: Coral host | place: Mexico:La Bocana,Puerto Morelos, Mexico | collected 2008-11-13
CCGCGTTATCTCTTACATCAAAACAAACTGCACTATATCGATCAGCACTTGATAGGCTATCAAAGTGTGTCGGGCATGTTGGATCTTTCTATTGGTTTCTGAGAAAATAGGCTCTAAAGTTGGCCAATAGGAAATTTTTCTTTTCGCGTCACGCAAAGAGGTGCCACAGGAAAAATATTTCGAATATTTTCAAAGCCCCACACACTTTTGTGCACCAATATCTCACGATCATTTCGGCCAAATTTCGTAAAAATCCGACAAATCTACATACTCTATTAATTCATTTGAAGAGAGGCTATTCGTAGAAAAATAAACGCGGAGTTTTCTGGCCGAAAAAATTTTATTAGTTTTCACACCTTCTCAACGCGTGTGTGAATGCGGCCCATGCCGCCGACCAATAAAAATTTAACATACAGGCCCCCTGATGTCGCTTGTTACAAAGCAGTCTCGAATTCGCGGGAAAAGTTATTCGCCGCTCGATCTGCAGCCAGTCGAATTTTCGTTCGCTTTCTTAGGCCCGAGCTTTTTCTTACCTTTAACCCAGGGTGAACTCTCACGTTTCCGCTTTCCGGATCGTTTAATGGTCGTTTCTCAACAAATTCGCCTCACATTTCTCCTCGCATGCACCACAAATGAAACACAAACTCTTCGTGAACACATTACGTAATTTGAGAATCCCCGGATGTATTCCCGGGTGAAACTCACCAGAGGTCTGAAGTGTTGACATGTCATAACACCATTGGGCATTAACTCTTTACTCAAGCAAAACACAAAATTTGCAATAACGCTGCTAGAAAAGTTCGTACTAAAATATATAGATATATTTTTTTTAAGCCAGAGGAGTGGGCTATCTAATGGTAGGTTTTTGCAATTTTGCAAAATTCCCCCGAAAAGGTTGTCAGTAACCTTAAATTTTCCACATTTTTTAAATTTATTTATCACTAACTCATAAACGATTTGATTTTTTTGGATTTTTTTTTCTTTAAAACTCTCTTTTTTCTGTGATCGGATCCGTGATCCAGTCCGGTCCGATCCGGTCCGATTCTGATTTTGTCGACGCCACCTAAAGTACATATCTTTGCCTTTGAAACACAATTGCCGGTTTTCATGTGACGTAGCCATATTCCAAAATTTAAAATTGCCATTCCTTCGGAGGTTTTACTTTCATCAGATTATAGATCCTATAGAGACTTGGCGTTTTACAACGTTTTAGCTCGACAGGGCTCTTCGTTTTGCCATAGGGCACGTTTGAATTTCCAAGCTTTTGCGTTGCGTGACTAAAAAAGGTAATCGCTTTGGTTTCTTGCTCACTGAATAATTCTTGCACTAGAAGAAATATTTATTTCAACGTGTCGGAGCTTTAGAGTAATAAGGTTGCGTCTCAATGGCACAACTCAACGGCAGGTGTTTTTGTTACTTTACGGCGGCCATGTTTGTGCCCCTCCGAGGGGCACAAACATGGCGTCTCCATACAAAGCCCTATAAATCTGGGTAAAACACTTCTCCGAATAACTCGCGAATGAAAAACAGCAGAGACCTAATTCTTGGCGAAGTTGTTTATATATTTATCATCTATCATATCCCTTATTTTTAGGTTTGATCACATGATAGGTGAAGACCAGCAATACTTTTCTTGTTGTTTATTACACTTCATAAAGTAGTACATCTGTTTGTTAATGTTAATTTGTTCTTGTCTTTACAATATAAATATCATGAGTCATACAGCGGAAATTAGCTGAACAAAAATTTTTTACAACAATATACACAAAAATTGTACACAATCTCATGGCAAGGTAAATTAAAAAAATCAGTGATAGGAATTTTTTCATTCCAGACGAATGTGTGTATTTTACATAATATACCACTTAATTTCTACTCCACTTACTGTTCTTACGACTATTTTGCAGAATGCGAAATAGGAGTTAAGTGAGCGACCGCGAATTCACTCGCTTGGTCGTTCGGTCGGTCATTCCTTTCTTCCTTGGGTCGTAGACTTTTGTTTGGGGGGAGTAGGGATGACGCAGTGGTGAGAGCGCTCGCCTCCCACCAATGTGTCCCGGGTTCGATTCCCGGACCCGGCGTCATATGTGGGAATCGACTGTTCGCTGCCATCTTTCACGTCAATGTGGTACGTCCACGGAATGACAGCTCCTCCTCCTGGAATATGTTGCGGTGGGCACGGAGGGAAGCTCTTTATCCTGTGCCATGCCGGCTTAAAAGGTCCCAGAAACAAGAAGAAAGCCCTCGTGGTACACGCCCAATAGGCAAGCCAGCAATTGTAGAGACTCTCTCATCACGCTTTTCGTCTGTTATCTTGTTCCTCAAATTGGAAGGAATCTTTTCAAGCTCTGGGACCCACTCTAAACATGCATGGGGTTCGTGTCGGTTCCCGTATTCTTTGGTGACCGGCAGTCGCACAGATTGTGGGGGTCTTATTTTAAACTCATGATAGCCCTTTATCACGGCGTTGTTTACAGCAGTTGAAGGCATCACAATAACAGATGTGAAACTGAAAAATTGAATTGCAATTGTTATAGTTTTTATACATGTTAGTTTGCGATTGAAGTCATTGTCAATAACTTATTTCTAACACGATTATACAAAGCAAATGGCAATCTAGATCTCTGACATTTATCACTCAAAACCTTATTGAGAATAATCAAAAAAATACAAAACGAGCAAAAAAGGTTTACACAAATACAAAATTAATTTTAATTGTAAACTTTAAACATCAAACACAGTCTTAGTAAACTGGTTGTAAAACTCTTTTACATGTTTTCTTTGATCCATTAAGTCATCTGTATCGTTTAAAACTAATGTTTGAAATGAGCACGAATCACACGGCATCACTAGCTATCAACCTTTGAAGTTTAGCTCTATCTTAATCAGAACACACATGACCAAAAAACATTTCGTCACTATTAATACTCTTACTCTCGACTCTTAGCATCCACAATTCAAAACCGTCGCAGAAGATCCAAGGGTTATTCTCGCAATCTGTGGGTAGATACTCCTGTAAGCAAATGCTACAAATATTCTCGTCATCATACACCACACTTTGCCCGGCACTCTGTCACCATGTCTTCCCTCTGCTTGCTAGACTCCTACTCAGAGACTTCTAGTTTTCTTACTACTTGGATTTTCTTGATCTTTCTTCTTTCTCTTTCCTTAATTCCTTTCTTCTTTCTCTTTCTTTCTCTTTCCTTAATTTCTCTTCTTCCAATTTCTTGCGTCTCTCCTCCTTTTTCTTTTCCCTTTCCTGTAACTTCTTTTGCTTCTCTGCTAGTTGTCTTGTCTTCTCTAGTTTCTCGCCAAGCAAAATTTGCATGGATTCCGGACCAGTAACAAAATTAGGAATTGTCCTTTTCACATTTTTACGTTATGGAGGACCAGTAGCCTCAAGAGTGGGATAGGTTAAGATCTCTCGTAGGACAGACGCAGAGGAGTTGATCTGCACACCTGTAGAAGGCGTTTCGCTCGTTATAGGCGCAGCAGTTGACGACGACGTTACACGGCTTGACCGCCCTGCTGTTGCTCCAGTTGACGAAGACGCCACATTTAAACCCTCCGCTGTTGCCCCTTGCAATTCCACTGTTGCGGATGCAACCGAGTCTTCCTTTGCGGAGTAAAGCTTCTTCCAAACGGAGAATGTTGGACTGCCTTCAAGATCGTAGTTTTCGTTCATTCTACGCCTCTATTTTGCCCTGGACGGCGTCGACAGCACAGCCTCAAGAGCTTCAAAAGCTTGAACTGCTCTCGATGCGTTTTTACTAGGAGGCTCTGGTGGCGGGCGAAGAAGCTGAAGAACATGGCGCAGTGCAAAGAAGTTGCTCATTCGAAATCTGCCCCCGGTCCAAAGGATAAATTCCCGATTTACGAAATGCGCTAACGAGTATCACTAATGTCATTACTTCATCCCATGATTCCTTGAAAACTGAGCAGAAGTTCTTCTTTGTGATATCTGTATTTGGGTTTCTTTGAGCGAATTCAGTTCCGTGCTTCTTTATACTAGCTCTTTTTCAAGGGTCCGAATAGACCGACAGATGAGTTGCATTTTGAAGGAAAGAATAGAGATAGATCTTATGCTTCTCAGCTAACTGGAGCAATTTTAGCCGGATCAAGATGCGATTCATGACCATTAACAAGAAGAAGAACAGGCCTTGCCGGTGGCAAATTTGGAATAAAGTAGTTCGCAAACCACATAAAGAATGTGGGAGTGTCCATATTACCCGACAACATCATAGAAAACACCCCTCAACACCTCCTTCTACTGAGTTGTAGGTTACAGGAACGCGCATGCCTGGAAAAAGAAAATATGGTGGTATGCATTGGCCGCATGCATTAAAGCAGGGCAGTACAGTAACGTGCTCTCGGCTTCCTGGAAGGACGCCATACGGTGCTTCTTTCTTGTCTGCTGGACCAATGACGCTCCCAGCTTGGCCCTGCATGTCAAAACCAGTTTCATCGCAATTCCAAATTTGTGCTGGTTTATTTGCCAGATCTTTTGCAATCAAAAATGCTTCGAAGCTGTCAAACCAAGCATCTACATCACTTTTGGAAATCTTTGCCCTTTTCTTCTCCAGGGGTCGGGCCTTACGTAATTTCACCTACGGATTGCGCTTCATACTTTACGATACCACAGAAGGAGTTGCTTTGCCGTCTTTGTCAAGGAACATTTTGACAGCGCCAGGGAAAGATTCTTTAGATGCACCGAAACCTCGGTTTGCTAATTCAATGAGCCAATCTGCGAATTGGCTCTCTTCCTGTTTTGTGAGAATTGGGGGTGGGCCTTTGCGTCTGCCGATCTCAACTTGGCCACTTACGCGGTCCTGAAGGGTGGTTGTTTTAATACCCCATATTTTGGCTGCTTTTTGGATACTTAGTCCCGCCCTAACATCATCATTCATTGCCTTGACAAAATATCACTTTCCAGACTCGTCATTTTACACAACTGTCAAGAAAAGTCTTGTATAAGAAGTAGTGTTATACGAATCCTCACGCAACATCCCCAAAACAAACATCTTCTTATTATCAGAACATACCTCAAAGAATTTGTTAAACTATTAAGATATTTTTATATAGTATGATTGTGGTTTCTGTTTAATTGTATACATCAGGTAAGTCTCAAATTCGGTTATTTGGCTACGCTTCCGCAATCTCAATTTAATATGCATGACCTTATGTCCCGTTGAACAAGGCATGACATCCTGGTTTGTACTAATACCGACAGGAATTATGCACGAAATGCTTGATTTTGCTGTTCCTTTCTCTTTGCTACATTTGCATCTCATAAATGTCTAGAGTAGTTGATTATAATATTTATTTACTTCACCTAAAACGAATGTTTTGAACATGTGTATCTTATTGCCCGGAAACTGGCACAGTAGTGCAAAATATTTGTTATTAGTCTGCGGCTGAAATTCATAAACAGCTGAATTCTAGCTTACTATGACAGATGCCCTTATTAAGTTTATCTTGAGTTTTATCTATAATCTCTCAAAATATTATGAAGCTTCTCCGCATATTTCCTATGAAACGAGTTATTTGTTTATATACAGTAGCTTTGAAAAGCGGAAAAATACTCGCTTAACTTTACCCACCTGAACAAAAGTTGCTCTCTCTCGGCCGGTTCTTGGTCGAAAAGCCCACCAAAACCGTCAATTTATGGCGGAAATGTTCGTCTTTCTTTCGGAATGCTTCGGTGGACAAAAATTCAAAATACCAACCAAAAATTCCGATGTAAGTTTTTTTGGCCAGAAACTGGTACCGGCCGAAAACTGGGCAACAAACTGCATCGATAAACTTCTTTGCTTGCGTAAGGTTTATTGCTAAATTTACATTGTGTAATGGTCTAAAATATCACAAAATTTGGTATAGATCGAGAGAAAATAACCCATTAAAACCTTTTCAGTTGTGTACAGACTCCTTTTGGTGTATTTTGGAGTTCAGTTACATAAAAAATATCGGAAATTTGCCCGGTGGCGATCATTGTGCTGTGTGGTCTTGTGACAACGATCAAAGGTACCCAGAAAAGCAAAAGATTCTTCCTCACGTTGGAACATTAAGGTTCTACTCGCCTAAGAATAAGAAAGATGAATGTCAACAGTGTCCACTTAATGAAAACATATTAATGGCAAATGATCATGTTTTGCTGTACAATCAAATCGAGACATTTGATTTTCGAATAGATAGAAATAAGATCAGTCAGTAGAGTTTTTGCGTTCGCTTTTCTTTGTTGAAGCTTTTTTTTTGAGAATTTCATGGTTGAACGATAATTTCCTTGCAACGTAGGAAATCAACACAGCTTACATTTTATACACATTCATTGACCAATCCAGAACTAACATATTTTGGACAATCAGAATCTATCCAAAATAGTCGTTGTCTCAAAGAGATGTTTGATTCAGTGAACATTTCAATGATTTTCCTACCTCGCAATCTCGATGGTTCTCTGTCACGGCAGGTATATTTACAAGTTAACTTTGACTTACTTCTTGACCGTTTGTTCACTTTTTCATCTCCATACCTGCTAGTATTTAAGCTTGAATCAGTACTCAGGTATTCGGGAATTTTCCACTCAGTAATGGAAAACTCTTACGTAGGACTGTATTTCCACTTTATTCCCAGCAGTTCAGTACTCTCAACAACAAGTCAACAATTCACAATCCTAATCATGACAATCTAAACTTTGACATTCTGTACTGGCTCTTAAGTGCACTTGTATCAGTCTAAAATTACTGCTACATAATCTCCTTTCGGCCCTTAAAAGGCTATTCAGTCTCTAAGTTGTGGTGTCCATTCACTTTTGATAATAATTAATGTCTTACCCGGTTCTTGTTTACAATACATATGTTTTGGTTAATATAATTGGATTTACACGCACGCTATTTTTGTTTAAGTTTACATGTCACGAGTTGCGTTACTTGAACAGATAAATGTTTTGCGACACCAGGTATTTGTTGTACTGAATATATATAGGCACAAAAGTTCTTTGTTTTTGTGTGATCTCGTGATTCATTGTACTGATGCGCGGTTTATATTTCAAGATGGCGTCGGGCTCGGACTGCGCCGTCAGGCTCGGGCGGTCTCGTTCGGTCCGACTTATTACGAAAAGTGTCTACACCGGAGTGAGTGACACATTTGCATATCGGAGTCCCCGCAAGAAACTCGTTTCAATGCTTCGCGTTTCGACGAGTTTAAAAAGGAGACTAAACAGTAACAAAAACACTTAGAAAACAAAACAACCAAAACAACAACAACACTAACAACAAACAAAACAAAACAAAAAAATAACATGAAAAAATCATGTACGGGGCATTAGTACCTTGAAGCTAGTGAATAAGGCGTAAGGGACAAGCAACGGGGCGTAATAGTAAAATGATAAGAGATATAGGAGACGAGGAAAGAGTGATGATTGGGGGTGGGGAGGGAGGGGGAATCCAAATTAATATTTTATCACCTATTCCTCGGTTGCGTATAAAGTGAAAGGAACTCAAATTAATTTAAGGAAAAAAATGTTTTTTTTTCTTTTCGAAAAAAGTAAAAATAGGAAAATTTTAATCCTAAGCCGTAAAGAGTATCAACCGTAAAAAGTTTCTGCTACGAATTTAAAAGTCTAACGTTAAATTACGTTAATCAAAATAAATTTTAAATGTTTTAACAATGAAAGTTAATTTTCACTTTTCTGTGCCTTTTTGAAACACTGGTAATTAGCGATGTCTGTTAACCGCAGGGAGAGAACAGGGCAAAGTATTAACCATTAGCGGAAAGAGCAAGCATCCTATTAAAACCCGGCGAGAGGATGACAACAATTTTGCGGTTGAAAATTACAGGTGGCGTGAGATTAATCATGTGCAGCTCCAGATGTTGCAATGGAAACAATCTTAATTAGGTTGAATAAAATAAAATCTGGGTAACTTCTTTGAGTCGACGTTGCTTGGTACTTTGGAGAATTTCATTTAGACGAATTGAACGCATTTCTTAACTTTCTAAATTGTATAGTAAAGAAGTAACTATATCACTCACTCCTTTATTCGCTGCGAAACCGAAAATGTTGCGTGCGAGTATTCGAGTACAACTCTTTGCCAGTAGTAAGAATTTTTATGTATTCAATGTTTGCTCTTAATAAATTGACCCAACAATACAAAACGAATAAATAAACTAATAAATTATACAAAACAACAGCAAAAACACTTAGAAAACAAAACAACCAAAACAACAACAACAACAACACTAACAACAAACAAAACAAAACAAAAAAATAACATGAAAACATCATATACGGGGCATTAGTAGCTTGAAGCTAGTGAATAAGGCGTAAGGGACAAGCAACGGGGCGTAATAGTAAAATGATAAGGTATATAGGAGACGAGGAAAGAGTGATGATTGGGGGTGGGGAGGGGGGGGAGCCAGATTAATATTTTTTCACCTATTCCTTGTTGCGTCATTAAAGTGAAAGGAAAAAAGTGATTTTTTTCTTTTCGAAAGAAGTAAAAATAGGAAAATTTTAATCCTAAGCCGTAAAATAGTATCAACCGTAAAAAAGTTCCTGCTACGAATTTAAAAGTCTAAAGATCTATTCTAAAACGTTTTTGTGTCTTGTCTTGTGACTTGAAAACTATACTAGTCTAAAATTCTTATGATAATATCCTTGTTCCGCCTGGAATGGCTCAATATGTTTTACGTTAATCAAAATAAATTTTAAATGTTTTAAACAATGAAAGTTAATTTTTACTTTTCTGTGCCTTTTTGAAACACTGGTAATTAGCGATGCCTGTTAACCGCAGGGAGAGAAAAGGGCAAAGTATTAACCATTAGCGGAAAGAGCAAGCATCCTATTAAAATCCGGCGAGAGGATGACAACAATTTCGCGACTGAAAATTACAGGCGAAAGAATTTCTACTTATGGATAATAAATAGTTTGGGTTAATTACTGTTTGTTAGCTCATCTATATTAATGACCGATTTGCCGGGCATGATATGAGAAGTAAGGGAGCTTATAGGTATAGATCGGTCGTGCCGGCTTTGATGCAACAATATGGCGGATATAAAGACGTAAACAAGCTCGGGAACAGATTAGCTTATCTAAGGCAAACACATGATTATGGAAATATTGGCTTCTGTATCATTTCAGACCACTTTACTTCCCCTTGCGTAATGATTTTATAATTTCTCTGGAACAAAAACATATGAAGTGAAGAATTCTCAAAGTTTCCTGCATGGTGAATTCCATAGACGTCTTTTTGATTTTGGCAAGTAAAATGGTACTCTAAGCAATCAACTCGCTACGAAACCGAATTGATGCTATGGCGTGAGATTATTCCTGTTCAGCTCCAGATGTTGCAATGGAAACAATCTTAATTAGGTTGAATAAAATAAAATCTGGGTAACTTCTTTGAGTCGACGTTGCTTGGTACTTTGGAGAATTTCATTTAGACGAATTGAACGCATTTCTTAACTTTCTAAATTGTATAGTAAAGAAGTAACTATATCACTCACTCCTTTATTCGCTGCGAAACCGAAAATGTTGCGTGCGAGTATTCGAGTACAACTCTTTGCCAGTAGTAAAAATTTCTATTTTGATTAGCAGCCGTGTTCATTTTCATGTATTCAGTGTTTGCTCTAAATAAATTGACCCAATTACAATACAAAACGAATATATAAATTTATTATTTTGACGGAGACTGCAGCGTGTTTCTATTGTATTGAGTGCTTGGGTAAAAATTTACAGTTCTTCGTATTTAACTCCATTGCGGCCCTAATAGCGCCCCAAATAATATAATTTCGTTTCTTCCAATTTGCCGACACATGTGTAGTTGGGAAATAAGGTTATGGAGCGAAGTCATGACAGCTAAGGCCTAAGACTCTTTTCTTAATTCTTATGATAGCCATGAAAGCACATCCGACAACAACAGTGCATTGCATTCTTCACGGTAATATCTAGCATGTGGGCCAAAATGATCGGATAGTTATTTATGTTTAAAGGCGGAAAAATGTCACTTTAAAGGAAAAAATGAAATATCGCTTACTGGTACTGAAAATCTACTCTTAAATACTTAAATTATTTTGAATTAATATACGTATCGCTGAAAACATGCATTTCAATTGACAACACCCTTAGTAATCTTCAAACTGATGACAGCTCGGCAACTCCGCGCAATACTACACATATGAGTTTCTCCTGACTCACTAATTAAACGTTAACTTAAGCCCTAGAAATTGCAATTACTTTGCGGAACAAACTCACGACAGACAAAGCCTGAAACTCTATATTGATCTACTAGAATAACAACTTGTGGAAAGAAGAAACTCCTTCCTTTTCTATAGATCATGTTACAGACAGCGTAAAAATAAATACGACAAATATCCCCATTTCATTCGTACCTTTTATGAAGTTCCCGGTACTCTCAAGCTTGACTGGCACGGAAAGATCTCACTGCCGCGAGCTGTGGAACAAATAAATTGAGAACAGAAAATACGAAATGCTATCAAAGATGCAGGCTCAGAAGTCAGGGTCTGTTTCAGTTTTCGATCACTGAAAATTTCAATAAACATGGCAATAAATAAATAAAAAAAACCACGCGAAGCAAAACATTATCTCTACCTTTAGAAACCGAATTGGAAATAATACTTAGGAATGACTAAACACTTTTCTATAGATGATGAATCTAAGTCAATGAGGCACTGATGTTCAATGTTAAGAAAGGAAGCCTTATATACTCACGGCGATTTGAAAACTTTTGACATCTGCTATGACAACACAAACGCTCAGAGCTTTTTCAGGGATCAATTTTCATATTTTAAATTGTAATCATATCGGAAACTGAGGTTTAAATTTAGAATAGGGATTAAGGTGCATCAATTAAGTGGAAGCTACCAAGAAAAAGCAATAAAAGTTATCACAACGTTTTTTTTAACAAGAAACTAAACTGAAGAGCTAGATATTAGATACATTTCCCAGACATTAAAAACAAGAGACAGCCTGTCATTCATTACTTCTGCAAAATTTCAACATGAGGGACATAAGCATTATTACAGTCAAATACACCGAATTGGGAGACCCAGTTCAAAACGAAACTGTTAGTCGCTTGTTACACGACGGAGTTTCTTTGCGCAAATCGTGTTACGAAATTTTACCTCCCTCTTTCGAGCTAATTTCCTGCATTGGGAGGCAGTAATTTATAGAGAGGTTAATTATTAATGACCAGGTTAATCTATATCGCGTTAATTTGTGGCACCTTAGTTAACACGAGCGTTAGCCTCTTACAATCAGGCAATCAAGAAAACGACGTGGTCTCAGTCTCTGCCAATAATTATGCTCCGTCCTTGTTAATGGTAATGGTAATGAATTTATATAGCTCATTTTCTATATTCATATTCAAATGCGCTTTACAAGCAAATGATCTATGGGTGAGATCAGACATCAGCATATACAGGCGCAGTTGGCAGCCGCTCATCAGTCCATTAACGATCTCACCCAGCACATTAACGAACGAAAGGAAGCCTGGCCACAACACCGGGAACTTTGCTACAAGTGTGTGGGTTCTTTTACGTCCCACAGGATTGTGTGAACAGTGAAGGGTTGTGAGACGGGGCCTACGGCTTATAGTCCTTATCCGAGAAGACTTGAAAGTCTGACCATTTGTGGATGTAATTACAAAGGCAGCACTTTCTCCTCAAAATGAAAATATGAGTTGTTAAAAAAACACGAGGATGTATTAGCAGAATATGTTACAGTTAATTTACATCTAAGTAAAGCATCTGTCACGCAAACTCTATCAAGCAGCTACAGAACCGTATAGACGGGAATGCAATATTCCTTGCCGAGATTTAAAGGGTGCATTTGCCATGTCCATGATCGCCATTCCAGAGATTAGACACGTACTGCAAAAATGCCTGAGAATATGTCCAGGACACCATAAACGGATCATAACAATATATAATTTCGGTTTGCAAGCTTTGTTTGTCTCTCTAAGCTTCTTAAACCTGCTTCTCTCTCCAAAAAGCAATTACATGGCAGTTATTGTAGTTATACTGATGATCATTAATGTGTTTGAAAATATGACGAATTAAAATATAAATACTTCCCGATATCGGAAATTAACACTAATGTAGGAGTAAGTTTAACCCGGTAAGAGTTACCGGGTTAAAAAAAAGATGCACAGTTTTGTTTGAAAAATGAATATATTAATCTTGAACGAGATGCAAAACCCGAAGAAAACTGAAATTGGCCGAAATCCAAGACAGAGGCAGATGGCAAGAGCTACTTTTCAGAGAACGACCGAAACCTTTGTGAAAGAAAAAAATAAAAAAAAATGTTTCTTAATTGTCGAGAATGTCAAGGGACCTAAACTGGATTAATTAATTATATACTTTTATGTATTTCATATTATAAAAGTTTAGCATAGGTTTACACAGAATTCCATAGAAAAATGATCTTGCTATCAGGACGATCTGCTAATTTTTAATTCCTCGTTTTCCGCATAACTTTAATTAGAAATGTTTTAAACAGTTGTGCCTTAATTGAATAACAGCAGAGAAATTAATTAAGTGGAAATAACAATAACCTCTAAAGGAAAAAACGTTTCACCTTTGTGGTGACAGTAAACCTTGAAAGTCGAAATTTTGCTAATTATCTAACTAAAATATTCAATATGATTTTTGAACTGGCGCGCGGAAGAAAAATTTAGTAGTGAACAATAACGGCAATAGAGTGTTTATGTGAATTTATGATTGATCAGCGCAGTTATACACACAACTTAAGCAGTTGTGAAATTTAAGTCTGAAAAAAATTCAGTCCTGAACGGGATTTGAACCCATGACCTCTGCGATACCGCTGCAGTGCTCTGCCGACTGAGCTATCAAGCCAACTGGGAGCTGGTCACATTGTGAGTTCGTAATATACCCGTTGTGTTCTTTGGCAAGACGTTTGACTCTCACAGTGCCTCTCTCCACCCAGGTGTATAAATGAGTACCGACAAATTTAATGGATGGGGGGGGGGGGGTAATCCTGCGATGGACTAGCATCCCATCCAGGGGGGGGGAGCAA
>OMLO01003445.1_pt1 | contig 13048 bp, 11 predicted proteins | sample 1674811 | NCBI WGS metagenome assembly OMLO01 (sample SAMN06265003, study PRJEB25207) | coral metagenome | isolation source: Coral host | place: Mexico:La Bocana,Puerto Morelos, Mexico | collected 2008-11-13
ATCCAGTACAGAACGGGGCACAATAATTGCTTTGGAAGCAGGAACGAAAGGCTTGGAGTGTTTGACTATGAGAACTCCGTCATGAGCAATAGAGGTGCAGCTGAGATACCGCTTGACATCGCGAATATTGGTGATCTTCTTTGAAGGGCGAGTGCCTTGTTTGTGGTGGGCATGAACCCTTTGGAGGTTGGGGCAGTCATTCTGGATCTGTAGCCATGCTGATCTTGTGGTGAACGGGAGGTTGGACTTCTTATCGAGAATGTCCTGAAGCGAAAGGCTACGTACTACTGAGTCTTCCATTTTGTGGACAAAGGTGCAAATTTGGCAAGTAGGCTCACTGCAGTCGGGGCGTTGCGACTGGTGAAGTCAGAAGGAAGGTTGGCCTTACCAGCCAAATGTTGTAGACTGACTTGGTAATGGCTGACAGTCGTCAGGAAGGAATTCACTCGAGGACTGGCCGAGAATTCGCTGTGGCATAACTTTTCAATTGCTTGGATGCATGGTTTGCTCTCAGTTAATACGGTCGTAGGCTGTTGCGACTGGACGATGAATGGAGAGAAGTGCTTGACAGCAGCAGCAATGGATAAGGCTTCAACCTCGCAGGGGAGCCAGGTGACTTGGTGTTTCCGCAACTTGGCGCTGTAGAAGCCAGCAAGGTAAAGACGACTGTCACGGGTAACATACAATGTAGCACCAAGACCCCTCTTCGTGACTGAGCCATCAGTTACTATCCAAAGAGTGTCAGAAGGACCAGGTAGAATGATGGATTTGTGTTTGGACAGGTACTCCGGAGCTGACTTGAACCTAAAGGTGAGTTTCTCATCCCAAAGCAGCTTGTTGCTAGACCGGAGGCCTGTGAGGGAGCTCTCAAGGGGGTCTACTATGTTGGAGCAGTTTGGGAGTACGCGACTGAGTACTTTATAGGCTCCAGTGAAGGAACAGAGGCCTTTCACACTTTGGGGAGGACGGAATGACTGTAAGACGGCGATACGATGAGGGCTGGCTGATAGACTGCCTTGGGACCAGATCCAGCCAAGGATGGTGGTAGACTTGGGGTAAATGACAGTCTTCGTAGGGGACAAACGGAGGTTACAATGGTTGAGCGCCTCCAGTACCCGTCTCCAGTTGGACAAGAGGGTTTTGGGTGAATCGCCGCCACCGTACAGGTCGTCCACGAGCTTAGCTACGCAACCTTCTTGAATTAAGTCACCCAAAACACAACACATCATTTCCTCGAGTGCAGTCTCAGAGCCAGGCATCCCCATTGCTGATCTTGTGTATACACGCATTCCACAGAAGGGGGTGGCTACGCCACAGTACTTTAGAGAAGACTGAGCGAGAGGGATCTGGTAGAACGCTCGGGTGAGATCAGTTTGGATCATGTAGCGCCATGGTGCGATAGTGCGCAAGGTTGTGTTGACGTCTGGCATTAGAGATGGCTGTGGTTTACTGTAGTGTGCTACATCGGCGAATGCGGTCATGAGTCGGTGACCACCAGACAGCTTTTTTACAAGGAATGACGGGTTAAGATACTCAACGGTTATGCCTAGGTCCTCGGGGTGACGGAAGACCTGGGCCTGTTCCAGCTCGTCGAACTTTGCTTGGAGTTGAACCAGATTGTTGCGGGAGTACTGAGGTACGCGGCCTTTCCGTTGTGGTGGCTGTACGGGGCCCATATTCACAGTTGCTTGATTGGGGCCAGCAGCACTGTTATAACTGGTTATGTCGGGATTGAAGGCTCTGTCGTATTTCTGCAGGAGCTGTTGAAACTTGAGACGAGTGGCATCTGGAAGTAATTTGTCGGGGTCTGGGGACACGGAAGACGAGAAGGGAGGTAGACTGTGTGGCTGCACTGGAAGTGAGTGAGAGGTGGCTGCCAGGTTGGGGCTGACTGTGGTTTGCCATGGTGGGTTGCCATTTGTAACAAGCAAATTATCTTCTGAAGTTGTATTCTTCACAATAATATTGCGTGAAATAACAGGGCAAAAATTTGCTGTTTGACCTAACATGAGTTCAAGGTGTACATTTTTCTGTGCGGTGGTAGGTCCGCGAGCTTCTGGCACTGCTTCCCCATCGGAAGTCAGCCCTCTATTGGGGGCAGTGGACAACTTTTTCTGCCATGTAAAAGTATCTGCTAAAAAGGGCGCGAAATTAGCGTCTAAAGACAGGGAATACTGAAGATTCTGCCGCCAAGCTTCAAATGATGTGATACTTTCATTCTTTGTTGGGGACCACTGTTTCGTGGCTCTACTTGAATTCATGTTGAACACAATAACAGTAAGGAACAGTGAAGTTATACTTTCCTTACGATGAGATGGCTGCTCAGAGTTCACTCGACCATAGGATAGGTAGACTCGTTGTTGCTTGGACCAGCGAGATGACACTCGGGCTCTTGAGGACGTGGATTAATCGCAGCTACCACCATGCCAATGTTTGAGAGACGAGAACGAACATCACAATGAAAGAACTTCAACAGCGGTTTTAATACAACCAAGATGGCCGACATACAATACAACACGTTCTTATGGACATGTGCAGTGGTTCGGGGTCTGCTGGGGGCATGTGGTTTTACAGCACGGCTTTTGAGGTCAACTTGTTCTCACATGCAATTTTGCCGTTTCCACTGTGTTTGGCGACCTGCCCTCCCTCCTCTCTGGTAGGTATGAGGTAAGTATCATGGTACCACTGTTTTTGCAGTGTGACGGTGCCTGGTGGTTGCCGCTCACAGGCTTGTCATGGTTGCCCTACACACTCGGCTCTTGTGTACAGGGTTGTCATGGTTACCCTACGTGCTCTGCTCTTGTGCTTGAGGCTCCACTATCTTTCCAGCCACCTTCCCCAAGCTCATCTATTGTTGGTGAGTTTAATAAAAGTTAATATAACAGTTAGGTAATTAATAGGGTACATCTGTATGCTGAATCAACATATTCTTATAAAATTTGGCCAGAACATCCATCAAGCATCAAGGAACAAAAGAGTGTCAGGGATTAGCTTTAATTTAGATATTTCTCATTTTACAGCTGTAAATGCAACAGGGTCAGTAAATTATTTGATACCATAACTTTACTTGTCTATAAAAAGATAGCCAATAAGAAAACAGGAAAAGCCTGACACACTTTTGCTGATTGATACTGTGCAGTTGTTTTGAAGGAATGGTTGCTTTTGATACCCGATTAATTCAGCAGAATGACACCTAGTCATTTTCTGTTTGCTAGCTTCTAACTTCATAACGTTCGAAGGCTCTGCAAATAAGCACGCATACAAATTTTTTTTAAGGTATTGTGCAACTTACCCAATCTTGTTGATTATTATTATCAAAAATCATGGCTTTCACTTGGCAAATAGCCACTACAATCGATCAGCAAAAGAAGCAATTTCAGCATACAGGTCTAGACACTGTAGAAGTGAGGAACAAAATGTTTTTAATTTAAAACTGAAACATTCCTAAAATATTCACAGGTACCATTCTGCGGTAAACAAGAGAGTTCAGGTGCCAGCGCTTAAAGCTTCCTCAGATCGCGCAGCATTAGCTATTAAAACATCTATAAAGCCATGTCATTTTTAAAATGCTCTTTTTTTTGTAAGATTGTTTAAGAGCCTTCAATCAATTAATCAACGCACTTTGTTTAAATTGGTTGTTTGGTGAGTTCATCATCAACTGCACAACTAATTTGACCAAAAGGTCGCAATCTTTCCGTTCATCTCTCAACATACAGAAACGTTCTTGGTAAACGCATTTAGCAAGTGGATGAAGATCAACACAGCTTTCGGTATTGAAACTGAAGTATTCTGCATTCAATACATGTAGTTCACGTTCCATTTGACTCTGCCATCTTCCATGTGTGTTTGTCAAAGAACATGTGCATCAAGTCACATTTTTGATTTTTTGTGTAATCAAAATTCACTTCCTTTTTAGCTGCCAGACAAAACATGGAAAGATTTACCAAAATTCTTGATCCAGTGGTTAATATTTCAATTTCTAGGATTGTTTACATTCAATTTTTTTTTTATGAAAACAACGATTTTTGTTTCAAAAGTGAGTTCAAAAACCCAGTTACAAATATGCAAATTCACTGCACTGCAGTGAAACAATTGACACTTAACTCATCGATTGCTCAAGCACTTTCACTTCCGTCTTGATTTGAGATTACAAAAATTGTTTCCATTCCGTTTCTTCATTTGCGATGATAGTATTGAGCAAAGTTAGTTTTTATTAAAAGCTGTAGTACATATTTATGCAAAGTCAACACACTACAATGAATGCAAGTTTTTGTGAACCTCTTTGCTGTTCGTTTTTCATCACTTCCATTTCAGTTTTTTGCATGTACTGTTAGTTAAAGTTTGTTCTCTTGAAGCGGCTAGTGACACGGGGCCCAGAAAACGGGATGGTAAATGAAAAATTTGTTTCCCACCAATAAGTATATCTTTGCTGTTGAATAATATATCTTGTTTTCAATAATAGTCGTAGTGATTTGTTAATTCATTAATAAAAGTTATCAAGAATTGTCTTGTAAAAAACTAGTAAATCATTGACGTGTTTTGTATTCTAGTTACACCATAAAAGAAAGTTCAGGCCATGCAACTGGTGCACCAGTTACTAGAATCTGATTTTATGAATCTATGATAAAATCTATGATAAATACTTGAAACGGGTGATTTATTAATGTATTAATGTATAGATTGGCCTACCACAGTGGCGTAGCCAGCCCTTTTGCATAGAGGGGTTCCTAGTGTATATGGCTTGCCGATTCACAATCGAGTGCTGGAGGCATTCTTTACTAGGGGGGCCTGTTCCCCGCGGGAAATTTTTGAATTTTGGGTCTTCAGAAATGGAGTTTCCTTGATTCTGAGCACAAATTTCCAATAATTTCAGCACCAAACATAGCTAGCATTTCTAAGAGGGGATTGTAAATCGCGCTTGCTGTAGACTTGTGATTTACTGTTTGCTCAGCTAGAATATCAGAAAGAAGGTGCAGTGGCTGCTTCCATGCAATTCTAACTAACCTATCCAGCCGTCACCTCTGACCTGACAACTTCAAGGTGACGTCAAACCAATCACAATGCGCGCATAATTTAAAACGAGGCCAAAAAAGCTGCTGCTTCCCACATTGCAGGCTCTTATACACAGGGGGCTTGTATCATCCATCCAATTTATGCACCTTATGATATTGTAACCCACGATATAGCATGTGATGCCTTTTTAAATTATTGCTTTTCTTTTGTTCCTCTTCAAAAACGAAGATGTTGTCTTGTGGAATTTCGAAAGGGGGGTTCCGATACTTTTTTCCTCTTGAAATGATATCCATTTTCATAACCCAAAAGGGGGTTCTAGAACCCCTGGAACCCTCCCATGGCTACGCCCCTGTACCAGCTTGAGAAGTTTTAACAAAAATAGTTCTATCAAGTTACCAAACTCTGAGTAACTCACCACCCCTGTGTTTCTCATTTTCCTTTTCCATGATTTTCCTGTTATACAAGGTTAGATTTTAATTGTGTAGATCCTGTTAGCTTTGGTTGTTATAGCGTACTTGGTCATCTTGATGCTTTTCAGTTTAGTTCTTGCATGATACAGATTTGACTTAACTTTGTGTTTGATAAATTTTGCGATTATTAGCCTTGTTGCCCTTGTTGTTGCATGAGTTTATGAGAGATTTCAATATCTTGAGGAACCACGGGGACCTACAGTACACAATATTTATCAGCATTCTCTGAGGTCACTGAGGCTAGGTTCCTGAGACGTTTTGGGGAGTTCATTCAAATCCTTGATCACATTGTTTTTTAGTATATTGATATCTGGGACTCTAGAACAAACACATATCATATATTGGCCATAAAAATGTAACATTGATCATGAATCAAATGTTGAACTTGATAGAAAGTGGTACTAGCAATCCAGGCAATCATTGAGTTCTGAGTCTATTTGTGTGTTCTTAGTGCAGGGGTTTCATTAACATTCTTAGCTTGGTAGCAACTGGTTTTCACAGGCAGGCCAAACTATTTGAATTGAACTTCTTCATAAGAAAAACTTTGCAAATCGACCTACATGTATCTGGTCGCTAAGAATCAAATATCATCTCTTCCATTCCCATGTTATTGTTGAAACCCAGAAGTATCAGGGACAATGCTTTCAAAAATTTGTGCCGCTAGCAATCGTTTCTATTAGCTCAAAATGTGAAATTGTGGCTTTCAAGTCCTGAAAAAACATGAAAAATAATATCCTTCTGCTATTGTTTTTTTAATCTTTCTCAAAATTTGTTATTTTGTGTTTTGCATAAAGGAGAAGATCAATAAGGGAGAAAAGCCTGCTCAGATTGTCTTAAGCTCCAACAATAAAAACACTTAATAAAATTTCTTTTTTTCTTTTCTGGTGAAGAGTTGCGAAAGTCTTGTTAATGACTTTGATGATGTCAAGCATACAACACTGAGTGAAAGGGGAGCTCTAAGGGAGGCAGCAAGGTATATTTCAGTTTATTTCTTTGATTTTTGTTGAATTATGTTTTATTAATTATGTGAATACTTTTAATTATCACTTTCAAGAGGAACATAACCTTAATATGAAATTCATAATTTTGTTATATCCACTGTAATACAAAATGATCTCTAAGCAACATGATCATCAATCACAGCTTGCATGAGCTTGTGGTGAGTTTTTCCAGAAGTTTTTTGATTTCCCAGAATTTGCTCAAGACTTGGCTTTTTGAAAAAAATAGATAATATAGATTACAACAATACATGTAATTATTAATTTTAGTGAGGGAACCACATCAGCATTAGCTGGTTTTCACATGGGTCATCTATCCATGTTAAGTTGGAATTTAGAGATGTTGGTTTTTTAGAATGTGGAAAACTGGAGAACCTGGAGAAAAACCCTATTGGAACAAGGCAAGAACCAACAACAAACTCAACCCACATGTAGCACCAGGTTAGAATTGAACCTGGGCCACATCTCCACTGCCTCATCCTGCTGAGTTTATCGCCAAACCTATTTCCTTTCCAAGACAGGAAGTTGTTAAATTGAAAGTGCCGATACAAAGCATTTTCCTCAAATGTATCAACATTTTTGTCCATGATTGTAGGTATGATAGCCCATGAATACAGATCAGGTGTAGGAAACTGTGAATAAAGTTGTAGGGGGTAATAAGAAGATTGCATGTACACATCATGGATACCTTAAAACATGTATAATGTCTGGGCAAGGGTGCAATAAAGATAAGCATTAGGTACAAAGTAAAAGCTTTGTTCTTCAGATAACTAGTGACATTATAATTCTTCTTGAAAGTGTCATTCTTACATGTGTAAAACTTTGATTGACTGTGTTTTGATGAAATTGTCCATAATGTTATTATTACCGGTATGTACTGTGCTGCATTGCAGATGTCTCAAATGTGCCGATGCACCTTGCCAGAAGAGCTGTCCAACACAGTTAGACATCAAATCTTTTATCACCAGCATTGCCAACAAGGTATGGATAATACAGATAATTTTTTCCCAGACTTAACAGTTTTGCTTTACGTTGTACATCTTTATGTACTATGCATTGAAATGCTGTACATGTGCAGGTTAGTCTAGCTACAGGCAATTTTGCATGAGTGGTGTCAGAATCCAGATTTTTTAAAAAAGAGGTTGCACATGAAATTATGGCCTGTTCTACATTATTGGCAAGTTAAAGTACACATAAAACTTTCAGCTCCTTCATGACAACCATGTACATGTATTCAGGGGGTCTCGAAGAGTAAGTACTGAATATTTTGTACAGAAAACAACAGACAAGAAGTAATATATTAACTTACGGTATCAAACTTGGAACATATAAGTGACTTCAAACAATTTCATCAGAAAAAGTCCCTCACTGGAATTACTGTACATGTATACATAAGTGATATACCGTAAACTTCACCCTGAACTTTTTTAAAAAAATAAATAATAACATTGCATTGCACCACAAGACGACATGTCCTTCTAGACATGCTCTAGTTTCACCTAACAAACGTTTTGACACACACAGCAGCTTTCAGCTTTCAAGTGGAAGTGGTTGTAAACCATTTGCAAAATTGTGAATGTCAGTTCAAATGAAATCCACCATTCTGGGTCACACAACTGTTTTTTTTCTTGCCTTTCATTGGTTAAGAGCCCACGTGGCCTTCAAATAACTATGATGTTTTGCTCTAGATATTGACTCGCAATGTATGGGGTAAACAATGATTTTAATCAGCACTCAAGGAGCTTGATTGTGAATATGCCATTATAGTAGGAAAGACATTTATCTCCTAATTCCTAGCAATAAAACACACTAGATACCCGGGTAACACACAAATATTTCATCTCCTTCCTCCCAGTTTAAAAAAATCTGTGTAAATTTTCAGTTGTGATAATGAGACAATTAAGTAAAAAAGTATTTAATGCTTGTCCACAAGACCAAACTTCTTGTGTCAAAATTTGAACCACAACAAATGTTCAAGACAAAAGGCTTACTACCGGTAGTTCCAACAAGAACTCAAGACTAATAGTCAAGAAGTTTTTGAAAAGTCTGTCTTTTAGTAGATAGTGTCCACAAGTTTTGGTTGAGCAGGAGCCATGTCTGGAGTTTCTATGATGCACTCTTTCTCAGTTTGACTTTGGGAGTTGAAGCCATTGTTATGAGATTCATCATTTTCAGGGTTGATGGCTGATTGGTCGAGACTCTTGAAGAATGAGAAATGTCCAGTGACAGTGCTGTTTTCATTTCCAACAGTGATCAAGCTAGCCATCTTGGCAATAACAATCACGAGATTAGGATCATAGCCAGTTTGACCTGTTGGCACAGTAAATGCTGTCTTGACCAGCACAGCTTCTCCAGGAGAGTTAGTGCTTGGTTTCACATAGGTTTTGTTTGTGGTCTTCTGCTAGGATCACGTTTGCAGACAAGGTCTACAAGTCATAATAACTTGAGGTGTCCTCTTTCACACAGGACGTTTCAACAATACAGCTGATGCAACCACAGTGGTTGCATGAGTTGAGGTGCAGTAGTTGCGCAAAATGGCTTGTAGTTCCTTTCTCCAATTTCTCCCCTTCTACTTTGGCAGCCTCGATGTACCCCTTTAGTATTTTCACAAATTTCTCGACCTGTTCATTGGCTCTTGGCCAGAGCAAAGTGACTTTGCGATGCTTAAACCTAGGTACATGAATGAATTTAGCAAATTCTTCTCCATTGAAATGTTTACCATTGTCTGCCTTAATCATATGGGGAGTTTCAAATATAGCAAACAGCTGGTCCAGTTTGAGAATGACAGCATTGGCAGACATAGATGAAACTAGTTCTAAAAACGGGAATTTTTTAGTAGTCATCGATTACAAGGAGCATGTGCGCAACCTAACTGCTGTAGCTAAAGCATCTGTGCAAGATAGTTGCTCTTCCACTAGTTCATAGCTTGACAATTCAGATAGTGATACATTAGCACTGAAGTATTGGATCCTTTGCAGTTGCAGACTCTATTGCTGTAGCTTCATGAGTTGGCATTTCATCCTTGCAGATGCTTTAGAAGATGGATTGTTGATGATCTTGAATTGTTTGCCATATACAAAGCAGTGAAAACATTTGACTGCCCAGTACATTGACAAAGCTTTGCCATCAATTTGCGGATATGAATTAATGATTGATCATCACAGTTATACAAACAACTTGAGCAGTTGTGAAATAAAGCCTGAAAAAAATTTGGGCCTGAACAGGATTTGAACCCATGACCTCTGCGATACTGGTTCAGTGCCCTACCAACTGAGCTATCAAGCCATCTGGGAGCTGGTCACCTTGTGATTTTGTAATATACCTGTAAAAGTTGAAAGATGCAAATGACTAATATATGAAAGATCATATATTTGCATGGTGGAGAAAGATACAAGTTAATGATTGATCATTGCAGTTATACACACAACTTAAGCAGTTGTGAAATTAAAGCCTGAAAAAATTCAGGGCTGAACGGGATTCGATCCCATGACTTCTGCAGTACTGGTGCAGTGCTCTACCAACTGAGCTATCAAGCAGCTCATTGAGTGGGGGTAAGAGGACAACTGGCTTAGTGTAGTGGTGACACTTCTTTGCACTTATTTGGTTGACTCATCTCCTTGGGTCAGAACAGCACCAAGACCAACAGGGCTACCATCAACAAAAATGGAGGTAGTTTTCTTTGGGTCAAAGTAACTAAGGGTAGTCTTGGTTGACAGTGCTGCTTTTAGGCGTTCAAAGGATGACTGCTCCTTGTGTGTCCACTGACATTTCACTCTGTCACAGGTCAGCTGTCAAAGAGGTCTAGTAATCACTGCAAAGTCCTTAATGAATCTAAAGCAGAATGCAGCGGAGCTAAGAAGGCTTTGTACTTCAGATACATTGGTTAGCAGAGCCACACTTTGAAGGGATTCAACTTTTCTTGCATCAGGTGACATTCCCTTTTCAGATAACACATGGCCAAAGAAGAGCATACTTGGAATTTGAAACTGACACTTCAGCAAGTTAATTGATAACCCCTGCTCATGGAGTTGGTGTGACACAAATGCAGGTCATGGGTATCATTGTCTCTGTCACCAACATAGATGTCATCACTTGTGTTCTTTATGCAGGGTATACCACAGATTGCATCGCTAACTTTCCTTTGGAATATTTCTGCAGCATGTGAGATGCTTGCATGAGTGGAGAACATGATTAGGGACCGTGAGTCAGAGTGGAGTGGAATCTGGTGGTACCCTTGATTCAAATTAATCTTGCTGGGCACTAAAAAGTGCACCTAACCCCCAAATTTTTTTTGTTAAAACTAATCCACTTAAAAACTAATTCGGTGAAAAAATTTTGAATTTGGTTGAATCCTCAATTTTCTATGGCCCGCTGAAAATGCGAAAATTGCCATAAATCGGCGCCATTTTGTTTCATGACTGAGTTCTGGGGGGAATGGGTCCAGCGGCAGTTGTGACATCTACCCAGGAATGAAACGTGTTTCGCTGCTAGTCATTTCACTGTAGTGGCTGTGTTGCTCGTGAATAATTTGCAGCTAAAATGCCTACGGGGTGTGTTGCATGCAGTTGCAGCAATACCCCAGACTAAATAGGGACGACTTTGGAGGCGCTTCCTTTCCGACGATTCATGCTGTGGGAAAAGTGAACGAACCACCACAGTCAGAGCGCAACAAGAGAAAGGCGAGATGATTTGACACCTTATTTCACTGTAAACTTTTCTTCAGTTAACTTAAAGCACCGATTGAAGATCAGAGTATGCATTTATTTTGTTTTTCCTTCTCAAAGAGACAATACAGGTGGCAATACAAGCAGTATCACGGGTTAGTTGTTCTGAAAGTATCAAAAATGCAGAAGATTCCTCACCAGAAGTTGCACAAGAAGCTGAACTTAGCTCTCCGACTACAGAGGTGTCAAACTCCATGCAGCAACATGCAGATAACAGCGGAAGTCATGTAGACCTATGATCTGTAGAACTTTGCCATAACACAATCTGACGGCTCAATTCCACTTTTGTAAATTCCTCGTTATAACATAACACAAAGTGCCCTTCACAAACATGAGTAAAGCAACAAAAAAGGTTGAGTGACCAAGCAGAGAACGGCAAATGTACAAATGCCCTGAACAGTAGAAGTCGTGTAGGCAAACCCATTTTGCACTTCTGTATTATTTTATCTGCTGCTAATCAGAGGCTCCATTTCTGCGAGCAAACTGAGTTGAAGCCAGGGTGCGCCATGATACACTCTAATTCTCTAATTTATGCTTGTCCCCGGCAAGGTCTTGCAGAACAAGTTCGCTGCTCATAGATTCTACGCAACCTTCCAGCTCTTGACAGTAATAACACTCGCTGATGTTTTGTATATTGTTGACCACACAGTTTTCCACACGAGCACCTTTTTAAAATATCGAACAAGAACATTGGAGAGGAACACAAAATTAGAATTGAATGCAAAATTGGTATTAAGTCAAACAGAGTCAAATAAATTGAATGATCTGATTGTTATGAGGTGACAGAAATCGACATAACAGCTTACCATTCACTAGCAGCTACTGAGCCGTGAGCCGGCCATTAAGCTTTATTTCAAGCTCCTCATTTGCCTTCAATTCCTGCTTGTACCTGGCCGTCTAATCTTCATCTGTAAGTGTCTTGTCAGCGAATAAGATGTCTTTGTCACTTGAAGAATTGCGCTCTTCTCAGACTGCAGCGCTCTGCCGAGCGTGCTCGATTTCCATTTCAGGTATGAAGTTTATACATGTATCAGAGTCATCTGATTCAAAACTCATCTCTGACTCCCAGGAGGAAGACATCTCGATCTTTTAGCAAATGTTGGTGTTTTAGAGCAAAAATATACAAAAGCGAGTATTCTAAGCCAAAATACACAACATTAGATTTTGTCAAGTTTATTGTGAACATGTGGAAACAAATGACCAGGTAGGTGGCACTGTATGCCTTAGCTGGAACACAAACTCAGGAAAAGATGGTGGAAGAATCCGAGGGGATTAGAACATAGTCAACTCTCAGATTTTCTTGGACAATTCAGTGTTTGAAATGTAAAATTTTTGTCTCCAATTATGCAATTCCATCCGTGTTGCCATTTGTTTTTTTAGCTCTAGATATTGACTCATGATGTATGAGATAAACAGTGATTTTACTCAGCACTCAAGGAGCTTGATTACAAAAACAACATAATGGTGGAACAATTCTGTTCACGCATAATTTTTGTAACCATGCTCTTGTCAGAAAAATGTGAAAACAAACTTGGTGATCAAATGATAAAACGATTATTGAACTCGGTTGTTACAACATGTCATGATTTCTCAGTGTCTCTCAGATCAATTATTTACCTCAGCCTTTGGCTTTGGCATATAATTGATCTGCCAGCCACTGACCAATCACTACATTTTGGTCAACTTTGGTCAACAATTATTAATCACATTTTGGAACCCTTCTTACAAAATGCCTGATACTTAACGGGAATTTTGAATTAATGTCATTAAAGTGGTACTATGATCAAAATTTTACCCCTTGATATTTTAGTTGCATCACATAGAATTCCATGAAAGAATAAAA
>OMLO01003446.1_pt1 | contig 13042 bp, 5 predicted proteins | sample 1674811 | NCBI WGS metagenome assembly OMLO01 (sample SAMN06265003, study PRJEB25207) | coral metagenome | isolation source: Coral host | place: Mexico:La Bocana,Puerto Morelos, Mexico | collected 2008-11-13
TTTTTGAGGCCAGGTCTGAAAACGGGTGTGGGAAATGGCATTTTTTGGTCTGAAATTGGGTCTGGATTTGGAGATACAGGAGGCACACCCCCGCCAAAAATTTCAACGAGTACCTCACCCGGGCCTTCTCGTCCTCCGGCATAGATATTCTTCGGCTCTGAAACGAGGTTGGGCTACATCATGACGAAAAGCAGTCCTGTTTGTATGTAAACGTAAGAAATTCTTAAATAAAAATATTTGCGTCAAATAAGATGCGTAACTGTCAAAGAGAGTTCTCGACGAGGGTTGGAGTTCGAAAGGATGAAATGAAACAGATACTGTAAATACCGGCAATGGATGAAGATTTATTTGTCCTTGTGCCCTGTACTCTCTATCCTTCTTATGCCTGCCACACAGGATATCAAGAGAGCATCCAGACAAACGTCATAGTTTAATGAATGAATGAATGAATGAATGAATGTCTCGCCGATAAATAAGATGATTTTCACCCTCGAAAGAAAGAAGCCATTTAACAGAAGGCGAACACCATGTGCCGTTAGTTTCCTCGTTACTTCTAAACTTTACGAGTAAACACCAAGCCAAGAGAAGCTACCGATTTCCGCCCTTTCCGTTTCTCGAATTATCTAGCAAGCTATTCAGACAACTTACACCATGGCATGTGCTTTTGTCATTATTTTGCAAATAAGAAACTAATGCTTTAATTTCTGAAGAAAACTTCCCTTGTCTGCCCAGGGAGCGGAAAGTAATCTTGGCAGCAACTGATGAAAGTAAAAAATTACGATAAAAAACACTTTCTTCAATATTTGCGAGCGACTTCCGGTTTACTATGAATACGGAGGAAACTTCCGGTACCAAACTCAAACAACATGTAAAAGAAAACAACATGAGTAAACAAGACTAGGACTTTTTTATTGATAAACCTCAAAAATAAAATGTAGCAGACAGCTTCCGGCACTGACAAAAGAAACTTTTTTTTCTAATATGCTGCGAAGGGAGTCTGAACATTTTAAATTTTAAATATGATCAACACATAAATGCAAAAAAGATGCGCTGACAAGTTGAAAACCTGAGCCAATTACAGGTTCCATACATTTTCGTGATTCGAGTTCGTCACAATCTAATTAATTAACCGGGTTCTTTGAACTTAAGCAAATATCAATTTAGGGCTATTCAATACCTTAACGTAACCATTTTTCGCTCAGTGCATTAAGTTTTTTGTTTCGAAACTAAGATGACGCGAAAGTGAAGTGAAGGTGTTGGTTCGAAAGTGAAGGAGTTAATTTATCCCAGAACCAGACGCAAACGTGACGTCATGTTTGTATTTGAAATTCAGTTTTAAACACAGGCGTTTTAAAAGCTTTGAGACAAAACAAAGTTACGCAAACAGAGTTTAATTCAAACAAACCAATCAGGCCAAAATGACAAATCAAGATTGTGAATGAATGAAATAAACGACTTGCACGCAATTTCACGAAGTCAAAATACGCGTCTGACAAGTTGAACAAGAGTGTGATTGAGCAAACTCCGGACCCGTCACATGAACATAATTCATTTCAACATTTGAAGACATGTGTCTTCCTTTACTAACAACTCTGACTGTTACGTGTCTTTAATGTTAAGTGCGTTTTCTTTTCAGTTTCTATTGGGTGAAATGACTGTTTGCTTTCTAATATTGCTAACACTGTCGCATCCCAGCATTCCCAGATGTCTGCTTACAAGGTTTCAAGAGAATCCCCATTCCGATGACTGTTCAGAGAAACATGGTCCGGACATGTCCCGACTGATCAACACAGCAGGCAGCAAAAACTGCAACGTTTTGTTTAAACCTATACCAAGCCGACAAAGTATAGTGCGGATATTGGTTGTGACCCACGCGGATTAAGAAAATAAATAGAGGAAGAGTTGTTTATCATGGCTATCCATAACAATTGAACCATGACAAAGTGCTCTTTGATTGACATACGGTCATTTTGTCCGTTTCGCGTGTCCTAACCAACCACAGGTGATATCACAGCCGTCCCATTGCATGCAAGGAGTCAGTTGGTAAGCATTTTGGAGCATAACTACATCGAATTAATGAAGGTAAATTATTTTTCTCTTTCTTAAAACTTTAAGTATGTCGAATTTAAGGGGAAAAAGGCCCACAACTAATAAGTGTGATCCTTGTATCGGCTCAGAAGTAGATAACTTTTTTTCTCTTTTCTACGTGAGAATTGTTTATGAGTGCGGGATCACGTAAGCGAGGTTTCGTTTATTTCGTTTTTGTATAGAAGTGAACTTTGATCATATTGGTTGTGATTTACGGCCAGAAATGAAAACAAAACAAGAGAAAAAAAGAAGAAATCATTGAAATGTTCATGAAAAAACTGAGGCAGATTAATTCTTTTTGTCCACCAAACATTGGGGTACATTGTTTATCATCGCTATTTGTGTTTTACTTTCAAGTCATTCAAAATTTAAGGCATTTCTGCAAATCAATGATCGATGCCAGCAGTTTGTTTCGTGTAAGCCTTTAGATCACTGAGAAAACTTGTTTTCACTAAGTTTTCAAACAAAAACTTCTTGAATCACCAAGAATGATTAACTTGTATCTTCTCATTTCAATATCAATGCATTGTCAAGGAAACGAGAAGCTAAACGCGGGGAAGTTAAGACTGAAAAGCATCAACTAGGATATATTAAATATTGCATTGCCAAGCCTGGGGTAAAAATCTTAAGTTTTGCAGCTATATGTCGCTATTTACTTTGTAAAGTGACTGATTGTTTACTTCTAATTCAACTAAAGAAACAGCCATGAATGGCGAAAAAACATAGTATTGTATTCACTGTATGTTTTTGTTCTTGCAACTCACGTAATTCTTCCCGATCGTAATCTGTGAAATTCGCTTTTTTTAAAAAGGAATTTCGTTTGTTCGTTGTTTTCTTTCTTGGCCGGAAATCGGAGTAGCAGGGCTGTCACGTTTTGACCTCAAATTTCTAAAAGGCGGGAAATGAAGGAAAGTAAAAGTTATAGAGTGAACATTGTGTGGGTTTAAATGAAACACATATCAGGCTCGATATAGCTCAGTTATTTCCGTTTTACTGTTGTTTGGAATATTTTTTTTATGGAGACCAATATACACTTTCGCGTAAAGAACACTGTTGAAGTTACTAGCGGAAACGTAACGCACGTGCGTAACTTGAGGTGTGTATTTTTGCCGTGTTCATTTTAACTTGCACTGAGTAAATTCACTAAGCGTGTCGAGGCTTCTAGTCAAGCATGAGTGTTCCACGATTTATTAACAAAGCGAGGCTAAACCCTCTTGTGTAATTTTTCACGATGTTCTTGATTGAGATTAATGCTTAGCGTATTGGTAGATTAGTTGATTATAGTACTTCAGATATTAGATATTTTGTCGTTGCTAATAAACTACAGCTAACAGAACTGATGACGTAGGAAGCGGTACGCTATGACTCCGCTACAAAGGCTCAGTCAGTGCAATGAATAACCTGCCGCTAATATGTCCAAGCCAAGTACTTGTTTTCAAGTGATTAATTGAATTCGGCTTTCTAGAACTGTCATGCTCGGACAGACGTACCGCATGGCGGGAAATTCGGTCATGTAGAAAGCAAACCTGCCTCAATCTACACTAGCCGTTTTAATGCATCCCTGGGGGTCTTAGGACAGAGTTTATTCGACACACATGCAAAGGCAAAACGCCCAGTGACAGTTAACACACATAGACTCGCCGAAATTAATCATCGACATAAAAGAACATACATGACTCGTTACGCTCTTCAGTGGCGATGATTGGTCGCTGAAGAATGTTATCTTCAAGTGGAGGTATTTATAAATATATGAGTTCGCTGCTTTCAAGGGCTCTACATGACAGCAGAGGTCAAGTTTTGATAAGAAAGATGTCGAGCGACTAAATGTTTCTCACAGCTTGCACGCAACCAAAATATGCGCTTGCAACATTTGATTTGTAAAGGAAAATGCCAAAACTGTTGGAAATCTGTTGAACTCCACTGTTGTTCAATTGCGTTGATGTAATTCCAAAGATTAACTGAAGCCGAGCGTAGTGAGAATAGAATGCTTCTTATAAGCTCACTGATGTGAATTTAATACAAGCACAATTTAGACCAATCCAGAAGTTCACATTGCCGAGACCTGTTTTCTTAAAAACGTGACCTTTAGTACCGTTCCGTGCGAGGGAAAACAGCACAAGGAAACGAAAGAATGTTGTGTGGCAACAGAAAAACTTGCCGTCCTCAGCTGCACGTCAAAATCTTGTGATAAAGTCACAAGCTGTTTATCCCGTCGGAAGTTTTCAGCAACATAATTGTTGTCTTTTTAATGAATAAGTCTAGCCATCGTGATTTTATTTATTTGATTTGGGAATTTAACGATCTAGGTCTCTAAGTATAAGTTGTAATTGTCGCAGATTTGAAAATTAGATTTTAATTTCCTATCTTAATTTTTGACGTGCCTGTTTTTGTTCCAGCTTTTTGAACGTGTTTCCTGCCAGCATCCTGTATTCAGTTAGTAGCGTTCCGCTTTCCGCTTTTCGTGAAGCGAAAAAACGCAGACCGTGCATAGCGGTTTCTTTTTCTACATTGTAGATTGCTCAAGTCATGTTTTATTTTGTTTCATTGCAAAATATTTAATCCTTTGCATACCAGGGCCGAAGGTCAAGGAAAAATAACGGAAAAGAAAAAATCTTTAAACGATTTCGTTAGCAAACGGTTATGTCACGGCAAAATTTAAGGGGAACGTAAGACCTTCGGAATTTAGTAAAAACTGTGGAAGGGGTTATATAAAGATTATAGCTGCCGTTGTTTCCTAAGGATGTTTCAGACACAAGTGTAATCGTAAAGCTTCCAGAGGTATGACAAAGAAGACATTTTTTGGCGTATATTTTAAGTATACCTCCAATATTCCAAATTGTAAACGAGCCGGCTTGTATTGTTATCAAAACATAATATTTATAGCATGTTGTAATGTTGTACAAGTACATAACCGGCTGCAAATTACTTTTGTTATATTGATTATCACCTGAGTAGGGACTATCAAATTTTTGATTTGTAAAACAATTTGAACCTTGTACTCAAGTTAAGTTGGGCAATATTAGGATGCGTGTATTTCGCAAGACTAAGGGCACCAATTAATTGAATACCTCAGGTCGTTGCTTGCAAACAAGTATTTCTTTGTGAACTTTGTGTCGATAAAGCGTGAAACAGGAAAGCTTCCATTACTCGCGGTTTTTCATGCTTTCTTCCGCGCTGATTGAAGTGTAAACAGAAACAAGAGCTTATCAAGTTGTCCAGAAGAAGGCCGTGGGTGGCCTTGATGTATTGACAAGTCTGAAATTTTAGGCGGCAGGTTGGAATAAAAAGACTTATGAATAACAAGCTCTTTGCACGTCAAACAAAAGATATGCGATAACAGTCAAGGTCAGTTTGTCATTACGAAACAATGTAAAAAAGTTGTGATTTTCTTTGTCACAAGCCACTGGTGGCTGCGTCATCCATTTTCCGGCAGGCATAATTCGCTTTAGTTTATTACATGCTTGGTTACCAGTGAATATCGTTTGTATAACCCATTTGACCTCTCCTATTTCTTCTATTCAATTACGTAGGGTGATTTTTGTTTGTTATAGTCCAAATCCCGACCCTGTCACCATGTGTCAGTCATATGGACTGCTTTTCGCGGGAAAATGTCCTTGGGTGGTAACTTCCGGTGTCCTTAGAAGTGTGTCAAGGCAGGACAAACCTAGAAATAAATATTTTGAGTGAAATATCAGAGATGATAATTGCATCGCTTTTAGACGTAATGCGGGAAGCACTTTGCACTAAATCCTTTTTACGCTTATTGTATCCATTCACTAAATCTTCGTGTAATTACTGGATCAGTACAATTCTATGGAACTACAGTGTACAGGAATGAGAAGAATCTTGTTAGAACCAAACAGTTAATAGTATCAGCATCTTTTAGAGAGCAAGTTGCAAATCTAGATGCTATTTCTCTGATTTGGATATTTTAGTTTGGCTTGTCTTATCTATAAAGGTGGTTTCCGGTTGACTGAAGAGAAAAAATAGGCTATTCTTTTGATAGCCATGGTTTAATCCTTGATCTCAATAACTTGAACGTAACCTGCCGTCTCGACAGCTGTATTTTTAGGTATTTGTTCGAGAACAAATTGTTTTTCGAGTTCATAAAAGCCAAATAAAATGGCTAATTTTCTCCAGTTGGTCGGCTTCGCGCTTTCCTGTAAGGGTATTTTTCAAGGAAGACGTATAACTCTCTATCTGCAAACAATGGCAAATATTAGGAAAAACTTTGCTGGCATTAGTCCACAATAAAATTGTAAATTAGGCATCGATCAGACCCAGACCTTTAATTATGGCGCTTTTGTTTGCGCCTCGTGGCTCGGGGGGAGTATTTTGAAAGCCGTTAATAACATAAACAAGACATCGTTCTGACCACTGAAAACGGAAAAATACAAAATAGGTCTCGCTAGATTAACCTGTTTTCGTTATTCCTGTTAATCAGGTTCAGCTGAAAGCGGAACATATAGGTATATTACTGGAAATTTCACGCACGTAGCTCTCTCAGCAAGAAATAATCACGTGTAAGCATGACGTTGTTATAGCAACGTTAATTAGCCTCACTTTTTGATTGGTCCGGATTGTTGTTAATATATTCAACATTAATTTCGCAGGAGAATTGAAATTTGCTTTCCGCGTACGCCCCGTTCTTTTCGTCAGCCGCAGAAATTCGGGCTAGTTGCCGTTGGAAGACCTTTAGAGGAATCATCTTCCAGGCACTTTAACTGCAGAACTGCAGTCTCCCAGAATTTCATAAGGTAAAGTGGTTAAAAGGCGTCTCGATTTAGTGTTCGAAGTTTGGAGCTGTGCACCGTGCCGAGTTCATTCATTCATTCTCCCGTTGCAGAACTTTAATTTGCGATTTAAATGGCTAGTTAATATCTATCAAGAAAAATTTCGAGCAGCTCTAAGTTGCTAGTTTTAATGTATTTGGAGTTTGATATTGTCGAAATATGTGGTTAGCATAACAGGGAAGGTAATTTATGATGTAAATTAGTTGTAGTGCAGTCAATGTGAGCTTATTTCCGTTTCTGTCTTGTAGAATGGCTGTTCAAGTCGAATCTTTGTGTAAACCATTTGCGCTGGAAAACGACCCGGACGCGACATACTTCTTTCACTCGGAAAAAGACGAGGACGAAACAGAAGGATACAGCACACCAGTTCCAACTCATGATATTTGGAAAAAGTTTGAACTACTTCCAACACCTCCCCGCTCTCCATCCCGGTCACCTCCACATTCGCCGGTCGACTTCGATTCATTCGAAGGTGGCTACTGCTCAGTTGCTGATACCCTACAAATTGTGACCGAGAAACTAGACGAGGACAGCTGTTCGCCTGCACCTCTGGCCACTGTGGAATTTTCTTTGTGTAGTTTAAAGTCGAAGCTCATTCAAGATTGTATGTGGAACGGTTCAAACTATGAAAGTACGTTGGATGTTAAGGTCCTTGTGAACACAGACGATATCTACGAGACTCCTTGTTCAACTCCACCGCCAGTTGAATATGTTAGCTCCGATTGTGTAGACCCTGCAACTGTGTTTCCCTATCCTATAAACGAATCACATCAAACCTTATGTGGATCTCATACCTCGAGCGATTCAGGTAAGCGAGTGAGTCGTTATCCCGTACACCAACTAATTTCCTGTTTAACGGTTCAAGTTAAAAATCAAAGTTAAGCTATAAGCTTGATTATTTTTTCCAAAAGTAATGATCCTGTTCGATCGATTATATTTTTGTCCAAGTGATCTGGTTTTCTTTTGTCATCGATCGTAATATTATTTTTATTTAACTGTCCAACAGAAGAAGAAATTGACGTTGTCACAATCGAGAAACCCAAGCGCAAGCGCTTGCCGCAAGTCACTGACGAACCTCCGGCAAAACGTTTTAAACCGGTTGCGGTGAAACCGAAAGCGGCGGTGTCGGCTTCAAGTCCAACAAAAGAAAGCAGAAAGGAATTTAAACGGCAAAATAGCTCAACCTCGGACGAAGAGGGAGACGTGAGTAAGCGAGCTACTCATAACGTACTTGAACGGAAACGAAGGAATGATCTAAAGACCAGCTTTCACATTCTCCGAGAAGAGGTTCCTGAAATAAAAGACAATGAAAGAGCTCCCAAGGTTACTATCTTGAGAAAAGCGAAAGATTGCGTCGATAAACTGAAAAAGGACGAAACTAGATTGCTTGCAGAACTTGCCAAAGAACGCAGGAAAAACGAAGAACTATTAGACCGATTTTATGCGCTTGGACAAAAGCGAAAATAACTTTTTGTTTACTCACTGCTATTTTCATTCTCCTTTTACTAACTTCACTAAGATTGTATATAACCATAGATATAAATATATATATAAATAGCAAAGAATATGTTTTGCAAAGAAAGCGTAGGTTAGTCGCTGTTTAGAAATTTCGGGCCAATATTGGTGTTGATTACTTGTCTGATCACAAAATGTGTAGTTTATACCGCTTGTAGCGCTTCCGTACCGTAGAAACGAAATTCTTTCACACTGAAGGTGAGAAATTTTTGCGTTGTCTCGACGCCAAATTACTTCCGATTCGAAAACGGTGACAGAAAGGAGTTTTCTTCTTCGAAAGTAACTGTTTTCCATTGAGATCATAGCTTCGCTGTTGATAAGTTCTATTTTTGAAGGTGATATTTGGAATCAATGGATATAATTTGCATATATTGCGTCAACGCGCGGGAAAAAGTCGGATAGATTTCCATAAATTAACGTCATGTTAGAGCGTAGATTAGGTTTCAAAGTCCTCAGGGACAGTGGTTTTGCTTGATCAAGGACAAAAGGAATGTTCGCTATGTTATAACGTTGTTAAGTTTTCAAACAATTCTTGATACCCATTTTTACTGTGTAAAACACTGGTTGGCCGCTTTCGGCTTTGGTGAAATTTGGAAAGTTTAAACTCCGTTGAAAGTTAAGTAATTTGAGCCACAAGTTTTGAATATATGATTAGAGTGTTGTTTGTATTTAGTGGAAAACCCTGTTGCGATGAATGGTTCTCACCAATCGTTACTCTTTAATTTTGTATATGTTATAATTTATATTTAATGTTAATTTGAGGTGTGACTACTTATTTCGCAAGGGTTAGCTTGTTGTCACTAGACTGAGAGTCTTTCTAAGAAAATGCTGTGTAAACACTGATTTGCTTTGCAAGCAAATAGATATTAAAGATCACAACTTAGGATTGTCTAAACCCGCTTTGTTAACCGACCGAAATTCCGGAGACGCCTTGAGCTTGCTGTTTTCAAAATGAATAAAACGGTTTCTTGGCGATTAATAAATATATGATTGTGATAAGAGTTGGATGCAAGTTAACTTAAGAATTAAAAATTAAAGAAAGTTCAGTGGACATCTACGAACTGAAGTCAGCTTCGGTTCATTTGAGGGCTAAAAGTGTAAAAAGATACGCTGAATGCACAGGTGACGGAGTTGAGCATTCTGGTGCACAAATAAACCTCCTGGGGGTAAAAACTTTTACTTCGCTTTTCGCATATTTTTAGATCGCTTAGAATACCTTTATTGACACTTAGGCCTTTCAGAAGCCTGGCCTTGATTTTACAAAGCAAGTTAAAAATAAAATGCTTTGTTATTTGTTTGGAAGAATTAATTTTAATAATATTGTTGTTTCCATAATCCAAATGATCAAGATGAGTGGTCATTTCATTGCTTAAAGTTGACGTGAAAATATTTTAGCCGATGTGGGGTCAAATTTTTGGGTTGAGCGAATATGAGCAATCTTATCCTCTTTGTGTAAGACCGTGGGAAAATATCGATATCACGAATCAAGGAAGTATGCGTGCATTCCTCTGCACTTACATATTTCCGGTTTTCCAAGAATATCATGGGCCATGACGTGTGTGCCCCTTTATTTTAATACGCGTGGCTCGAGGTTGGCGCCAGAAGTATCATTGATCGTGCCTACAATGATACTTGAAAGTTTATAAACCACTTAAACTTGCTGTCGCTAGTTCCTATCTGGTTGAAATCATCCACTGAAGATTGTCAAGAGGAACTCGCTTGTCTGTGTGTCTGAGAAACCGGCATTTAGGCATGCTGTGCTACTCGCTCTGGACTCGATGACAGAGATAACTGGCGACTGGTCTGATCACACTTCATTAGAGATAGCAGATCATCCTGCCTACGCGTGCTCCAACTGAAATCTGATTTCTCTAACTGGATTTAAACCTGTCTAAGTTGCCGTCCGTTGTCAATTTTTCCTGTTTTCTGAGCAAAGGAAGGGTGCGGGAAGCTATTTTTCCGCCGCGTTTAAATTGTATGTTTACTATCGGATGTTTGATATTAATTGCGGGTAGAAAATTGTTATTATAATGTCGCTTTTGTAAAAGAAAACTATTGAACAGTTGGATTTGTTTTGTTAAAACCTCTGGTTAAAACCTTGGAAACGTAAAAATAACAAGCTTTCTATTGTGTGACTAAGTAACGCAATCTTCTTATAACGAAACTTGTATGGAATCGGTTTTCTGACTGGCATTTGTCAGATTTATTAAAATGCAAGTCTCTGCAAAGACGTTAGCATTATATTTCAACCGTTCATACGTAATAATTAGAGTTCTTGTATTCATGATTTCTGTGCAGGAAAAAAAAATTGTGTGAATGGCTAACTTCCGGTGCATAGTTTTAAGGTGTGGGTGGTCGGTGAGCCGGTGACTGAAAACAACACGAAGTCTTCTCGTCATTGGCAAGCATAAACCACAAAGCGCGTCTGGTTAATTTATCGTGAATTTTCAAAGAAACGTTGGCAGATTACCATCTTGTTTGCGGGCAGGTGCACTACATGAGATCTTTGTATTCTTTTCACGCACAGAACAAATGCCGCTTCCTTTGGGCTGCAGATATCTACAGCTTATCAAACCCGTGAACACAAGCCGTGACCTACTACTATAACTATGATAACCTGCCTGATGTAATAGCGTGCTGTTTCAAATAGCTGCATATATACAGATTGCCCGCATGCAATCACAGCGATGCAAGACGGTTACGCAATTGATTCTCACTGACTCCGTGGTAGGTGGAGCATTCTTCACAGTGTTTCTTACACTTAATAGCGTAAACATTTATTCTGGCTGTGATACCAATCATGTTTCCTCAAGCAACACTCTCCATCTAAGTGAAAAGAAAATAGTTCATTATTTTACAGTGGGAACTGTGTCACACAGCATCTATTTTCCAGCCCCAGGGGTTGGGAATTTTGATGGATAGTGGCAAAGTACAATCAAACCCGCAACTCAGTTGGGTGCAGTGCAAGAAAGAAACACAAACATGAGTGACTGTTTTCAAAAATTATCTATGTAGTTCCGCCCATAAGGTTTAGAATTTAATTTCGTTTTGCTCAGATCGTATCCTCCACGGTCAATTGGCTTCAGTACTACTGAATGAACAAGGGAATGAAGATACAAATCGTTTCTAGCTGTTTATGAAACAAAAAAAAGAAACCGCAAAAATTGTGTTGTAAGGTGCAACGTCCAATTTATCGGTGCGTCATTGTTCAAACATTTCCAATGGAAGCGTCCACGGGGTTCCCAACCGACAAGACGCATACTTGTAACATTATTGGCACCAAGGGGAGTAGAAGTTACAACTGTTATCGAGACGAATATTTTCACACCCTCAGCCACACCCTGCCCAACAGGGGCCTGGCTATCAACTAACTTGGCGTCTGTTTGCAGTTTCTTCGAGAAAAGCGTAAAACACTTCTAGTAGTTTTCCCACATTTAGTTTTTCCGGATTTTCATTTTGTTGTTGTCTAGCAGAAGATGTAAATGCTAGCTGGTACTGCTGCCGAGAATTGTGATAAGCATTTACATTTCAATACGTGACATGCATGTGGTTGCTAAACTTAAATTCCGTAAAAAAAATATGTCTTTGTAAATAAATATTACTATAAATAATAATGCTTAGAATAAGTTAAAAGTCGGTTCGACTTCTCGGTCAGTCAGCATGATCGAAATAACTTGCAATCTGGCTCTATTTTTCGGCGAAGAAAATGAACGCCCGATCGGGGCGACCCTAAAACACGGAACGATAGAATGGTGGAATGGCGGAACGGCGGAAAATAACCCCAAATCCTAGAAGACGGAACGGCGGAAAATTACGGCAAACCCTAAAGGACGGAATGGCGGGAAATTGCCGTGAACCGGGGGGAAATTACCCAAAAATAATAATAAAAACAAAAAACATAAGAAAAAAGAAAATTAATTCTTAATTCCCACCTCCCGACAAGATGTTTTAGTTTTAGTTTTTAGAGGATCTTTCGTGTAACATTTGCGTGGTTTTGTCTTCAAGCGCTAGCGCCAATTTTGACTTCTGTTTGTCTTTATCAGTTTGGCAGTTTTTTCATATTCCCACACTTCGTCCCCTTCCGAAGGATACCGAAGGACACAACAAAAGACGTCTGCAGAGATTCACGTTTCTCCTTCAACTATTTTTTTATTATTTATTTTCAGTAACTAGTCCTTAGACGGTCACCACCTTTTGTGCCAGATAACGGCAAATTAATCGATGGTTGGACTACCATTCGTTCAAAAACTAAGATCACTGAATTGTTTACTAGGAATAGTTACCACTACAGCTGCCCCCGCTGTTAATCAGTTTTTTTAACCGTATCCGTTACTACAGTCAATGCTTTCGCTTCATATTTTGGCTCTTCTGTAATTGATTGAAAATCATTTTTTTGGGAGATTTTTACGGAGAAAACACTCAATGACCCTCAACGGCGGTGCGTGTATTTTAAATTACTCTCGTGCTGTACTGACAAACTGTCCCAAGGATTTTGACCTTCTCTTCTTCATGGTTGGACGAGGAAAAGAAAAACAAAGCGAACTTGTGTAAAAATTCTGAAAGATTGAAAATCGCGTAAACAAGACAGTGACTACACTACAACAGCTTGAAATCATTTTGCCTGTTTTGCTGTTATGAATAATCTC
>OMLO01003447.1_pt1 | contig 13040 bp, 9 predicted proteins | sample 1674811 | NCBI WGS metagenome assembly OMLO01 (sample SAMN06265003, study PRJEB25207) | coral metagenome | isolation source: Coral host | place: Mexico:La Bocana,Puerto Morelos, Mexico | collected 2008-11-13
GATGAATTGCTCATGTATAAGAGCCCCCTACTTTTACCCTTATTTAGTGTAGTATTTCAAAGAATTTATGTAAAAAAGTAGGGGTGGTGTAACTCCCCCCGGAAAACTGCAATTACAATACTGTTTTGGCTCCTTGAGTTATTGGGTATGTCCTTCAATCTGGCCAAGTTTCACTGAAATCAGTGAGATGGCATGTATCACCCCTGCCTGGTCCTCTGGTGGACATGCTCTTAAGACTCCGTAAGGGGATTTACCAAGAGGGCCATAACGCGACACTTTCACTTAGGTTGTAAATATGAAAATAGTTACCTTTTTAAAGTTTAATCATCTTTTTTGGGGAAGTGTTTTTGTCAAAGAAAGATCGCCTAATAACAACCAACACTAACCTTGGTGACGCAAGCGCCAACGATAACAACAATGAAAGCAACCCATGTAACAGTGAACTGGAACTGAAGAAACTTGAGGATAGTTTCGTACAGGTTACGCCCCCATTTAACAGCTTCAACAATACTGGAGAAATCGTCATTTTGTAAGACAATGTCTGCTGATTCCTTAGCCACGTCTGTACCAGACACTCCCTGTAGTTTACAAATCACTTGTTAGAACTTAACTGAAGGGGAACGCCTGTCACGGAAGATGTAGCACGAGATCTTTATTTTTTTATTTATGGAATGATTGTCGCTAGGTCTGGGCTACTGACGACTAACTAGCACATTGAAAGTGAACAGAGGTGGAGTTACAGCCTTTTCCTAAACTGAGAGGATCTAGCAAGGTCTTAAAAACCAAAGTAAGCTAGTGGGTGAAAACGTAAACAACATATAAATGAGGCTAATTGCGGGATTTTATTCCTCATTTTAAGGTTTACAAGGAGAAACAGTGCTTCCAAAAAGCTCGTATTTGACAATCTTTTAAGATTAAAATAAATATTAAAATTAAATACACGTATTTAAATATTATAATTTAAAAAACGTTACCATGGTAAGTCCTACGTCAGCACTTCTCAGAACTTGGTCATCGTTCACTCCAGACGCAGTCACTGCTACTACCTCTCCAGCAGTCTGCCTACCTTTACTATGCATGATGCGCTTGACAAATGCTCTTCTTTCCTGAGGACCAGCATTAGCAAGGATACGTAGCTCGTTTGGCCACCACTCATTGAACTTTTCCTGACTGATCTGTACATGTCAAAATATGGAAGATGCTGAGTAATTGTAGGTGAAGACAATGTTCAATTGAAAATTGTGTATACGTCAAAAAAGACCAAATAAGGTTGCTTCAAAGATTCACTTACGGCTGCTTAAATCCTTTTCCTAGTGTCACATATTATACAATCAAAATCTAAAACCCCACGGTACGTGGCCCACATAGGGGAGGATATCAGAGGATATCGTTTGAAAAACCAGAAAATTTCAATTCGTCATACTGCTAGACAGACTCGTCGATTAACTTAAAATTCCTCCCAGAAGTCAACAGAGGTACTTTTGGCGCGTCGCTTTCTTGATACGTAATTATGTACGCGGTTCCTGTACGCCAAGAATTAGAGGCCAGTCAGTGTTGTTTTAAGTAGCTTATACATACTAATTTGCCTCCTGAGCATCCCATAATAGCTATTTGAAACAATAGAATTCAAACTGGCCGCTGTATCGCCGAAACGGTGTACTGATTGATTGTACTGTTCATTTTTGTACTGACGTTAGTTGATCAGCTTCACACGTTTCGCGAGTTAGGTAAGCTGAATAGTTTTCTTGATGCATTGACACTCTCACGTACGTTTTTCAAAACTTTGCTGTCGCATCCATAAAATGAAAATTCCTTGAGTGGCCATTCAGGTGTTGGTGACAAAAGTCCGCTCTTCGATCCGAATGATCCAGCTGCTCTCAAGTTATCTCCGGTCACCATACAAATTTTCACGCCTGCTTCACGTAAGTGCCATATTGCATCCGGAACCTAAATTAAAAACATATAACACTTGAGTGAGGCCTCTCATGGTGACTAAAATTTAAGGCAGCTATATTGTATTAAAATAAGTAAAATTTTCAACTCAGTTCATGACGTCTTACATAAATAACTCGTCTCAAAGACTATAAACCTTGTAAATAGTTCATATAAAACAAAGGACGAGTTGACTTACCTGCTTTCGAACAGTTTCATCGATGCCAACAAAACCAAGGAATGTAAGTCCTGACATGATTTCTTCTACATCCCAATCATTATTTTCTGAAAAGAAACAAAAATGATACCTGAAGCCAAAACAGTGTGTTCTCTGAACTGCCAGGAGTCTACTGAGTCATCCTGTGCCTGTACTACGCATTCCCATTGCACAAAATAATTGAAAAGGCCAAGTCTAATGGGTTTATTTATAAACTCGTGACTTAAAAACACGAAAAGTTTTTCGCCTCAGCTCAAGTCACAAAATACAAACCAACTTACCATAACTTGCTGGAAAGTATTTAGACGCCAAACAAAGTACTTCAAGTTGCTTTCTTTTTTCCAAGCCGTCAGTTTCCTTCTTCGTGTCGTGATCGTCAAAGGGCACATTGTCAAGTGAAGGAAGCGCCATTTGAGTACATCGAGGCAACACGTAGCCAGGTGCTCCCTTACAGTACAGCTTGTAACCCCCACCATCCTTGAGATGAATGACAACAGCTGTATACTCCTGGTTCAAAGACTCTCCCTTACGATTAGCCTTCTTGTAAACCAGTGTTTCTTCGGGATATTCGTCTCTCCAAAACTGATAGGTCTCGCCCATTTCAAGAACAAGCTGCAGAAGAGCGCCATCAGTGCTTTCACCAGTGTGTCTTGGGAGATTGTCTGCATCTTCATCCTGACAGTAGAGCGTGTAATACATATTAAACGTTTATAATAATGCTACTTGTGCCCAGCGTGCACACAGCGCACAGTAAGCAAAGGTAAACTGATTAGTCTGGAGGTGCTAACTTCCTAACATAAATAATCCCGAGCTTCCAAGAAGAACAATTCAGACAAATAGCCAGGAAAAATCAGACGGATTAAAATAAAGAAACTTGCACAAATGTTTATACATTTGAAACTGGTAATTAAGGCAATGGCTACTAAACGCCTGGTTATACTAAAAACTATTACCTGAATATTTGATGAATACTTTGTGTTAACAGCGATTCCTCTGCAAATTTCCTCAACAAAAGCCAGCTCTCTGAAGTTTTCTGCTTTATACCTCTTTAAGTCTTGAAAACTCTTAAATGTTTTACCCCCTAATGTTCCTTCCACCACACGTTTCCTAGTTTCAACTTCAGCCTAAAGAAAAAATGGAAATGGCATCCATGTAGAATCAAAAAATGCAAAATGATAAGTTGTCTGTCCTCATAACTTTCCTTCAAGCTTATTATTCCTAAGCTTATTCGTAAATGATTAACATCTAATTTTCATACTACTGCACTCACTTAATTGCCGCCACACCGGTTGGTTGTACAAAGAAAGTCATCAATAATTAAATGATCTTGTTTAGCATGACGAACTTCTTATTCTCATAGTAACGTTCGCTGTGCCAACTAGTTTTTCTATGCACTCCTTGCAGACCTATCTTATAGCTACTTACATTCTCATCTATCGTGTCAATGCCCACAAGTCCAAGCAATGTTAACTGTGACGTCACCTCCTCCTCGTTGTCCCACTGAGGCATACTTGTTCCTGCTAAAAGAGTTGCAAACGCGTTTCATTTTTCATTTTTTATTCCTATAATGATATTGTAATTTTAAGGAAAAGTAGTTTTAATCATAATCATAAATATATGGCTTCAAGGGCTTATCCTCTCATGATGGAAGTCAATTCTAACTAGTTATATCCTGCAACACCAGTTAAACCAGTTTACTTTTGTCGTGTGTAACAAGCGAATACTTTAAACTAACACAAAGAAATGTCTTAGAACTAATTCACTTAAAGGGGTTAGAAGGGATTATACGGAGGCCAGTTCAATATCTCGAACTCAATAATTTTCTTTTGGACATGATATGCTTTCACAGTCACTTACTACAGTTACAGTATATCTCTAACACGGGCAACTCGAACTATTTTTCGTTTCGCTAAGAGTTTGAGATAGCGAGGTTTGTCTACAAAAAGGGTACATAGAGAGCACACTGTCTTGTTATCTTGAACAACGAGATCAGTATCGCTAACAGTGCGACTGACATTCAACTAAAAAGTCATGAAGTCACCCACCTGAAGGATAGATCTTTTGATACCTGTACGCTATACACATCACTTTCAGATGGTGGGTATCCTGCATGTTCTTAATGACTTTGTCAATTCTGACTCTATCCTCGGGAAGATACTTGACCACGCTGCCGTCATGTCGAACAATCTCTGTGCACCGTTCAAGAATGGCCTGAGGCGCCCCTTTACAGTAAATCTTTAAGTCATCACCTTCACGAATGACTGTAGTCATGGATTTACGTTCAGGAGAGAAACCAAACACCTTAACGAATGTGTCCTCTGGATGATCTTTCCTTATAAACGGGTAATACTGGCCTAGGTCGAGCACGAACTGAAGAAGAGCACATTCTGTTCTATCACCGGTTTGCTTAGGAAGACACTGAGGACCTGTAGGCTAAACGCATCACAACTTAATCAGTCGCCGCACTCAGCGGACAGCTTCAATGCGTAACAACGAATCTCGAGTAAAAAAGAGAAGCAATCTTCGGGACTTAACATAACGTTTTACAGGGGGAGCTTAAAAAGAGATCAATTGGATATATTAACTCCAACATGTAACAATCGTCTTTCTTGAGGATTTTCAGTGGATTGCTCAAGGCCTGATAAGGATTTGAATTGTACTTCAAAAGCCATTTATTTGTAGGGGACAATTAAAATGGTAGATGTCTAAGACGAAAGTACATGCCATTGCCACTTATTAAAGCGATCGGCAATTAATTTCAACACCCATAACCAATAAATGAGTTTCAACCCAAGAGGAAAAGTGCGATGTTGTTAGACGTTTCTCGTTTGGGTTACTGTTACGCTGAGAAGCACTGACATAATAATACTGGAAGACTGCCAGCAGGCGCTTCTCTTCTTTTTTTTTACTTCCTTTTCTACTGTAGTAATGTGTTTTTATTATCGGGCTTAACTGCTCTGCCATGAATACGAGATTTCTGATTGGTTCCCTCAACGGTCCGAATTTTGCAATAATGACCGCTCACGGATTAATTTCGGCAAATTTAGTTTTCAGTTCATTTCACAAAATAGTAGTAAAAGGTACAAATCTTTCAACTTTCGTATTTGGAAAACAATTTCAGTTTAATGTTCACAAAAGAGACGTGTGAAACGTAAATAATTCTAATACGTTCCACGCGCGTTTGTTCTCGGGCCGAGAATGGATCGCGGAGGCGCATCAATTTATCAGCAGATAAAATAGAGTCATTACAATAAATACTTCATTGAACTGGCTTGTCCGGAGAATACTGATCTAGTTCTTTTTCGCTTTTTTGCAGGCTTATGGAGAGGGTCCCCAATAGAGTTTTCAGATACCGCTTTCCCGTCCATTTTGTGGGCCATTTTCCTGTTAATCCCACTCCCATTCGCAATTGAAATTGCCGCCTCCCGCCTCATATCCCGAATATCACCGCGAAGGAAAGCAAATCCCGCCTCGTCAAACCTATTGGGGACCCACTATAGACCGAATCTAAGGAGAAACCTGCAAAAAAAACCCAGAAATCCTCATGTATTTCTCCAATACGGCCAAACAAAATAGTTTTTTTTTACCTACAAATAATTATCTGTTAACCGAATATCTTTCTGAGCAACCCTCAATAATTTTCCGTAATTTTCCGTGACAATGCTGTGTTGATGAGGGAAACTTAGCTGACCCTTGGAGTAGACTTAAATTTTGATAGAGCGAAAAAGAATTTCAACATTTTAAAGTTCTTATGGAATGAATAATACGGTCACGTTTCGGTGGACGCGTTGTTTTGAAACGCAATACTTACGTATTTTGTTTACTAGTCAATGTTAGTATGGAGAAGATCGTTCATTAAACATTTTTCTGTCGGTGCGCAACTTGTTATGGTTGGAGTAGAATTCCGCTGATGATATGTTTAAGGCTTGGCTGTTTGTCATCAAGTCATCTTTTTTGAAAAAACTTGGCCATATTCATGGAGTTTTCGTCGAGTTTTGATCGAGTTCTTTGAGACACTACTAAGATTCACTAAAATCATTGTATGAATCAGTGACTTGGTGTTCACAAAAATTACTAAAGTCGTGAATGATGGTTTTTACGATGTAGTGTTTAGTGCAACTTATCGCATTAAATACATTCAAGCCTGCTAAAAAATGCGAATATAGATTTGGGTTTCTACATTCAATAATTTATAAGCAGCTTACCACTATATTGGAGGAGTAACTTGTATTGACAGATATAGCATCACACAGGACTTTAACGAGGTTTGGGGGTAGCTTGTCCCTGTAATAACGTGGATTTCCGCTATACCTTCCTTCTGCCATGTAACACTCCACCACTTGTTCCGTGACAGTCATTTTACTGAGTTCCGTAAGAACCCCAGTCTTTCCACAACATATGGTTGTTAGGTTCCCCATTTTCTCCACCACATCGACATTCCTGACCAATATTTGGCTGGCGTACATCTTGTCAACGCAGTAAGACAGTGTTATTGTGACAGCTAAAGACAGCCCTTCGGGTTCAGCAATAATAACGATGACTATGCCAAGTATTATTGCCTGTACAAACTCAATCCAGTGACTCTCATCGTAACTCTCGTCGTCAACAGAATAGGTTTGAATGCTGAAACGCAGAATGATAATAATTGCCACCACTACGCCTAGTATTATGCCAATAAGCCCTAAAATAGCTGCAGCCTTGTTCAACTTCCCCTGCAAGGTCGTGCATTCGTCATCTGGTCCATCAGATGACACAGCCGGCATAGTTGCGTTACTTCTGTCCACGACTGAAGCCTGTGTGTTTCGACCGACAGCAGTGACGAGGAACTTACCGCTACCCTCTCTAACATAGCTTCCAGCGAAAACCAAAGGATCTTCTTGTCCCTTGACGACGCTTGGATCAGCATTGACGATACTATCATTAGTAACTAATTCACTGGTTTGAGTGAGCACGCCATCTGCTGGGACAATTGCACCGACTTTCAGGAGACAGAGATCGCCAACTCTAACATCTTTGCAACACAAGTTGACCTCGTTTCCACTTCTTATGACAGTGCATGTGCGGCTCTTCTCAATCCTATTTTGCATCTTATAAAATTCTCGATCCCGGTAGAAGTCACTTAGCGCTGAACTCAGGATAATAACGACCACAGTGCCAATGATACCGCATCCTTCCATCCATGCAGTCTCGGTTTGCTCGATTCCATCACAAATCTCTGGGTGATACCATCCTAGTAAAAGAGCGGCAATAGCGCCCAACACCAAAACAATCAAAACGGAATCTGTAAGCGAGTAAACAAGTGATCGCCAAAAGCTTTGAGGAGGTTTCAGTGGTATAAAGTTTTCACCAAAAACTAATCTACTTGCGAGCCCATCTTTAATGCCCAGTAGGCCTTTTCTTGTTGACGAATGCAAACGCTTTGCGATCCCTTTCACACCGCCAAGCTCCCGCTCTAGACGATCCGCTGCTGCTTTTCCTCGAGTTTCCATCAGAGAACTTAGACTGCGTTTAAGTTCTTGAAGGTTTGAGAAGTCCGGAGCACAAATGGGGCTTTTGTTAGCCATTTTCCGTCGGCGGAAATGTTGAATCACGACGAAGCCGTGTTTACAACGTATATTCTGTCACGAACCCTCAGATACGGCAGCCGTGGGGATCACGCGATATTTAAAAAAGGCTGCGCAAGTTAGAGGTTTCATGTAATATTGGCAGGCTTTTTGAAAATAATTTCGAAAAGGAAGCTTTCAAATAGAACACAACCCAGAGCATTAAGCGACGAGGAACGCATAAAATGTGCTGGTTAGTGACCACGTCACACTTCAAGATCTTACTAGAAAACAAAAGGAACTGTCGCCATAGCAGCTCAAACAATCAAAGGCGAACAAACAATAGGCAGCCATTTAAAAATATCTCATCGATGCGTGTCATTGCCACACAGTGAACCATTTCTTATTACTTCTGACAAGAAAAACAATTTTGTTCTTTGAGAAGTCCGGAGCACAACTGGGGCTTTTGTTAGCCATTTTTCCGTCGGCGGAAATGTTGAATCACGACGAAGCCGTGTTAACAACGTATATTCTGTCACGAACCCTCAGATACGGCAGCCGTGGGGATCACGCGATATTTAAAAAAGGCTGCGCAAGTTAGAGGTTTCATGTAATATTGGCAGGCTTTTTGAAAATAATTTCGAAAAGGAAGCTTTCAAATAGAACACAACCCAGAGCATTTAGCGACGAGGAACGCATAAAATGTGCTGGTTGGTGATCACGTCACACTTCAAGATCTAACTAGAAAACAAAAGGAACTGTCGCCATAGCAGCTCAAACAATCAATGGCGAACAAACAATAGGCAGCCATTTAAAAATATATATACATGTATAGATCTCATCGATCCGTGACATTGCCACACAGTGAACCATTTCTTATTACTTCTGACAAGAAAAACAATTTTGTTCTTTGCACTAGAATAGGGAATGTTCACATATTTATTTTTCCCCATTTAACTTCACTCACAACTCACCCAATGTCGATATCTATACTACAACGCTAGACTAAAATCTTTATTTCTAATGCGAACCTTCCCGATTGCTCGTTGTTGTTTTCAACGCCGAGCAACGAGTTTGTAAACAACTGATGCAGACGAGTTTTCACATTATGCACGCAGGTCACGCTATCAAGCACTGGGTAGCTGCCAGTTCTTTGGAACACCTGCGCCTTCTGGATATAATGACTTCAGAATTGTTCTCATCTAATAGCTACTTGGTTTCCAAATAGCCTGCGCCGCAGACGTTTCTAAAAAAAAGCACACAGAGAGAACAAAACTGCTAGCGAGTGCAAAAAAATTGACAAAAAGAAGGAAGAGGGGAGCAGCGAACTGCTAACTCGCTCGTTCGATCTCTCTGCCAAGGAAAGAAACGGCATGCAAGTTCACCAAGTAATATCGCGACGAACTCACCCAACTCAGGTAAAACCGAGGGTTTTCAAGTTTTGTTATACTAGGCAACTAGGAGTATTTCCAACCTGAGCAGGATGCTTGTCCCTCGCTGCGTAATCTCTGACACTGAATTTCAACAGGATGAAAAGGCAATTCTTAGCTTTGGCGTCAAGGGGTCTGGAGAATGAAACACTTGAAAATCCTTCTCATTCAAAATTCCCTTAATAATGGAATGCCAGCCCGCTCTCAGCCTCATTTCCGAGGATTAGTCTGAGGGCTGCAGATCACTAACATTTTAGGCTAACATAGTGCTTCTTTAACAGAATTATTTCTAGCTTTTTAATGTAGTCCGAGTCATCGAAACGAGTTCACAAAGCTCAAAATGTGACATTTATTGACAGAACAATTAACAATGAATAACGCACGCTCAAATAAAATTGTACATGCAAACTATTGTGATATTTAATACCTGCATGAACACAAATCGTAATTTTTGAAAAACGAGAGTGTCCTTTTTATAGAGCGTTTACTCATAACGTCACGGCACCCATACTAATAAAACGACGACCATGTCGGCGTACAGCGCCAATCCTGTGAAAGTTCAACTTTTTTCTTACGTAAACACTTTCTTTTGTTTGTGTTTTTAAACACTTGTGCAAATAAATTTGTATAGCTGCTTGCCACGCGAGTGAAAGCGCATTAGCATTACATAATTCTCACTAATTTCACTAGCATATAACAAATTGAACTTGAAAAATCGCTCTATCAAAAGAAATCAAGCCTGAAATTCTTTTCGAACTACTGTGCACTAAGAAGGTATCTCTCTAGTACACAGTCTGGCTCAAACCCCCAAGTTTGCCGAGTATAGGATATACTTTCGAGTCGCGAATGAATTGGATTTTTGTTTTCAAAGGCAGTAAAAAAGGTTTTAGATGCCACTTCATGTTTACAAGTGCACTTCATGCCTACAAGTGCAATAACAACCCCTAGAGTATCTAAGATTATTTTAGTAACTTTCACAGATTATTTTAGTAACTTTCACAATTTAAACTCTACAAATAATTTTTAGTTTTGTTTAGAAAAGATTTTTTTACTAAATGATATCATTATATCTGGATATGATGCCATCCTTTTCATTATTGAAAGCCAGAATAAAACTACCTTACAAATTAGGGCTTTCTATTGCCAAACAAAATAACAAGCTAGATTTTCATGACACAAATTGAAAGAACAGCTCCCTTCTGTTCAAAGTAAGTTTCCTAAACAGACGCAGAGTGTAAATTAGTGTAAATTAATTAATTAATTAGTGTAGTGTAAATGAGTGTAAGTAGCTTTAATTGCTATAAACGGATATCCAGAATAATCAAGGTCGAAGCTGAAGCCGAAAACTGAAAGTCATTTTTTCACTGACGGCAAGCAACACAAAGTGCTCGAACTTGATTACCCTTAGAAGTCATGCACTGCGGTCATACATGACATGATTACCCGTGACCTCGAGTGTCCTTGACATGATTATTTTACAATCAGTTAGATGACGTCACAGGCGCTGAATTCGAAAATTCACTGTACTCTTTCGGGCCAACCAGAATTTAAGCGATGGCGAGTTCAATGTATAATAAATTCGATTATCCAGTACATTATGAATTTACTCTAAAAATGGTAAGCTGATACATTTCTGATCGTTGACGCACAAATACAAAGAGTGCCGCAAGGTTATTATTTGGATTCCAAAAAGCCAGGACACCCATTAAATCAAGTCAAAAAGCACGTCTCAAAAATGTGGCTAAAGCGCGATATAAAGGTTCGGTCACAATAAATTACATTACATAAATTGGTTTACATCAAACTGCAGATAGAAATTTGAGAAATTTAAGTTTCTTAACAACAGGATAATATCTAGCGAGAAAAAGCGAGCGAATTAAATGAACAGCTTAAATATGATCTACTAAATTTGACGTTCTTCCCAATTTGATCAGGAGAGTAAAGAATATGCTGTAGATGTCCCTGTAAATACTATCATAGCCGGAAAATTAAAGTGATGGATTTCATGATTATTCCAGATTATGGTTAATTATTTCAAAACGTTACAGCTTGAAATAAGCATTTCACAATACATTATACGCTTCAATGTACGTTGTACTGTAAGTTCGTCTTTTTTTAATAGATAACTTGATTTATGTCACTTATATTTCTTGCCGGCTATGTATGAACTCCACTTAAAATTTCCATCACTTTTCAAAGCACGTCTTCTCTAAGAGATCAATACTAGCATTCTAATTCAGTTGATGCTACAACGCAAAGTTACCTGGGCAACAGGTTACAAATACCTAGCATAAGGTCTGACTGACTCTACATTGCAACTCTTATCATTGATGTGTCGTCAAGTTCTGTAGTGCCAGATAAGAGTGGAAACCAACACTCGTCTAACTTCAGCACAGAGAGCTGTTATTCTACTGGCGGATCATCTGGGATGACAAGCTAGGGTATCACTTCATCTGTTGGACTCAGCAGTGTAGCCACTATTCCACTGTCCTGTTGAACAGAAACGTCTTAAAAATTATGACTCATCAATAAATCAATAAACTAATAACTCAATCAATCAATTAATCAATAAACTGAAGAACCAATGATTCAAAAAACCAGTGAACCAAAGAATCAAAGAATGAATGAATCTGTCAATCGATCAATCAATCAATCAACCAATGAACCAATAAATCAATCAATAAACCAATGAATCAATAAATCAGTCAATAAACCAATGAATCAGTGAAACGATATATCACACCAATAAATCAATCTGTCAATGGACCAATGAACCAACCAATCAATTATCCAAATCAGTCAATCAATCAATCAATCAATCAATGAGAGTATCAGATTTGTGTAATACCTCTAAACTCTAGCAAAAAAACAACAATTTAAGTTTGTTTCAATTGAATGAAACAAAATTAATAGGTGTTTGTACCTGCTGTTCAATACGAGAGCAGTTTCTAATATAAGCAATACCCCGCCCTTGTGGTGTACCATCAGCAACACAGCGTAATGATTCAGGAAGAACATTTTTAGGGATTGTAAAAATGACTTGAGCCCAGATGAGCTCTGAGAAGCCAAGAAACAAGCACCACATCCACTGATCCAAATCCATGCCTTTCACGAGGAATGCTGTGTGGAAGAACTGCACTATTATGATCTAAACAAAAGAAAAAAAAACAAACCTTGGTAACAAATTTTGTGGGTGCAACAAACAAAACTGCTAAATCATACTGTTCACACAACAATCTAGCCTTAACAAAAGTTAACCTGCATCACAGCTTGACCAAACCAGATAATAAGGAAAACGTAGTTTTTGTGGATTCCATTGAAGACATTCCTTTCCTGCAGCATTCTTGCATTGACCTCATTAAACAGCTGCATGAACACAAATGTTGTGAACACTATAGAGCTGTGCTGAGTAGGCATACAGAACGTTTCTGATTTGAAGCCATCTTCAATGTCAAACAAGTCGCCTCCCTTCAAGATCAACACAAACATTACAATAAGCTGGTAGATACTGTGACCAATCACATTGCGGATTAAAGTGCGTGAGATCAAAGGCTTGTAACGACCATATGGCTCGTGCTTCATGAGGTCGTCAACAGGGATATCTCTTGTTAGGGCAAAGCAGGCCAAAGTGTCCATTATCAGGTTGATCCACAACAGCTGTGTAGCAACAAGGGGACTCCTCTACAAAGCAAGTAAAGGCTAGGTAAGTTGATGACATCAACTGACAAACGGCTTTTATTGCAACAATTTGGATAGACTGATGGCTCAAGGGCCATAGCACAGTTTCCACATTTATGCCAAAAAGTTCCAGGTTTGTCAGTTGCGATTAGTGTCAATTTGCCTGAGTCTTTAAAATTATCATCCTTTTCATGACACCTTAAGCATTTGTTTTCATGTGGCTAATTAACAATTAGGCCC
>OMLO01003450.1_pt1 | contig 13039 bp, 16 predicted proteins | sample 1674811 | NCBI WGS metagenome assembly OMLO01 (sample SAMN06265003, study PRJEB25207) | coral metagenome | isolation source: Coral host | place: Mexico:La Bocana,Puerto Morelos, Mexico | collected 2008-11-13
AAACACTGACCGACTGACTAACTGGCTAACTGACTAATTGACTGATTGACTAACTCATTAACTGACTAATTGGCGAAGTGAGGAACTGACTTATTGACTTACTGACTGACTGACTATTTAGCTAACTGACTCAGTGATTGACTATTTGATTAGCTGACGAACAGACTAATTGACCTACTGACTAACTAACTAACTAACTAACTAAGTAAGAAAGTAACTAACTCACTAACTAACTAACTAACTAACTAACACACTAACTAACACACTAACTAACCAACTAGCCAACTAACCAACTAACCAACTAACCAACTAACCAACTAACCAACCAACCAACCAACTAACTAACTAACTAACTAACTAGCTGACTGACTAACTGACCCACTGACTACCTCACTAACTGACTAGCTAGCTAACTGACTAACTGACTGAGTGACTTCCTGACTGACTAAGAAGCTACTTGACTAACTGATTAACTGACTAGCACGACTAACTGACCAACTAGCAACTGACTAACTGACCAATCCTGACTACCTGACTACCTGACTAACTGACTGCCTTTTTGACTGACTGACAGACTGACTGACTGGCTGGCTGGCTGACTGACTCACTGACTGACTACCTAACTGACTAATTGATTAACTGATTGGTTAACTGCTGAACAGCCTCATTGACTTTCTGACTGACTGACTAACTGACTAATTGACTACCTGACTGATTGACTAATTGGCTGACTAATTAACTAACTATTTAATTAACTAACTAACCAACTAGCTAACTGACTAACTGACTGATTGACTAACTGACGAAATGACGAACTGACTAACTGGCTACTTGACTAACTGACGAAAAGACTACTTGATTAACTGATTGATGAACTGACTAACTGACTAATTGACTTACTGACTGACTAACTAGCCAGCTGACTAACTGATGAAGTAACTGACTAATTGACTTCCTGACTGACTAACTAGGTGTTTCTAACAGATTAACTGACTAACTTGACTAACTATATCACTGCCTTACTGACCGATTGACTACCTGACTAATTCATTGATTGATTAACTGACTAACTGACTACTTGACGAACTGACTAACTGACTAATTCATTGACTGCTTAACTGACTACCTGACTAATTGACTGACTAAGTGATTGACTGACGAACTTGCTAACTGACTGACTTTTCGACATCTAAACTTCAAAAATGTACCAAAACAGAAGTATTTTGTACATTTTGACTTACACATGTGCTTCTCGCCACAGGGGCGTGCAATTTTTCGACGTCGGAACTTCAAAAAGTGTTGCGAGACCGTCAGTTTTTTTACCTTTTGACTTGGAAATGTGCTTCTCGCCACACCGGCGTGCAACTTTTCCACTTCAGAACTTCAAAGAGTGCTCCTGTACATTTTCAATTGCAAATGTGCTTCGCGCCACAGCAGCGTGCAATTTTTCAGCTTCAGAACTTAAAAAGTGCTCCGAGAATGAGGTATTTGTACATTTTCACTTGCAAATGTGCTTCGCGCCACAGCGGTGTGCAATTTTTCGACATCAGAACTTCAAAAAGTGCTCCGAAACGGAGGTGTTGAGTGCATTTTCACTGCAAAACGTGCTTTTCGCGACAGCGGCGTGCAAATTTGATTTCTCCTCTGACCACTTGACTCCGCACCCGCCGCTTTAACGGGCCTACTTTTCGACTGACCCGACGCATGAATCATTGAAACAACACAGCATTTCGCGACTTCTCTAACATTTGGGACGGATGTATCTTCTTTCTTCTGACTTTCGCGCTATTGCATCTTCTTTCTGCTGCCTTGACTACTCTACTACTGTGCTTTTCATCTGCTTTTCAACTCTCCATATTGTCGGAAGTTTCTATTTAAACTTCCTTCGATCAATATATTTTCTTACATGCTCTAACAATGCGGAACGCATCTCTTTTCTTACACCTATACGGCCTATACGCATCCAGCTTGCCAAAAGCGTCTCCAGCGCAACCTATTGGAATGTCACGCATTGCAAACCTTTTGGCATCGATTTGGGCTTAGAGTACATGAATATGTTCCAAAGAGGAACGGCAACAAACTTCCAAATTTGTTACTACAAATGGCTTTGTAGGACCATGGGCTTCAAATCGGTTTGCATAAGTCAGGTACTTGGTCCACAAAGATATGGAAAAACTGCAGTCATGATGTTGAAAGCCGTACCGACATCGCTTGTGCAGTAACAATCAGAAGCGAACTGGAAATTTGAGTTTTGACATGGCACGGTTGACGCATGAGAGTTTGACGCATGTCACTCAGTTGCCATTTTGGCTCACGGCTCAAGCACTCATGCTCGAAGTTTTTCTTTCCTTTCCTCACATCTTTTCCATTGCGCTATGGCTGCCGCTGGTCCTGGAAACCTTTCACCAAATGCTTCCAATCCAGATGAAGTTGATTTCCACCAACTTCGACTATTCATGGTCAACCATTGCAACTCACTTCCAGACATCGCACAACAAGTCTCACCAGACATCGAATCCGATACCATTTGTGAATACGTCCACAATAACCATGATTTGCCCTTCACTTTTCACCGATTACGCTTGCTATGCCACTTACCACCCTGAGTTTGTCCGCCGCCACGGCCCCACCTTTTGGCTTCCTCGTGCTTGGATTTGCCGTGCTCTACAAGGTTCACTCAAAGATGGCGCCGGACACCCACATGCAGAGGCCACGGTTGCACACACGCACATGCACAGCAGCACATGCACAGCCGCAGAACAGTTGGCATTCAGAGCACTTGCTACAAGGACACCATCCTACAACCTTGGGCTCCATTGGTAAGACTAATAACCCAGAGACTCTAGGGCCAGACCACTCCATCAACTCACCAACATCCTCCCACCAAAAAGCTCACGGCGCTCATTGCGCGAGTCATCAGATCCATCGAGCGCGGGTCAGGCCCCACACCGTTCAAAGATCTTTTGAATTTGACCTCTTTCAGACACCTCTCGATCAACATGAGACACCTTCCAGGTGATACTTCCACATCGAAACAGCGCGAGACATTGCTGCTAGTGGATGCTCAGAGGCATTGAAGCCGCTTCAGACAAGATGCACCACGTGTGGCGCCGAAACACATCACATGCAGTCACCACCTTCTTCACACTGCCAATCCAGAAGAACGACGCAACAGGCACATGCGTCGAGGACACAACTGCATTTGCTACAAAGTTAACAAGAACCCAATTTGCCCATACCGTGCCATGAACAGACACGAGAAGCGAGCCCGCACCATGTTCCCACAGAACAAGACATGCATACCATTCATCCCAGAACCAGATGGCTCACATCAGCCAAGACCACGATCATTCAGATCTTTCGCACAGCCATCCAGTCAACCAACGCCGAACTCCAACGTCAAGGCCCTGACGGCCGACCTTCGAACCAGTTCTCCGAACATGTATGCAGAGTTTCCGGAGCACAATGCCTCACTCGAATCCGCTATGACCTCGATGCCATCCAACTCATCGGACGATGGGGGTCCGAAGCAGTCAAATGGTACATCCAGAACTCATGTCTCACCAGACCAACACAAGCACCACCACCGGCAACAGAAGCACACACCCGGACCCTGGTCCGAGACTAGATGGCCAAATCCTACAACCAATTTTGGATTGTCCGCTGATTTGTCCACAGCAACTGCAACACAGCACACATCCCAGCCACACTGGAATTCTGCACAGATAACCGCCGTTCACACGCCATCTGCGGCTGGCACTATATATACTTTCTGGAAGACCTTTCTCCAGCCACGGAGAACATATGCCGGAAATGCTTCCGACACAACCAGGATCCCACTCACGAGGAGATTGAGCTCCCGCACATCGATGCAGACTTGTGAATCTCACCAGGCCTGACCGCACCGACCGAAAAAGGACCAATCCGTATAGACAGCCGCATTCCACCACGGATATTCCATGCCCATCATACGCACATGTGCACGTAGACATTCATGCATGGCAGCCATTTTCATTCAAACTATATAGTTCATACCATGGCCGCTCTTTCCAACGTCTTTGATGCGTGTGGCCTACCGATAGACCACGCAATGAACAAGTTTCTCCGACACAAGGGAGTCACACACAAACCCGCACTCGCATTGGTGTTCTTGCAAGGACACCAACAGCCTTGAAACATGGACACAGAAATTCCGGTCAGATACAACACCAACGAGAAGAACACTACCAAGACGAAGACGAATTTGCCGCAATGTGCCGTGCACTCACAGCAGCGTACCTCCGATGCAAGGACGACCATGACCTCCAACGAGCAGCCTTGTTATACCACGACACCCACTCCCACGCCAGCTACACGACCAGCCACGACTCCGACCAACATTGACGACAAAGTCCCCAAGACTTGGCCACCTCAAAAATACCAACGCCTCATTCAAGCATACCGCGACAACTCCGGCAACACCAGACACTTGCCGGAGAAAACAGTACTGGGAGCAGAAAAGATGCTGGTCAGAATGTGGCACGAACATCACAAATCCAAAGTTTACACTGCAGTCACACTTAGAGAAATCATCACCAACCGCACATTCACGGCACTAGGCACAGTCAACTCCACCGTCAAGAGAGACAAACTCGACAGGACACTCACCATTGACACATCCAACAACGCATTGGTCCCGCAAGAGCTGAAAGACTGGGACGCACAGACACCCATGATGATACTGGACGCCCTGCGAGCCGTCAACTGGGCTTGGGTCCTCATCCAGATAGGGACAGAAGACGAAGTTACCGCCTATATCGACAGATTCAAGCAAATGAGCAGATGCAACTCCCAACGTCACCCGAACATCACAGCCATGTGGGACACCTTCGCATGGGAAATCGCAGTCAACGTGCGAACATCCAGCACCTTCAAACAAATCACACAAGGCCTCCTTTCAGACCCAGTCCTTGCCGACATTTTGCCCCAACCTTTGCCCAAATGCCCGAAAGGAGACAAAGGCAAAGGCCAAGGGAAAGGGAAAAGGCAAAGGCTACTGGGCAGCACCCAAGGGATACCAAAAGACGTGGAGACATACGGTCCTAGCCCACGCCCAATCCAACAATACTCACAACCGTTTCCACCCACACCACCGCCACCACAGAACCAACAAGCATTCCCACCTACAAGGGACAAGGCAAACAGTATAACACCAAAGGACAACAGAAGGGGCAACGCGGAGGCCCATGGAAGGGCAAGTACTAGGGACAGCGCAGCCCGGAGACTGCAGCATCTCCGATAGCTGACCAACCCGGAGTTTTGAGCCTGCTGCAACAAATTCTACAACACCAACCTGTCATCCATTCATCATTCTTCAGAGGCATTGGCGCCGCATCACTAGCACTACAACGCTTGGGGCTCCACGCCTTACAGACACTTTGGTGGGACAGCCTGCGTCCGCGATTTCCAACAGACATTCCACATCAATCACACACACACACATGGGAGACATCAACCACATCAACAGCAACGACCTTGGTGATCAATCCGAGGACATCTCCTCTACAACATGCCCATATTCATCACAGCAGCACCACCATGCAAAGACCATTGACGCATCCGGACAAACCCACCAGGCACATCAGGCAACGATGGTTCCCTGTTACAACACATGATCATTGACCTCCCCATCCGCTAGCAACTCCACGATGCCAGAATACATTCTGTCGTAGAGAATGTGATACCGACGCCCAAGCCATTTCACGGCCACGCCTGTGCATGGTGGCGCACCATGCGCTGGGCTTCAGTCCAACAGACACTCAGCAGACAAACGCCATGGCAACTCCAGTAGACACCTCAAGCAAACTACCACCAACCACACAACCCCCCCACAGCCGAACTCCAACCACAAGTACAAATCAGACGACTGGGAGACACCCAGCAGTCTTACTCGAGGACTACCTTTCCATTGCCTCACAACGCAAGCACCAACCGACACCGAACGCCCGGCGCCCCCACACAGCCAAAGTCGATAAACCTACTTGGGAGTGACTCAACATCAAAGATGACTCAACCTATGCTCAGGTGAGAGAGCACATCATGAACTATATGAGCGTGTGTCAAAGAGCTGGACTCAAGAGCAGGTACTCAAAGCCATTCAAGACACTCCAAAGCCTGATGGTGGAGGACCATCACCAATGGAGGTGGACCGAAGGGCAAAGGCAAAGACAAGGGCAAGTACAAAGGAGGAAAAGGTGGACGTGGTAGCTGGGATGTTGGAGCTTGGAGTTTTGGCCGACGACGTGGTAAAGGAGACAAAGTGTGAAAGGAAAAGGAAGGAGGTAAAGGACGTGGCAGAGGACGAGGCTCTGGAAATCGCAAAGGAAAGAAGGGTCAGACCAAAGGTCAAGTGGGGCCCAACCAATGTTCCATGTGTTTTGGCTATGGCCCTTGGTCTCGTGACTGTCCTCAAAGTATGGGAGTCAATCGAGTTCAGGCCACGTATGGACAACCCCAACAACATGGTGGACTTACTTTACTTCAACAATGTGTGCCTTATCCTGGCCAAACCTCTCAACCTCCTGCAGCACCAGCTCATCCAGTACCACCTGGTGGAGCAACAACTGCGTCTGGTCCAGCTACAAGCTACAGGCTACGATTGTGAGAAAAGTTTTTCGCATTCCTTCATCATCACTCTCGTCCCCGTTAAGTTCTACTTGCTGTGATGGCCATGTGCAGATGGTTAAGATTGAAGAGGAACCTTAAGATGACGGATTCATCAACTTGGCTTCTGATTCTGCTGAAGATGAAGAAGGAGAATGGGTGATTTTAGATAGTGGTTCTGATGTGACATGTTGCCAAATCGATTTTTGGCTGATGCAAGTAGTGATCGAAATCATGCTCTACGTGATTTTCAAGGTGGTTCTTTAGCAGTTTCTGGAACAATGTTCGAGCTGTGGTCTTTGTTTTTGATGAAATCAACACTGAACAGCCCAACAGATGGGGCGCCACGACAACACGTACCCCTTTCTTGAAAGTTGTTGGTGGAAGGTACGTTGGCCGCCGTCCAATGTGGGGCAACAGATTGCCTTATCGTTCAACATTGATACGCCCTCAGAATTCTGTAAGTCCTGAATGGCTTGTTGTGGAACTATCCCAGAAGTTTATGGACAAAGCCGACCCTTTTGGTAGTATTGGGAATGCGAGCAAGGAGTACGGCGCCAACATGTGTGACCTTCTCACCGTGCTGGGTGACTATGATCATGGACTTGAGGAAATTGGCGTGAAATCAATGGAGAGGAGTTTGAAGAAGTTCCGATTGACTTAGGTGATGCACCTGTGGTACTTCCTTCATAGCCAAGTCAACCTGCTTCACCACCAGCGCCTGAAGGACCTCCAGATCTTGAGATGGAAGCAGAACCTGCTGGACCACCCATTGACTCGAGAGTCACCCATCAAGGATCTCAGCACTGGATGCAAATGGGCTGGTGTTTCCCGATCAGGATTTAAATCCAAGATGTTTGATCGAATTGCAAAAGCCCATCTACTTGCGCTCAAGAGAGCTGAGATTGAGGTGGCAATGCAACAATGCCAAGAAGGGCTTCAAGAAGCTTCAGTGGCAGAAATTCCCAAGCAACCCGCAGCAAGGGAACGAGCTCTACATGAGACCACACATATCCCATACCGTCCATGGTGTCAGCATTGTGTGGCTACTCGATCTTATGGTGATCATCATGCAGGCGTTGCTGATCCTGAACATGCAGCCCAACGTGAACGACGTACTATTCAAGCTGATTTCATCTTCTGTGAAGAACGAGGAGGAGATACTCGATATGTTTTGCTCATGGTGGACATGTGGGCTCGCTATGTGCATGTGGAGCCCGGGAAGGTCAGGAACAAACGTAGTGTTGGAGATGCACTATCTCGATTCCTTGGACTGTTGGGATACTCAGATGTTGAATTAGTTGGAGACGACGAGCTTGTGTTGGTTGGAGGCTTGGAATTTTGTAAAGAAGTTCGACTACGCATGGGACTGGCTACAATGGTGACAACAAACACGAACTATGACAAGTCCCGCACATCAGCTGCTGAGAGGATGATTCAGACTATCAGGAACCTTCAGAAGACTTTGATTCGGAAGCCGAGATTCGTTGCAAGGTTCCAGCTGGACATTGCTTGCGGTATTGGGCAGTAATGCGCGCAGCTTGGTTGTACAGTTGATACCATGTGCATATTTCCTGAAGATCGCTCCTTTCCAAGCAGTGACGGGTAAGGGAAATTGGCCAACTTTGGTTAAAGATCCCAAGCCTGGCTAGTACAAGCCTGCTTGGCGTCGTGGTGTGTACTTGGGCAAAGACTCTTCAGGGCATGATGTGATTGGCGCCGGACCTGAAGAAAGTTACAAGAACAAAGGCTCTTCGACGAACAGCCAATTTGTGGTCAGCTGAGGATGCATTGCCCCTGAAGACTGGACTGGGACACTGCTGGCTACCTACTCCCAAGCAAAGCCTGTTGTTTTTACTTCCAGTACTACCGCAACTCATTGACAAGGATGGCTCTGATGTGCAAGCTTATTAAGGCGGCAGGAGCGAGGATGAAGAGAAAGCAGTCTAGTTCAGGTAGGGCTTTGGATCCTTTACAACCTGCTGCACTATGCCTCTGCATGCTGAACTACCTCCTGATGATGCTGCGTTGGATCAAATTCTTCCTTCAGCATCAACAACTACGAGGACAGGTGGAGCATCAGGCAGTGATGCCATGGATGTCAGCATCCCAAAGTGGCCTGAAGACTTTTGCGGCCCAGACAGGGCTAAAGTGCCCAGACTTGATGTTCCAATTTCTGAACCTCCAAGTAAATTGCGCGCGTGGTACATGATTTTGAGGCCACATTGAGTGAGGAAGTAGGCCTTGCAGAAGAACAATTGGGTTTGTCCCTTCCTATCTTGAGGAAGATGAAGAATCGTGGCGAAGGAGAAGGACGTCCTCAAGTTTCACAGGAACATCTAGATCAGTTGGATGCTGATGCAGCAATAGCTGAAATCAAGAAATTGCATGACTTAGATGTCATCATGTCTGTTACCCCTGATCCGTATTCTGTATTCTATACCACCTGAGAGCTTGGTGGATACAACGCTTGTCAGTGACTGGCGTTTTCGAGATGGCCAGTGGCGCAGAAGGTGTAGAATTGTTGCAAGAGAATATCGCGCTGGGCAAACCAATGGACCAGTACAGTCCTAGCAGTACTTTTGCATCAGTCAGACTCTTACCGGTGCTATCGATGTTGTTTGATCTTGCAGTTACAGCTTTGGATGTGAAGGATGCCTTCTTGCTTGTCAACCAGAAGGAGTACATGTTGGCCATCATTCCACGGTGGATCCAGAATTTGCTTCAAGATGGAGCAACACACTGGCTACTCAAGAAATGTCTCCCAGTTCAGCGCTATGCTGCGCTGAGATGGAATGAGCGCTTTTCCAGTTTGTGCGCCGCAGTTGGTTTTGAACCTTTCCAAGTGTGCCCAACCACCATTAGATTGATTGATGATACGAGGAGAATTTTTCTCAGTGTTCATGTGGACGACATCTTGCTCATTTGCAAGCCGGGGGATGTCAAGTGGTTCACGGAGACAGCAGGGAAGAGTGTGACAATGAAAGTGGATGGACCACGTTCTCAATGTGAAGGTAGCGTGTTGTATTACCTCAAGAAGATTTCTCTATTTCAAGAAGGTGTTCTCATTCAGCCGAATGGCGCCTACATCCCCAAGCTTATATCTCCTTGTTGAAAGTCAGTGGTTGCAGGAAACGAAGGCTTCCTTATCATTCGACATTGGAGTCCTACAACTCAGATCTTGAGATTGAAGGTGAACAATTGGTTGGTGAGGCTGCCAGTTTGTTTCGTTCAGCTTTAGGCTTGATCCTGTACATTGCACAGGACAGGCCAGACATGCAATTCTCAACCAAGGTGTTGGCAACGTGCGTGGCAATCCCTTGCTTGAAAGCTCTTGTTGCTTTGAAGCGCTTGGCTTCATACCTTGAAGTCAGTTCAGACTCAGGCATTCTTCCTCGACATTGTGATGCCTATGACTCAACTTATGATTGTTGGCACGAGGAAGAGATTGTTGAACCTGACTATCGCCATGACAGGTCAATTCTGACCTTGGACCTTGGGTGCCTTCTAGTGACAGTAGCTGGTGTGATGAGAAGTTGACACGCAGGTCCACGACTTCAGGAATGGTGTTTGCCAATGGATGCTTGGTCTTGAGCATCTGCAGAGCTCAAGCAACAGTTGCTCTTTCTTCGTGTGGGGCAGAGTTGTATGCTGCAAACTCAACGATGGTTGAATGTATGTATCGCCATCGGTTAGCTCAATTTCTGACGGGGTCCCAAATGGATGTTGGACAAAGACTTTTCCTGGATTCTTCTTCGGCGAAGTTTGTTGTTCAAAGATCAGGTGTTGGAAAGCTGAAGCATGTGGAGATAAAACACATGTTCTTGCAGCAATTGTTGAGACAAAGAGTTTTCACCATCCACAAGATTCCTACTCGAGTGAATCCTGCAGACCTCAACACAAAGAAGTTTGGTTTGGAACGCATGAAGTTGTTGAGTACTTTGTGTGGTTTATACCCTATCTGCTCCCAAGTGGACAGAGACGAGGAAGTTCTTACGACTCGAAGGATTCAGAGGAATGTAGCGCACAGATTGGTACAAGCGCTTCAAGTTGTCACGATCGGATTGCTTCAAGAATGTTCTCTCGACCTGTCAGGTAACTCTCGTGGCGAACAAGGTCTTCACGGATATGGCCCTGTGCAGGGCCTTGGCGCTTCTTCCTGGACTTTGCGTACCTCGTGCACTTTGTGGAGTTCGAGCGCTACATGGAAGGCTGGCTTCCCAGTGGTGGTGTTGGCTACTATTGCCGCTATGTCGTTGGTGGTGTTTATCAGTTCTAGGTGGACGTGGCCGTGGTCGAAACAGGATGGCGCGCAATCGAGAAGATGTCAAGAAGCATTGATGGTGAGCACCTCGTCTCGCCTTGATGTTTGAATATAGTGGTGAAAGGACGATGTACCCCTCGAAAACCAGCTACACAGGAGGGAATCCACACCACACGGAAGCATCTTCAATGACAGTGGACGATGGATACTACTTCGTGATTGATGAGGCCCTGAACTACTTGGACGCCAGTGAAGAACTATATGTGCACGAGACCTACTACAGAATGCTTGTCAGAGGTGCGAACGAGTTCATGGAGCCTTCACAGAGGAAACAGCAGGGCTGAGTACTTTGTTGTTGCGCAGGTACTTCGTCTATAGAGGAGATGATCGAAGGTCCTAGCAGTGTGTCAGAAAGTCCTGTAGAAAGACTTCCTTAGAGATATGCAAGTAGAAGCAGAGATGACCCTCAAGGAAGCCGACGATCGAGGTGAAGAAGGTGACAACAGCCGAGATGACAGCCGTGACAGTTACAGTGCTCATGGGACTATGAGAGGTACAGGGGACCTGACCTCAGTGAGGTCGGTGATCCTGGCCTGTACATGACAGGAGAGTGATGGTGAGGGACCTGACTTTGTCCCTGGTCCCTTCAGAGCCATCATCATTGAGAGGTTGGTACGAGAAGCAGCCCACGAAGGTGTATACCTTGACCCAGAATGCCAACAAACCCACCTACGTGCAATTCAGGTGGAAGGCAACTATCCTGGAGCTGGAGTGGATTTGACACGAGCGCTATGCCAGGATGATCGACAGCGTGTTGCAATGCGAGGTTGGTCGAGTGTGAGTACCATGGCAACCCCGAGTCTTACGAGAATCTCTTGTACAGGATAGTGAACAGCGTGGCCCCTGCTGCAAGGATGAGACGCCAAATACATTGGCTCAAGTGCAAGAGGCCGGAAGAAAATAGATGAGTGAGCGAGCCCTACTACCATGACTCTTGTCAACATGACAGAATGTTTGCAGACATAGAGTTTGGAAAGACAAATCCGATTCAACGAACAAATTTGGGCGCGTTATTTCTTTGACCATGCCTGTAACCAAAAAATGGAAAGAAGCGAATCTTCCAACGCGCACGTTTGAGTCGACCTTGGAGGCATCGCCACAAACGGACTCAACTGTATCAAAACTTAAGGGTATTCATAGTTCAATCAGCCATCCTTTTAACTTGAATGATTGGGACATAAGAATGATTGAAACACAGGGCACAAACTCGAATCGTTCCGTTGCGGTTATAAGTTTTGTTGCAGCTGCATCTGCTCTTTGCCGGCTTCAACCACTTGTGGTTTGCGCGATGTCTTCGAATATGGAGTGCGGTCTTTTTTGTGCGGTCCAAAGCAGCTTTAAAATGATTGCAAATGCCGCAAAAACCTTCACGTGCAAACATGGGTGAAAGAGCTGGGCAAAGAATGTGTTAGGCCGTGTTGCTGTTTTCATGTCAAACAATTCTCGAAAATAAAAACTCACGTTTATTGTGTTTATGTTCACAGTCAGGTAAACTTCACATTGATGGTGTCGTTTTACGCTAAGTTCAACTTGACATTGTTCAAAATGAGCAGCCTGTTTTTCCTGCTTCATGCTCCTTTTTCTTCTTCTTCAAACTAGATGCAGTTTTGGCTCTTGCAGGCGTTGTTTTCATGAGTGTTCTGAAATCGCGCAGGTTTGACCTGGGATCTGTCCTTCAAAGGAAACAAATCCTCTGTTGGTTTTCTCTATAATGGTCTGCCCCTGAGACGCCGGGCATGCAACGTCAGACCGTCACGTCATGTCACGTCAGCGCGTCACGTCGCGTTACTACGTCGCGTCAGCGCGTCACCTCACGTCAGCTCGTCGCGTCGCGTCAGCGCGTCAGGTCACGTCACGTTGTGTAACATCAGCGCGTCACGTCGCGTGACGTCATGTCCTCTTGGGCATATGTTTTTCTGGAGTACAAATTCTAGTCTCTACCTTGTAACACTTCCGGCGCCGGCTCGTGCCATACTATTGGTAAAATATCTTCAATCCATCAGATTGTCTAGACTGCAAGGAGTTAAATGCACAGCTCTGATTAAGATAGATTGAATCCCTCAGCAGACCCTT
>OMLO01003451.1_pt1 | contig 13038 bp, 14 predicted proteins | sample 1674811 | NCBI WGS metagenome assembly OMLO01 (sample SAMN06265003, study PRJEB25207) | coral metagenome | isolation source: Coral host | place: Mexico:La Bocana,Puerto Morelos, Mexico | collected 2008-11-13
CCTCGGTTTAAATGTTTATCATATCGTAACTCTAACCCACATGAGAACCTGCTTGATCAGGCTTGGCTCAACAGGTTCTAATAAAAACTCCTAGGTCCTAACACATAGGATTTTACTGTATCTCAGTAAATAATTTGAAAAACAAACAACTACTTACACTCATCACTGACTAATTCAAAAACAGCCTTGTTTAAGAGGTCGTCCTTGTCATCATTAACACAACTTCCAGACTCTTAAAGTCAAATAACAAAAAAAAAACACCATTATCATCTCAGGAATAAATATGCTGCTGTATATGTGAATATATTTTTAACTATTAATTCCAATATTAAATTACTTACAAAAACTCGACATAAAACTCAACAAAAAACTCGGCAAGAAACTCGACAAAAAACTCGACAAAAAAATCAACATGAGGGCAGAAAAAAGAAACGGAAACCACTGGGCTCCGTAGAAAACAGATTGAAATACAAACAGTACAAACTACCGAAATTATATTTCAAAAAAATACATTCCTGTAGTTACCAGAGGTTTGCTGTTACATTTTTCTCTTCCAAAAACAACTGGTTGGGTTTCTTCAGGACCAGCAATTCTTCCGTTATCAAATGAGTTCAAAAAAGTTAAGTGTCAATATTTGCCAGGCGTTCGCATTCTTCGCGCGGAAAACTGGGCAAAGTGAGAGTCGGGTAGTTTGAGTGTGGTGGGGAAGGAGCGAATTTCGTGAGAAGAACGATTTTGGAGACATAAATAGCTCAAGCTTTGAAGATGCGTGATTAAAAGGATACACGAGTACAATAGAACGAATTTATTGTGATAATATAATATTTCGAAAAATATGCACAAATAATTTTCAAATTGGGAAAGTGAAACGCTCGCCTGAGTACCTCCCCACTGCTTTCGAATAGTTTTTAGCTACAAGGGTGGGAATGAGAAAAATGTCACTCATGAGATCGAGATTGAAAACCACCCTTTTATTTGGGGAAAGGCAAGCGCCAACCATGGAAGATAGCTGCGTTCTTGAGAAACATGGAATTGGCTAAAGGAACTGTAAGGCTATCGTGATTGGATGAGAAAGGAAGGTAAAGTTTTTAAAACGTCGATTGCCAATTTATGCATACCTTAAACACAATTCCCTGGATGATTCGTTGTCGTGTGTACGATTCAGTTGTGGTTTATAGCAACTTACCACTTACCGGAGTGACTTCCGCTTCGCAATAGTTACGTGTACAATACGCGTTGCTTTACAAAAAGCAAAACCTGGTGCAATATATACTACAGTGTTTGTGAAATGGAATTTCCGTTCTTTGCGAAAACTTAGACATAAAGTTAATTCACAATCTGTTCATGTTTACTGATCAAATGTCATCGTAGTTAGTCTCCTTCTACTAACTATGATGTCACGAATGTAGTTGCAATGCAGTCGTCAATCGTTTTTATACGTTTCTCTAAACATTTCTCGAAGGCTGCAAAACAGATTATTTTTTTATGAAGTCTAAAGACAAGAGGTATATGTTGTAGCTTGTTGTGTGTGGGCCAGCTGCATTCCTGTCATTCCTTTCCTGTAAGACGTAAGATTAATTAAAATTCTTTGGATTCTTGTGGGTTTATCAAACTATACAGTCTAGGTTGGGAGTAAAGTACAGATAGTTCGTCGATAAAACCAGGAACATAGAACATTCCAGAACATCCCACAACATCATGGAACATTCTGGAACATCCCGGAACATCAAATAATTATGATAATTATGAGAAAAATATGTAAAATTAAATTTTCAAAGACTGAAAAGACCAACAATTTGGAAGCGGCAATGCTGAAACCACATGAATGTTATCATTTGATGATCTTATTAAAATCTTTGCTGTGGCTAAACTCCGGCAGCCAGGCAAGCTTTTAAAATCACTAAATGACAGGCAGTTCCATATTTTGCTCAAATTTATGGAACCAAAGGAACCCATCCAATTCAAACTATCATATGTCAATTAACAACTGCCAAGCGATCCAGAAGAGCTGTATAGATCGCAAGTCTAACGCTTGGTTCATGCTCGGCTGAGAGAGAAAGACCTTGGTTTCTTTAGGGCAGTCATAGTTTTTAAATTACTAAATGACCGGCAGTCCGAGTTTAGGGATTTGAGCGATCTGATCATGTACAAGCTATCTCACAATATGTCAACTGAGAAGTTTCAAGCGATCCAAAAAAACCTTTATTTATTATAAGTATGAGAATATGCAGGATTGGAAGATTGTGACACCCGAGTCGTGTGTCCTTGTTTCCTAATGCTTACTCTTGATGATAAATTTTTAGCACATGTGAAAAACTAGACAAACTACTTAGAATAAACAATAAAATCAGTACAGTAATCAGTACATATGATAGTTTGAATTGGATGTGTTCCTTCGGTTCCTTAAAGTGCTACTGCGATGAAAATTTCGTATTTTCTTTTCCGGTTTTTCTTTCGGTAATTTCTTATTTAGACCCTAAATTTCATGAATCGGCGAAATTTTTTACAATCTAGCCACGCAATTCCCTTAAACAAGCACGAGAAAACCATAAAATCACGTCCACCATTGCTCAAACTACAAGCCTGAAGAGCCCGCGAAATCACTACAGCGGGTTTCTCTGTGACATCATAGTCACAACACATGATATAGATAAAGAAATGCGAAGAAGGAAAATAGGGGAATATAGAGAAAAGAAGGTTGTCTTCGTGCTCGATTCTCCTTCTCTTCCTTTGCGATAATGACTCAAAATTGAGTTCTTCTATGAATGAAGACGTTCCTGAAGTACTTGAAGGGGAGTTTATTCTATACGATGAGAATTTAGAGCCGGTAGCAATCGAAGAGGAGGCCGCAGCTTTATATAACTTCTGCGGTTCGTGACATTCGTACATTTGCCGTTTTGTGTTCGGTCACTCAATCTTTTTTGTCGCTTCACTCGTGTTTATTAAGGGCACTTCGTGTTGTGTTATAAGGAATTTTAAGTGGAATTGAGCCTTTAAATCGTGTTATGGCAAAGTTCTATAGGTCTACATGATTTCCGCTGTTATCTGCATGTTGCTTCGTGGAGTTTGACACCTCTGTAATTTGCCATGTGTTGGCTCATTTCTATTTCAAGCTATGTTTTTAAGCAATTTTTTAGTCTCCAAGTATTTGCTTTCAAGGGACAAAATACGGAATTAACCGTGAAGATGTTGTTTACGCGCATTCTACGTTGTGACGCCGGGCCCGGCTGTGATTAGAACTGTTTGCAAGCATAGTAGTAGATTATCACGAATATTATATTTGTCCTAATACGTGTTTCTTCGGAGACGCCATAGCTTTACTCTGAGTTCTGAAAAATTTCCTAACTCAAACAAGTTGCAATTAGTGCACAGGGAATATAACCCAAACACAGTTAAGAAATGAAATAACAGCAGCACTCCCTGCATAATTTACGACGGCATCTATGTGCGGAGTGGCTGATCGGCGGATAGTTCAGTTTTTCACCAAACAGTAGGAATGGATCCTGGTTCCAACCTTTTTGCATTCCCTTCCATGTGGAACAACCTCTTAAAGCAATCCTTGTTAAAATGTTCCGAACAAACTATGAACCGGCCTTTAGGATTGAATTTTTTTCGGTGTAAGCTTTCCATTTCGCGTCCCTTGTTTGCTAGCAACCAATGCAAGGAAATTCCATTAGCAGGATGCGATGAATTACTACAACCTTGGACAACACAGCAGCTCATAATGCCGCAAGAACACGCCGAAAAAAAACAACTACTTAGTAGTTTTTCGCAGATCAAAATACACCCATTTTTCTCAACGAAAACTTCCACTCTGCATACTGAATTAGCCACGTTTTTAGTGTTTTGGTTGTGACTATGACGTCAGTTCTGTTCTCGACCCAATCCTTCTTTCAAATTCGGACTTTTCTAATTCTAGTAATGGCGGACGGTTTGAGCACGAAGTTACAGGGATATTTATTGGACTTCTCTTCGGAATTTTGGCACAAGTACTATTTGGGTGATGTAGTTTTAATATCTGTATATATTAGAAAAAGTATATTTTCGTCGCAGTAGCACTTTAAAATTGAGCAAAATATGAAACTGCCGGTCATTTAAAGGCCCATTTTCAACTGCAATCCTTTGCGCGCCGGGATCATTTTTCCATTTTCCTTGGTGTTGTGGAAACAATTTTATGTCTTCTTCCATCTTCTTATTTAGTGCTTTTAAAGTTCCATCCCGAATATGCGAGAACAACAAACTATCGTAGAATCCACTTTAGTAAATAGTTTTTAATTCTTATGTGTAAGACGTTGAAAAACATTGTTCGAAGAGTAATGCCGCCGAAAAGGGCAAGAGGAAGGCCGAGTCTGCCCGGCTCGGCGAAGCTTATTCGACTTAGAGAGTCCGTGTTTAATTTATGGAGGGCAAGGAAAACAGTTATGGGTTTCGTCGACAGTACAGACAGTGCGTTTGCTGAAATATTATTGCATTGCTCCTACAATGGAACTAGAGACTCCAAGGAGATTGTTTCGAGGTGAGAATATTTGACAACATTTACTTGAGATGTTGAGATATGTTTGTAAACGGTCTCATTTGTAGAAGTCATTATTCTATAATTTAATGCATTATAGTAAATCAGCTTTGGTCAAATTTGATTATTTGATTTTATTACATTTAGTGTGGAAGCCACACAACTTTCTTCAACATCAGGTAAGCTTTGCACAAGTTTTACATCATGACCACACAAACGTCAGACTGACTTTGCAGACTTGATTTGTGATTTTTCAGTCTCAATTATTTAATTGCAAATTTGTTTACCATGTTCTTCAGCAGATCTATGTTTTTGTTTTTAATAGTGTTTGTGGATGATGACAGTAGTGGCCTGCCAGTTGTGTCCACTCCAGTTCGTGGAGGTGGCCCTATGCCCAGATTTGCTTCACCTTCAGAACAGATTGGAACATCAAGTGCAGTCTCTGATAGGTACTATTTTCAATGGAAAAATTGTCAGTTATTCAAAGCATCTTTCCAAGATGCAATGTGCCGTTTGGCAGAAGGGTTTCATAGTTTATATTTATTTTAATTTTTCTTGATGTATTTTTGCTTTTGCTACTCTAATTATTGAGATAAAACGTGGTTCAAATAAAACCTAAGTTGTGTACAGTGTGCATTGGTTGTGACTTTTTTCATGGACCTTTTTTGAGATTGTTTCCAGAAAATAATGCACATAAAAAGAGTGACAACGTGTATAATTATTGTCATGTGGCCACAGTTATTTACACATGATTGTGTTATTTTATTCAAGTTTCGTTGATATCACTGGAAATACAGAGAAATCAAGGTTGGAGGTGTTTTCACAAACCAACAACAGTTTGTCAGGGAACCCATTTTCTGGTCTAAGTCCTGACCTGACTGATAGTGTTGACAGTGACACCAAATCCCAAGCTGATGAAAGTGTTTTTGCCGTCTCTGCTTGGGACAACCATCAATTTTCAGAGCTGGAACAAAGGTACATGTATGCTCACACATGGCTATACTCGAAACTTCGTACCCTGTATATACCTGTGTATCTCGGGTAAATGTTGACTTCCCATGTGCATGCTTATAAGTAAGTGTTGTACATATGCTGACGAAAAAGCTTAAAAATATATTAATGCTGTTTGTATCTGGGAATGGGGAGAAGGTGGGGGTGGCTCACATTGAAAAAATGCTGCTTGAGCAAATTAATAATCCTGATCCTGAAATAGTGTCCTAAATTTTTAGGAGACACTCCCCAAAATCTCAAACTTATGAATCTTTACACACTGTACCTGTAGCATGAGTGTCATTCTCGAAGAACTGCATAAGAGTGACATGTCCAGTGAAGAGGATATAGACGAACATAGTGACATGGATGAGTGGAATTTGGATAAAAATGAACTTGATGAGACTGACTTGATGGCACTCAACATTTTAATGAAGCTAGGTATGTGCTGTTAGGTTTTGTCTTGTGTATAAATTTAAAGGAATAGCTCTTAAATACAGACTGTGCTCAACTGTACAGACTGTTATTATTTTGTCGTAGTTATTACACATAAAATTATGTAATACTTGTTAAAGTGAACCATTATAATTGTAAGGTGTTTTTTTTTATTTGGGGAATATATTTTCAAGAATGAAATATATGTAATATGTTTCTTATTTACAGCATGGACATCAGCTTTGAGGAAGACGAGAGGACACTGACAATGATTGATCCTCTATATGGTGACAGTCTTGTCAGTAGTCAATCCAATGAGGAATGGATGTACACATAGTTGACGATGAGGCTGGTCCACAGCCAGAACAGCCGATGGTTGAAGACTGCAAGTCTGTGGAGAAAAACAAAGACAAAATCTTAAAAAAGCTAGAAGAAGCGTTTTGTCAGTTAACTGATGTAAAAGGCCTTGAGATGTACCTTGATTTACACTCTTGCATGAGGGTGATTGTTTCTGTTAATAAGTTGCTCGAACTATCCACAGACACATGTGCTTTCGAAATTGGGGGGAAAGTTTGTGGGGAGGTTCTCCATGTACACGTAACACAAGATGTGACTTCTATTGGATCGTGAGTGGAGATCACAAGAAAATGTAAATATGGGCACAGCCGAAAATGGATTTCATCAGAGGTCCTGGGAGCAAAGCATAATTCTGATTTTTATCTTAATGATTATTTGTTGGCTGCAGCAAATTTGCTCTACTGTGCAAGGCCCTAGGACTGAGCATCATTAGCAGCAATACATTCACACGTTTCCAGAAGCATTGTGCTGCACCTGTTATAAGTGATGTTTGGAAAAAATGAATGGCCTGATAGTGAACATACTTAAGCAGTATGAAGAGATTTGTTTGTGCGGGGACGGCAGGAATGATTCACCTGGTCATTGTGCAAGGTATTGTGTATATACCTTGAAGGAACATGCCACTAAAGTTGCAGTTGACATGGCTGTTGTTGACAAGAGAGAGACTGGTGGCAACTCTGTCACTATGGAAAAGGAGGGCCTTCGACGACTCTTGGAAAAAATGGCTACTGTTCTACCCTTTAGTGAAATAACCACAGATGCTTCATCATCTATCAGGAAATTGGTTCGTGAAATGAAAGGTACATTGGATATTGCTTTATCTAACAAATATCAATAGTGTTGGAAGAAGTAGTTGCTGGCAAATGATCACTTTAGCTTTACTACCCAATTCTCTGCTGGAACTAAATGAATTTGACACTTGAAATTTTAAAAAAGCAAAGACACATTACATGTGATATATTTAAACTGTCTGTCCATCAAAGAACCATTACATACAGTTTTGATTCTTACAAGGAATTAAGTTATGTCAGTGATCGTAATGCTGCTTCTATATTGTTTTGTCTTATTGATAAATCAATTTCCACAATTACTTGAGTTGTTCCACTCGCTTGACATTTGGCATAAAGCCAAGAAACTTACCAAATGTCTTCACCAAGTAGGTTGCTTTTCAATTTTCTTATTTAAAAATGATGGTAATATATTTCTGTTACATATGATCATGAAATAAGAATTGGATAGAAAATTCACTGTGTTTTCGTTGCAGGCTGCCCGAGTTAAACTCTCCATCGAAAAATGGAATTCATCTGCCCGGATGTCGCATCGAGCCTTGATGCAAACTTCAAGGATGTCCCTGTGAAGGCATATATTGTTGAATGCCTGAAATCTTGTAATACAGGTCACCCGCTTACAACAAACGTTTTCTATCTCATTCGGCATTGGCCTACACACATTACACTTGCACCACGGGCAAGAAGTGTCACCTGGACTTGGAGGGGGAAGTGGAGGTGCATCTTTTTCTTGGAGAAGATTCTTGGCAAAGTCTAAGCTTCCTCTCCCCATAGCCAAGACATTTCTCAGAAGGTATGCCATGTCGTCTCTTTGAAGGGGAGCAAGAAATTCCTTTGGAAAAAAATTATAAGATGTCAATTTACTTTCTTGCTTCCAATATTTTACCCAAATACCGTTAGTTCTAACATCTACAAAATTTGCTCAGCCTGGCTTTTAGTACCAAGCAGGTTGAAGGTAAGTAAGGGAAATGGTATTGTGAATCATTGTGCATCAGAAGCATATCACCTAGGTGATACATTTGTATGCTTCTGTTGTGCATGGATAGCATGTCATAAGTTAGAACACATCTGTAAATGTGAGTTGCTGATTTCTTTGGGTCATTCTAGGTAAGCTCATTGCAACATATTCCCCATGCAATTTGCAAAATGAGTGTAAAACACTGTTGTACACACCTCGATTTGAGTCTCTGAGGATTGAACTTCTCTTGCAAACTGTACTTCTCCGTCGGGATCAATGGCTTCATTTTGGTTTTCTCGGGTATTCTCATTAACCTAGGAAAAAACACATCGCAATCATAAAGCTTCTAATTTCTGTAGGATAAATAAACTTATTCAAAGCAGTGAGTGATTGCATTTACCTTGTTTTTGCATTTCGAGTGAGGACATCTGCGCTGAGTCGAGCAATTCTTGTTCGCCGCTTTACATGGACAGAAACCCTGACCTTTCTTTCGGGCGCAGGCACCTTTACAATTACATAGAATCTGCAACAGCAATGGAAAAGAAAATTTTAATGCCAAAAAATTTCAGGGAAGAAATTTTAACAATTTGAATCAACATCAAATGGTTGCACGTGGCTTTACCAATCTGTCACCTACCTCTTCATCATTCGCAATCTCCTCTTCTTCTTCATCCTCCACATGGATTGTTGACCCGTAGGTGTTGTAAGTCACTTGCAAATCAGCAACTTCAATAGATTCATCTGTTTCCATAATAGAACGGTCTTTACTAAAAGAAAGAACTCCGTATTTGCTTACACGATGAATTTCCTCGCGAGAAGTTCGCATGCGGTGTATCGTGTTGAGAAAAGACCGGCTAAGATAGTCAACCAATCAGAGTTCGCCATTTAACAATAGCGCCATTTCAAAACAAAAACAAACGACTGCAGAGGATCTCGGATGAAAATGGGCCTTTAATGATTTCAAAAGCTCGACCGGCTGAGGGAGTTTAGCCACAAGATTTTAATTGCATTTTATAATAAGATCATAATATGATAACATTCATGTGGTTTCAGCATTGCCGCTTCCAAATTGTTGGTTTTTTCAGTCTTTGAAAATTTAATTTTACATATTTTTCTCATAATTATCATAATTATTCGATGTTCAGGGATGTTCCTGAATGTTCCAGAATGTTCCATGTTCCAGGTTTTATCGACGACCGTACAGATATGCTTTATGGCTCTTACAAGAACATTCTAACCTTGGTTGGAATGTAACCCTCCCCCTTTTGCTGCAATCATACAGCATATTTGGATGGTGGGAGGAGGGTATTTTATCAGGATGTACTGAAATTTAAAAACTTGCAATACAAGTTGTCAACTACCTTTGTCAAACATTGCAGCTCATGGTGAGCACTACCCTAAATGTATCTTTATCCTCTGCATGTGTGAATATCAAAAGTTGATGGAAGCAACAGGCCTGATGTCGCCATTACAATCTCACTACAATTTCTGTGCAATTAATGTAAAAGGAAGTAGTAAATCCATTAAATCAATCAATAAATTTTAAATTGATTTTTAACCCAACTCAAACCAGCTCTTACCTCACAGCACTTAACTCCAATTTATTTAGCAGCCTGGAGTATTTCTACTCCCCCTGGATGGGATGCTAGTCCATTGCAGGTTACTCCCCACAATTCTGTCAGGTTGCCCCAACAATTTGTTGGTTACCCATTTATACACCAGGGCAGATATGTCCAGGATAGACTTGCTTTCACGACGAACTCTTATCCACTGATGAAGGGCAAAGCCCGAAACGTTTGGATTTTGTAACTGTACTTAAGCACTTTTTTAACTTACATTTTCATACTTATTGCTCGAAGTCTATGTCCAGGATTGTATGCCAATGAGATGCACATTCTTTATGATAGGCATCACAAAGTGTCCTCATGAACAAAAGTTCACCAAAACACACCTTGAATTCTCTCAAATTTGAAGTAATATGGAAATGTCAAATAAACCAGCCAAGCATGAAGTAATTATTAACAATACTTGCATTCAATCCTGGACATAAATGCTTCTGGGTGGTGAGAGGCATGGTGAGAGTAAAGTGTCTTGCCCAAGAATGACACAATGACCCCTGCCGGGACTCTAACCTGGACTGCCCAATCCAGAGTCCAGCACGCTAACCATTAGTCTACCGCACCTCCCACCCATGCAGTTCATAGCCAGTGTATTTTTAGTCTTGATTACCGGCCACTGTTTGGAAAATGAGCCCATGCTGGTCCCCAAAAAGAGGAACAAATATCCGGGACACCCCCACCCCCCCCCCCCCCCCCCCCCACTCACGCGTGTTACCAGGGTATTCTATAATAGCATCTAATTGGCTCTTGCATATGGCCATTCTTTCGAGCTCGAGAAACCATAGTTACTTACGCTCTTAATGAATAATAGATACGCAAATAAACCCGACGGCGAGCTTCACGAGCAACAGGAATTTGTCAAAGGTTTTTTAGGGCAAGGTTGTTTTGTTATTAAAATCTTCCAGTGCCTTCCGATTGTCCCGGTTATAGCTCGTATTGCTGATTCTAAACCATGTGGACCAAGTCTTTTATTTGAACAATATGGCCATGCCAGCAATAGCTATTACGGATGTGGAATACCCAGAATCAATTCAACAGGTTTGGAATGGCAATTTTAATGTCGTGTTCCAGGCGTTTTGGGTTCTTCTCAGTGTTTGTTGTCAACTTCTACCTGGACAGGCATATTAGAATGCCAAAGTCTAAGCGAAATGTTGCTCGGAGTTGTTAACGCAATGTTATGTTTATTTTCTTTGCTGCTTTGCACGTTCAGTTAGCGTTCACAACACACAAGATTTACATTTTAGCCACTTTTCCTGTATGCATATGCATGTTTTGGTTAGAATATCCGCGACAATCAGCAGGCGTCGAAAGATTAAAGATTTTCCGAAACCGGTAGGGATACTAACAAGAACATCATTGCCCTACAAAAGCTGGGAAAGCATGAAGGGCGAGAGTTCAAGACTCGGGCGGGCAAACGCACGATCTTTTTTTTTTTCTTTTCGTTTAAATTCCCTCCGATGTGTTTTTTCTCTCTTTTTCCGTCAAGAAGTTAATAAGTGCTTCCCATTTATAATAATTTATTATTTTGCTCGATATTCATGCATTGCATGCATCATGTTATTAAAACCCAGGAGCCCGCGTTTATTTTGTAACTAGGACAACAAATGCTTTCTAGGTTTTTTTATTACAATTCAAATAAGAAAAATTAATATGCTTGCACCACATGCTGTTGACATACATAGCTAAAATCTATCTAATTGTTATTTAACTATGTTTCACATAATTTTCCCGAACCATTCGACGACATTTTTCTCTTCGCCAAGTCAAGTTGTGCATTGGTCAGCGGAAATACAAACAAAAGTTTACGACCCAAAGAAGGATCGACCGACCAAGCGAGTGAATTCGCGCTCACTCACTTAACTCCTATTTTGCATTCTGCAAAGCAGTCGTGAAAACCTTGGTAACACGCAGGGGCGGAATAAGTTTTTGGTCGCTGGTCTTTATGCCTAGCATGTTGTTACACGCTGTAACTTTGAGAAAGTTGGGCCCTCCCTCCCCCCTCAGTCAGTCCTTGACATTCCTGTGTGTACCTATTGGATGGTATGGCTATCACTTAGTCAGGACCAAAGAAAATATATAAATACTTGATTTCATAATGAGGTTAAGGAATTCCTATTAATAAGGAACACTTGTTGTTAGCATCTAATATAATCAGGGCATTGGTGACAAATTGTCGTTGAGATCCTCATTACTGATGTGATGTTGCTTGCCAATTTAGGTTTAACAAGGCTATTCAACTGCTGCCGTTGAGCATCTGGCTGGAACACCTTAAATGGCAACTGCACCACCTGCACCTCTGGCCAGCTCTGTAGAGAAAACAAATGGAGCCAAGCTCAGCAGACTTCTTATTGATGGTGGAACAACGGTTCTAAGGAATGTTTTTGATAGATATCATCCTCCTGCAAAACTGGCTGCTGATCTCAAATTACAATATAAAACGCTACTCAGTCTCTATCGTGGGCGAACTCTCAATAAATCTCAGTGGATCAAGCTGTTCCCTCCTAGTGGAGTCACACCAGACTCCAACTCTTTCGATATCACTCTTCTATTCCTGCTTCTTACCAAAATTTGTGGACTATCCCCTCCTCCCTCAGGATGGCACACTAAGCCATCTCCAAGCGATATCTCTCTTGAGGCAAACCTTGCTCGAATTAAGTTCTTCCGCAATGAGTTGTATGGTCATGTGACTAGCACTGGCGTTGATACGCCAACGTTAAATGCTCTGTGGCTTGAAATTAATGCTGCTCTTGTTTCTCTTGGGCTGGATCAGGCGGAAATCGATAGACTGAAGGAAGAGCGCTGTGGAGAAGACGATTATCTTGACGTGTTACATGACTGGACTGATAATGAACAAGACATCAAGTCACACTTGAAGGGCATAGGCCAGTGTCAGACTGAAACACGACAAGATGTTGATAAAATACTTAAAACCCAGCTAGAAGAAGGCAAAACACTTGATGACGCTATTTCAAAACTGGATGAAATACATCAGATCGAAAACGAAACGCATCAGGCAATTAAAGATACTCGGGAGACCCAAAAAGAAACTCGTCAAGCTGTTGAAGAAGTTCATGAAACTCTTCAGGCCAGTCTAGATGAAGTCAAAAAGGAGATTGATAAATTAAAGAGAAAAAGAGAGATGGACAGGGCAGATGACCTGCTCAGAAACTTAGCTAAGTCTGAGTTCAAAGGAGACGTTGAATATCACGCACAAAGATTCCAGAAAGGAACCCGAGAGTGGATCTTCAAAAAAGTTGACGACTGGTTAGATGACAACAGTTCCCGAAACCGGGTAATGGTCATTAGTGGAGCTGCAGGAATGGGAAAATCTGTGATCTCCGCCGTCATTTGCAGAAGAATGCAGGTAGCAGGTAGACT
>OMLO01003452.1_pt1 | contig 13037 bp, 14 predicted proteins | sample 1674811 | NCBI WGS metagenome assembly OMLO01 (sample SAMN06265003, study PRJEB25207) | coral metagenome | isolation source: Coral host | place: Mexico:La Bocana,Puerto Morelos, Mexico | collected 2008-11-13
ATATATACAGGTTGTCTAAAGTTAGGCATGATCTGAGGCGGGCTATTCTATTGAAGCACCCAGTTGTCAACCATCGAGTTCTCACTTGCTCTCCGAGGAGGTTGTCAAACAAACGCTTTCAGCAGAAGTCAAGCCCATAAATCCCCATTCACAACGTTTGCTGGCTGCTGAGGCTAGATCTGCCAAAGCAGCCCCGAAACCGGATCCGAAGGCCAAAGCAGGTTCGAAGGCCAAGGCCAAAGCAGGTTCAAAACCAAAACCGAAGGCCAAAGCAAGTGCCAACAAGAGAAAAGGTTCGGGTGAGAAGAAAAGTGATGATAACAATATCACACCTTCTAGAACGGAGTACTCTGCTGCCAAAAAGAAATGGATGGATGAGAATCTTGATAGCAGGAAGGTTGCTGCACTGCCTTCTTTCTTGTAAAAAACAACTTACTGCCCGCCCCTCGTGCTATAAGGATTAAGGCTTGGTATGGAGACATCTACGTTGCCAAGAATCTTGAGACGTGGCCAACATCTCAGAAGTGGTGCTTGAACAATCACAGAAATACAAATTCGTATTTTGAAAATTATGTTTCGCACCTTCAAGATTTTTTGTTCATGACCCAAGAGACATTTTGAAAGTTGGAATCCAGTGGAAATATCCATCGGTCCCCACCTTTAGATTTTACATGTTTGAGGTGGAAAGAGTCTGAAGAGTTCAAGGCGCTGATTGAAGCCATGGGACATACAGAAGCCAAAAGGCGTCGCTATATCTGATCGATGTGTCCTTGCAGTGCCAGCTCCAGCTCCACCGACAAGAACATGCAAGTGTCATACTCAAATGTCTTACATTTCTGAACTTCCAGCTGCAAAAGAGATTCTTCAAAGGATGGACCTACTTTCTACTGCTTGTTCATTTTTGTTGACAAACAAAAAGATATAGTACTCGTAGGAGTAGTTCTTCAGGTGGTGCTGCATGCTAGCTATGACTGCACATATGTCACTTGGGGTTTTGAAGGCTGTTCGAAGAGGCAGCTTTCGTGGGGATTCCATCTCACTATGAACGATGCATATGAGAGAAAACAACCATCCAGCCTTGAGAGCACGCAATTGACCAATGCAGTGATATAATTTTTTCCAGGTCATTGTCAATATAGTTTCCTCAGCTTTTGCCATGTGCAAATGCAGGCTCACATGAGATTTGAGGCTCCGAAGGTAACACAAACATGAAGTACTCACATTTGGCCCTGCTTTTGACGTGTCTTCAAGCCAGTCAGGCACTCATTTTTGATCAACAATGGTGAACCTTTTTTATTGGGGGGCGATTTGAAAACCGCATGCACTTCTTTGTGTTTATGGGAAAGTTATCCATCGGTCCATCGGCCCTTTGCATGAGGCATTCCATCCAATGATACCACTGCACTTCATTTTGTTGAACTCTTTGCAGGCTCGGAAAAAAATACATCAGTCTTGAATGGGTGATCTGCAGTTATCCTTCCTGAATAGGAGAAGCTATCATCACCAGTGCCTGCGACCATGAGGGATTGGCTGCAAGGTCTGTGGATGTTTGCATCTTAGTTTCACTTCGTTGAATACCAAAAGCAAAAATTGACCAGTGGCACACTTACTTTGAAGAAATGCCTTTTTTTTCATTTCTAAAACAAATCTGTGCTTTGCATTTTCTTCCTGGTGAACTGATGTCAAAACAACCACCCATTCTGAGGTATCATTTCATTCCCGGATGGACATACTTCGGGGGATTGGATTCATGGTGTGTCTACAGCTGGCCTTGACCTCAATTTCTTTGAACTTGTTTGGTCCCTGCACTAAATGAAACCACCAAGCATCACATAGAATACCGCAAAGCCATCGTCTCTGGCCTAGATTCGCCGTGTTGTGAAACATGGCGTGGTATGGCTTGGAGTACCCTGCTCCAGCTGGGTATTCATGTCTGCCCCTCAAAGTTTAACCTTTTAAGCGACATGTTTCATTGGTGACGTTGATGCACTTATTCTTGAATTACGTTTTCCCATACCAGGAGCCGCGGAACGACTCATCGTGGGTGGTGGTGTGTTGAAGGTGGGAACTGAACATTGTATATCAGAAATTGGTCAAACTGTACCTTTCCCCTTAACCTACCATGAATGTATGTACTGCGCATGTGAGGCAATTCCAAGTATGAGTCTGTCCGGCGGTCCAATCGCATAGCCCGGAGAATATGCTATTTGCAAGTGACTCAGATGTTGTTTGCAACTGACTTTGTGCATATCATGCGATTGTCTTGATAATCCTGACCCCCAATGAAGGTGCGTATATGCTCATGCCAAGAAGGTGAGCTACATCATCGAGAATCCTGCAAGTAGCCTGATCTGGCGCTATCCTTGCCTAAAAGACTCTTGTTGTCGAACACCTTATCAAACAAAACTAATTTCTTGATCTGCACACCCATTTCCATTCCCATTCCTGGTCGTGCCTTGTGATCCATCTAAGAAGCTCCTGAAGAAGCACGGTGCGAAGCAACTCAGTGTTTCTCTTGGTGCATTGGGTGGTATGACCCCAAAACGAGTTACTTGACTGTGATTCTGAATCTTTTTAATTCCATGCAGTTTAAACAACTATACTTTGTTTGATCCGTGTTTTGAAAACCGCATTCTGAGGTACTACTTGTGGGAACCGCACCATACCTTTGCAAAATGGGTCGTCCGTTAACACCAGTACGAGCACAACAGCTTCGCAGAATCAAGAAGTTTTTCAAAGTGCAGACTGCAAAATCTTACACGTCTTCTGCTGGACAGAAGCGATGCGTTCGGGCCCAAACATTGTGTCAAGAACACCCTTTTGTGATTTTTCGGGTTTACTGATCGCACCACTTGACTGAGGCAGGTGGAAAGGATCTTAAATCTACGCAAGTGTATCCTGGTGCTTTGGGTATACAGGCCTGGCTCCTAGGCAACAGTTCGATTGTTTGAGTTCATCCATTGCCACCGCGCGATACCTTCTTTTGTTTTGCCCTTTCATCCTGACCCCGCTTTAACATTTTGCTGGCCAAGCTGATCGTATATGAGGTCGCTGCACTCTTGAAGAAACATCTGAAGCAGCATGCTTCGGAGGCATGCGTTACTTGTGATGGCGGGCTTGAATTTTGTGACTCTGGTGATGAGTCTGACGATAGTGGCTTAGAAGATTTACTCCATACAAGGTAGATAGCGGTCTTCACGTATATAGCTACCTTGAATAAAGGAAAAAGATGGAAAAAGATGGGAAACGATGACCCGAGACATTCCGAGACAAAACGTACCATTGCATACTTAATTTATCAGAAGACCGTGACACGGCGTGACACGCAGGGGAGGGGCATGGACCACTAAGAGACATCTCAATAGTAGCTTAATTCAATACGGTTCATGTGGCTTTTGATTCATGTTCGATCAGTGTAAGCGCGATTGTCCGATACAATTTTGGCACAAATAGAACTATGGTGGTTGCTTTTTGATAGGTGGCCACTTGTTTTTCCGTATATACCATGGGTGGTGACAACACGGAGTTCGCAGTCAAGGGCAAATCAAAAAAAGGTGGCAAAAAAGGTGCCTTGTCCAAGGGCAAAGGCACTAGCGCTGCACCTGTCCATGAGAAGAACGTTGCCAATGCAGCTGAGCTTTCCACTGTCGATGTCGAGCAGGAGAACCACAAGGGGCTTAAGGGCAAGGGAAAGAGCAAGATGGTGGAGACTGGTGATCATGACAATGATCTCAACATGAAGGGCTGCAAGGGCAAAGCCACCTTTCCTGAGAAAGGCGGTGCAAAGGGCAAGGAGAAGGGCGAGCATGTCCCCGTGGAGAAGGGCAAGGAGAAGGGCACCATGGCGAAGGGCAAGGAGAAGGGCACCATGGCGAAGGGCAAGGAGAAGGGCGAGAAGGGCACCGTGGAGAAGGGCAAGGAGAAGGGCACCATGGCGAAGGGCGAGAAGGGCAAGGAGAAGGGCACCATGGCGAAGGGCAAGGAGAAGGGTGAGAAGGGCACCGTGGCGAAGGGCAAGGAGAAGGGCACTATGGCGAAGGGCAAGGAGAAGGGCAACACAGCTCTCGAGAAGGAGAATGACACGGAGAAAGGCCCTAAGGAGAATGGCAAGGGCAAAGAGAAGGGTAAGGAGAAGGGCAAGGGAAAAGCCACCGAGATGAAGACAGGGAAGGGCAAGACCAAGAACGATGAAGAAGCATCCGGGTCGAAGGCGGGCTTTTGGGCTTGGGTGCCTGACGATCAATTTCCTTCGACTTATGAATCTCAAAGGGAGTGGGGTCGCAAGAATTCATGGTGGTCATGGTCATACAGTGAGCAATACAATGAAATCCATGAATGCTCTGATGATTCTTGTTCTGATAGCGATACCTATGATGATGAACCAAATGAAGTTATCGAACTCAACAGCAGCAGCAGTGAGGATCGTGATGAGTCTACGCCACCCCATAAGAAAGCTCGCACTGGTGATGATCGCGAAGGCTGGTATGAACGTCATGGTGTTTGGGTGCCTAGAGATGGATCGCACCGTTTTCCACCCTTTGATTGTTGGTCGTCAGATTAGATGTCAACGACGGGGGGTGAAATCTCACACTTGCTCACAGCGGCTTATGACTTACGACCCTTGCAGGGCAGTCTGGCGAAAGCGAAAAAGCAGTTGTGCGTTGGCCCCAGCTTTACTTCAAGAACACACGCAAAAACAAACGCCGCTTTGAAGCTCTGCGTCATTGAATGTATCATATTTCAAAAACATATGTACATTTGTTGTTGCGAACTGCTGTCAGGCCCGCTGAAACCACGCCTCGTTCAGCTCCCAAAAGAGCACCAAGCACAGTTTCGATCAGTGGCATAGTGATCCTTGGTAATGTCAGTATGCTTGTCATGCTTCCTTTCTCCAGCTGTCTTGAAATCTTCTTCTGAAACTGTGGGACCATAAGGACTGATGATGAGAAGGTCAAACGTGTGAAGTGCTTAAGTCCTGAACAAAAAGAAGCAATCATGCAAATGACTGACCCTGCTGAAATGCCATTGGAGGAGAGGAGACGCCAGTACAATGCCATCAACCGCCGTATCAACAACCAGGACAATCACAAGAACTTCCCTGCCGGTTTGGTTGAGAAGTGGCAGTCAGCTAGCACATCGGAAGCCAAGCTTCTTGTCATTCCTTGTTTGAGTAACTATACATGTTTTCCCCTTCCAGTAAATATACTTATTGGCTCTCTTTGATGTCCACTCAGAGCACTAGCACGATTGCTGGCCCAGGTTCGAATTCTTGAAGTGTTTCCTTGTCGATCCAACTTTCCAGTCGATGCACATCGAAACCTGGTATCAAGAGTCGGGTCCCAAGTTTGAATTGGATGAAAACGAATGCCTATCATGTCTGATTTTCAAATACCAATTCAAATTCATTCTTGATTGGGGGTTGGGGAAACCCTTTCTTGAGGCAGTCTATCAAGAAGGAGGAGGCGAAGTTTGTTGAATTGCCACTGGATCAACTTGAAGAACGATATGATCGGCAGTGGCTTCAAGATCGTGTAGTTTCATGTTCCCTGACTGCAGTCTTTTGTTGGAAAAGTGTGATTGAGATTCTTCCGAAACATGTTTCATCTTGCTTTGAAGATTTAACTGCAGGTGTGATTTTTGAATGAAAAATGTAAAACAGAATAGAAGCAACTGTGTTGTAACAAGATGCCACTGTGATCTAAGGCCAGGTTGGAAAGCCGCACCCTCAAGACCCAGAGAATCCGAAGAAACGCTTGTACAAAGTGTTTGACCGGATCGAAGACACGAGGGCAGAGGAGACTAAGACGGGGGTTGGACTGGCTGGGAAATCACGCATCCCACAGAACAAAGCCCATCGATTCAATATTGCCAGCGCCCTCGAGACCAAGATGGCCAATACCCCTTCCTCGCTCTCTGATCTTTTTGGTGCCCCTAGAGGGACAACCAAAACCCCAAGAGAGAAGCCAAAAAAAGAGTTAACCGCAGAAGAGAAAGCCAGGAAGGACTTTGAGAGAGACATGCAGCAGACCCTTGTCGCCATGGTTTCTCTTACATGACTTGGATCAATTCTTTGATTGTTGATATGGTTCTGCACTGCTAAACTGATACATATCACATTTCAATGTTTTCACAATGGCTTTCTTAGGATCACCAAGTTGGCCGAGAAAACCCGCAACACCAGTGTGAATCTGACCAATACTGGCATTTTGCATCAGGAGGTGCGCCCCATGAATCTTTGCAAGTGACCATTTGCATCCATCATCGGAAGTGCTCTTCCACCCAAGGCCGTCATCAAGAACCTGGGCAGACATTACCACCGCTGCAATGAGATTTTGAAAGAGTCTGACCCTCAAACCAAAACCTTACACATGTTTTCTTGCGAAACCGTATTCCAGTCTTGCTTTCTTTCTTTGAGTTTATGAGGCTGAATGATATGATCTTCAACGGGCACGCCCTGGCTGATGTGCATTCTCACTTGAACACCTTCGGCGACCAACTGAAGGATTGGTTTGCCAAGTTGCAATATAGAACATCGTGGAACTTCAGTGATGAACATTTTCTTGCCTGCAGGAAGCGGAGAAGAGCGTGAAGGATGCGGATATCATTGTGCAGTCGCACGATCGGCGTTCAATCCTTACATTCCTGATTGTTGTGTATTCTTTTCATGGTCAAGTATCTGATCAACACTTTGACTTGATCAAGGTATCAAAGCTGAAAAACGCAAAGCCGAAGAGAAGGCGAACCCCAAAAAAAAGGCAAAGGCAAAAGCCAAGGGAAGAGTCAAGGAAGAGAGCCAGGATCCGGCAGGGGGCGGTAGTAGTGTCGTTGGTGTCCACCCAGCGGATTTAGATGAAGACATAGAGGAGGAGGAAGAGGAAGAACCGTTTGAGTAGGAACACTAAAGGTGCAAAAATGTTTGAGTCTACTCAAGCATTCGTTCAGAAATGGACGCAGCTTTGGGTTGGATCTGTAAATCAGACCTTTTAACACTTTTGGGTCAGCTGTGTCATTCCTGTTCGCTTGATCACCTTTGGCTGTCGGGAAAAAAACGGGCCTCATAGAATGAATTGCAAGATGGCAGTCCAGTGCAAGCTGCTCCAGTTCCTTAGTTTGGGATGCCGCTGTGAGTGAACTCCGTCAGTCCGTAGCCCTTCAGCTTCTGATAGTGTACTTCATGTCGAAACATCATTCGAGTCATACAACATCAATGTGTGATACCTGATTTTGAATCCATATAGAAAAGAAAAGAACATCAACGTGTGGTACCTGAATCTTTGAATCTGTAGAACATCAAATCAAAGTGTGATACCTGGAATTGACTCCGATCAAAACAAAAAGTGTCAACTCTTTGCATCTAGTTGGAAAAAGTAGCAGAGAAGGAAATAGATTGATATATATCAGTAAAATCAATCAAATGTAATGAACATCTTTTGTCATGAATGACAACCAGTGCTGGATCCTCACCGGCATGGGTCCAAAGCCTGCAGTCCACAGTGGCTGAAATCGTCACTGAACTTTTCAACCTTCTTAGTACTGGAAATGCTCCTTTGACTGCATTGTTTCTGAAAGTTCCCATCATGACCTTTTTCTTCTTTTGAGATTCTATGATGACTTTCTGAATCAGGCTAGCTTCAAAGCTATTCGGACTTTGGTGTGCATGGGCCTCATTTTCTTGTCGAACCTGCCTTGAAAGATTGCAGTCTATAGGACATGGTTGGTTAGTGTTGATGACTGATTTTACAAACAACCATCTGTTGTGCGAATGTGCACATCTATTGTGTGAGGCAAACTGAATGAGTTACCACATGCACTTATTCCGAACCTTGCCTGAGCAACGATGGTCTGCAGTTACTACACTTACACTGAGTGACCGTTTCATGAGCCAACCATGCTTCCTTTAGTGCAACCAGGGACCTGCACTGCGGATAAACAACGTAGCCGAGGCCAAATATCCTTGATCTTGGTGAGCGGCTCATCAATTCGCAATCTTCCTGGGGTGCAGCGAGGGCCCTTGACAAATGGGTCAGTCTTCAACCATGGAGCATCTTGGTGAAATAAAATTGGGTGATACAATCTTGGATCTTGTGATTTGTGTGGAGCATACTTGGCATGTACCTGGTCGAACTTAGGAAGGAAATTGCCTATGCCTTTTGAATTTCACATTGAGTCGGCACGGGTCTTACATTTGTGTGTCGAAAGTGACTCTTGATTATCCCTGTTCAGTGAACACGACTCAGTGCTTTGTTTTATGTTAGTATGGCTTGTCTCGTGACTTTCAGGATTGGGAGGATTCACATGGGCAACAAAGAAAACGTCTCCTTCAACAGGTCCTGTTGCCACATGAGATTGTTGGGAATTTTGTGGCCATCGGTGAAGCTCACAGGATGATTGGTAGTACAGTGCCCTGCTTGAATTTATATAAAGTGTAAGTGGGCCTTACCAAATGTAAAGTGATTTGTTGATCCATTTGAAAAAAACTGCTTGTGACTGCGAATGTATCCAAAGGATCTGCAACAATTCTGGGAGAGGGAAAGCACTACAACGTGGTATCAACAGCACCCTATCCTTTCCGAAACATGGCAAGCAATGTAGTTTCAGTGCCGACATGCGTCCACTTGTGCGTGTCTTCCAGCTTCATTTCGACGTCCAATTCCTCAGAAGCCACTGAGGATCCACAAACAGATCTGACCCACTGCATACCCCTCCGGATCTACGGGGATGGTGCTGAAGCGCAACGTAGCTTGGAACAAACTATATTATATATGTATACATATATATATATATAGTATATTTATATATATACATGTTATATATTTATATACATATATTTAAATATATAGATACATATATATATATATATACATATATCTATATAGATACATATATTTACAATATCGTATATATATGTGCATGATTTTTTTTGAGAGCCATGAACTTGGTTCCAGTGATTGGTGAGGCAAACAGAAATTTGAAATCCTCACTATTCAATTCCCGACGTCTTCCAGCTCATCCACGTTGCAGAACAGAATCTTGTGCCGTTGCTGCAGAAAATCAAGTCAATCAAGCAGTGAGAGAGCACCATTTGCAAGTCCTGGGTTAAGTCGGAACCGGTGTTGAGGTGTTCGGTCATCAACACTGTCTACAGCAAAACTACTGCCCGACAAAAAGTTCTTGAAGTTCTTGCTTGGAGTTTCCAGGCTTTGAGTGACTTTGCTAAAAAGAAGCATGAACACTTATGATATCACCTCGTGACATAATTTGAAAGGATGCATTATGATTGGAACTTATAGTCTCACCCCTTTTTGTTTAAGCTGCGCCTGCTAAGGTAAAGGAGAATACCCTCGAACAGATCCATGGGGCAATGACTTCTCGGCTCAACATGACTCTGAGCGTTTTCATTTGGCTGGGAAAAAAATTGGGTACTTTGGAATCCTGGAGGGATTACAATGTGACCAGGATTATTTGAGGTTGCTGTTTGATCTCCAAGTTGGGCCATCGAGACAGCGGTGCTGCCATTATTGCGATGCGATACAGTGGGTAAGCAACAAGGATCCCATTGGCCCCCACAACAATCCTGAATCCTTATATACCGTTTTTGGACCTCGGGAAGGAGACACAGTGACACTAAACATCAGTTTGAACAGCCGTTTTGTTTGTTGGGGGCGATCGTTTTTAAGAAGTTTCATTGCGTACAAAAGGATTCCCATGACACAAAATTGATAGCTGCAGTTGAAAAACGTTTGAAGTTTTTAGACCACCAATTGTCTCAGAATCCTAAACCAAGGATCATCTCGCCAGATCAATGGCGCTCACTGCATGGCGACACACCGCTTTGCCAAATCTGTGGGTGGGCTCCGGAAAGAACTTTGGCTGATCGAATTAGATAGTTCTAGGTCGATGTGGCAGAAAGAACAGTAGCCTGACTATTTTGTTTTCTCTGAATTTGAATTGTCTAATGAGGAATTTATCCTGACTATATGCACATCGTTCACCTTGCTCTTGCAATGGACAGCATGTCATCGGTGCTTTTGGATTTGACGGATGATGACGCCGGCGTCATTGAGGGAGCCACACGGGACCGCCGTCTGCTACATCTGTGGGAGAATTACCGTGAGTGGTCGGAGGCATCTCGCCTCTTGGATCTGAAGAATCATGATATTCATCAGTCAACTTTGGACGTATCAATGCCGACCATAAATTTAATTTCCAAAAAACTAAAGCTTGGATTTTGGAAGGTTTTGACTTAAACAACTAAATTTGATCGTCAAAGCTGATCTGAGGAGTTTCGGATAGAGCGGCGAAAAGGTTATTTACAAGCAGCATCCTTCGACCGAACAATGGCGCTAAGTTTTGCGAGGTGTCCCAAAAAATTGTTTCTGCCACTGCATGTCGCTACCTTATTTTCTGGCTTTGCAGCCTGCTGCAAACAACAAACACCAATGACCGTCTTGGAACGCCCCTTGGCCCATTTAAAGTTTTCAAACCTTATAGAGGGTGGTGGCTACAATGAATTGAAAAAAATGATCGATTCTGTCACATATACATGGTATATATCATACATTCGGAAAATAAGAAAAGAAGGCCGATTGACATGCAGGTCATATATTGTGCTGAGGAATTCCGTGTACGAATATATTTGTATAAGTTACTATAAAAAAAAACCCGTGATACCAGCACGTTTTTTGAAATCCCTGAGCTCTCAGAATTTGGGGTATACACATGTGTGTGTCAGGCTCCGTTGTGGCCTGATTGGTGGACTGGCTTGCATGGAGTCTTTGCTTTTGCGCCATGGGCGTTGGTTCAGCTCAAATGCAGCAGCTGAGTTTGAGCGGGCTTACCTTTGCTACAGGTCGGCCATGAATCAACTTGCTGATCATGCGTGCAGCCATCGTCGCCTTCGATACCACATGAGACCGAAAATACACATGTTGGGGCACATAGTGTACCATTTTCTTCCAAGAAACCCGAGATATTTTATGTGTTTCCTCGACGAGGATTTCATATCTCGGGTCAAAAATGTGGCAGCAGTTTCGCACCCTTTGCATACATCCCGGCTGAGTTTGTTACGATATGTGATCCATGCATGCATGGCTTGGGCTGCCGAAGGTTCGACAGTGTGAGGTGGAAGTGAAAAAGGGCGCTTTGGATCCATGGGTTAACCTTTTGAAGGGTTGTTTTTTTGTAATGCAGCTCCGCCACTAACGCCGACCCCACTCAAGTGCGCATGGTCCTCAAAAAATAGTTTTGTATATACAAGTGGCAGTCATGGTTGAAGGACCCCGGCTGCATTGATTGCTATGTTTTTGATCTCTACAAGTCTCATGTTAAGCTTGGGATCATCTTTTGGCATTGTGCAATGGGTGTGTTGCATCCAGTTTTAAACAAGTTTTGCATATGAATTAAGGCACGTTTCACCATTGTTTGCTTAATTCGCAAATGCATCTAGATTAAGATGCGTTAGCCACACCCTGGTACCATGCTGGGACGCCCCACCCAAATGACCGAGGGGGTTTCACTCAATGGTTTGGATCGTGCAGCCTAATGAGTACGCTCTATGTTTGGTTCCCGGCTAGCTGGGCACCGATGGTTGCTGAGAGGCTCTTTGGCTGGTCGTCCCCGTCGGGGGGCTCTTCCTATCCACAGTATGGTCGGCCTGCCTCAGGGTCTCACCAGTCGCACGCTGGAGCACATCCGTGGAACCAACAAGGTTATGGCACTGCTGATTCAGGGGGGGCTATGGATGATATTGAAAGCACTGAGGTGATGTACAAGGTCAGGCAATGGTCATTGCCTGGCGCTGCAATTGTGCCGGTGCTTAACGTTAGCAGCAGAATCTTCTGGCTTGAATTGAATGACAAAGCTTTGCTGGACAGTTTTGCAGTGTTACAGGAGGGTATCCTGTGTGAAGTGTTCTCGCAGAAGTGCTCTGCTGCTTGGCAAGGTGCACGAGGGGAAAGGCTCACAGTGGCTATCATGCTGCCAGGCCAGCAAGATCCGGATGATTGGCTCAACTTCATGCTATCGCAAAAGAACCTGTGGCCTACCTTTACATCCAGGGGTACACTTACAGAAGAAGTCTCTGAAAAAGTCTTCAGCAAAGAGAGGCGCAGGCTGCAGGCACAACACCTGTGGATGGATATCAACCTGCGGTGGCGGGTGCTTGAAGACCGAATGTATGTCAAAGCCCCCACAGGGAAGTCCAAGGAAGAACTCGATGCTCTTCTTTTTGACAGGGCTGCTAGACGCAATCGCACAGATCCATATGAGGAAAAATCGTATCGCGGCTCCAGAATGAAAGAAGTCCAAGCAGGGTGGAAGATATGCAAAGACTGGATGGCACACTTCAAAGAGTACAGCGTACCTTTTGTCTTCAGCTTCAAAAAGTTGTTACAGGCACTCTCGGGCAAAGAAGCGGCTGCGCAAGCTGAAGTGGATGCATTCATGGAGAATTGTGCCAAAAGATGGCAGACTAGGGAGGGCACTTATCAAGTCAAGCGGCGACGCCTGAAGCCAGACGTCAGAGATCCGCCCGAGGAAGCAAGAGATGACATCGATATGGCTGACATCTAAATATGCGACAACGTGGAGAGGTACTTCATGGTGGAAGAGAACTTTTGAGGGGCTGAGAGGGGCGCAATGTTTCACCTTGTCTCACCTCTGGCATTTCCCTGGGTGGTGTTTGTTTGGTTTGGGTTTTTGGGTGGGTTTTGTTGTTTGTTTGTTTTGGGTGTTTTCTGGGAAATCCGTTTTCAATCCTACTCACTTTCCAGTAGTTGACCGACAATGTCTCGCACTAGTCCGGCAATGCAGGAAAAAACCTTGCTGCATGTTCCGTATCTTACGTCCATTGATGAAGTGGCACTACGGCAGGTTTCCTCTCACCTGTGGGTGGAAGGTATTTGGTCCCCTTGTCCAATGGACTGAGACGGATGGTAGGCTGATCCGATTGCCATTAGTCTAGCACTGGGTTATATGGATTGCAGAGAGCTTGCTATGTCAACTGTTGACCCCTACTGACTTACCGTGCTATCAATGCA
>OMLO01003454.1_pt1 | contig 13035 bp, 5 predicted proteins | sample 1674811 | NCBI WGS metagenome assembly OMLO01 (sample SAMN06265003, study PRJEB25207) | coral metagenome | isolation source: Coral host | place: Mexico:La Bocana,Puerto Morelos, Mexico | collected 2008-11-13
CTTCGTCAAGTGAAGTTGTGCATTGGTCAGCGGAACTACAAACAAAAGTTTACGACCCAAGGATCGACCGACCGACCCAGCGAGTGAATTCGCGCTCGCTCACTAAACTCCTATTTCGCATTCTGCAAAATAGTCGTAAAAATGGACTGACCATCGGTAACTTTAGAAAGAATATTAGAAACAAAGACCTCAGTGCTCTAGTCGAGGATGCGTGTTCGAACTGTCTTATGTGCACTTCTTCTTGAACTACTCACTCAAATATCAACTTTTATTTCTCTCTTGTATTATATTGTATTTGTACTTTCAGAAACAGTTTTTAAATTATTCATTCGTATTTATTCATCCTAATTATCAATATAGTAAATTATCGCATTCTTAATTGTACACTGTAAATCTTATATATTATAAAGTAGTCTAGTGTACCCAATGAATTCTTAATTCGTATTCTTAACTCTACATTTTAAATCTTAATATATTGTAACGTAGTAGTGTCCCCAATTAGCTTCTGTAAGTTAAATACCTACCCTGACACTTAAATAAGTTATTGATTGAAGAAAGTAATCAGTTGTACCAAAGCCACAATCATTATAACGTGAAAACGAAAACGCAGGTAGCCAAACACATATTGGGTACCTTAAAAATAAAAATACCCCGGCAAAAAGGGCAAAAAATGAGAAAGCATTGTTAGCCTTTTTTTTCCATAAAAATGAAAGCGCTCACCGGTGTTGACGTTTCATAAGATCTCAATTGATCTTAAAAGATTAAAACTTTAAGGATAGAGTGAGTCTGATGTTATGCTAAATCAGCAAAACATAGGTAGCGAAAAATTGACGATAACAAATATCTAGTGAATGCAAAGATATACAAATGCTCTCTTGATGTCGAAGCTATTTTTTTCCGATTTTGATTCAGTTCAGATCGAAAGATGCAAAAGAATCGATCAGAGAGACGGAGACGAGCTGATCCGCTTTCCGCTTTGGCCCAACGCGTCACTAGAAAGCAAGTCGAACCAATAAAAGACAAACTTTCAAGATCAAAAACTAACGACCAACGTAATTTAAGGACAGGCTTCCTTCTCAAACGAAGCAATAATACTGCATTTCAAAACAGTATATACCTGGATAAATATAACAGTGTTATGTACCAAAAATTACTCAGTTACATGATATGAGTTGATCCGAATAAGAGCACTCTCGTGTATATATACTATAATAGCTATACTTCGATGTAATAAACATATTGTCTTTTCTTTCTTTTGCGCTCGAAATGAACCACTCCCATATAAAAAAGACATGGGTGCTCGTCGGAAATTTTGAAAAGAGCCTTCCAAGATCTAGTATTGTGGACGTTGCTTGAATATTTTTTCTCCCTGAGAATTACCAGTTCTTACAACACAGTCTCCTGTCATATTTTTTCTGCCATACCATAAAACCGCAAAAGCTCCGATCTTGCTATGGCTAAACACCCCATGAGGTGCCACAAACGCGGTACGATGAACACCCCCGTCATTTTTATATGTGAATCCCCCACGGTATTCTTTCCTCGGGTATTTCTTCTGGGTACGGCCCGCAATATCTGCGAAGCAAAATTATCACTGTAGTAGGAAGAACCATTTAAATGAACCTTTGATTTTCTTAAAATGTGTCGTGATGACAAGATAGCCACGCGTTATCCTAATACAGACCCGGAGTAAGCTCACAGTAAAAGGCTTTAAAGGAGAATAAACAGACCTGGGCTTTTTCTTGAAATTCTAACGGTCTCTTTATGCATCCGACTAATTAGACCGCCGATTGTATATGCAAGCCGACAGTCGGCAGCGCGGCAAGTGCAGCCACCAATTAACTCAAAAGGGCTGCCGGGATCCGTACGAGCCGAAAGGATGCATAATGCAGGCCATCAATGATGCGTGAAAATGACGCTAGGCAACGGAAAGACAATAAATCCTACAACAAATAAATGAACCTGGCAATCGAAATCCTTAAGTTATTAAAGCTTGCTTGCAACTTAAAAATCGTAGATTAGATTCCAGGGTTCGTGGCTCCACAACAATTCAGTGCAAGACGCTTTAGTGCCCGCGTGTGTTACTCGCTTTTACCGGCTGACGTCTTTGCCTCCTATTCCAAGCACTCACACATGCATGTGCGAGCCCTGGAATCTAATCTACCATTTTTAAGTTGGCTTTTAATCCTTCGATATAACTGGCAGCTTTGGTTCTACATCTAGACCGTACGGTAGCTAGCGGTTTCATTGCGCCGATAGCAAGACAGGCTGCGCTATCTTACCATCGTATGAGAAGTCTGGAAACTGAAGATATCGAAATGACTCTTTTAACAGCTTTGATAAACCTGTTGCTATCATCTGTTAAACCGGATTAAAAAAGGTTTTCGCCAAGTGGGATGCCAATTAATTAATTATTATCCAGTAACTTCCTAAACCAATTATTACCTGCCTTGATGGTAAAATAGAATGTATTAATTTATTTCCGGCCATCACTTTAATGGCCGGAAATATTAGTCTCGTGCCAAGCTCATTTTGCTATGCTATTTTTGAACAGCACTCCGAGGATATCAAACGTAACAAAGAAACTTTCGTATGGTTATTGCACTGTCACAAAAAAATTAACACCGTTCAATGATGAATTAAGTCAAAGATCTGGGATATGATACATGATTGATATATAAATAACCTTGCCAAGATCTAGGTTTATGCGGTTTTCATTCCCGCGCGTTATTCGGAAAAGTGTCTCACCTAATTTATAGAGTTTTGTATAAAGACGCCATATTGGTGACCTTCCGAGGGGTGGGTAGAGGAAGGCAAAGTGCGGCTGGGAGAAGGAGGGCGTGATGAAGAAGTAGCTTCTTCTAAAAAAGAGTGCAAAAATCAATACCCTATTTATGACCAAAACGGCTGAAAAATCATACCCTTTAGGGCTTCACATACCTATATAGCACAATAAGGGAGTACCCCCCCCCCCGGGGACAGAACGCATTATTACTCCTGCGTCTCACTAAAAGTAATAATTCTTCGAATTTCTGGAGCAAGAACTGTTCAGTTAGCAAAAACTCGAACGATAACTCCTCTAGCAGTAGTAGAGATTGGCCTCATAGGGATTTTATGAGATTTAAGTTCTTAATCGAAGAGTCTCTAAAGAGCAAGTGGATTACTCGGCCATTCATGATCACTAAGTGTGCATCGTGCGAAGAAAGCAATCATAACGGTATATACTCCATTGTACGATCCCCCTCCCGCACGGGCGGCAGTGTCATTCGTGAAATACGTTCAATATTACAGTGCAATGACCTGTTAGAAGCGACGTTTACTGGAGCCGGTTTTGTTTAGTAAAAAGCGAATATAAAGCCATACGGGGCTTTACGAAAACAGACAAAACATGAGGTTATTTTATTCAGCGGCTCTAAAAATGCACTAATTATATTGCATTATAACAAATGTTGTATCAACCACGCGATTTATAAAATAAACAAAAAATGATTTTAAAACGCATTCAATCAGCAGCGGCCCAGAAAAAAGAATGGCATTTCGAAGATGTCATCACTGAAAATATTACAGGAGATGGGGTACTCTCCAAAGATCTATAAAGAAAGGCTCCCCCGGGCTAACACCTAACTCTTTTGTACATAATTTGACAGAAAAAGCTACCCCTTTCACATACTTTCATTACTATACCGTTCACATGAATAAATCACCAACAAAAGTCTTCTTGTCATTTTCAATTAGTGCCTATTATTAAATGAAATAACACAGCCAAGAGGTGCCATTTTAGAAATATTTAAAAAAAATAAATGACAGACTTTTGCCTACCTTTTCATACACCTCAACTTGTGAGATTCCTACCCTATCTTATATAATTTATGCTTGAAAAAGGTCCCTTTCGGGTTGAGCTTCCTAAGTGGGAGTGCCCCACCTTCCAGCCTAAGGTGGGTTGAGTCATCGAGCATGCATTGCATGGCAAACAAGGGAAAATCTGATTTTCTCTTGAGGCAGTACATTGTTAAATTATCACAAAAAAAACATAATCTATAAAGTAAAGTAATTCACCTTCTTTTAAACGGATCTCATGTTTGGCATGTCTACAGCCTGGGAAGTTGGGAATAGCGACGCCTTTGTTTGGGGCCGTCTGGATTCTAGGGCAACTACAGTTTTCCAGTTTGGTCTTCAAAATCTTTTTTTTTTTAGTTTGTTTTTCTGAGACATTTTTCAGACACGACAAATCATTTAAGAAGTTTAATTAAATGTCAAAGGTTTTATCCACAATGCAACCATTTATGGCGGCATGTTGCCACATTTTTTTTAGCAGATTGTCGACAAAAGTATGGAAGGAAATGGCTCAGCGGTGCACGGGTTTTTAGTTACAACTAACAAACACTGTTCTTTTTTTAACAAGAGTACGCCCCGGCGTTTTGTATTTTATGTGAGTTAATAATCGCAACTTTTCATTCAGTCAAGTTTCCAGTTTGGGAGCGTGGTCACTGAATAGTCTCAGCTTGACTCCGAGGCTCTTTGGAATAATGAAACAAAACAAAAGCAATAGCCTGTGCACTCTTCGAAGTCTCGATGATCCTTTTGTTTTATTCTGGAAATTTTAAGACCTATATGTATGACATTACATGACACTCTAGAGTGTAAATTACTTACAGGAAATTACCTTTTATTATACTTGGACTGTTGTTCTTGGACTGAAAAACCTAACAGGTTAATTCTGCTGAAACATTCTTCAAGGCAAAACATCCAGAAATTTACTGCTAAACTTTTTGGTTTTTAGTAAACATGACCAAAACATCTGTGGAATCTGTAAGGGTCGCGATCGTGGTCTCGGTGCATACCAATAATAATCCTAAAAGTATGTCAACAGAGTGGTTTGAGAGTGTTGTTTGCTTACTACACTGTCGGTCTGTTTCTGTTGGCCATATACTGTGCAGTTATGTACATTAATTCTCCAACACAGCACTATTATCAGTTGTTATACTGTGTGGCTCACTAAAGTCGTACAATATAAAGGCTGTTTCAGTCGGTATAAATAGGATTTGGTTGACCGCCACAGGATATCGAGCAGTCGGGGGTAAGCAGCTAAGTGCAGCGGAAATAGCATGAAAATAATTTTGTTGAAAGACGGCAGGCTCTCGAGGGGACAAATTTAGCCAAAGCAGTGCATGTTTTTTCTCAAAGCGTTTATGGCAAATGTAGCTGGGCGACTTGTTCGATACGAATTTCAAAAGACATATTACCATGTCTGTCAGTGAAGTTAGGGTTTAATTTGGGGGCGTGATGTATGTGACCTCACACTTTCTTCTTTGTTTTAATTTGGTTTCTTTAGTCTGAGAAAAAAGTTGAACTTTGTAGCGCCCTGTCGAATATTTTTTTTAGACGCTAATTAAGAGCATCTAACCGGTTATCATGCAACTTACAACCAACCGCATGTCCTTGGAGACGTAAATTAGCTCAGGGTGTGCTTTTGTGACGTCATTCCGTCTAAGTGAAAGTTTCAATGGGGTCAGAGCTCGGGTCGGAACAAGACAAGTGCTTCAAAGGAAATCATTTAAAATATGCATACCTCCACGTGTAATATCAGCAGATTTGATTACTATGACAGTGTTTTGCTCGACTGATCCTTGCTTCGATCCTCCAGTGTTTGTGGTCGTCCTGTTTCTGAGTGCGCTTTACTTGAGCCACTCTGGCTGTAGACATGACTAAGGAGAGACGGACTCCTTCACCCGTTGAACAAGGATCGCATTTACACATGGCAATCAAGCTGTTGAAAGCGGAAAACGCGAATCTCGAAAAGATAATTATTTTGCTCAAGACCGAGAATCAAAACATGCAGCGTAAGATGAAGGAGCTTGAATATCAGAACGACAGATTTAAAATCACGCAAACTCAGCTAAAAGCCGAGTTAAAGAGGGAAAAGGAAATGGTACGATATTTACACAATTTGAACAAGAAGTACGAGCGAACGCTTCAAAAGAAAGAAGCGGAGAGCAGACAGCTGCGGAAAGAAGCTAAAGAAGCTGAATTGAGGAGTTTTAAAAGAGTCGACAGCAAAGACGTGAACAATAACGCAAAGGAAGTTGGTAAAGAAACGGAAGTCCGAAGACCGCAACCACCGAAACGTTCGGACTCGTTCAAACGAAACAAGGACCTTGCAGCGATAAAAGACCAAGGGATGTCGACTACGGGCAACCAAAATGCAAATTTAAAACCGAAACAACCTACTCAAATCACACCAGCCATCAAACAGTCGAACTCGAGCGATGATATAGCGTGCGAGTGGGAAGATGTCACGGATGTGCTGGGCTTTTTGAATGAGAAGGTCAATCAGTTTGAGCGGTTACTCTTGGAGACTGGAGGCTCGAGTAAGTCTGGTTCGGGTTCGGGCTATTCTTCGTCGGATTCCATGACATCCACAAAGTAAAGTGTGTAAATAGTCGTTTGCTTTCAACTTATATTTTGTTACTAATTTTTTTATCCTGCGTTTCGGAACGCACATTTCGTTAACGCGTAGCAAAACTGGGCAAAATCTTTACTCTAGAATAGGAAACGCTTATATTTTTGGGATCGGAAAGTATGTAGATTCGACTTTTGTTGAAAACAAATAACAGTTGTTTTTAAGTGATCTTGTATGTGACATGTTGCTCCGACTGTCAAGAAACCTCTTGACTCACACCGGGATAAAATACTGATAACAGACGAAAAGGATACCTCTTGGAGGGAAGGATTTAATGAAAGGTCAAGATTATTTTTTACTGCTGTTGGCACCAGTTAAGAGTTAGGTTTCGTCACGTATCGGTTAGAACGTCATAACATGTTCATATTTTTAGTGTTAAAACACTATTGCAAAACGTGCTTGTTGACTTGAAATTAAAGGATTTTGCTGGTTATTTATATTGATGCTAAATGACTAATTTGCAGTTACATGCCAAAGGTTGTCGCCTTTTGTGTTAACTATGTGACACAACGCGTGACAAAAAGGTTCGCATAAGTGTAACGCAATCAAATCGAAACACTGTCTCTATTTTGAGAAAGAAGCGAAATATTGCCTTCTTTGTATGGTAGATTTTGCGCAAGATGTACAGAATGTTGCCTAAGATAACATGATTATTAATCTCTGACAATATGATTTCTATTTTAACCGTATATTAAATTTCTACGGAATGTTCTTCATGTCTGTTTGTTTTTGATGGCTACCTGGTGTTTGTATTGGTAGCCGTTTTCACATTAAATATGACAGAATTAGAATTTAAGGAATCTGGACAATTTGTCTGGAACCGAGCAAAGTATTCTGTTTGTTTTGTAGCCTATTCATAACTGTCATGTTATTCGCTGTTCAAAGTCCACCACAAATGCCAATTTACATCCAAGTCAGTTTTAAAGCGTTGGTCACTTTTACGTTAACGGAAGAGAACTGTAGAATTCGTTCTCTTTCATCTCCCTCAGGAAATATTGCAAAAACTCTGGCTAAGTGATTTGTTCGCCTCAAAATTTAATAAGGTTTCTTTCCATTTTCTGGCCATTAAAAAAGGAACTTTACTGATTACGCGTCAATGGCACATCTAGCGCGATAGGCGCTAATTGGGGGGATATATAATCTGCTTTTAGATTTGCATAATCCATATTGCTTAGTTTTCATGCTCGCTAGAACGAGAAAACACTTGGAACTGGTGTTCCCGTCAAAGTAAGTCCTAAAGTTTGCTTAGTGGAACAATGCTAACTTTCTGAAACGAGATCTAGAAAACATGGCCAATCCGCATGATCCTGTCTCTCCTTTTGCGTAGTAAGTTGAAATCTGAGATTAGGGGGTCCTTCTATAAATGGAACCAAGGTCGAATCTTCGATTTCAAAATTTGTACTAAGTATAGATAATCTGAAGCAACTGACGCACGAATGACAAAACCCACTTATGAAGATTAGCTTTAACGCCTGATTAAATCTTAAATCTTATCTCACTAATACAATCATACAGTATAGCTTTTTTGAGTTGTTGGTTAGTAAAATGAGGAAAAAGATACGATAAAAGCGACTTTCTAACTAAAGCCACCATAAGCTGAATTACATGCAAGATCCGCTTAGTAACCTTTCAGTCAAATTAGAGTATTACAAGCTGCACGTCAGGCTCTCTTTTTGGAGTCAGTTAACGAGAAAGTTATTTCACCAAGTTCCCGGTTCCATTCTTGCCTTTCCACCATACGTGTCCCAGCAGATTAAAAATATGAATTAAAAAAAAAAAACAACATAATGTTTGTATCCATCAGGAAATATTTCGCTCTCGACTGATTTCCTTTCATTGCCACTAAGTCAACCTACGCAGGCCAGGAATTACCTGCCTTGAGCGTCTTGTACCTCTTGATGGTAACATCATATATGAACATCATGCTGAACATCATCAGTATATGGGAAACTACATATGTGTTTACACGGTTAGTAACCCTGGTGTTTGGCATGATGCAATATGGTGTGAGAACAGGATATACAGTAACTGTAACAAGTGTAGCAAGCGTTCCCCATTTTGGGCACGTATAAACTTGGCGACAGCAAAAAATTAGAGGAGAAGGAAGAGGAAAGGAGAAGTCAGTATAGGAAACACTGAAAGAGCGGACGCTTGAAAGCAGCGAAAGAACAAGCCAGAATTGAACATTGATTACAAGAACCAAGTACTACCGCTGTTCAAGATTCCTCGATCAAAACCAGTTCGAAATATAAATGGAAAATTATTAATGATATTAGTTTGTTTCAGACTTCAGGCAATATTTGTGTTGAGTACATTGCCCAGTTGTTGCGGCTGTGGTCTACTCTTGAATCTATAAGACGCCTAGTATTTCCTTTTTTTCTAGAAATGAGAGCCGGAATTTCATGGCGCGAAAACACAATAGGGTACACCATTTCCGCGTTCCCTTGTTTCTCTGCGGTTTCACAACGTGTCCTCCTGCGAAACCTCAAAAGTATGATAATGAGTTTGATTTCCATGAAAATAAAAATGTTTTCGCATAGGCGTACGAGCTGGGGAGGCGCGGGGGACTGCAGTCCCCAGCCACGAAAATTATACAATTTTTTGAGGCAAAACGCTCTTGACACTTGAAAGGAAACATTACAAATTATTGCTGTTGGTTTGTTTTCTAAACTGAAACCAGTAAATAAAAGTTCTAGATAGTTACAACTTAAGAACTTTTAGATTTTAATCGATTGAGACATTTGATAAGGACATCTGAGTATGCAAGCTTTGAATAGAACTTCTTTCGGTATTATAGCAGTTCCATAAGGTGTGTAAATGGTGAAAGTTTTTGTTTTTGACGTCACGTCTGCCGATGACCCATAAAATTCGGAAGTAAAGGCTTCTTTTCTTAATTTCGAAGGGCCCGGCGCAATTATTAGGAGATCGTTTATACTTTCGGGTAGCCGTATTCAAACTAATTGTTTTTTTTTTTTTTAATTTACAGAGGAAATTGTAAATGAAAATATTTAATATTACGTCAGAATGGAGTAATACACTCGATTTTAGGCTGAAGTACGCTTTCATGCAATTTGAGAACGTTTGCATCCGAATTTCAATACACACACATACACACGTTCGGGCATAAAGTCCGAAGGTGCCAGTACGCCCATGTGTAGATGGAACACATTTTTTTGTAATGGGCTCCTAGCTCCTATAAGAATGGTTTTGCACGAAGACTCGTTTTGACAGAAGCAAAAGGCAACTCGGAAATGGACTTTCTGGGAAAGAAAACAGTGAAGGAGAACAGGAGGGGTGGCCGGGGAACCTTGTCAACAAAGGGAGCAAAACACTACAAGAGATTGGAGAAGTTGCATAACAATCTGTAACGTTGCACGCACGTGGATAGGAGTTAATTAATAACTTAAAAATCGAAATTCCGTGACTGTGTCGAATTTCAGACACGTATTCGGCTTGTATCTCTTTAACTTCGCGATCGCTACTGTACCTTGTCGCGCCGTGGTCTGGAATATAACACTGAGTTAAGTTAATTACCCACATATGGATGATCGCCTGGAGTCCCTCAGAACTGAGAACAAGAAGCTACGAGGTAAACACAATGAACTGGAGTCAAATCTGACTGAGGAGAAAGAAATGGTCAGATATTTGCATGGCGTGATTAAGAATTACCAACAGCTGCTGAAGAAACCAGAAACGACACGACATCTCAAGACTGCATCTCTTAAGAAAGTGCGTCGATCTTACAGTGGTAGACGCTTAACTAGTGAAAAAGATGTAGAGGAACTTTTCGTGAAGAATTTAGTCAGTGAAATGAGTAATGCTGGGGCGGCGGAAGGAAAGGAAGAAAATATGGAACAGTTCGTGCCAAATGATAATAACAAATGCGTGATTCGAGACACGTCCGACTGTGAAAATACCGACAACAGAATCAATAACAAAAGCCAAGTGTCTGACGAAGCCTTATCAGCCGTTGAATACGAGAAAGCAGAACTTACTCCAGATACAGACAAGATGTTCTGGGATGTTAAGGGTCAGCGAAGCAGCGGTTCCCAACGAAATTCAAACATTCCTTTAGAGGAAATGCATAACGAAAGAGAGACGGATTCAAAATATTTTGACAGAGAGCGCATTCTACAAGAAATGACACATACATTGGACTCCATGATGGCCAAAGCGACTGTACTCGAGAAAAGTTTAAAACAAAAGGACAAACATTTGAAAAAAATGGAACGAAGGTACGAATACTTGGAAAACATAGCGTTAGGGGAAGAATCCGAATGGCTGTAACTCTACACTGAATCCTTTGTGTGACTGTTAACAGATTCAGTATGGATTATGTATTGCGGCCACAGAAGGAAGTAAACTGAACGTCACGTCTCTGCGATGACCCATAAAATTTGGAAGAAAGGCTTTCGAAGGGCCCAGCGCACTTATTAGCAGATCGTTTATACTTTCGGGTAGCTATTCAGATTTGTTTTTTCAATTTACAGAGGAAATTGTAAGTGATCAGATCGGAGTAATACACTACATACGTTGTGAATATTCTTTGATCATAGCGTATGACATCTACTTAAAATCGGCAGAAAAATAAGAATATTCAGCATGGACAGGAAACACAATATACTCATTTAATAAAGAGTGTATTTAATTTATCGATTCTGATGTAATATAAACTATTTATTCAGGTGTATACTGATAAAATGAAACAGCATGGCACCTGTTGTGCTGTTGCCATGACAGCTCTTTCAACTCTTTCAACTCTTTTGGCGCTCGTCCTGTCTTAATTAAGACTTCCCAGCTTTTGTCTTAACCAAGGATCATTAACCACGTAAGGGGTTGAAAATGAAGATATTTCGTTTTTGACAGAAAGAGACTGGAGACGACAGCACTTTGAGCATCATTTGGTTTCTTTTGTGATGTACACTTCCGGTGTCAAGTTTGGATAACAATCCTTCAGTATTTCCAAATATATTCTTTATCCAGTATTTTACCATCTTAGTTGCAAACCTCATGACGTCATCACTTTCTTATTTGTACAAAATTGAAACGTTCTTTTCAATGTAGCATGACACGGCTAGTGCTGGTTTTGTTTGTCACTGAAGAAGTTAAACCTCAATTAACTCACACGGTTTCACAACATGGAACTCTGTAAGATGCCTTAAGCCTCTTGGCGATATAATAAAGTAGCTTACGTAATTAAATAACGGATTGTCATTTTAAAAATAGTATTAACTTGACAATTTAAATTTTATGGCCGCCACCAGCTGAACAAGGACTTTTTAGAGTTCTATATTATTTTATAACTTTTATTTCATTTATCTCGTAAGGGAATATTCCTTGGGAGGGTCCTCAAGAAACGATGATCTAAGAGAACAAATCTCCCCTTCACCTACACCCCTACACCTTTCACTTTTTCAATCTTATCTTAGCGGGTAGTCATACTGCGAGGCTATTTTAGGAAGACACCAGATTGTCCAATTTAAATGATGTAATAACATTTAAGGTTTCTGGTTTGGTATTGGAAATCATATATGCCACAAAAAAACATGCAGAAGGATTTGCGGAGCGCAGTTCGCAAGGAAAGGGGAAGATTAATTCTAACTGTCCGGCGCTATGAAGGAGCTTTCCAAAGCTATTGTTTTTTAGTCGCTTTAACTCGTTCAGTTCTTTTCGTTAAACTACTTTCGAGCGGGTTAGAATTGTCTTAGCGCTTCGTGTTAATCAAAGCATTCGTGCGCGGTAATGACACGACTTCTATTTTCTTAGACTTCGGAGAAGCACATAAAGACACTCCGCAATGCAAATAGTGCAGGACTTCAAACAAACTCTTCTCTTAACGCGTTACATTCTCAGCTTCGTTACCCGATGACCAGCAATAATCAGATCGAGACTAAAAATCCTTGTCCTCTTAAAATTCTATTATAGTGTAATTTTTCCATCTGTGAAGTATGGAATTGTTTTGTGGGGTTCGTACACTAATTCTGATCTTGTAAATTCAGTCAGGAGCCCATCAGTTAATAGTCTCCATTGTAGGGCAGCAAGAATTATATTTAATTTACCTAGGCACATGCCTTCAACTGAAGTTTTAACTTATGCTCAGTGGCAGAGCATATCATTACACTATAAAACAGACTTCCTAAAGATCTTCCATGACGGACACAATGATGAGCAGCCTGCACTCCTATCTGAGAGTGTCTGCACGAGAAGGCAAAATACATACTCGCTGCGGGGTAAGCACAGCCTCGAAGTGCCAAGATTCGAAACCAGGTACATGAAAGATTCTCTTGCACATAGACAGCTCCGTTCTGTGGAACATGGTCAGTTTTAAGGAACACGATTTTCCGCAGTTGAGTAAAAAAGACTTGTTTAACTGTATAAGAAGAAGAGATTATAAGAATAAGAATTTAAATTCGACACTATAACCGCCTCGAGCGTGCGCCGCAGAGATCGGAATTTTATATATGATTGATTCTTATAGCATGTAAATAGGACTCTTTTATTTTCAAAAATAATACGACTTTTTTAATAATTTTCACAAACATGTTTCGACGGTACATCCGTCTTCGTCAGTGTGA
>OMLO01003455.1_pt1 | contig 13033 bp, 10 predicted proteins | sample 1674811 | NCBI WGS metagenome assembly OMLO01 (sample SAMN06265003, study PRJEB25207) | coral metagenome | isolation source: Coral host | place: Mexico:La Bocana,Puerto Morelos, Mexico | collected 2008-11-13
GCGCAACATGTTGCGCTCAACAATGTTGCGATATGTTGCGTTGACATGTTGCGATCGTTTGGCTGGGGCTTAAGCATTGCAACTTTTCATAACTGAACCATTAACCCGTAATATAGCTGGAAACATCGCCTAATGTAGCAACCTTATAAGCTGAATTTAATATAAAAAAGAAAACACAATCTAATTCCTGATCGATACAAATAGGTCAACGTTGCGTTGAACATTAGGTTTCCCACTTGAACAAAATTGATTCATATGCCAAAAGAACGAAGCGTGTTGAATTGTAAGCGAAGATAGTTTCTCAACTATCAGTGAAAAAGCTTTGTTTGACAAACGGTGAAAGAAACCTTGTTTAGGTTTTGAAGCAAGGAAAGGCTTATTTTCTATCAGATCATTGCATTTGCAACGAAATCTTTTCGACTGTTATATCTATATTTTTTAAGTAATTTCCTTTTTTAGAGATTTCCAGATAAATCAGTTCTTTGAATAGGAAACTAATACAGAGCTGTACAGGTTGATAATCCCCTTCGAAACAAAAGCATTCACTTCACAAATACATTCCACACTTTTTCAAGAAATAATATGAATGATATAACATTGCACGATGTTTCGGTAAACATCGATTCGCTCGTTTTACATACGTCATCTTTGTTGATCGGGATTTGGTCCACTGGGCAACGGGGCTCAACCCTAAGAGAAGAGAAATAGGTATTATATTCATAGAGACGAATTAAATGGAAGGGAAACTACTATCAAAATATAATTTAAGTTTAAGTCTTGAAAGTAAATGTATGTAAAATTGAATAAATTTGAGTTTTATTTGTTTATCGAGCGTCTGAGTAGTAGCACGAAGTGAAAGGAATCAATTACGTATTGCATCAAAAGTATAAGTCAATTCTGGTCAATTTCGTTTCGTGTGTACAAGATTTACCAAAATATTTCCCTCCCTATCCAAAAGTAAGATTGAAAACGAAATGCAACAGCGTTTTCGTTTCCCTGTTACTTAAATCTTTTGAATTGTATTAATTTACCATTGAATTCGGATAACGAGCGTTTACGGCTTTCGTTCCTCGCGGCTACAAAATCCATTTAAGAAATTCCCCATACCAAATCGAAATTACCGCGCTTAAAAGAGTCCAAGATCCTTCCAGTCGCTATAAATACTTTCGCAATCGTAAAAATTGTCGCTTGTTAAATTTGACGCAAATAGAATAAGCTTGCAGTTTGTTCCACCCTTGCATTTTTAATTTCTTAAAAGCTGAAACGATCTTTTAAAACTCAGTATCTAACAGTAATGGCAATATTAATTATATATATAAAGAGACTTTTTTATTCCGCGGGGCAAACTCGGGCCGAAAGCGGATAAAATGTAATAAACATTCGGCCCGCGAGCAACATCTTACCATATGTCATCTGACAAATTTTAAATACGTGTTGAATTTAAACCGCAGCCGTATGGTACTTTAACAAAAAGTGCATCGATTCTTGCGAAGCCAAAACAATAATACAGCGCCGAGAAACGAGCTTATAGCTATTAGCTTACCTTGCTAATTCGGGAAAACACGACGAGCACACACGATGGCCGCACTCTTTAAACTGTACTGGATAACGGAGTACACTTTCACAAATTGGACACTGACATTTCTTTTCCAAAGGATACACGAACAATCGTAGATCAATCTTTTCTTTTTCCTGTAAGCTAGGTGCAGGACTTCCTCTGCTGCTTCCCCGCGATCTGGCGCTTCCAGTTGGGCTGTGATTCTGGTTTCCACCGGTCATATTATTTTCCTGAATTTTCAAGGATCAAGATAAATCCATGCTAAGATTTTTTTTGCGCTTGGATGTCGCGAAAAAAGAAAACAACAACAATCTTAAGCGACCGTGCTAAAGGGTATAAACATTTGAAGTGACAAACGCCGGACGCCTTTATATAAAGCTAGACGGCGAGTATTCGTTAAAAACTAGAGTTTTGCTAGTCAATCAACTGTAATAAATAATTGAATAGGGACCTTTTCAGTGAATTGATATCATTGGTTACAGACCGACGGTAGTTTCTTAGATGTCAATCACTATGGCGTACTAAGCGTAAAGCTGTGGAAGCGAAAACCATTCAAAAGCAGAACACATTACCATAGAAACGTCTTCCTCACGCACGAGTCGGCCGTTTTGAGAGTTAATATTTTTCATTTTTCGCAGAAAATTATAATTTTCAATGGCTTACACGCTTGTATTGATAACTTCCTACGTTCGTTTTCTTTTGCAATGACGTCCAAGCTCACTTTTCATGGCAACAAATAATCTGAAAGTCTAATGAACTTTGATCGATTGTTTAAAAACTGAATAACATTTAGCGGCGGGAATCGGACGAGTGGAAAGTGGGAGATCAGTTAATTCACTGAGGAGGTAGTTAAGGACAAAAGCTGTGAAAAATAACAACATCCTGTAGAAATCTGAATGTAGCCATGATATTTGACTTTGTTTTTCGCTTCCCGGTTTGAGGTAAAGATATATTTTTGATGTAACTCTAAAATATTAGCTAAAACAAAAGAATTTGCTGGGATATTGCCACTCATAAAATGCAAATCAATAGAGCTGGCAAAAAACTTTGTTTTTAAATAATACCTTTATGTTATTTAGGTTTCAATTTTTTTTTTCGTGTCTACTTTCTTCAGTAAATTAGTTTACGGCTTACTGTTTTTTTTAAAAAAATTGCACTTTTATGGCTAGCCCGTTATGTTTTTAAAAAAGCCTCTAATGTTGTTTTCTTCTTCTACTGAAGATATTGTTTATGCTGTTCTCAGTAGCAAATATTTTTTTTAAACGGACCAAGCTTGCAAAGGTCCAGCCAGGAAACTTGGTTGGAAATCAATAAAACTGACATCTCAAAACAGGAAGTCTAGAAAACTCAAAGAAGCACATTTAAAAACTTTGCAGAAACTGGATCGTTTCCCATTCACAAAGTCATTTCGCAATACATCATGATATTTTTCTTTGTCCGGAAAAACTTATATGTTCGCAGACATCAAACGATAATTATTTATTTTGACGTCTTTAGATCAATCCGCAGCAATGAAACTGTTAGCCTAACAGTATGCAAATTGCGCAACTCGTTGGAAGGTCGTGCTAAAGCGGTGATAAAATGTTTTAGCGACCAGGTAACGGTTAAAAATACACGTAACACGAAACCTTAACATTTTAGCTACATTTGCGCTAGAATTGGGATTAAATGCGCTCAACGCTTACAGTGACATTACTTCATCTTGCCCGGGATAAGACTTGACGACCATCCAAGAACGTGTTGTATGTATCATATAACAAAGAGTCGCGTACTTTTGCAAACTGCTAAAAGTTATTAAGTCTCTAAAAGCTGTGCACCTGTTGTATGGGGGCAGTAGGAGGAAACATCGCAAATCTTACCAACATTTTGTATATAATTCGTGGATAAATAGGCGCCTCCCAGTATCAATCTTGGCCGCCCTAGACTACCCGGCGAATTAATACAACTTTGGCATGTAAAAATCCCTTTAAACTTCCACATGACCGCGGGTCCAAACTTGCAAATAATTTCAGATGAAATATCAGTGCAGTGTTATTGCAGAAGACTATAAAAGCACGTCGATACCACTCAGTAAGATATTCAGTATCGCAAATATTCAGCGTGAAAATTCCGAGCACGACCAAATACCTGTAACTGAAGCTACTTTATAGCTGACACATTAGCATTTAACTCCGGCCATTTTCGTTGCACGGGGATTTACAAGACTTTACTAGCTTGACCTAAGTACTCCCAGTTTTGCGCTAATGTTCGCTTTTTGGACTTCACCCAGTCAAATAATCTCTTGAAACTTACCTGGGTTTGATAATGATCTCTAGTAATCGGCGTCCGCTTAAAGATCTCTACGACTTTCGCAAGAGGAGAGAAATTAAAACTAGCGATCCCGTAAATAAGTCAAAAATTCGAAATATCTCTTACCTCGTTGTCGGGATATTTCTCTCCATTTTGGCCGGCATTTCCGTTCAACTGTGGAGTGTCTTGGGCTGTCTGTACGTTTTGGCTAGATCCAACGTCCGGCATTTTGTTAAACAACTCGAAAGATCGTAACTTCAATCGCTAGATATCCGCAAGAAGCTAACCGTGAACGCAACTTGTATAAACCAACTTAACTGCAGCAGCACCTGTCTCCAAACAAAGTGCCAAATCAGACCAATCATGGCGCCGGTACCATGCAGAATTCACCTGCCGCTGTCGAACGTCCGCGGCTCCACCAATCACGTCTAGTGTTCTATGTAAGGTTATGTATTTGTCGTCATGCTGAAGTGACAAAATAAACCGAGAGCAGAAATTTTTACCAGCGAATAATTTGGGTTTTAATTGATATGTATTAAATGTGATTCTCCCTACAATCTTTTTCCTCTAGCTTTATGATGACAACAGCAATGTATTGTTGGCTTTTTAATCACAGTATTTCCAAATCGTAATGACAACCGATGCGGCAAAACCGCAAGTTTTACTCTTAAAAGATAATTTTGAAAGATCTCTAAGCCGTCCCATTTTTAGGATTAGCTATAAATAGCACACTCGAGAGATATAATGAAAATTTGTAAACATCTACACGTCAAACATTGATGTATATTTGCAAAACAATAAAAAATGTGCTCATAGCAACTATTGCTAAGCTAATTATACAAACTTCCTTAAGACAACAACTAATTCTGTAACAAGTTCAAGGTCGGTTTGAGCATTTCATTACTTCTGTTTCGAAGAAGAACGTTTGTTTAATAGCAACCTGAAGCTCTGTAGTAAGATCCTGTGGTTTTCAGATTTAAGACGCCTTCTCATGGGGTCCACTGAGAAAGTGAAAAGGCAAAGTTCACGCTATTTTCTAACGCAATATCTCTCCGTTGTCATGACAATCTCAAATTTAAGATTTAGAAAGACCTAAAGATTTGTTGTATTATAAATATTTTTGGAGAATTCAAATGTTTCAGGTTTGAGGGATTCAGTCTGATTTTACTCTTATTCTTCGTAGCCAAGTCGGTTTATGTCTTACATGGCGGACAAGCTAAATAGCCCTGTCGCCGTATGGACTTGCACGTACGTCATCGAGGTAAATACGACATGAAGGAATTCCCACCACCACGAAGGGAAAAAATTGGATTCTTTCTCAAATGACAGAGACGGCTAAAGAGATGATTGAAAATTATCACGAGGAGACGTTCTTTGGCAGGTTGAAAAAAAAACATTTTAAACGCATACATGCCTTATTAGCTGACATGTCGTATCTGATTCTGATTGGTCAATAAAGGCTGGGAAGGCGTCGGATATTTCCGACTCCGTCACTTGTCCGACAAGGATATCCCGACCTAGAAAAAGTTGGCGCTGTCGTTGCAAAGGTAATTTGGCATTCCTGTTTGTATTTCGTTATAGTGTTTTACATCTTTGCACTACTATTGTAATGAAACAAAAGTTTATTATATAGTAGGTGTTTACAATTTAAGTCATTTTGTTATCATAATGGAAATATTTCACCAAACAGAAATTTCTGTCATTTCGCAGCAATTAAGCTCATTGTTGTGATCTTGCATACGTCATATGTTGTCTCGCAAGATCTGACCACTCTTTTGACAACCACAACAGGATCTGGTTTTTGGAAAAAAAGTGCTTTCTTTTCAAGGATAGACATGAAAGATGTTCTAAGAAGTTTTTTCTCTCCTAGATATTAGTCATTTTTGTGCTATACGACAAAACTCATCAATAATTGATTCTGGTTTTAAAGTTCGCTTTGTTGCAAGCCTACTCTTATCTTAATTAAAGACAGTCGTAAAGCGGAAATTGTCTTCTACTTTTAGTAGAGTAAGTCTAATTGTTATACCCAAATTCAATACGTTTTCCGATAGGAGAAGAACGTGTCACGTATTATTGGTCAAAACTCCTTAACTTCCCGTGGCGAACAAAACTCACAATTCCCCAGGGAAACATTAACTTGAACTTTTGATATTTTGATCAGCTTGTACACCTACAGCCTAAAAAACCGCGGAAAATTTGTGTGCCAGTTGGCGACAACAAGCAAAAGATTTTTTCACCATTTTTGAATTGGGAGGTATAACAAAACACTTAACAAATGGCCCCACGGAAAACGGCGAGTTTTGTTTCCTCTCGACCCCAATGTTCCCCTCGCCTTCGCCTCGTGGAGCATTGAAGGTCTCGAGGAAACAAAACTGACTGTTTCCCGAGGGGCCAGTCATTATGTACTTCTTATTAATTGGGAGCTATTTTTATCGCCTGTGGGAGAATTCTACACTCTCTCTTAAGTACACTAATTGGTAAGGCGGGCATATAACAGTAAGTCAATCATAATCGGTTCATTTTCAATTTAACAGTAAGTTTCGTTTGCCAAAATAGTATGGAATATCGCGTGGAGTCAATAAAGTTTGTTGACTGAAAATTATAATTAGTGTATGAGATAAGAGTGTAATGGGTGAAATATATACCACGCGAATTTATTTCTTATTTAATCGGTTCAGCCGAGAATTGGATCGAAATTGGAACAATTCAAAATACCTAAATAGTTATATCAGCTAACTGAATACATGAGGTAATACGAACATCTTGACAGCATTCCAGGTTAATATTTTCTGTTTCAAGAGTCAACAGGTATCCTATCTCAAGTTATTTTTGAACATGGCGCCCAGCATTCCCGTGGATAATGTTACTGCGTCACGTCGGTAAAGGATTAAAATGCCAGCTGTTAGGCTGGCGCAGTGAGGACGACTGATGCAAGTCGCTTGTGCTGTCCACGTCAGCAAAATTTGTGTCCCAGGATTGGCTATTTCTTGACTCGCTGGGACTTTCGAAACCGAAAATGATCTAAAAATAACTAGAGATGGATCATTTTTTTTGGGCCTATACATTGAGCATTTTCATCCATAAACTTACATTTGAGTACAATGTATGGTATTATTGCGATTAGCATCCACTATTTATCAACAAAATTGATTTGTCATATTCTCTTAAGAAACATTTTTGGGCAACAATCAGGTAAGCTTTGGGAGTGTAAAATTTCATGGATGGTTTTCATAAAAGAAATGAAGGGGCTTAAATTAGCATTTCTGAATTCCAGGTTGTTGGCTGTACATAATGAGAGTATTCCCCTATTTGATAGTTTTGTTTATTCTCATCACCTCCTGCTTGACAATATTATGAATATTGTAAGGAGATTTCGAATGCTCGGCACTCTTGTGAATAGTAGGCATTACACTTGTCTAAACAGGAAACTCGAAACCATCTTAAATTTCACTTTTATTCACATAGCGTTTTTCAGCTTGTTATTAGTGTGCTTTAAATATCAGCGAAGTTTGAAACGTTGTCATTCTTATATGTCCAACAAGTAGGTAAACGAGTTTTCCATCAGCTTAAAACAGACGAGTTCCTCTGAACTTTACATACACCCAACCCAGCTCGTCCTACAGCAACAGAGACATCTTGAAATCTACATCTATTGGAGGAAGATCAAGGTTCACTCATTCCATCATTTTCCACGCAAACTTTGATAAATATAGTGTTAGCTTTGACGTACTCTCCATTATCGATGTCCTCGTGCGAAGCAAATTTCCCAGAGCCAAAGCTGGGGTTTTTGCTGGTCTGGGGTCGGCCAAGAAAAGGCTCGTTTTCAGGACAGACGTTCGGTTTGACTGAAAACGTGATGTGCTTTCGTTTGGTAAGGTCTGCGTTCTGATCCAAAAGATAGAACGTCGTGCGATATCTGAACGGCCAGGCTAACAAGGCGTCGTATATCCCTAGGACAGGAAAGAGTTTTGGTGTGAAAAACCTCCTTCCTTATCGGTTCTCCTAGCCTCGTTTCTATGTGTTCTATGGTAATCAGCCATGAATTGACAGCGTTTTAACAAAGTAAGGCTATTTTGAGGGTTTGTGGTTCTTGTTAATGATTTGAATCATACAGCCTTAGAAACGTGTGCAGATGTAAAAACGCCACTTGAGGACGCGGTAGAATGAAGACGAGTTCTTTATTCTCTTTGATAAGATAATATTTGTGCCCTTTACAATGGTAATGTCAAAAATATAAATTCGTAGTAAAGCTGCTGCTGTGACAGACTGCAACTTTTTCACGCGTGGGAAATAGCTGGTAGACGTCTTCACGCAATAAACTCTGTGTTTCTACACAGACATAGCGAATGAGAAATCCTGTGGCAAAGCAACCATGAGTAGTTTCTAAACCACAACAGTCCGGCTGAACTCAGAGAACAGTGGAAAGAGCAAATATAGGACCAAGAACCTGGGCAGAGACAGCATATGCTGCAGAGAAAAGAGTAGCATGGATACAGAAAGTCTACAGCCCAATACTTCACAAGGAGAACGGGAGAATTACGATGATGATGACGACGATGATGGTGATGTTAGAAACACATTTGGGAACCTGTTTCAACCTATCAAAGCTTGCTAACTTGCTTGTCTAAAGCACTATTCTTTAGTAAATATTACTCACCTTGCACCACGCTGATGAACACGGATAAATGCGTGCCTTTTCCTTTACCATCCCCGTTCAAACATGCGGAGGCCATCAGCCGGTAACCGTTCCTGCTTGTATAGAACTCCGGGCTAAAAATCGTGTCCATTTCCCCGCTCTTAGCTGCTCTAAACTTCCTTTGATAATCGTCGATTCTCCATATAAGCTGACTTCTGGTGATTCGTTCCAAGTCCTCGATTCGTTGCTCTTGTTTTCGGGTCGTGCCGGTCTGCTCTTGTAGCTTGGCCTTGATTTCTTGAAGTTCTTGCTTCTGGTCCATTACCACGCTGTAGAGCAACCTCACGTGATTAATCAATTCGCTCTTGTGGTGTTTGGGAAGTTTCTCCCGATTGCACTATACAAAACGTTAAAAAAATTATATTCAATATTAAAATATTCATTCTCTTTAGTAACTATCATACATCAAAAGAGCGTTTTCACCGACCTCGTTCCCAGGATCTCTCTTCTTTTCGCCCCTGGAGGCAAGAGAGAGACCCTGGAAACTAGGTTGCGTTTCGGCACCCAAATTTCTTGGAACGAAAGGAAATGTCCGCACAGGATTGGTTTGGTAAATCAACATGGCCGCCGTTACACCGTAACGGTGGCATCATGTGAAAACGCTCTATTTTGATCGTTGTTGCCACATAAAAGTAACACACTCGTCAAAATGTTTCTTCCTTTTCCTTGGTTGCCTGTACATGTTGGCCTGTGAAAACAGGTTTCTCCATCAGTTTACAAGGCTTGTGTAAGTGTACTGCCACAAAAGCGACTGAATGAGGAAGAATTGTAACAAAAAGTTTTCGTTTTTTTACCAACCCAGAGGAGATGTAGAACCAACCGTTGAAAAATTCTGACTTCGGGAGACATTTAATGTGAAACGCTTTAGTCAGTGTATCTTAAGAACATAATTTGTATTCGCTCAGATTACAACTATTGGTACTAAGGATTAGAACCAGTGTTCCAGAAGGGCTTTTGATTTAGATTTGCTCACTTACTCTGTGAGAGCAGCCAATGTCCTCGTATTCACAAATCATCTTTGTTTTAGGACATTCCTCCGCGACGTGACGATCAAGCTGAAACATTTAAAACTAAGTCAGAGGCAAATTTACATATCCACAGAAAATTGCTGTACTTTAAAAAGAAACGTCATTGTCATCATCGTCATCAACATCATTTCATCATTCATTACAATGATCATTATTATGATCCTCGTCGGGGTCGTTATCAGAGTCAAAGTCCTCATCGTCATCGTCGTTGTCATCAACGTCAGCTTTGTAGTTATCGTCGTCATCATAGTCGTTGTATCGACGACAATAACAACAACAAGCAACAATGACTCCTCACCTGATCCCTGTTGATAGCAATTTTCTTTTCACACTTGTTAGGGCAGCCCATCGGCAGCTTTGGACACTCATCAAGATGAGTCTGAAATAGACATCATAGATCTAACGCAGGGTAACAAAGCCTGGAAGGCTTGGCTACGAAATCGCATGGCGCTAAGGAAGTACGACTAAGTAAGCAAGACTTGACTGACTCTTAGCTACATACGGAAAGCTACTTTATAGGTCGAGTCACAACTTAATAACAAATAGAATAAATTACCGTGAATAATATTAATAACATTAAATATGTATAATTACTGTTAAAATCGATAACAAATATCCTTCATTTCATGAAGCCTTCTATAAAGCCCTCATAACTTTATACTTGATGATGTCCAATTATTTTCGACAACGCCCAACCTTTCTATCTTCCCTGAGATGTCGGTCGTCACAGTAAGGACAGATTATGATTTTCTTGGAACAGTCTTTATTAACATGCTTTTCGAAAAACCTCTTCTGAAATCTGGCTCCGCACTCATAAGAACACAGCATGTCCGCGAACTGACATTCATCTGCGTGTTCCTAAGGAGCAGGAAAAAGTGGCAATTATTGGCCTTCATTATTGTTGTGACTTCTATCCTCCGCAATAGAGGTTCGAAACATTCGTTATAGAAAGCCGCTGCGCAAAGTGAGTAGGGCGCAATTAACCATTCGCCTGCACTTATTTCGTGCAGCGGATTCTCTCCACCCAGGAGCCTATATACGTGGTGTTATCGGTGACCACCCCCCCTCCCCCTGAGCATATAGTGGCTTGATCGTTGATTCGTTCTTTTATGTAGACTTTTACCATAAATAGTTTCATACCAGTGCATGTCCGGAGACACCACGTAGGTACCCCCAGGAGCCCTTGTGTCAACTTTTCAGCTTAAGCAAGGCCTCGGATTTTTCGGCTTTATTCTGCTGCTTCTCCTAGTTCCCGGAGTTTTCTTCGCAAGATGTCTTTCAAATTTGCCTTTTCATGATCTTTTTACCGTCAAGACCGCTTGCGCTATCAACGTCGCAATCGCCTCGATCTTCACGACCAAGATCCAAAGATTCTTGCTTTTGTCATGTATGGATGTCATCTTCAAGTAGTCTATTACTTTATTAACTTCTAGTTAGCTCCAGTTTACCTCGGTTGTAAGATTGGAAAAGGAATCAAAATAGAAAGGAAAATGGGAGAAGGAATAGAGATCGGCCTTCGCCTTTTTACGCCATTTTTTTTTAGATTGTTATGCGAACGTCATCGTATTTTCGCGGGAAATTAAAGAACCCCTGCAGATATCTCAGTTCTAAAAATAAAAAAACAAACACGGGACAGGGTTGACTCAAGGGTGCAATCGGTATGGAAGCTCCGGGTAATGGGCTCCTGCTCCACCAGAAAAAAAAAATCCCTATAGCCTCTGCCGAGGAGAGAGCCTTGTGTCAATGAAGTGAGTTCGTCGCATTCTTCTCAAGTACCTTCGCATATTGAAATTCTCCTTCCCATTTGCAGCCCCATTCGTGATTGTTACACTTGACATCAAGCTCTAAAATCTCCCGATTAAACGTCTTGTCTACGTAAGCCTAAAAAGAGACATAAATTGTCATATGACGTCCTACCAACCTTGTTTCCAGGGAAGAAGAACAACGCTGGGAACAAGAGGTATATCTTGGACGGGCTAGCCAGTATCGTCTGGGCTTATTTTGTGTAACTTTAACATGTTGTGACCTAATCATCTTGATTTGAAATCGGATATTTGTTTCTTTTTAATATTTGCAGTGTTTATTTGAAGATCATTGCTCATTGTCGGAGCTCAAAGTTAACAACTAAATACTATTACATATGCCAAGACCTTGCAACTACTTATACCTCCTATTCTGCTTCTAAGAAAATGCATTATTCAGTACTTTGATCAGAACAAAAAGTATCGTTTTTCTAAGGCTAAAGATATGTGTAACTCAATTTTACTCACAGCTTCTTTGCTAATCTGAGTTTGATCGAATGGGCATCGCGGTTCTACTCTGTAAGCAAAAACAGCAATGAAACAGGTTGAGCATTGAAGTTATTTGCATGTGTACACTGATTCGACATGTATATTTACTAATAATTGCTCCACGAGCGCACGTATCAGGATTATTCCGACTTTGGAAGCACACCTCGATTCAAAATGTAACTTGCTAAGCCAGCAAAGAAAATAACAATGTCAAACAACCTCACCTCAGCAATGAAGGAAAACATGCCGAACAAACTCTGTGACCACATTCTTCAAACTGCACGGGGTATCGGAGCACGTCTTCGCATACGGGACACTGGTATTTCTCAGCCAATGGAAACACAAACGTCGCTTTTATCTTCTTTCTCGGCTGTACCTGGGCAAGAGAGGAACAACTGGCACCATCGTGACCGCTGGTTGGTCGAGAGCCAATGGGACTGTGTACGCCACCAGCTGTGAACTCCTATCAGTATGGTATAAACACGTGTTTAATTTAGTCATGATTCAAGGAAATTCATGATCGCGGAATAGATTACTTTTACTAACCATGACAACAACAACAACAACAGGATGAAAGGAGTTGTGCTGATGGGTTAAAATGAAAATTGTCGTTTGCTTTTTGACGCACTAGTCCACACTAGTCCGTCACGAAAACGGAACTTTGCGAAACCGCTCTTGAAACCGGAAAAAATTGAAAGCGCCGACTTTTCGTTCTCGTGTGGACGGAAAACATTGTGGAAACCGAACTTTTCGGAAACGATGGCGTCATAATCGTTTTCCTCATACACAAATCCAAAATGACCGGTGATTGTTTTGTTTTTAAATTCCTCCGGCGCAGTGTGAACAGGCATTCGTAATAAAGACGCTATGTTGACATTATGTTGCATCAAGCACGGTTGTGACTAGAATGGATTCCTAAAAATCAGGTTGGACACATTATGTTTACTACACAACAAGGTTTGCATAGAGTATCCCGGATAGGTTTTGACTAGAATGGATACTCCAAATAAGGTTGTCATCTTCACTCAAAATACATAATAGAGTGTGTACACGTGACGTCATCAAATTCTCAAATCCAAAACTAAAAAGCCCCTAATTTATATCTGTTTGCAACTTTCCAGCTCAATAGCGTCCTTCGTTTGGAAACCAGCGCATTTTGAATTTTGGAGTT
>OMLO01003456.1_pt1 | contig 13028 bp, 7 predicted proteins | sample 1674811 | NCBI WGS metagenome assembly OMLO01 (sample SAMN06265003, study PRJEB25207) | coral metagenome | isolation source: Coral host | place: Mexico:La Bocana,Puerto Morelos, Mexico | collected 2008-11-13
TCAACAAATGCTGCAGATTCTGTTCACCCCTTTGATATGCTCTGGGTTGGCCTTCCACTGGAGTTTCAGCATCCTGGGAGGGTGCCTTTTCCGCCTGCAGTTGCATTCCACGACATTCCACAGGAGGAACAATCAAGTCAAGAACTTCTGAAGGGAACTGATAGACTCTCAATTATGCAACACTTGCTAAATATACATTTGTGTATATAAATGACACCCACATTCACTTCTGTGAAATCTAAATCCAAAGAAAAAAATTATATAAAAATAAAAAGCCTCAAGCCAAACACATGCATTTTTGATGCGCTACCATCATCAACAATCATCCCACACATCTCATCTTCGCCCTTGCCACCTTGGAGTGCAGTCTGATGCCCACCAGGCCGGTACCCAAAGCTCCAAAGGAAATGGTCCATGGACCATCTACCACCTCAGGGACCACCCACCCCTTCAGCCACCCAGCCAGGATGTAAGCTCCTTGGCCTCCCAGCCTGGTTGATGAAGCCAACCTCCACAGTGCACAGCTTCACGTCAACTCATGAATTTCGGTGCTAAAAAGAACATCTCACCTACCCCCTACTGAGAAGAATCAATAGACTCAAGACATGGCATGTACACTTAACTTGAACTGTTGCTTTTTGTTGCAAAGTCGACAATAGAAAACATTTCTTGCAACTGAGCGTTGCACCTGGTTTTTGTAGAACTTTTTGCCCCAGTCCTCAGTAAAGCCATAAGCATTACGCTGCAATCTGAAACAGTTTGACCTTCTGGACGGCTTCCCGTAATACGACTAGATAAGGGCTCTGGTACTGAGACCCGGTCGAGGGCACTCTCACCTTCGCGCTTGTCACGCTTCTCATGCCTAGCTTGCGCCAGGAGCCAAACATCTGGAATCTTCCTTCGCAAATTGTAAGAAACAGAGCTTCGACCTGAGATGCAAACCCAGCTTTCTCTGACTTACCTTCTTGCTTGTCTTGCTTTTCTTGCTTGTCTTGCTTGTCTTTCGTTGCCACTTTTTCCCTCCTGATCCAGGTGCGTGACTGAGTCCCTCCGTTTTCAACTCTGCTTGGCATGCAGAAACTCTCGACAATACAATCCCTAATCCAGAGCTACATCAATAAAATCATAATGAATCACCGAAATTTAAGTCGCTTTCAGGTACCATGCAAACCAACTCACTAGCAAGGTCGTGTTCAGCATTCGGCTCCTCCGTTTGATCCAGTTGGATTTGGCCTTGGTCTTCGCCTCAGCCTTTGGCTTTGATTTCGCCTTGGCCTTGGCCTTGGCTTTCGTGCCTTTCTCTTTCTTCACCTTCACAAGCTTGGCCTTGGCCTCGATCCAAGTTGGACAAGCAAAAACACAGAAATTGTTTCAACATCTTTTCAATGTTCACCTTTTTTTTTCGAAGTCACTGCAGTCACTGGCAGTGGGCCTTGGCTTTCGCTTTTGCTTTGGCCACTTTAGCCTTCGCTTTCGCTTTTGCCCCGGCCTCCTTCTTCACTTTCACTGCCTTTCAGGACTTGTGGATTCCAGTCAAGATTTTGGTTGCTCTCAAGACTCAAGACTGTCGCAGTGTCTCTAAATCAGGGGGATCCTCAAACAAATGGCAACCATTCCACTGGACTTGGTGTAACTGATCGAATGGCCAAAAGTTGAGGACTTAAAATCCATAAGATCATTCAGAAGCTGCCAACATCTCGGATTGGGAAACCCTTCCTATATTAGACCCCATCTGCTTGTCAATTCAATTTCAGACTTTAGACTACATCAAACTCAAGAATGGCAATTTCCTGCAAATTCTCAAGCTTTTCAAGCTTCCAAGACAGCTTGGTGCCTTCGATTTGTCATCTTTTTTCTTTGGCTTGGCCTCTGCCTGATGGAATGATGGAACATCATAACCTAGATCAACGACATCGGTAACATCACTCCGACTAAAATTCAATGAACCTTAACTGAACACAAGACATTCCAATCAGTCCCGCTTTGAGGTAAATCAACCCGTTGTACAAGCCTGATTCCAACAGTGCTGGAGAAGAGACGTCACAGGACATGTCTAGTCAATCAGTCAAGCTAGTGCTTGATGCATTCATGCAGCTCTTAGCGTCATGGAGGCTCGGGAATCTCTAAATGATTTGGAGGATTTACACAAGTTAAATATTTGCCGTTCACAGTCGCTCGCAGTTTTTAAATGTTCACATTCAAAGCCCGTTGAAAAGCCTTGTCCTTCTTTATCTTGACCAAGTCTTGGACCTGAGTGAAATCAGTCTATCTGAAATCATGATCCTTACAGCTGGTAGTGCAACCGTGAAAATGTCAGAAATCTGTGTTTGAAATACCTTATAAACAGATCTTTACATGTTTCCACCGTACTTATAACCTTCAAATCTGGTGAGTCTGAATGCTCTGCTGTCACCATTTGCCCTGATGCTGCGGCCTCAGCAGCCACGTCAGCTTCTTTAATGTCCTTGGCCTGCATAGGGTGCCACTTGCTGACCATGCAGATCTTTGTCACTTTGAATCAGATTTGTCATGTTCCATGAGGATGAAATTGCATGACTCTCCACCAGAATCCTGATATCTCATTCAGAAGCAGTCTGACTTCTCTGCTATGGAGGGCAATGGAGAGGAAGTCTTTCCTGATGTACCTCCTCAGGCCTCGTTTTATTTACGGTATATCATAGTCTTTATTACATGGAATTTCAAGAAACTGCAAAAGGTTTGGGTCGTGATGGGTGACTCAAACTCACCGCACCTTCGCTAGAAGCGCCCCGAAGCTCGTGATCGCTGCCTGACGCCACACCGGAACCATCTATGTGGAAGTAAGGCGTAAGGGTGGGAAGCAACCCTGGCTAAGTGTATAAAACTTCAGCTACGAAAGCGAAGGGAAGATATCTCGCTTCAAAGTCCAAAGATCTTCAAAGCTTACAAAGGGGACCAAAGCTTAGGGTCAACTTCCAGTTTTTCTCCCAACTTCCAACTAGTATGCAGTCGCAATCCTGCCACCATACGGTAGCAACTCCTATTCATGCATGGCTTCCCTGCTGATGCTGCCTGACCATTTGCAAGTTTCGCCATCCCCCGACCCCAGCTTCGGGCTGTGTGAGAACTGCCAGGAAATGCCGCTGAAGGGTTGAGGTGAGATCTGCACTTTTTACATTCAGGGGAAAAAACGCAAATGGAGAACACATTTCATCTTTGGAAATCTGACTCTCTATAGAGAAACGTCCACTGTTTCGTGTTTCTGCTTGTTAAGTTTGCTTCAAGTTTTCCACCTTCAGGGTCAGTTGGCCTGTGATAGATTCTAGTGCCGACATCTATTGGCCATTTCTGTTCATGTTTGAGCCAAAAAAACTTCAAACAGAGATCAAGCAAGCCAAATGCAGTGAGACTCACATATCATATCCGAAGAACCTGAATTGAGGCAGTGGCTCAGGAAGCTATGTTAGATTCTGACCTTTTCTTCATTTCAGGTCTTCTTCAGATATTGTCTTTAGCTCTAGCCAGGCTGTATATTCATCCATAACGTAACCTTTGATATTACTTAGGTCTTAATTTTAACCTGCAAAATATACAATTATCGCAGAATGTCTTATCATAATTCCATTGAAATTAAAAAAAGGAGCACACATAAGTTGACCGAGTAAGATGATTTGATCTGTCACAGTCAAAATGGCGGCTACAATATTATAAGGACTTGTATGTACTCTGTTTAGTCAATGTAAAAAGATGGAAACCATTACTCCTGGTCAGCTGAGGTCATGTATCAGAAAAGTATGCCATTTAGAGGTCTCAATTGGGGTGGTCAGGTCTGAAATCACGTAAGGATTTCTAGAAACGCACGCACACCGTAAACCGCCGCTAATAAGCCGTGAGTTTGTGCTATGCAACTTCGTAAGAACTTTTTAATGGCCTTACAAACGGAGGGGATTATATCCGAGAGGGCTTATAATCCGAATGAAAAAACCGTTCTGAAACGAGCTATCGCGGCTGTGTTGACTGAGATAGGTTTTTCATTTACTGGTTTTCAAGCTTTAAAATATCCAAAACATCTATTTCCCCGAGTAATGTTAAAAAACGCTCTGGCCATTGTAGAGGTCGTGAAGCATATTTCATTTTACTCATGCAAGCTATTTTCCATAAGCTGTCCGGCTTGTTACACTCGAGTGACTCCACGGACCATATTTGGTATCTGTAATTAGCTGTTTGAATCTTGAATCAAGAATCTGTTCTCCTTTCGCTGCCAATGATTGATATGCTTCTGTTCAAATTACCATTCTCTTTCTTTCTACTTACAATGTGATTAATGACAGTTGATATCAAATTATCGTTGAATAAAAGATGAAAGAAGCTATGTCTAGATATATCAGATCATTTCATCATCTGTTTCAGTTGAAACTGCTGGATGTCTGATTTGTAACAACGAGTAATAGATCAGAAACTCTACTCAACTCCGAAACTTGCGTTCACCAGCTATCTGGTTCCGTAAAGAGACAATCAATAATCTGTTTGTGACTAGTAACTCAAAACTATGAATCACCTTGGTCTGATTAGTAATCCCACAATGCCCATTGGCACCATCAAATTAAGAACTAATTAATTTGCTCAAAATCTGAAGGTTTTGAGAAGGAAGGTATCAGAATTACTTAGATTATACCTGTAGTTTCACTGCTAGCTTCGTTTCGTGACGTCGTGTCCTCAAAGTGTTTCCTACAATGATGGCTGCAAGATAAAATTCATTATTGTGCAAAGAACATTTAAGCCATGGACAAAGGCGTTAATATCTTTGTCCAACATGCGCAGGAATTTGAATTAAAAGTCCATTCAATCAAATTCATACGAAACGTGCCGTTCGCAAATATTAAACAATTATTTAAAACGCCACACCAGGGATTTGAGCTTTGGCCTTCGATTGGTTTTTGCCGCGGTCAATTCAATAAACAACTTGACAAATTCGACATGCGCAGTGACGCTTTCTTAAACTTCTTATTGTGTAAAACAATATAAAAATGCAAACAAGATATTCATTCGTTGTAATAATGGGTAAAATGTAATGGTAATGTTTTAAGAAATAGGTGTTGGGTCATTCGAAATTTAATATTGGAATATTTTAGGTGTTTAAAAGACTGTTGCCTTTCTTATCGTTGTTGATGTGTACGCAGGTGCTGCGTTTCCTAGGAACTAGTTCTTTAGCGAAATATGTGTAAATTACTTGTCAATTGTTACACTGGAAGTAGGGCCATGTAATCTAACTATTTTGAATGTAGTGTCTACTTAAATAGTTTGTTAGCCGATCCTTGGTAGGATACCTTGGTACATTCATGTTCTACGAGCACCGTGGCTGCACTACATGCTTTCGGTTCAGCAGCGTTGTCTAGCAACTCGCTTGTTTACTCGCGGGTGTCGATCGAGAAAATGAAATAAAAATTGAAATCTAGATTTTGGAAGCGCTCTTTTTGGAATTAGTCGCGTTAGACTCCTTAACTTATTTTTAGTGGCCTGTCCAATTTTTCAGTCAAACCTTGCCCTTTTTACTGACCTTTTCAAGGAGTTTGATAGCGATGTTTAATTAATTTATTCTTAGTTCACACTTCGACCCAAATAAAGAAAAGGATTCCTTACAATAGCAGCGGCACCTCGTAAGAGGAAGTTTGTACCAAGAGCACGTCCAGTTAATGAGATGGATAGTTTTAACTGGAAATCCAGCCCACGAAGCTGGGAGTTTACAAACCTATTTCTTGTGACACTTGTGTTGTATGAAATATTTAACAACAACTTTTATCTTTTAACTTAGTGTTATCCTAAACTTTTAATCGGTAAGAACGAAGGTTGTAACTGTTATATTGCTTACGTTAGTCGGTTAAAATCAAGGTGGAAAATTCTTTAGTCAACCTCGATAACCTCGAAGGAAAATATGCTAAGTAGCTTGGTGCGCAGCCGCAATGGAAACTTATTCAAACTGCGCATGACATTACGTTAGCCTAATTGACAGATTGACATTGATTTGATGGAATACGTGGTTCCCTTTTAAAAGGAACGTGACGAGTTAGCTCCTCGTAGTAGCAGTTGTAGTGATTGCTGTAACCAGTCAAGAGTAGTAGTAAGTGAACGTTGTGAGCACTGTGCCGAAGTCATCCGTAATGGAAATAAAAGAGAAGCAACCAAACAGAGAGTGATTGGCTTATCTCCCCAAGGGTCGCTTCAACAATTGCAAGCAAGTTACTGAAAAGACCTCTGTCCCGTTGAATATCTCAATACTGACCATTCTTGCTTTTAGCTAAATAGTTTTGTTGGTTGCAAAGTGGTTCATCACAATTAGTCTTTAGAACAGAATTTAGAACATCTATATCGGCCTTATATTAAAATGCAATTACTATGGAAGATTTTACAATAAGTTTAGGAATTGACCCCAGTTTCAAGCTAATAATTCAACAAAAAATTGTAGGTGCATCGCCGAGGTCACCCGGATCCAGATAGCGTTAATTTGTAAATGACTCCAAACACGGCGATAGAAAGCTAGAGTCGAACCTCCAATACACGGCAACTCAACTGTCCTCCTTTGCAGTCCGTACTTGGGAAATAATAATCGCAATAACGTTCGTCTTATCAGTTCGCTCCTAGAATCAACACTGACAGAGAATATTAATGTAAAGGCACCATTCTAATAGCAAGTTAACCTAAGCCGAGTAACAGGCGAGAGTACGCACGCGCACAAGAGAACACTATTAACATGTTTTGATTTCGACATCAACAAGGTAAACACGTATAGGAATGTGTAACGCGAAAAGGCGTGGGTTTTGTACCATTCTGGTCTGAAAAAAAAAAAAAAAACAAACTTCATCACAAGGGGTTTGAATTAGGGTGTGATTTGCACTCTGGCCTGGAAATGGCTGTGCTGATTAAACCAAATTTCCATTTTCATGCATTCCACAATTCCGTAATCAGTCCGTGACACTGTTATTCCACCGTTGGTCTGTACCTTTGTCTTTATTCTCAAAATCCACTTTATTCAACATGCATAATTATTAATCCAGCCTATTCATTACTGCATTCTTCACTACAGCTCTAAAGAATATATTATTGATACCTGTATTAAAACTCCTTACAACAAAGTCAACTGTTCAGTTGTACTGAGGCTGCTCTGCCAACGGTTCTCTGTCCATTCTACAAACTAAGGTAAGCGAAATGTTATATCAGATTTGTACTCGTTGCCTGAAAATTGGGGCTGGAATAAACAGCCGATTCTTACATCACGTTCTCTAAAATACCAGATGTAACTGAAATTGTGTGATATTCCTGAAAATTGCTTGTCCTTCGTGGTTTCTGACAGTTTCTTTAGCCTTAAAATTCGTCTCTCCATGCCATTGTTTTGCTGTTTGAAACGATGTTTATTTTATATTGAATCGTCCTTTTTGGCACTAAAACGACGCTAATTATCGGAATAGTTAAGTTGTGAAAAAGTCAAAACCGTTTCCTTGTAACGAAGAATGATGTCTTTTATAATGACCAAATAATTACATTTTGAACAAACCTCAAAGAGAGACACTAAATTTACTTGATTAAACTTATTTCAGTCGTGGCCTCTTACCTCGACAACACCATGGCGCTTATTGAAAGTGCTGCGCTCTACAACGGGTGCAAAATCGTTCATACGCTGATTATGAAGGGTTGAGGTGTGAAAAAGACAAAACGATTTCTTTCTGAAAAGCATGATGCGCTTGACGAGTCCGGCCATATAATTTAACAAATGCCCTCGCATACTAAGAAATAACAGCCGCACCTTCAATACCGTTTGTTGTAAATTTTGACGTACAAGAAAGTAGTTAGTTCACTAAAAAGCATACTGAAATAATTTTTTTTTTCATTTCAGCGAACATGGCGTGCGTTTATAAGATTATTTTGGCCTTGATCGTTGTCCAAGTGGCATTGGTTCTGGCCAAACCATACAAGCATGAATATGACGACGGGCTGTATAACTCCAGTGACAAGAGTGAGAAACATCTTTACACTTGCTAACTTTGCTTCCTTTCCAATACAATAAGACATTCGTACCTCCTCGGAAACTAAATATGACCTGTCGCACTAATAGACCATTTCCGAGTTGCCTTTTGCCTCTGTGTCAACAGGACTCTTCGTGGGAAAACATATGTTTTCCGCGAACAAGATCATTTTCATGTACTGTCAAACTCATTTTCATATGAATGTTTTGCACGATCATGAAACGGAGGAACAAGGTAACTAGGAAATGGCCTATTATATTGTTTGTCTGCATACTAGGTAACTAAGCATGCTGCATGGTCGCCACACAATCCCCACATCAAGCGCGCAAGCTGAGTAAATAGAAAAAAACATAGTTCTAGTGGCTGCTCCGCTCTTGCATAGATTTATTGATGTTATTAGTTCTGCCTCTGTCGCTGCCACGTCCTTTGCTAGATAGAATCGACATACAGTACCTTCGCAATAAGGCTATATTCAAGCCATTCTAAATTCAGTGTTAGGATCATTGCATTATTTTCGGCTCATTAGATACTATGTTGTTATTTCTGCACAAATCTCTGTCGTTCTGTTAACAGAAACCTGCATCGGAATCGCGCCTAAAAAACGTAAAGACTGTGGTTATGGAGGAATAACCCCACAAGAATGCGAAAGAAAAGGATGTTGCTTTGACGACACCATTAGAGATGTTAACTGGTGTTTCTATAAAGGTTTGTCTTAGCCTGAACTGTCAGTCATCTTCCGCTGGGGGATAAGGCATAGGGCGGGAAACGACTAAACGGCTACGTTTTGTCTGTCTCCTTCATAGACATAAACCAACCAACGCACCGTAATTTGCTCTGTCAGTAATTATCATCAATATACTAGGCCAAATTACAAACTTCCCTCATAAAAACGCGCGCCTAGCGGGCGAAAATGAGTTTTGGCGGACCGCAAATCATGTCGCATCAGCCCTGTTGCTGATTGGTCAACAAGGGCTCGTAGAATCTTTCTCGACCAATCAAATGTCACTAAGAAAGGCATTCGAAAGAGCGCGATCGCGAGTTTTTCAGGGCGACTCAACTACGCTCGGGCGCAAATTGTGCTACTCGGGCCGCAAATAAACAATACGCCCTCCAAAAGTCATTCTATTGTCCTATTTACGGATAACAAAATCTGAAAGTCATATACCATATTCATGCATCTCGCTATTATTTGGGGGTTTAAAACTTGTGCAATCGATTACTTAAGGGCTTTGCTGAAATTAGAAATGAGTTAGTACGTAGTTATTGTTTCAAAGACCATGCTACTTCTCCCTCGTTCCAAGATAAGGTTACATTTCATTTGGGAGCGGAAGCGCGTTGCTTGATGGTTTAGTGCACAACCCAAAGCCAGGGAGCATGGAAATGAGTTAGATATCGCTTTGTACTGTACACAACTGTGATTTGACTTGCCCATTTTTTTGTCTTTACTTTGAAAGAGGAATTCAAGTGTCACTCATGTTGGGCCGATAGTCCGGAGGAGTGCGATCGAGTAGTGGAAGTGTGCAAAGAGGAGAAACCCATCTGTATGACGATAACAGACAAAAAATATATACTTGAGTGTGGGGATATGGATTATTACAACGGCTTCAAACAAATCTGTGATGCCGCTATTAACGAATGCCACGTGTCTTACTGTACCGAATCACTGTGCAACTGATATTAGTCAAAGGCACTACCAAGCATATGTGATGTGTTTTTTCATGACTCGGCTTCTGAATGCCAGTGCCATTTGTAAACGTAAACATTTTCGGACTCATTAAATCAGAGAAAGTAAGAATTCCTAATGAATGCCATTCGTTATTTGGGTAATTCTAAAGTAGACTAGGCTTCGAATCCTCGCTCACACCTATCCTCGAACATAGTTTTATTCCCAAATAATTTTTTCTTTAACTTGCATTTGCTAACTTAATTATTGCTTTTCCGACTAATTGGGTGATACTAAAACAATTATACCCTTCGCCCTCAATTAAATTACAACAATAAAAAATTACAATGAACAGGGAGGGAATTCCAAAACAAAATTGACGGTGTTCACAAGGTTTCACCCCCTACTGTTTTTCTGCTGTATTTGAGGCAGAGTAGTGTGATATGACCATTGCGCGACGATCTTACAGAGTGGTCACTTTCAAGAACTAACTTATTGCATAGATATTCTACGCATTTCCCGCTTAGACATTCAAATATAAGATATGATTTGTTGACATTAAATTCATCATAAATCATAAGAAGGTATCCGGTCCAACACTGCAAGTAGCTTATAGCTTGTGGCAGTCTCCAGTATATATCTCTCTTGCTGAGACGGATTTCCATCTGGTCTGAGGAGTTAATCTTTGCGCGCAATCTAGTTCCGATTACGAACACGGATTTCGTTTTGTCAGTGTTGATATTGAACAGTTAATTACGCGACCATTTTTCGAGTTCTAGTATACTTTGATATAGTCAAGAACATAGTCCAATGCTATCCATATAAGACGAGTACAAGACAAGAGTCGTGTCATCTAGAAGATGTTCACAATAGCGGGTTGTGATACTGCCTCAGGGAGGGGAGGTCGTTTGCTAGTAAAAGAAGTGGAGAAAAGATGGATCCACGTGGTACTCCGTATATCAGAGTTTGAGGCGAGGATTGTGCACCGTTGAGAGTACAGGAGGGACTGCGGCCTGTAGTTGTTTTGTCAGACTTGCTGTTCTGACCTAGTTCTAACTCGGACCGCATTTGTCAATTAGTGAAAATAAACAGTACTGACGTTTAAACAGCGAATTTGATTTGAAGCAGCCTTGAATTCTTGCCTTTATAGTGCATTACACAAGACAAGAGTTCTAGCTTCACTGGTTTATGGTACATTCAACTCCTGGGGGAGGGGTACCTCCTTATATGAGCTTTACAGGGTGGGGCTTTCGAACATATTTGGTGTTCTAAAGGGCATAGTTTTTGACAATCGTGGTCTGCACTGGGTATGTTTTCATCCTGACTTGGTGTTGAGTATTTTGTTTACAAGGAACTAACTAATCTCCACATCAACATTTGTTGCCCTTTTCAAGTGTTTACGTTAATGGGAGCCCGCCTTGATTTTATGGCTAGCTACGGTCACATATTAGAGCAGTGTACTGATTTTAGAGGCCTGAAATGTGTATCGATGTTTGGCTTAGGTCTGAAATGGGGTAGGGAAGATCACAAGGTTTGGTCTGAAATAGAAAAAGTGTTTCATGGTTCGGGCTGCACAATAAAACTTTGGGGAGTACTCCCTCCCATGCATTGCATCTTCTGTCAGTAAATCTCTTTAAGTGCAGTGTACACGGCACTTGCATTCTTTGCCATCTCCACGATTACCTTACCTTACTTATCTATGGTGCCCCTCCGAGGAGCACCAACATGGAGGTAGGCGGTAGGTAAAAGAAACTGCTGTAATGAGTTTTATATTGGAAGTGAAATTTCATTGCTCTAGGGCCCCGACACATCGAAAATAATACTTCTCCTAGAAAAAGAACCGCTCAGTTATCGGCTCATTCTCAGTGTAAGAACCTGCAGCACTCACCAGTGACGTAAAACAAAGAAAACAAAGAAATCAGCATAATAGACCCAAAACCTAACAATAGCCACGAAACAAAAAAAACCTTGAAAGGGTTTTACAGAGGTAAACCCTCAGTTATCATCTCGAGACACGAATAATTAGTATACAAGGACAATGCAGAGCTGTCCAGATCACGCGTTAGTAACACACAATAATATAAAACACTCCGAATCAAGAGGCTTTGGGAGAGACGAAAAAGAATCCAGGGGAGTGGGAGCCGGCCGAAAGAAGAGGAAAGAAGCGTTCATTCTTCTCCCATCCCCCCCCCCCCCCCCCCCACCACCCCGCGTCACTTTTCCACTTTTTGTAAACCAACAGGGCGGCAAATCTGTTCGTTCGCGCTATATTCGCGAACACACACTAAAAACGCCTGAACTGCGGGTTAAATAAAGGTCGGCAAACACGAGGGGACTCCCTACAACTAGTCTGCTGCAGAGTTTACACAAAGGAACTGGTCGACCACAAACCGTTTACGATCTCTTAGAACAAGATCAACACACCGGAAACGAAACCGGAGAACAGTCGTTTGACGTACGGTTTAGAACTGTAGACTGGTTACGATTTCGAGTTTCCAATCTATCGCAGTAAAATTGTGATGAAAAATAAAAAATTAAGGTAAAAAGCTTTTTACTTTAAATTTTATTTTTTACTTTTATCGGCGAAATGTATATAAGATTGTGATGGTTCTGTGAGAGTTAAAAGCCTTTCCCAAGAGCAGAAAACCAGACCACTTAACCAACGTCCAACGCAATAACCATTAAACTATCACATCTCCATTGTTTTCTTTTATGAAATGACATGAAATGACAGTGTGATTGAGAGACTAAAGAAAGACAGAAGGAATTTCGACAACATTAAAAAACACTTCGATTTGACAATTGATATCTAATTCACCATTGGCTGTTATATTCTCACATTGTGTAAGGATCACTGCTATAAATCTATTTTATTTTCTATAAATTTTTACACACTTAGATACGCACACTGTCTGACAATGACAGAGTGAAATGACGTTCTGGTTAATAATAAGAAAAACAAATTTTAATTCGGTAGAGTTCTTTATCCTTTCGACGTAGTTCCAAGGATGAACCTCTTTCATTCCAAGTGTGCTCTGAAGAAGTCGTTGTAAGAAATCTTCCCTGTCATGTTTTTATCGTAAAACGAAAAGAGGTGGAAGAACTCCTCCTCATTCAAGTCGATCTTGAATTTTCTCATAATCTGCCTGAACTCAAGAAGTGAGCAAGTACCGGCACCGCTTTTGTCTAGCGCCTGTGGAGAAAAATAGATACGTTAATAATTGAGTTTAAACACTTAATTACATAACTAGTTCAGTGAGCGGGCAAGATGAACCGAATCTCGCGCTGTGGTTGGCTACCCGAGCGGGCAAGATGGAGCTATCTTGCCCGCTCGGGATACGGGCTTTGTCCCGCAAGGAAAATTTATC
>OMLO01003458.1_pt1 | contig 13026 bp, 6 predicted proteins | sample 1674811 | NCBI WGS metagenome assembly OMLO01 (sample SAMN06265003, study PRJEB25207) | coral metagenome | isolation source: Coral host | place: Mexico:La Bocana,Puerto Morelos, Mexico | collected 2008-11-13
TTTATCGAATGAAAATATATTTTATCGAATGAAAATATTTCAATATCGAATTGTGCTACTTTTCGGCAACCATATCCGTTTGAATAGAATATATTCAGTGAACTTCTAGAGTGACAAATGTTTTGAAGAAAAAATGATGTCAATGATTACCGGCCTTTAAAAATAACTCGAGATAAAACTACACTCTTTCAATGCGAGTTACGCATAATGTGCGAAAACAGTAATACGCTGACTTGGGATAGGTTTAGCAAATGGATATTTTTGGCTGAGTTCTCGCGGATGGTAAACATTCGCATTTCAAATATATATCCATGAAACCTTCGTGGTTGGGTGGTTAGTGTTCATTCAAGTTTGATTGATTAAAGCTATTCTAATTTTTGTGTTCCATCGAAATTGATTTTCCCTACGTTTATCAGATTCTTGTTGAAAATGATCGTAGGTTACAATGTTACTGTCAGCTCGCCTATGGCAAGGTGGGGCACGGCGGGGGATCAGTCGGGACGAGACAATTTGATAGCCGCCCTCTGGATTTTGCTTACATTTGACATTTCTGAAATCGGTTTCGCTGTTAGATGTGGAAGTTTTAAGACTTACTCGTGAAGTAGTAAATAGTTTGAACCCAGGGGTATCCGTAGTTCGTATAGTGTGATCGTTCTGAAAAGAACTGTTGTTGGTGACTGATGTTTCGACAACCTGAGCGGAAGTCATCTTCAGAGTCAAGTGAATAGTGTTTGTCAGGCGATTGAAAAAAGGGTGAAAGTTTCTAAAGAAACTGTGGTGCTGCGTCGGTGGGGGTAACAAAGTAATGTTATATCAACTGAGTTGAAAACGTAAATTGGCCACCGTAGCAAACGAATCATTCGCTCTAACGAAGGGCAATCGATCGAAACGTTAGCTTTTTAACTCGTTATGGTGGCCAATTTACATTTTCAACTTAGTTGATATAACCACATTACTTTGTCAGGCGATGATGTTTAAGTCTGGTCCGTTGAATCTGATTGGTCAGTTTAGCCATGACGGTATAGTATTGGCAAAAACCTAACCCTAACCCTAACCCTAATCATCACCCGAATGCTTTACGAACTAAAGCGTACCCGTGTTATGAAAAACGTTTGTCCTTAGTCTTGAGTACTACGATTATGTACGATCACAGTCACTACTTGATGTACTAAGTAACTGCTTACCGTGTCGTGCCCAGGGGAGTTTCTCACACAGTAAAAACTTGGATTATCAACAGAAAATTAGATTTGGATTATGCGCTGGCATTTCAATGGCTTTTTGACGGTGCGTATTTTCTCAACTTCAAGGTTTTTAATTTTTGCAGTTTTATTAAAATAAATATAAAAGACATTTGCCGGCTTTGGTCGGTTCGTATCAAGAAAAACTTTGCCCTTGGCCTTGAAACGACCTTCGGCCTACTGCCTTGGGTCGGACATACCAAAACTCGCGCAAAGTTTTTTATTTCTCTACACGGACCTCCCGCCGCTGGCAAATGAAAATTATATTTCTCTCTCCTGTTTGAAGATAGAAAGCCTCTCTCTCTTTTTTTAGACTTTTTTGGGAAGCGTTTTTTTTTCCTGGAAAAATTAGCTAATTATAAAGCAAAGGCCAGCATATTGAATGTTGAGTATATATGGCTACGTCTAGCCTGTACTGAGCTGCTGGTTTGTTGTCATATCAACTTCAAGATTTCAATGCAAGAACTGAATATTTTTTATTTTCCAGACTCCCATCCTACCTGATACGAAAAGCAGTAGGTCTGTTTTAGCTAGGGACATGAAATCGCGACTTCAGACGTTTAAAACTGAATAATCATTTGTATAGGACAGAAATTTACGTTTTCCATCCTGTCTCACTATTCATAATGGCTTTATAAACGTCTTAAAACTGAGTACTTTTCCGACATTGAGTATGCCCAGATGTTCGCTCGTAAAAAAATTTAAGGCTTTTATTTTACAAAACGGCAATGCAATAAAAACCAGCATGTTGTATAACTGTATAGTCGGATCAACAAATCTTTGAGAAAATTGTATTGATTTGAGAGCGTTTTGAATGATTAACTTGAATAATTCGATAATTGAGTGTAAAACAGTTCGCTCATCAGAATTGGTCGCTCTCCCGGTTCAATGTAGGTATGGTGAAATGAACGGATGTTTAGGCTTAAGACAACTTGAAAACGAGTTGCTCATGTTAATCAGTGAAGATTTTTAAAATTGTGAAATGGACGTTTTACAGATACCTTCCAATATGGGCTAGCTTTCTAAACTATGCGGGAATTTTGTTAATGAGGCGATTCTATGGGGTAAAAAACAAACAAATTAGATGGGGAAAAGGTCAAGTATATTCCAAACAACATGAATGATAAATGGTTCCGCTAATGGCGCACCCTTTTGTTAAGCTGTATCCCACAGTACTCTTTTTTTCTTCCACGTGGCTTGATCAAAAGAAATACATTACAGCATTTTGTTTAATTAGTAGCACTTAGATTTTCTTGATGTGACTTTTCCGTCTGAGTTCCGGCTTCAATTAAAACGAATTAGTGACTAAATAATGTCTAACTTGGCGTGCATAAATTGTTTAAGTGTGTTTAACTTTGGAGGCGAAGTTAATTTCCTTGGATTGGTTTTGTATGAATTGTCCGCCAGTATGGCACCACACAGATGTCAAGAAGGGGATTAATTTAACGGAGTATAACAAAGGAAAAAAGGATTATTACGTAAACATTGTCCAATTTTTATGGTAATGTTTTCGTTAATATTGCTATACGCGATGCTTTGTTTATTTTCAATACTCGCGAAGATCAATTTTTCTACGTTTTAATTTCAAGGTTTAGTTTTTCCGTTTTTATGGATAAATCTTCAACTTTTCCTTTAGTTCGGCGCATACTGGCGCATGGACACGATGGACGGAAGAATGACGTGGTGTTCTGTGGTTCTGAAGCTCAGCAACATGTGGTATTTTTTCCGGGCGATGTACAGGTAAGGAACGCGACTTGGATGATTATAAACGATCCTTGTTGATATCAGATTAGAGTGCTGACGAAATTGAACAAACTGGTTATCAAGTTATTCGGCAGTAGTCTGCGCGAAGTGGCTTTCCCGATTTGGCGTATTTTGCCTCTGTATGTTTAGTTGATGAAGTGTTTCACGGTAGATGACTTTCTTTGTCTGCGGCAAAATGTGTTTTGAATATCACGACTATACGATCACTCCATTTGCTAACCATTCAACTAAATACGGTAAACACACAAAAAATCTTTTTAGTGAAAGGACTCTGACTCATCTCAGTGTATAAACTTTAACTCATGAGTATCATAAATATACTCGCTAAACTGTTTTGCTTAACAACTTATTGAAGTTAAAAGCTTTGGAATCAGTGAAAGGCGTTATGTACAAATGTTTTATGTCGACTGATCAGTTCATCATCCAATATGAAACAGCATATTCTAAGGAGTGCGCAAATTATTTCATTGGAGTCGAAAGAGGGCTTGGTTCCAAACGATGCACTGTTTTCAACTTGTAAAATTTTGCTCATTAGCGAGACGTCTATATTACCATATACTCTTGTCTGAACAAGCTGCTTTGTCTTTTGATGTGCACTGTATGTAAGCTCTTCAGGGAGATTACTGTGTATTGTTGAAGTTCTTGCTGCGTGTTTGCAAGTAAACTTTATACAGTATTTCCATTCACAAAGCTTCGTACTTCGTTATAAACTTCATTTTCGTATTATGACAAGCGTCTTAATTTGAATAAATCATTTTACATGAAAATTAATAATGAGTATGAGGAGTGCTTTGTTTATAGAACTTGATTTCCTTCTCTGTTATAAAGTGGCGGGATCAGTAATTTCCTATTAAAGTGATTTTTTTCGTTTAGCCATATCAGTGTTCGAAGCAAAATGTGAAAGCTTTGACGTCTCAAGTTTTTTGCTTAACTGTGTTAACTGTGGAAGATAAGGGTCATACGTAGCATGAGAAAATTAAGATATCTCACATATTAAAAACCTTCATTCCTGAAAATGGGGGAAGCGAATGTGTTCGTTTCGTTTATTGACTTTCTGACTCGTTCTGGACGCGCATTTCGTTTCGTGTTGGAAATCTCTTCATCGTCAGTGTAATATCGTGAGAATATAAATAAACAAAGAAACGCTAAGTTTTGCGAAGAAATCGACTATCGTTGCTCACCACCAGAGAAGTACGCGATATGCAGTTTGTTAACTATTGTATATGCACTTGTGGTGGTTTTCATCTAGCGATGGACTTAGCATTAATTTTTTCTCTGTAGAATTTTTAGTCTTAAAGATTCACATTCGTCTTGCCCTTTTGTGATAGACTCACAGACGTTCTTATTTCCAAGGTAACGTGTTTTGAACAATACACATAAATTCCTTGATTTCCTACATCTATTCCAGTCGCGTTGTGTCGAAAATAAATTACTGGAATTGTAAAAAGATCATGTGGGCGTATTTGAGAACCATAGGTCGCTTTTAGAATCTTTTTTTTCGTTCTGTTATAAGCTTTCTGGACGCTAAACCCAAACCTCAGTTCGTCATGTCGGGGTAAACAGAAGATTTCTCAATTTTCCAGTTTACATGCAAGTTTACATCAGCCTGGAAATAAATCAATAAACTTGCACGAAACCATTGTTGAATTACATGTAAACTTTCGTTGAATTAGTTTATAGATTGATCGCTTTCCAAGCGGGTTTAAAGAGTTATCATTCATTTACTTGAATTAATGCGGTTCGCTTAATGTCGTCCACAGTCTCCTCAGGCCCATTTATGGTAGACGCGAATGTGGACGTGTGGATGTGCCAGTAAAACAACGACACTGTGCTATGACGCATATTAGTAGTTTTATTATTGTTACAGAACTCCAACTTTCCGATCATTATAAACGACCGGTTAAGATACCATGATAGGAGAAAATGACACAAAACGACAATTCTGTTAAAAACTTAAATTCTTCTCAAAGAACGCGGGGGCGGGGAAAGAAATGGTGCAAATCTCGTACGCTCCCCTGGTGGTTTACTAAATTGTCTTTTAATCCCTTTCAAGGTAGGACATGAGGGAGAATGCCACTGGCCTTGGGTACCATTTAGTGTTTTCATTCATGTGTGGTTGAATTTATTTTCAGGATTATGTAGAAAACATGGAAACACATGCGCATAATAAGAAATGGAAACAGTGGAATTTAGAATCCACAGCCAAGATTTTAGAGAAAAGATTTCCCTATAGCTTTATTTGGGTAGTTCGTCCGTCCAGATACCATCAGAACACATTTGCTTGTTATCAGAACTTCGTGGAAGCCAACATATTTGGTGTCCCGGATCACAGGAATCACGATTATGGCGCCTTGTATCATTTGAGAGCTTTGTTGGAGTCTGCAGTCAAACAAGGTTAGTGAAATTGACATTTCTTCCCAAGGCTTATTGTGGACCATTGAAATCCCTCTTAGACCTATTTTAAGCCCTGGGTTTTTCTTTTACAAACTTGAAAGGGGTTCAGGATGAAGCTAGATCTGCTTTATGTTCAGGAGGCTTATAAGCGACATTGGAACTGACGACATAATATTAAGCGACTCTACGCTATCCTCCTATTTGAAACTTTAACATGCGGACTGTTATCACAAAAAAAACATTTTTAGTTTCTTCTCAGTCTTATTAATAATTTATCAAGGAAACCGAAACCAAACACAGCTGTGTAGATACAGTGGCCTTCAAGTCAGCGAGAACCTCATCTTCAGTTAATGCAAGAATGCAATTAGCTTATCATCGTCCACTTAATTTTCATACTTGTTATTAGGGGGAAAATATCATCTTCAAAAATATATCAATACATGAGTACGACACCGGCAGATATAAAATACCGAAATGGAACTATGGAAGAAAGGGAACGTATAGGCCTACATTATTAAAAATAATGCAGACCTGCTAACACAGCTGCCAGAGATACTGTACGAGGAAACAAAGTATTGAACTGAATTGAAGTAAAGATCTCAAAATTTAAGACAAAATTTTGGTGATCGAGGCAAATATGACTTACACTGATTCAAATTCGTACAGCTATCCATATCTCGAGAAGCTAGCTATCCCTCTAACGCTAGCCTGCGTAGCAGTCTTTTCCGCTTCCTTTCAGGCAAGCGGGAGTCGCGCGAGGGCTCGGGGACAGAGGTGACAAAAAATTAGTGACAGGGGAGGAGGGGCATGCGTTCGCGCGACTTCCCCTTGGCTCTCGCTTTCTCCCGCTAAGAGAAAACGGAAAAGACTGCTACGCAGGCTATCTAACGCGGACACAGTCCTATAATCCATGCCGGAAAAACAGCTTCAAGGGCTGGGTTGTTGAAAGCTCATTAACCTAATGCAGGATTAGCAGGAATTTCAGTTTAGTAACTTTTCTTTCAGGTATCGGTTTATATGTGTTTGTTCTTCAGTTTTGAAGTTAAATAATCTTAAACTACACAAAACATAGTCAGTGACAAATATTTTAAGAACAATAAATACTTCGGTTAAGTTTTGGGTTATCGTTAACCAGCTTTCGAACAACCCTGCCACGATGCTTTATCGTCAGAAACACAAATTTTCTCGGATTTTACAGTTTCCACTTTTAATTACATTTTTCCTTCCATGCAGTCTTGGACATTCCAGAGGGAGAACAGGACGCTACGTTTGATTTCCAAGTGATTCTTGTGGGTTTCAGTAAAGGATGTGTTGTACTTAATCAAATCATTTACGAACTATCCACGGTTTCAACTGGAGTAGATCCTCGTCTTAACGACTTTGCTTCACGCATAAGTGCCATGTACTGGTTGGACGGAGGCCATAGCGGCGAGTCTAACACGTGGGTAACAGATGAAAAATTCCTTGATCACCTGGCCAAGCACGTGCCAAGGATTCGAGTGCACATGACTCCTTTCCAAATCAAGGATGCGACGATTGGGAAAGAACAGAAGAAGTTTGTGGAGAATCTTCGCTCGCTTGACGCGAACGTCAAGGTCAAAGTCCATTTTCAAGACAGAGATCCCTCCCTAGCTTTCCACTTTAAACTTCTTGAAAGTTTTTAGTGAAAGTATTAAATCGTGTTAATTGTTATTTATTTGCCATGAATCACGAATGCTTGATGTGTTTGGTCACTGAATGTTCTTGTGGAAGCCTTCTGTTAGACTGTTACAATGTTAGACTTTTTTTTTCCTGAGTTACTGGGAGTTGCCGAAATTTTCAATGTTCTTGTAGGAATTTCCTCCAAATAATCTAAATGTGTTATTGGTATTCAATTTGGACGTTTTTCCTACAAGCTCGTTGGAACGTTAGCGCATGCGTCAGTGGGCGTGTAAGTAATGTGTAAATGTTGTCACTGATTTCATGTTGTCATGACGACGGCATAATAACTAAGTTGACGTAATATTTATTTAAGAATGTCTTTTTAATATATTCTCAAAGAAAACGACGAATAATTTTTGTATTATACACGATGCAGTTGAAATACAACTCAATTAATTTAAGCCTGGGGGAGTAAATAGGAACACTGAATGTAACTATGATAATGACACGCATGGGTAAAATACACTACACTTGGCCTGGTTTTTTTTTTACATATAAATTAATGGGCTTGGCTTTAAAAAACAGCAGTCGAAGATCAAGACTAAGATCATTGAAATGCCATCATAATCCTTAAATCTAAACTTCTTATTTTACATTAAGTTGCTGTTGTTTTTGCATATTATGGATATTAGGAAGATAAGTCTCTCTGCGGCGCAAATGTTTATGTCGATCAAGTATTCGCAATGTGACGGCCTTTACGGCATAAAATGTTCTTTACCTATACCATGTAACGTAGTTGAAACTAGATTATTCCATTTGAGCAAATTATTTATTTCTACCAGTTCTATGACCTCTAAAACGTTTTTGTAATGTTCGCCTCATTGGAGCTTGCGGTGTTGTCACCATGTATCAGTTATCACGCCATGTAAAATTTTGACTGATCTGTCGTGTAATACAATATATAAACTTATTCGCATCAGAAACTGATTCTTTTTCTTCCCAACACGTCACAACTTGTTTATCCTTCCACCAGCCCGGAGTCTGATCGTGTTGTAAGCCTTGAAATGTTTGATTGAAAACATTACAGATGAAAAATAAATTTCCGGCAAATGAGATATTTCTTTATTAAAAACATATTTTACATTCATTTTGGTAATGGATTTCGTATATTCCTGCAATTACCTCAAACTTGTAAACAAATTTCCAGCTTTACTTTTCAGCTTTGTAAAACAAAAGAAGTGCTTTTTATCGTTGTTTTAACTTTTCCTTTAACATTTTTCACCGAGGTAAAACAATTACAGAAACCGGCCAATGTGATCAAATTTGGTTTTACCCACTGAGCATCAACAATTCCATCAAAGAACGAAATTATTTCCATCATTACAGATTACTGTTTTTGTGATAAATTTACGCAATAGAATGAAATTGAGTTTTAATGTTTTTTTCGTTTCTGCAGCTGCCTGACTGTGTAATTTAGGGAGTGATATGGAACACGTTTGTCAAAGGATTCATTAAAGACAACAACCCATATTAACAAATTTTATGCCAAACACTACTGTATAAAAATTCAACCATTACACAGCGTCATGTTTTGGTTCATTAGCTAAGTAACAAAATTAGGAAACATCAATCTCGAGTAAAAGTGTTGTAAAATTTTCCCAGCGTATTAAGTCTCTTCCAGTTTCAGGTTTGTAAAGGTAACAGACAGATGTTAACAGCAAATAAAGCAAGCGCTATGGGCCAGCGGGAGATTTTGTTCATATGGCCGCCACTTTTCGTTCCTTGTACATCCGGACCATGGCATTTTAATTTTTCTGTCAAAGAGTTGGACAAGTCAGGTAGGTAATCATTCCAAAATGCTACTTTTATAGCCTTAAAATCTTTCGACATTTGAGGGGTGGCTTCGATGCGAAGATATGCTTGGTCGTTTGGCTGAAAATTTCTCCATTTTATTCCGTCAACAGGTTCGGGGGTTGTGTCTCCAAACTTGACAAAGTTAGTGTAAACAGTCACCATGAAATCACTGATGTTTCTGTCGGCTGCCGTGTAAGGGTGTGGCGAGGTAGCGTCCAACAGTGGCAAACCAAACACATACGCAGTGATATCCCCGTGTGCCACTCCTTCCCAATCTTGTTTAGGGCTGTGTACAGAACGATGACGAAACTCATACAGCCATGTTGGTGAATACTGACTTTGGAACATAAGGCTGGCGTATGTCGGAGCTATCACATAGTAATCCGTAAGAGCGTCAATGATACTTTGGCGAATCTTGGTTGAGTTGTGTTTTCTGGGCCATCGTGTATACTGGAATTCCACTGCGTCAACTAAAAGAGGTTTTCGGTCTGCAGTATGTCCCATGCTATTGATCATATGTTCCTCTATGAGTCCTCTGAATATTGTTTTGTTGTATTTTGATACGGAGTTACCCAACAGCAAAAAAGAGCCTTCGTTGCTGACAAATCCGGCAAGGCTGGGAACCTTTTGAAACTTTCCTGACTTTCTGAGATTAATCGGTGAATCTGGCAAAAAGTGTTTGTCGACAACAGGATAAAAGATCAAGTTACCTGACGTAGCAGTCAGAATTTGCAGCGCAGATTTCGACCGAAGGCACTCTAACATGTTCTGCTGATTGGTAGCAGCGCAGTTTAAATTTTCGGCAAGTTCCAGTGAGGATGAAGTAACGACTGATTCTCCATGGAAAGCAAATGGAGACAGATCAGTCCCACTTTCACTTATAAGACGATGAAAAAGACCTTTTGACAGTGAGGAAAGAAGATGAAGATTAACACTAGAACCTCCTGCGCTCTCCCCGAGAAGCGTGATTTTATTAGGATCGCCACCAAAACTCTTGATGTTCTCTTTGATCCATTTCAACGCTTCCACTTGATCTAACATTCCATAATTTCCTGGTGCCGTGGAATCACCTGTTGAGAAGAAGCCAAATGCGCCGAGTCGATATTGAATGCTCACGAGAATAATGCCTCGCAGAGGCAAATATTCACCGGGAGATACATCTCGAATTGGAGTGCCAGCGAAAAATCCACCACCATGGATGTAAGCTAGGACGGGATACAACTGTTGAGATTTGTTTTGTTGTTTGGATCCGTTTTCCGCGGGCGTGTAGATATTTAAATACAAACAGTCCTCGCTAATATTCTCTTCGGTCTCTGAGAATCCCTCCCAAGCTTGTCGAATGGAGATGTTATAATGTATTATCTGCTGCATGCAGATGCTCTTGAATCGAGTCGCTTTGTAGATGCCATCCCGCTTCCATCCCTTGTGAGGCTGAGGAGGTGCAAACCTCAGGTCACCAGTTGGCGGAGCTGCGTAGGGAATTCCCAGAAATTTATGGATTGTATTTATGGACCCGTGGGCGTTCGGAATTACCTGAGTTAGCCCCTGAAGGGTGCCTAGTTTAGTTGTAACTTCCACAGTAGTATTCAGAGCCCGACTGGCACAAATGTTCGACGTAATGATGAGGAAAAGTAGCATTTTTGGCGGAGCCTGTTTTCTTGACGCCATCTTAACCGAGAGCTTATGCCCAAATGAGTCTCTGATGAGAAGGTTGCAATGTTTGTACCTCGCTCACCTGTCGATTCGCTGACGAAACAATCTTTAATGCCCTGGAAAGGTAATATCAATCGTTTAGTTTGTTTTGATAATGGAAAAATTCAACGGAAATGGCCATACATATTTTCTATTGATGTAACCGGCAAGGGGTATCTAACACATGTCAAACAATCAGCTACGATAATTGAATTTAGCATCTTTTCTTGATGATAATTATTGCAATGCCTCCTGGTAGTCTAGAAAAATAATTTTTAATTTGTCGGTTTGGCGTGCTCTTTTTCACATATATTTTGCAGAGAAAACTATCCAATTAGATTTGGACACATTTTAACTAAACTTAACCGCGAACACTGTTGGGAAAATGAACAAGATTTTGGATTTATGTACCAGTATTTATTCGTGCATGGTATTGCGGGGTCAAAATCAGTTTTGACCCATAAGTGGTAATTAATTCACTTTGAGAACTGAAGAAATTCCGCGTTCTCTGGTCATTCACTTTCACAATGACAAACAGTTGGTCGCGATGCAGCTTTTATTTGTACTCATGCTGTTCAATATATTTTTTCTTTTGATGTTTTGATGTTATAAATTCACAGGCATGGTGCGAGTTCCGGATTGAAAAAATGTTTGTGTTAACTGCGATTATACAAAGTGTTCTTAATTACAATTCTCAAGGTTGGAGATCTTGTGAATTAATTATTTTCTACTAAATATGGTAAACGAATGCGATGGCGAGAAGAATTGATCTAATATGAACGGTGTGAACATCTCTTATATGTCCTTTAACTCAAACTTTGAGAAAGGATTCATGGCCTCGTGTAAATGGAAATTCATTTTTACGTTACCTAATGGAGATATCACGAAGCGTTAGATAATTACTTATTCACAAAATAAATATGATATTAAACCATTTATTTGATCATAACGTTCAGGAATATTATTCAGAACGAGTGAAAAGATATTTGCCATCACTTCAGTCATCACAAGTTAATCAAACTACCGTTTAAACATATTATATCGTTTATTCTAAAAGGGCATTTAACCATACGCCTCATTAAACAGAACCTACCACTTTTTTCCAGCTCCGAGGACCTTGAGAAACCGTTTTACTAGATGTCCATCACAATTCTTTATGACTTCATAACCGTACTCTTCAGAAGATTACGAAGGCACAATCGAATACAATATCAACTCTTATTAACGTTTCTGGGCACTGCCGTAGAGATATCACTTTATACAGAGCGGAAAGAGGGTGTGAAGATACTTTGTAAAATAAAACTTTAAATAACGAGATTTTAAGTATCGTCGCAGACACTTTTGACGGGGCGCGGCGCGGCACACCACTGGAGGTGGCGCGGCAAACTACGTTCCGCGGAATCCGCGCGTTCTTTTCCCGCCAAAACTGTATGGTAGGGGGAGGAAGGGGGAGTCGGGTCATCGTCTGGTTACCGCTGACCGATAAATTACATGTTCTGAATATTTGATTCGGTTTTTGTTTATTTTTGTACAGAAGGATCTCGATTCCATTTACCCTTTACAGACTTAACAGTTAACGAGCAAAGAAATGAAAAATTCCTTTCCGAAGACAGGTCAACATTAGGTGTGCAAGGTCTAAGCTGGTTGTTGCCAACGCGTAAAATCTTCTATACAGACTGTTGTTGGATCACTTGTCCTTAATTACGTGTAACACAAACCTGTGGTAACCTGTGTGGACCCTTTGTGGACAGTGTTCAGGAAGGAGGTCGAAGCATTCCTCCCGGGCTAATTATTATTGTACTTCATCCATCGCTATTAAAATATCACATTACTTTAATTCGAAAGTGATTTTCAAGAGCGACTCACGCGCCCGTAACCGTTGGCCTTTATTACTCTACGTAGTGAAACATTCGTTTCAAAGTGTGGAAATTTTCGTGTACTTTCACTGCTTTTCTTCGGAGAGAGAGCATTTTCAACTAATGGCGTCGGCGACCTCGAGTCTATCATACGCAATACTGTTTCCGAGCGGTTCTTTGCTGATAAATGGACTCGCCCTGTAAACTGACTCGAGTTGCAATTTACAAAAGAATACCGCTCTGCACTGCTAATAAGGACAATAAGTTTCTAAATGATGCAAGCTGTGCCATCTTTGATACAAAAAACAGCGCTGCCCACAAATCTGATATTTGAAAGAGGTCCAAAACCAATTGGACAATTAATGTAAAACAAGAAAATAATGATCAAAATAATCATCCCGGGAGAGGGGGGGTACTCCCTATAATGGCCTATACGGAGAGGCTCCGCCCGAAAGGGGTAACATTTTCAGGCTTCAGGTATATAAAACGGTAGGGATTTCACAAGTTTAAGTATATGAAAGGGTAGGAAAATCTTCATTCGGGTATTAAAAAGGGCCTTGAATTAAAACAGATCAAGCAGACGCAAC
>OMLO01003459.1_pt1 | contig 13020 bp, 14 predicted proteins | sample 1674811 | NCBI WGS metagenome assembly OMLO01 (sample SAMN06265003, study PRJEB25207) | coral metagenome | isolation source: Coral host | place: Mexico:La Bocana,Puerto Morelos, Mexico | collected 2008-11-13
TCTTCTTCTCTCTTCTTCTCTCTTCTTCTCTCTTCTTCTCTCTTCTTCTCTCTTCTTCTCTCTTCTTCTCTCTTCTTTTTTTTCTTCTCTCTGCTTCTCTCTGCTTCTCTCTGCTCCTCTCTGCTCCTCTCTGCCCCTCTCTGCCCCTCTCTGCTCCTCTCTTCTCCTCTCTTCTCCTCTCTTCTCCTCTCTTCTCTTCTTCTCTCTTCTTCTCTCTTCTTTTCTCTACTCTACTCTATTCTACTGTGTGCTACTCTTCTCTGCTCTACTCTGTTTAGGGTCTACTCAACTCTACTCGGTGCTACCCTACTCTTCTCTAATCTACCATTCTTCTTGCTCTACTCTTCAAAACTCCGTGCATCGGAAGTTTCACGACTAAACTTCCTTTGGCAAGCATACATGGTATTACCCGGCCATGGATAATTTGAATTACGATATGACAGTTGTGGGCTTCTGTATGTATCTGTTTATCATACCCAGGCCTTCTCCGCCGGGTCATTTTTAGGGGGCATGACCCGGTGAGTTGTCCAGCTGAAGTTGGTGTTTTGGCGAAAGGGAATTGGATGCTTGGATTTTTGGGCTGCACCTGGCCAAACACCTAACCTCAGCCCAAGCACGACATCTCCGAGGCGATCCTTCCAACCCGCTCAAAAGCTACAAGTGTACCACGGAGCTATATTGCCCTGGTGGTGCACCGGGTCGTTGCCAAGGGGGCCGCGAAGGCCTCACATGCGGTGAGTGCGCAGAGGGTTTTTTTTGGACATCTGCAGAGTGCCAAGAATGTGGTGCTGCAATGCCATTGCTTTGGTGCGTATCTTGGCTCCTGTGAAGGAAGGTTCCGGGATGATGAATGATGAAAGGGGCCCATCCTTGCCCAGGTAGCAGGTTGGGACATGGCCACTAGAAACGGGTGGGTTTATGCAAGCTTCACAAGCATGTTCTTACATGTTCTTGCTCGAAGTTGGCCAAAACCAGTTGCTCTTCAGTGCAAAAATGTTCACATCACCGCAACGGGAACGGAACAGTAGTCACACTTTTCTTGAAACTTGGGACTGGGTTCCGAGGATAGACTTTGAAGCACCTGAAGACAAAGAGACGGAAAGACGGATAGAAATAGATGAAGAAAAACTGCGCGCAAAAAGATCCCGGTTTGCTACCACCCTTCCCCAAGGTATGGATTCCCATATAAGGCTAGTGCATCATCAGCACCAACACCTCTCCGCCATCGGATCTGATGGGGCCGCAGTTCCGGACCCGGGATTAAGATTCAGATGGTGGCTTTGTGAGTTGGTTGGTGCTGTAGTTCCATGCATTTCTTTACATGGTGATTCTGGTGGTGCCCATTCCACCCTTTTCCTCGTATTCCTATTTTGGTTCTGCCTTGTGACATTGGTCGCCCAGGCACTTGTGTGTGCGCTAGCAGCGGCGCTGTTGGGTTCCTATTATTTGACGACGTCCAAGTATACCACAAAGGCCACGGTTTTAGCGACTACAACAGCAAGTTTGGGCATGCTGCTCAGTTTGTTTCAGAATCTTGGGGTGTTGAATACCGTGAAGCTTGAGTGGCCTTCTGAATTGACTCTTGGGACGGTTTATTTCAGTTTTCGGGCTTGCTACTAGTTTTTCATGTGAACCCTTTTTTCTTCGGTGGGAAAAAGAAGAACGTTGCTGGGCAAGGGGGCCTTGGAAGGCCTCAATGTTTCTGTCATTGCATTCATGACCTTGTCCAGAGGAGCGACCTCCTGACTTTCGCTGCTGTTTTCACCCTGAACTTGGATGGGCTGGGCTTCAGCTGTGCCGCGGGAGGAAGCGTGATGCGTTACGCCAGTACCGCAATTTTCTTCTGGCTCGTGCTTTGCATCTCAGCTAGCATATTGGGTGTGGTAGTTTCTTGCTGGGCGGTTGGTGTCGAATCCCATATGCTTAATACAACACAGAGCTTGTTGGAAGGAAAAGCAGAAGAAATATATGATGCAACTGGTTAACTGGTATGACGAAGTTCCCAAAAGCATTCCCTTTACATATATTACATATATACATACATACATCCCCCACAATCATGATTGAGATTTTCGCCGCGTAATGACAAGCCCCAGAAGCAAGGCCTCTACCCCATCATCGGCTTCCTCACGAACTTTGTGCCTGTCCTGGTGCGAAAGCAGCTGCAATGGCAAGAAAAGAAAACCACAAACATCACGGGGCAATTCCTGCAGGCAGGGTGCAATTTTCGCTCACTTATTATGTTGCTTGTCGCAGAGGCAAGAACTCAGCTGGAAGTTCCATTGCTAACTAGTAATTGTACTGCGAACTCCTCAATCACGCGTACCGAAATAGTATCCGCCCTGATTGCAGGTGAGCTTCACGACCATGGCCAACGTAGCATTGATGCCCTTCACGTGCTATGAACATCCAACGGCCACGGCGGCAGAAAGTCTTCTGAAGTACTCCAACGTGCTTTGTGGCACAGGCGAGCGGGGTTAAAAAGAAGGCATGTGATTGCCTGGGTGCAGGAGTTTTATTTGTCGCATATTATATTTAAGAAATGCGACATCAATCTCTGTGGCGAATGGGGCCAACATAACTTTTGAACACAAGAAACAAGGACAAAGAACGCAAAAAAAAATCAGGAAATGGATCATTGAGAAAATGGAGAAGAACCAAAAGGGGGAGAAATAAACAGGGAAACAGGTTGCTTTTTTCTATGTCCATTCTTTTCTGTTGCTGTTTTTCTCCGGTCCTTCCTCGTTTTTTCTTTTGTTTTGCATTTGTTGCAAGTACTTATTTGGAAGGGTTTTTGCCAATGCCTGATTCATTTTTTGTTGCTTTATATTGGCCTTTTTGCAAAGAAAAGGTGCTAGGATAAACCTAAGTGGTGTACATAACAGAAAGGGGCTGGTGGTGCCATCTAAGCATTGAGCAGTGCACCCTGGTAGATTGATTTACATATCATGAACCGGATAGTTGTTTAGCCGAAAGGGAGGAGGCTAGGAAAACTATGGAGGACCGATGCTGTCATTTGTTTAGTGTTTTGTTTTTTCTTTCCTACACCGTCATTTATTCGCCATTTGCTTCTTCATTTTTGTTGTCGTGCTTGCGTCTTCAACTGTTATGCTTCGCCAAGCCGGCCATTCGCATGGGCACAAAACTGTACTTGTCGTTATTGCCTTTGTCATTGCTATTGTCATGGCTTGTCCTTTTTGAAGTTCTCTTTTGTTGTTAGTTGTTTTTTAAGTTATTTTTTGTCTTTTGTTGTGTTTGTGTTTGTTTGCTTGGTTGGTTGGTTGTGTGATTGGTTGGTTGGTTGGTTGGTTGGTTGGTTGGTTGTTGTTGTTGTTGTTGTTTTATCATGTGCGATGTTTTTGCCGGTGCTTCAATAATTTTAAAACAAAAATATGCAATATCAAAAAATTCAAACAGCGCTAAAAATCCAAAATCCCCCTGGTGTTTAGCTTTTTCCACATTCCACCCCTTGCCTCAAGCCAGCCCTTCCCAAGGCCATTTTTTGACGGTATTTGCGATGTTTTATGCACATTGGCCACTCTCCAAAAAAGAGCCGTGTTTCATCGTTTTTAGGCCTCCAACAAAAAAGGCGGCGCATGACATTACCCCATATAGCTAAAGCTACGGCGACGCCGCATGCCATGCGGTTCAATATGCTCCGGCAAGATGCTTCGTCGCTTCGGCCGATTTATAATTAACACAGGCTAACGCCTGTCAGCCGCCGGCCCGAAGAGAAGGAAGAGCGGGCAGGAGCTTCATGATGCTGAACGGATACAGACAGCTTTGATGGAGGATGAAACAAAGTCAGTACCAGCGATTCTTTATTTTCAAAACTTCGGGATGCGTAAAATGTTTAAACCTGTAAAATAGTGTGGGCTACAATGTTTTACAGCTGCGAACATAAATGGAACGCCGCTATTTGCGACTCGGGGCCCCTAAAGTCTCTGCACACCGGCCCCCAATTCCAGGGCACAGTGGAATTCTGGAAACCGGTGCGGGCCATTTGATTACGAGCTTCGCGGTCGGCCAACTACCCCCCAAAAAAATACTTTTGTTGGCACGGTGATACCTGACCGTCGCCTTTGCCCCCGGCCCGGCCCTCTCAAAACCATTCAAAACCAAAATCCAAATAGACCGTTTGGGGTTTGGAGTTTGGATTTCGGATGAATTTTGGAGTTCGGATTTTGGCGAAGCCTGCGTTCTTCATTTGGCGCCCCACATGGGCCCCGTTGGGATTTCTGATTTTAGATTTTGGATTCGGACCTTGGATTTTGGGTTTCGGATTTTGAATTTGGATTTGGATTTTCTGCCAAGGTTTGGATTTTGCACAAGATTTTTCTGTGTCACCCTGACCCGGGCTGGCGGATGAATTTGCTCTTGAGAGGCACCTGGCCAGGAATATAATCGAACAGAAAACGTGCTGTTGTTAGGCTTTACAATGACCGGTTTCACTGGTCAGCAACTTCTGAGCAACGGAATGACCCACCCCTTAAACTGGGGTCATTGTGCCAGTGTTTAGAATTGGTACAGGGCGAGACATTTTGTTGAGTTGCCGAGTCAATTTGAGGAAATACAAAAGAGACCAGCTTTTTGGCGAAAGAATGGGCGCCCACAGGCAAGAGAATCGGGAAATAATGAACACAAGTAACAAAAAAGGCACATTTTGCCTTCTAGAAGCTTTCTCGGCGCTCAGGCGACCATGCCGTCATGATGGTCTTCGGGGCCTGCGTGATCTTATTGGCCACGGGCTTCTTTTGCCTGTGCTGCTGGGCGGCCTTGACCGCGCCCAGCTGGGACAATGATGACCTGTTGAGGGTCCGCTTTCTGATTTTCAGATTCCGACCCAACGTGTGGTGGTTTGGTTTGGTGCTGTTGGCCCGTGGGCCTTTGCTCTCGTTTCCTGCTGTCATTGCCACCAACGCGCCTGTCCTGCACCTCCTGATGATGGCGGCGATTTTGCAGATTTCTTTGTCCCTCCAACTTTGGTTCTTACCATGGAAATCGCCCATTCTCAACCTCGTTGATGCCATATCGGTCCAGCTGCTGGTGATGTTATTGGCGGTCTCCATCGGTTTTGTAGACGGCAGCAACTCCAAGGATGTCTTGCAGACAGTGGGCACGGTGATCTCATCTTTGGTGATTTCGATTCTGTGTTTTATGGTTTGCTTGAGCTTGATATCCTTGATTTATCGAGAAACTCTCGGCTGCTTGAACCAAAGGAAATATGTTAAACACTTGTGACTGATGTTTTCTGTATTTGAATTATTTAACAAATATTTCGAATGGTGTTCATGTCATGAGTTTCTTCCAGTGGTGACCGCCATATATGATGGACATATTTCATGTTTCCGAAGTGCGTATTGGGTTTTGGGGTCACCAACGTCACCAAAAGTCAAAGCCGACTTCGAGGGGGGCGGAAACAAATAAGCGCAGTTCATGTTGGAGGCGTAAGATATACGTAAACGATGGGAATTTTGTTGGTGTCATTGTTGCCATTTTGGAGCCTGGGCCCAAAGTCGTTACCAGATATGAATGACACACACACACAAACACACACACACACACAACACACACACACAGAAACACACACACACACACACGCATAGACCAAATCTTAGGCACACTTAGTGCCATGATTGCATGAGTTCACCTTTTCCGTGATATGTAGTAGAAGCAACAGCTTGTTAAGAGAAAAGATGAAAAGAGGACCCAAGCAATAACCAGTTTGAACATCACCTCCTCCATGTCCAGGATGTGGCAGGTACACAATTTGGCGTCGCAAATTGCAGCCACCATTATGTCTGGCTTCGTTGAACCAGGCTTGACATAGTGGCCCTGGCCCCCATGCTAGAAGTTTTAAGTCTTTCCAGACTTTCCAAACACACTTTGACAGGAACTGTAAGGTAAGCACCGGATCAAACCAGGACCGTTCGGGACTTCGGATCTGACTGGCTGAACGTGGCGTGCCCATATCACACACTCATTGAGAATGGTCAAAGACCAAGCGTCTGTTGTACGTCACGATGTGACGTGTAGAGTGTGTGACACACTCTGAAATTTAGTTTTAAGTAGCAACAAAGTAAAAGGAAAGGATTAACAAAATGGTTTCAACATATAACAACCTTTCCTGATTGCTCACGGACGGAGAAAAAACTCTGCAGGTAGGTATGGCTGACCAGGCTAGATTTCAGCACAAACCTTAACCCTCTTCGTTGGGTCACCAGTTAAGGTTGTGGATGACCCCCATGCTTTGTGAATTGGCATGCAGATTATTCTGAAATCAACTTTTTTAGTCTTCATGGAAGTTCCAAGTTGAAAGTTCTAAAATCCAATACATACCTATTGCAATGGTCCAGTTCACAAAAATACTTGTCTCTATCTTGTTGAAACTTCTAACGTCAAAATTCCAAAAGATTAGCTACTGAAAGATTCCTCATTTCTTTACGTATCATGATCTGCTGATCATGGGTCTTTGAAACAGACTTTGACGCACACACACACACACAGACACACACACACACACAACACACACACAAACACAACACACACAACACAGACACAACGCACACACACACACACACACTTTGACAGGAACTTAAGCACCTGAGTGCTTCATCATGAAAGTCTAGGTTCCATGAATAAAGTCAACAGTTTCAACCGAGTTTGTCGGAAGCAGGTACGTCAGGGTGATCAGCCGGGCCCTGATATCACCAGCAGCATTCAGTGTCTTCGTTGGTGCAAGACTGAGTGAGCTGCTTGCACCCCCTGCTGTGGAAAAGAAGCTGAAGTAAAAACTTCACCAAAATGAATGATTCCCACAAAGGACATCAAGAGGTTCATCAGAACGTGCTGGAATGTATACAAATTAAACGATCAAAGGTGAAAATATTCCAAGAAGTAGCAATAAATTGTAAGTGGATGGCAGCGTATAAGTTTTACTTCTTTTGAGAAGGTCCACACACACACACACACCCGACCAAATGGCCGGGTAAAACCGTAAAGCATCCAAGATAAAGCATGTAAATGGATATTAATAACAACAAGGAGAAAGATCCAAAAGTCAGCTGCTGCATCTCAACCTTTTTCCCAGAACAGACCATCAAAAAAAGAATAATGGCAGTACTACCAGCAGTTATTCTGTTGGAAATTGAAGACCAAAATAAGTCTGTATATGACTCAGGTCAAAATTCTCAGCTCGAAGATATGGTCCATGTTCATTGAATAGCCATTGAGCTGTTGCAAAGCAAGAATCTTTTTCAATTTGTTGGTACAGTGTATGGATGTCTTTCAGTGCAAACTTTAAGAGGTCATTGTCAGCTTGTGAACAAGCCTGAGCAGTCATCACCAAAACTCGAGCTGCTGGTAAATATTGTCCACCCAACAAGGCCTGAGTAAGAATCTGTACAGTAAATCAAAGAGAGACTTGTGGAAGGCTTCAGAAAAGTCTTCAAATTGAGCGCGAGGTAGATCATCAGGTTGGTTCTTCATGGATTCACATAGCAAACAGTAGAAGATCTTGGCAATGTGTGCGAGGTAAATCAAAGACTGAGATCTGGTAGCCGGTGGAATGGAGATCAAAGATAAAGCTTGGGTCAAATCACCTGTAGTGGCTCCATGATGCTCCATAGCACGTGCCCCCCTTCTCGAAGACATAGCTAATATGGATAACCAAGCGAGAATGTCACTTAAAAAAGCCCTTGCAAGATGCAACTTAAGCCAAAAAGGAGAAACTCAGCAAAGAGAGAATCCAAAGTGCACAGTGAAATGCAGCACAACCATAGGGAACAAGATCCCACAAAAACACACAGCAATGTAGGAGATCAAGGAAAAAAGAAATCAAGGTGTGGAACGTCAGTAAAAGACCTACATCAGGTGGTAATGTAAATGTGATGGCATCAGTTCAAATGCAAGAATCCAGGCAAAAGAAGGTGTGAATACTCACAACTAATTTTCGGCTGACTTCGGCATCACAAAGTAAAGGTGGTGAGACCCATATGCTAGTCAAAGATTCACTCAGAATGCTAATCAAAGATTCCCTCAGGATGGTGTGCTCGAAGATCAATACGTTCTTGTCCATATGGGATTTGCTTGGAATTCAGAACTTCACTCCACAGGCTGTTAAAATCCATGGGAACAAATGTCCCTTTTTCTGATGGAGAACCGAAGCATTGCCAACAAAGGTCTTGGATTGCCCACTTGATGTAATCCACATTGGTGATGTGAAGTTGAGCTTCAGAATGGAATTCGAACATGGGTACGGAATCCATATTTTCAACCAAAGGTTCTCCAGAGAGAAATGTACAAAACCTTCTGGTAGGATGCCTTCGATGTCCACAAATGACAGTCATATTGACTCTGCATCGTCTAAGTGGTACTGTTGGTCGTAGAGGAGGAGCTACCAAGTTTTCTCCTGTCCGGAAGGATTGAAGGTGATGGCGTTGAGTTTCAGCATCTGAAGAAACCCTGGTCGAATATGCCAATCCCATTGAAGACGGTCCGTACGGCATCAACTCAACTTGTGGTAAAAGAGCTCCTACACGTGATTGATCCCCAGATAGGTGCTCATCATCCAAAGATGTAGATCTCTGAGATGGTGTTAACGAGGGCTCCCGCAAAGGATCGGCCATCGAGGGCAGGAAGGCGAGTAAATCAACAAATGGCTAGAGGCTTCGTAGAAAATCGAAAAATTGGTAAACATGCAAGCAGAAAAAAAGCACGCGCTTGGACAAAAATTAAGGCACCGTAGTGCTTTTGTCAGGAAAGCAAATGTTCCGTTTTTTCCTTTTTTTTTTGTGAAGCAAACAGCTTGGCAACATCTAAAGCCAAAGGAAAACCACATCATTGTTTCATCACCATGGAAAGGTTCTGCAGGTACACGAAGGTTATCAATCTTCGCTTCCCCTCCAGTGACTAGCTTTGTTAGGCAAGGTCATCACTGGAGGCCTTGCCCCCCTGCTGAAGAATAATTAACGTGCAAACAGACTTTCAATACCGCCATGAGGTTTTTAAGAAGCATGTTGGTGAGGAAATGCCATGGAAAAGTAGAAGCTGGAATACTGAAATACCAAAATACCAAAATATCAAATACCAGTTCCATTCCAAGGTTTTCAAGGTCCAAATAAAACATCCCACAAAGGTCACATGTATCAAGGTGGAAGGTACAAGTTTTACTTCTTTTGAGAAGTTTCGCACACACACACACACCCGGCAATGCCGGGCTCCTTTTTTCCCAGCGCAAATTGGGAACATGGTTCAAAGTTCTTGAGTTTGGACATCTCGAAGTATAGCAGCTGGACTCTGGGTGATGTCTAGGTTCGGTTCATGTAGGGCTCGAGGAACATCAAAGTGCAAATCATCTTTGTTCCATAGCGCCAACTTCAACAGGGAGGTGGTATCAGGAATTTGCCAATCTCGAAGGACTTGTGCCAGCTATCACGAAAGTGTAAAATCATTTTCCTTCCATGCCAGTTGGGTTCCAAAGACTTGTCAGTGTGCAATACCAACGCAAACTGACTTGTGGAAACTTGAAGGCCCAGAGGACTCCATAGCCATGCTTGGGCTGCAAGCTTCAGGTCTTCAACTGTTTTGTGTCGTAGGTGATGGAGACTACGAAGTGACATCAGTTGGACATCATTGAGCATCAAATCTTCATTGAAATCTGGGTGAGGGAATTCATCAGCATCCGCAAATGTAGAGGAACCCACTACCAACAGAATCTGAGGAGGTTCAGGTACGCCACGAGGGGTATGGTGATAGATGGCATGCTGTAGTGTATTTGTGAAGTGGTCTGTTCGAGGACCAAATGAGGGCCAGGCAGCTGCAAAATCAGAGCACATATGGGGCCATAAAGAGATCAGGGGGAAACCTGCCAAATAAGTAGATAAATAAATGGCTGCGGCATTCACTCAACTGACAAGGCAACAAGGAGGTGTCCAAGACATCTGTCATACAAATGTGAGAGTAGAAATCGATCAAGTGGCACAAGTGTACAGGTTTCAATGATCGAAAATGTATGGATTCACAATGTGCTGGCATGTACCCAAGGCAGGTTGTACTGAGTTACCAAGTCACAGCCTCAAGCTCAAACTCAAACTCAAAGGAGGGTTGATCAAAGTAAAAACTTGTTAAATGGAGTTCAGCGTGATAAAAATCCACCCAACATCAGCATAGGCGCCTTTTTGTGTTGTGTTATCTCCAAGCAAGAGGGTGCGCTGGGCGACCTAAATAACTGGGAGACGTAGATCAAAAAACCTCATCATGGGTTCAAGGTCAAAACTTTCAGCAAGTAGGAATGGTCCATGTTCATTGAGAAGCCATTGAGCTGTCGCCTTACAGGTCTCCTTCTTGATGGAAGGGTATAGGGAATGCATAGCCTTCAGTGCAAACCGTAGGAGTTCATCTTCACTTGGATTAGAAGCATTTGCAGTCAAAAACAAAACTCGGGCAGCAGGGACGTATTGACCTTCAAGAAGCGAGTGTAAGAATCTGCAAGTCAAATAGTGACTTGTGTAGAGCTTCAGATACATGTTCATAATCCACTGTTGGAAGGTCACCAGCTTGGTTTTTCATGGTCTCCTGCATCATGCAGAAAAAAAGATCTTGCCAATGTGAGCCAAGTAGATTAAGCTTTGATGCCTGGTAGCCGGAGGAAGAGGGAGCAAGGATAGGGCAATATTCATGCCTATCTCACAGTCCACAAACGAGGCCACGGCTATGTCTCAAGCAATTGGTTTTTTCCGCAGTGTGGAAGGCTAAAGCCAAATCATTAAAGGGGATGACAGAAGGGGATCAGCAAAGGTTCAAGGAAAGGTTGGGTCCAATCAATCAAGTGTATAATAGTATGGTGTTACGCTTCTATACCACAACAAGTTTGGTGCACATGAGCAAGACAATGGGCATACTTTTTAATATCACAATGGCGTTGTGCTTCCTCAATCGAAGGGGCTTCCAGAATGGTGGGCTCGAAGAACAATGCGATCGGCTGCAAAGGAAATCTGGTGGGAGTTCAGCACTTCTCCCCAGTTGGAGTCATAGTCCAACGGCTCATATTGTCCATATGGATGTACTGGTAGAGCAGGAGGACGCACCTGAAGGTAAAGTTTGAAGTCCCTGGTTAAGCGTTCCCAACACAGGTCTTGGATAGCTTTCTTGATGTGATCCACCAGGCCGGAATATAGCTGAGCTTCAGAATGAAAAGTCATATATACATGGAATCCAAATTCAGTATTGGTTGGCCTGTCCGGGGGTCTCGAATGTCTTCAGGGAGGATTCCTTCAATGTCCACCACCATAGTCATATTAAGCCGGCTTCTGCGTAGTGGTACTGGCGGCAAAGCGTTCCCAGCTTCCAGAGGAAAAGGAGGTGGTAGTGCCTGAAGGTGTCGATGCTGAAGTTGGGTGAGACCCAAACAGAACCGACTATATGTCAGGCTTTGATCACAAAGAGTATGAGCAGGTGTAGGCATAGGTGGTGAAGTTCCCGTCTATGGAGTTGCACCTTCGGGCTGAGGAGGATATCAATGATGTTGATCTCGATGATGGTGTAGAGGAGCGAGTCAGCACCATGGCAAACCAAAGCAAATGAGAATCAGGACCAATTTGAGATTTGATCACGGCTGTGCAAATTGTAAAATTATTGGAGAAAAGAACTCCCTTGTAAGGAATCCAACATGTCGAAACAAAACAAGCAGGGAGAAAGCAAATGCTAAGATCAGAAAAAAGAGGTGCCTAATGCAAACTCAGACATGTGGGCTGAAAGAAGTGTAAGCATGAAATACCATGTTAGACGATCAGCAGCTCTTTCTTAGGCAGAGATCTCCGAGGTAACCAGTCAGGCTAGAGCGGGTGATTGAAAAACACGGTGTTGTAAACACCGAAGCTTCAAGCTGGAAGTATCAGGGCTATGTCAAACTCAGTTACCTCACAAAGCTTGGGGCATGGTAGCTTCTTCATCTTGATCTTGTGGAGGAAGGGCTCGAGCAGCAGCTTCACCTCTAGCTCCTCGAGGAGAGCGAGGCCTTGCCCTTAGGAGAGCATCATCAGCTAAGTGCAAACATTGTTGAAGGGCATTCTTGCTCATAGTTGCAGCTTGGTTCTGCCTCTGGGATTCATTCCTATTCTCGGAACCAATGGTCTCTTCAACAAGATTGCGTTGGTCAACTTGGCGGGGCGCCTCCGTGACCAACAAACTGAACTCGTCCTTTTTGGCCACCAACAGCCAACCATCATATGAGTGCCAAACCTTTTTGATCCACCATCCAGGCAAGTTCTGCATCGGATCCAGCACCATCATTGCTGTTTGTTGAGGATGCTGATGCTGAATCTGCTGCAATGCTGTATTTGTTTCCCCGCCCATATACACACCGCCAGGTTGTGCATCTTCGGTGGCAATTTCTGATGGCGCCACACACTTCATGAATGCATCATTGTCATCATCATTGTCAGAATCATATGACTGCTTTGACGCATGATCAGGAATCGCCATGCCAGATTCACCTTAGAAATCCAGCAGTAAACACTGACCTTGTCACATGTTTCAATCTGAACTGAAATGGTTCAAATTCCAAATCACAAGTCACAAGAGTTCAAAGCCGTGAAAGCCACACATTAATATACATTCATTAATTAATTAAACTTATAAATAATAGACTATGTATAAATTAAACATTATAAGTTATAAATGATTTGCAAAAACAATATCTGTCGAACTTTTATTTTCTTATTGTTGTTGTCTTATTCAAAAAGTTTGCAAACTTGTGAAAATCTCAACGTTTGGTGGCTTCAGGATAGCACCACATAGTGTCACAACCAAAAATCACTAAAAGTTGAGAAAATACAGAAAATGAATGTATGTTTTTTTATCTTTTTCAAAAATAATTTCAAAAGTAAGAAAATGTTAATTTCTAATGTTTTCCACAGATTTTGAAAAGTTAAGATATTTTCAATTTTTGCTGTTTTTCCAAAAAACTTGAAAAGTTGAGAAAATGTTAACTTTTGGTGGTTTCAGGATAGCGCCACATAG
>OMLO01003460.1_pt1 | contig 13019 bp, 5 predicted proteins | sample 1674811 | NCBI WGS metagenome assembly OMLO01 (sample SAMN06265003, study PRJEB25207) | coral metagenome | isolation source: Coral host | place: Mexico:La Bocana,Puerto Morelos, Mexico | collected 2008-11-13
TATCTTTCAATTTGACGCTGACCAAAGTGCATAAACATATAATTCTTCAATAAATTCAGACATCTTTAACTTCTTTCTTTTAGCTTCTTTTCTGTGTTTTAGTCTTTTAAATAAGCTATATAATGGCGGGATTATGGGAAGCTGAGTTAAATTATAGAACTGATCTGGTATCGACTGATCGGCGTTTTTGCTGCAACGAGAATTTCAATTGAAACTATGCTCTTTCGAATGTGCTGTGTAATTTTGTTTATTGCCTCTTGTTAGCGATATCATTTCCAAAGTTGAATGTATATAAACATTTCCTATCAAAGGTAAACTACACAAAACAATAGAAGTCTAAAGCGGTTAGATCGATCGATACTTGCGTTATCCACAGGCATTGAAATTATCAATTTTCAAAGTTAGTCGATCAATGTTGCAACAGTAAAGTATTTAATAGGGCACCGAAATACGCTTCATTACACTCATTTGGAAGGAGTTGAGCTTAACAAGAATTTGCTGACGAATGATACCCGCAGGTCGCTAGTTTCGTCGCGCTGCGGCCACAAAACCCAATTTGTTCAAAGAAAATATTGAGAATCCCCTTTATTGTTTGTTATAGAAATAGGAGCAACAGTCAAACCTACCTGATGCATAATCAGGAGAGACAGCGCAAGCGAGTGATAACTTTATTAACTGCAAATGGAAGTGTAAGATACAATCGTGAGTACTCGCGATTTCTGGTCGGTCAGGACGCCCCCCAAAAGGGCTGTATAATATGAAGCGTTCGTTCGCACGGCAACCAGCAAACGTGTAATATTAAAACTTACCTCGAACGAGAGGACGAAAAAGAAAACTCCGAAGAATTTAAAATGCATGTTTCTTCACTTTGTCATTTTAGAGCTTCGAGATCTCCCGTTGTTTTCAAGATCAAATGTTGAAAATATCGACAAAGCACTGTGAGCCGTTATTACATCCGTCTTATATCACTTCTTTTTCGCTTGGCAGTTTTAAGCCTTCACCAGAAGTCAATTTGCTGCAATTCGATTGGCAGAGACCCCATCAATATTTAACGGTATTTTCTTTGCTGCCTTGAAGTACCATCTGTCTTTTTCAGGCCAACTGTAGTGTACTAATTTTAACTCGGCCTTGAAGCGATTAGGTCGAGAGAAAAATTACGTTTATTTTCCTTTTTTATCAGATTTCAGTCACAAAGCTGAATTTCACCAAGCATAATTTGAGAGTGATTATTCTTGCTTTTAATGAATGGTTTTCTTTGTTGACTTTAAGAAATTAAACTTTTTCATCCACCTTATAATAACTGTTTAAAGCACGTTGATGCTCAAAAATTTAGAGTGCGCGCGAAGAAACATGGCGTGTTGTTTCGTGTTAAGATGTAATTCAAAAATTATTTCTTATCGATAGCAGCTCCTCGGCTATATGAGGGTCTCTAATTAAATAGACAAATTCTCAGGTAGCAATCACTCATTCACAGTTATAATGAATAATTTATAACTTTTAATATTCTGGAAATGAAAAATAAATATTTTTTCCCTCTGTAAGGTTTGCGTGCCGAATATTATCTCGTAACTTACCTTTTGCACTATTTCTTTTAATTTATAATACAAATTAGATGCTGGAAGTCTTCATATGTCGCGATCTGTTAAGTTGTTTAAAGTGAAAAAAGAGTCGTAATGGCTGATTGCTACTTAGAATTGCAAATGATTTGTGTGTCTTTTCAAGCTGAGCCTTCTTCACTGAAGAAGCACCTAAACAAAAATTCATTTAACTCGGTCCTTACGTCAACATTTTTTGAGCAAGATAATAAGCTTATATATATCGCAAAAAGTAAATAAATGCTGTTCCCAAAAGATAATAAGTTCAGTTCTTTTTCCTTCTGTTATTCGCGTTAACTGTGAACTTGGAGAATGCCGAGTTCCTGTTTGCAGAGGGGACAGGTGACTGCTTTTTCAAGAAGATCGAAAGAATAATTAATCAATTACACGACTTACGTACGTTGCTTTGGCAATGATGAAGTTGTTATGTATTTTTAGACATGTGATAAAGCTTTTACTTCGGCGACGCTCAGCACCTTCGCATTAACAAAACTTTGTTGCGAAATTTTCATCCCAGTGGAAAACGTAGATCGACTACTATATTGAAAAGAGTTCCCCCGGCTAGTGGAATTATTCCTGAGTTTGGGACAGAATTAATTCTCTTTCAGCCACCGTAGTATGAATATCAAGTTTGATAAAATAAAAATGTTTAATAAGGATTCAGGAGGATATTTTTATGATCCCGCCACAGAAAGGAAGATTAAATACGGTGCATTACGTTTTTAATCTGGCCGACAACATCCAAATCAGAATGATCGATGTTAGCACATATCCGGCGCGAGAGACCAGTCAGTCGACATGTTTTCCGTATTGTCCGTATTACGAGGTAGGAGGCAATAGTAACATGATATATTATGCAAAGGCCATTCTTTCTCGAATGTCGATCACTAATTCTATTTAATAAGTTAACCGGCTCAGTTCCTCCAATTGGACTTAACTGCATATCTGAAAGGTTATAATGTTGACTACAACAAATATCAATAAGTAGAGTAATTAAAGCAACACCCGCTGTGCAAGCTATTGAGCTGTGCACTAACACTGAAATGGCATATAAACGATGATAATTATGATAACGACGACCAATGACTACGAAGATGATAATAATGATGATGATGATGAGGAGGAGGAGAAGGAAGAAGAAGACAATGGCATGAACTGGTAGAACGCTTCATCGAAACCTGCTATTTACATCTACCCTTTTACCTACCTACTAACAATTATCTCAAAGTTTAAAAACATACAATGCAAAATTCTGCACAACATATGGGTTATTGACCAAGCGTGTTGCGTGTTTCTGGACCGAAGCGAAGTCGAGGTCCATAAACGCGCAAGAAAAAAACGAGGCTAATATCCAGCCATCTTGACCTCACGCTTGGTCAATAAAGGATTTTATTATATGGGATAAAACACCAAAACATGATAAATTTTCCTTGCGGGACAAAGCCCGTATCCCGAGCGGGCTTGATAGTTCCATCTTGTCCGCTCGAGCTAGTCATATAATAGAGCAAAATATAGCATCGTGCTTTTCTTCCTTCGTCTTCTATTTTGTTTTCTATTTCTAATAACAAAATTGCAAAAAAAATTGTCAGAAATACGTCTACTCAGCACAGTGTAAACTGTATGTGTAAATTGACTATAAATACTCTTTAATTATTTATGTGAGTTTGAATAATATTGACCTTACTTGACTCAATGACTTGTTGCAACTCACCACTGTAAGAAGGGAGGCAAGATTATAGTTGCATGTGTTAACTGAGGAACCAATCTCCACTCACCACTGCAATTGTTGCTTGCGAAACTACTAAAACAGAATCACCGTCTACTTCCGTTACGTTGTGCAGAAAACGTCAACGAAGCTCAAAAGACGCTCAAAAGTGTCAATTGCTTACTGTTTAACTATACGTTTCGGGCTTAGCCCTTCTTCAGTAAGTGTGCTGAAGACCGAGATAAGACTTAAATACTAGATTTTCGACCCTCTAGCTACCCAGTCATCGACCAAACACGGCATCTTGTTTATTAATGTTTAGTCTTTCTCTTCGAGGGCAGACGCCGCGTTAAACAGCTATCGTCGCCGTTTTTCAGACATTTCTGGTTGCGTTGACATGCGCGAGGAAGTGGTGCAGTGCGGCCATGCATGACAAGGAGTCGTGTTTGGTGTTGTGTACAAGGCTGCAGCGAAATGTTCCCTAAACAACCACAAGTGGGTAAACGAGAGGTTTCTATGATATTAAACAAAAGTTTTAGTCGCTTTGAACTCATTCTAGCTCTTGTCGCTATATTCACAATTGTATTTGAAAAATTGCTGACTCACAATTTGACCTAAATTTTGAGCCGGTTGAATGTTATTGCGCCGCACTTGAGACTGGAACGAGTGAAGTAATCTAGCGCAAGAACGAGGTCCAATAACAGTGAAGATGAGAGCAAGATGGCGGGCGTCGAGCCAGAGAAGAGGACGTACGTAGACTTAAGAGAAAAGCTCAACAAGATCTCAGCACCAAACAGAAAACAACTCTGGGAGAGTAGAAAGCGGAAACGCGAAGAAAATTCTGGTTCTTATCGTCATCATTCCACGTACGACAGAGAAGTCGAACTGCAGAAAGTACATCAAGGAATTCGTCAACGAATTTTGTTCGACAAGGAAGAATGCGAGAAAATTGAAGAAAAAATCGACGAAGTTGTCCAGAATGCAAACGAAGGTGCTTATAAAGGCCGGACAGTTGATAGAGCACCATTACGTGTCAAATATTTCTTTGGAGAGGGCTACACGTATGGTAAACAACTTGCCGAGCGGGGTCCCGGACAAGAAAGATTATTTCCTCGAGGAGAAGTCGACGAAATTCCTGAGTGGATTTTCGAGTTGGTTGTTTCGCGCCTCGAAAAGGCCGGAATCGTGCCAAAAGGTTTTGTGAACAGTGCTGTAATAAACGACTATCAACCGGGCGGTTGTATCGTATCGCATATCGACCCTCCGCATATTTTTGATCGCCCGATTGTATCTTGCTCGTTTTTCAGTGAATCGTCGCTGAGTTTTGGTTGTAAATTCAGCTTTAAGCCCATCCGTACCTCAACGCCAGTCTTAACTCTTCCTCTACCTCGTGGCTGTGTTACAACGTTAAGGTAAGTCGGATAGCTTTTTGCTCTAAGTGTTTGAGTAAAGACATATTGTGCCATTTAGTGCAACATCTTAGTAAACGAACTGCGACGTTTTCTTGTGTATGCAAATTTAGATTCGGATTCTTTAAGTAAACAACAGGCTGGCTTAAGAGTAAGCGCGAATAACAGTTTTTTAAATCCACTTTTTTTGCAATGCTTTAGTAGCTAAGATAAAAGAAAGTTTGACGTACAGTTTTGCTTTGTAATGTTTAATGTTAAAGTTTTTTTCACCAATTGGTAGTTTTGATCTTGGATATTTACAAAAAACCGAAAAAAAGAAGAGAAAAAGACATTATTTGTTAACTGTCTCTATAGTTGCCATGTAATAATGGTACCGAGGGCATTGGTTTGAATTTGTTAATCCAAGATGGTGTCTGCAACTAATGTCGTATTTATGGAGGATTGTTTGATGGATAAGCTTAGGTATGAGAAAGTTAATCCATGCAACATGTAAATGCTATGCCAAGGATACTGTGTGTAATACAGAGTGTTCTTATATATTATGCTAACTATCTTACTTATAAAGTAAAAGTGACCTCTTTACAGGAATATCTCCTTCTGTGGTGAAACAATAGCTTGGTTAGTAGAACAAGGCCTAAGTTTGAGATTTAAGCACAAATTGTTTGAATTTCTGGTTATCATGCTGCCTTCAAATTCCTCTCCTGTCAATGGATATCTGTTTAATCTTGTTTCCACCACTCAGTGGGAAATGGTCTACAGAATCTTTCATCAAAAGAATTCCTTTTGGCTTAAATTTAAATGAAAATCAAAGCTAATTTTTCTGTTGTTTTCTGCTATCAATGTTTCTAAGAATCCAATTGCTACAAGTAAGTTAAGTCAGTCAAGGTTGTGCATGCAGCAAACTTTGTTTTATTCTTCATATTCTGACTTGTCAGGATAATCGCCTTCATCACCCATTTTTTGCAGCTGTTGCAGTTTTGATTAAAAGTGCAACAGGATTCGAACCCATGACTTCTGCGATACCAGTGCAGTGCTCTACCGACTGAGCTATCAAGCTATCTGGGAGCTGGTCACATTATGAGTTCGTAATATACCCATAGAAAGTGAAGAATTTAAATGAATATATGAAATATCATATATTTGAACTGCAAAGAAAGATATAAATTTTGGGTTTCAATTCCATTCAGGCCTGAATTTTTTTCAGGCTTTAATTTCACAACTGCTCAAGTTGTGTGTGTAACTTCAATGATCAACCAAAAATTTATATCTTTCTCTGCAGTTCAAACATATGATATTTCATATATTCATTCAAATTCTCCACTTTTTATGGGTAAATTATGTACTCACAATGTGACCAGCTCCCAGATGGCTTGATAGCTCAGTTGGCAGAGCACTGCACCGGTATCACAGAGGTCATGGGTTCGAATCCCATTCAGGCCTGAATTTTTTTTTTCAGGCTTTAATTTCACAACTGCTCAAGTTGTGTGTGTAACTACGATGATGAACCATTTTTCATATATTCATTTTAAAGATCTCACTATCTCACTAAACTATCTGTACTGCATAATGCTCACATAGCATATTTCTTTATATTTCTGTTAGTGGATATGCCGCAGATGATATTACACATTGCATAAGACCTCAAGATGTAAAGGCAAGAAGAGCTGTCATTATTGTGAGAAGGTACGCTTACCAACAGAAACACCTCATTCATATTATTTGAAACATGGATTTTTAGGACAATATTTATAAAATTGCTTTTAATCAATTTTTGTACAGCTGTACACAGTTTGTACCCTTGAATATCCAATAATCTGTCTATTGCCATCCCCTGCTTGAGAAACTTCATCTTCAGATAATGTGAAATGCTCTTTGCCATTGGATGGTGCTGCCTGGTTATTAACCTGATTGGCTGGCTTTAATTTATTGATTTTACTGGTCATGAACATGCTTCTTAAATAATTTGTGTCAAATCTCTTGATTTGAGTTTCAAAGACTGAAATTGCTCTTTAGGAAGGCATGTTTTGAGAGATCCACCTATATTGTAAGCCCCGGCCTGAAGTACTATGCTGTTGTCCTGGGTATTGAAGAAATTTTACTTTCATAGTGCCTCTATCCACCTAAGAGTAAAATTGGTTCCTGGCACTCCATTAGTGTAGCCTGACAGTATGCTGGGGAGTTTCTTGCATTGGGCTACATTTAGCATTCCATCCAGGGGGAAAGGGAATAGTCTTGGTGCTTCATAAGTTGAGGTCTTCTAGCTCTGATTAGCACCTGGCTCTTAACAAACTTTAAAAGCTTTTTTCCTGAAACATGCAGTGTGCTACATGAAGAAAATTACCAGCACATGATATGTAACAAGATGCAGGTGTGTCTGGATTTAGTTACTAATTTTCAACAAACTTAAACATGATTTCAGAGTATATCCTGATGCACCAAGACTAGAGCCATTGATAAATGGTGGTACTAAGGAACAAGAAGCTGACAGCGACAGGGAGAGTGATGACGACAATGATGATGATGATGAAGAGCCTTCATCTCCCAAGAAGAAACGTGTAGTTTTGAAGAGAAATTTCAGACGGCACAGCCAAGAAGCAAAGGATAATTCTGATACAAAGAGAGAATGATTGCCATGTTGCTTACAGCAGGAAGCAAGTGGCTATTAATACAAAGTATCCACAAGAAGCTTGATAGCAGTTTTAACTTTACATCAGCTTTCCAACAGAGAATGTTCAGATCCTTTGATGAATCACAGACAGTCATAATTTGATGTGTATTGTGCATGACTTTCCAGTTGGTATTAAACTGGTTAGATCCAGTCAGTGCTCATTGTTGCTTGTTCATGTTACCATGTTTTAACTCAATAGTTTCTTTTCTTTAATTCAGTTTTAATCTGTTCATTTCTCTATCGGTTCAATTCATAAGAGGCATACCAAAAGGTTAATTTTGAATTAGTTGCATGTACTTGATACTTAAGGTGGCTCCCTGAGGTAATCATTTATTGCATTGTGTGCACTAGTGTTGCATTTTGAATGCTGTTTTTGCATTCATTTTTACATCCAATCCTTTCAAACCTATTACCAGTACACCTAATAAACAATGATTAAATAGTGTTTTACTGCTGCATCATCTCTGTTAAAATTTTGTGCTTTAGTCTTAATAATAAATGCCCAAACAAATGTGTTTTATACTTTTTTGCGGCTTTATTTGTGGTTTCCTTTAATTTCCTTCTGTGAATTCTTCCAAAATGTTTACAGCACATTGCAACCTGTGGCATATGAATTTTTAACAAGAAAAACATAGGGTTTGAACTGGCATTTTTTTTTTCAGTTTTTCAAAATTTGTCTTCTACTGCTGCTAAAAAATTGCTCATAGATTTCCTGAAAATGAGCTCCAACTAAAATAAAAAAATTAAAACCAGTCTGCCAAATTTTACAGAATTTCATTGAAGGAAATACTAGAAAATTCACTGTGAGTTTGCTTTTTGTGCTCATGATGACACCATAAAATATTGAAAACACTGATGTTTTCAAGTTTGTGCACATTAACGGTACTTAAGCTTTAGACCTCAGTGCATGTGTGATTGTGAAACCATAGGGAGCCACCTTAATTTGCTGGGCATGTGTAGTAATAGGCTGCACTAGATCTAACAACTCTGACAAGCCTCGCCATGCTGTAAAATTCTGATAAGCACTCCTGAAAAGAAGCCTGTTCCCTCCTAGAAAAAGAAGATGATGACAAAATGAAAGCCCACACATACATTTCTGTGTCTTACGATAGCAGTGTACTGAAGAGCTTGCTTTTGTCTGTTATCTTTTGTTATCACAGAGTTTTACAGCATAAATGTTGCTTTGGATGGAAATTATGTAGACAGGGGTTACAATAAGCTTTTTAACACTAGGGATATCACATACAGGCAGAAAGTTACAAAAAATTAGCTCGAGACAGCAACAGTACTATATCAAATATGTCAACAAAGAAGCTGGGCAAAGCTCTGTTCACAGTTGGTCAATTTGCCTGGTGCCTTAATGAAACCCCATGTTAAATCTAAGCAGTTGGATGAGCCCAAACTGTTTTCAAATGCAACATTTCTATCATGAACCCCCTCCCCTTCTTCCTACCCAAGAAAAATAGCACCAACAAAATAGATATTAAGAAACAGTTAAGTAGAGAGGGGCTTATTATACAGAATCTAAGGAGAACCTGAGTTAATTGACATGTAACTGCCCATCTGTACATAAATCTCTGAAGTTGATCAGCTTTAATTTTAGCTATAAACAACACAGTCTAGTATTCATTTCATAAAAACATTCGCTATTGATGATCAGATTTGATGAGCAAAGTGTTATCATGTCTCAAATGTGAACTGTGGTCCTGCAGGCAGTACGTGTGGTACACACCATGTTGTTGTTCATGCTTGGGTTTGCTTTACAAAGAATTGTAAATAGATGATTTAATAGCTGTTTGGTTACTATCATTCAGAACAGCTGTTTGTTTACGTTTTAGTCAACTTGATGATCAAAGGTTTTCAGTAGCCTGCTTAATGGAGTCTCTAGTGGTGACTTCCTTAACATTCAAAGTAAAAAATATTGTTACACTTGACATCACAAAACATTTTGTTTTTGTTTTTCACTGGGAGAAATTTGATTGAAAAGTGATTTTATAGCACATGATGTGCATTTATAGACCTCTCTTATTTCACATGGTTTGTTTACTTGGACCATTCTAAAATAAGGAAGGTTGGTCGAAGACTATGCCAGTAACTTGAAATATTCCTATCTTATCCCTCTAAGCCTTACTAACAGTGATGAGAATTTAATCGGACAGAGTTTTTTTATGATGCATAGTTAATACCCTAATCCACAGAACTGTTTTGGTTCCATGGTCAAACCCAAGGCAAATCAAGTCTTTGAATAGACTCACTGAGCAAATGAAGGCTGTCAAGCAATGCTTTCAGTGATGTTCAGTTTGCAATATGAGGTACTGTTTGGCCCGAGGTCTGTGGGTAAAAGCAGAGAATGTGACCATTCAAATAGAAGCTTTAGGCCCTTTGCATCTGGGGTCACCTGACAAAATGTTTGCTAAAAATATTTTTACATTATGGGCTCTAACTTAAAGAATGCCAGAAAAAGAAAGAGCATATTGGAAATAGCAAATAGCCAACTCAAAGGCCACTGAAAATTGAGAGGATTTCTATTGTGGAGACCCAGGTCTTACTCTCCCTCAACGCATCTTTTTGACTTTTTAAAGAAATTCAAACAGTTTTAAAATCTCAAACTTGGCCATATTGATATTTTTAACATGCTATTTTTCTATTTCTGACATTCTTTAATTTTATGAAAAGTAGGTCATGTGATGGCTGGCAGCGAAGGGCCTATTAAGCAACGATTTGTACTACATGTAGTTCAGTTTGTGTTTGCAATATTCAAGATGTTTTTTTCTTATTTTAGCCCTTACCTCTTAGGAGTGATAGGGTTGATGAAGTTGTAAATAGACTGTTCGTGTGATGTTTACTTAAAGCCAAGCTCTTTCTGGGTGAAGATGTAGTCATTTTTATTGATTACTAATTGGTACTTGTAGGACAGTTTTGTTTATCCTACGCTGTAAATACTGCGCTGAAATATTGTTAAGTAATGTTTGTTCGTAAGTAAATGAACTCAGTTCAGGGAGGAATATATTTGGGTATCTTGGGTTTCACCAGTAAAAGTACATACTAATGTATGACTACTCATTTCAACTGCTATCGTTAAGTTCTGTAATTTTCAAACCCTTCCTCTCATCCCCCGGTAACCTTAGTCTTAAATAAAGACGCTCTTTGTGCTTGTCATATAATCACATGATGAACCCAGGAAGCCCACTGGCCTTTAGAAGTACAGGGGCGGTCAAACAAACTTTATAATATAGATAGGTCCCTGCACGCGGTCTAATTGGTCGAAAACCCATGTTTTATCAGAGAAAAAACAGAGAAAGAGCGTGTTTTATTGTTTTCACCAAATTATATCATAAAGCAAGTGGGTGGGAGGGGCGGGGCACTCGACTCCGGATCAAGCGGTCCGGGTTCGCGCTCTTACCGGGGACAAGACACTGTGCCTCTCTCCGCCCATGGGTACCAGCGAATTTAATTTTGGGGATAAGCCTGCGATGGACTAGCATCCCATCCAGTGGAGAGTAGAAATATTCCTAGTCGCTTCATATGCTACAGAAACCGGGATACGCTCCGGCACTGATGGGCCTCCATAAAGCAAATGAAGAAGACTAAGCCTCCGGACATTTGAGAACACTGGAGAAATGTAGTCACCTGCGGCTCATGTTTTCTACATTTCCCTCGTGTTGTCAAATGCCCATCGTATTTTATCACAATGTAATACACGGCTTATGCTTCTTTAGTTGACTATAGGCTGGGGAACCCACTAGTATAGCCTATTACTAGGTAAACAGGCAATCTGATTCGTTACAAGCCGACAGGGGCAGTCTAACAAACTATAGTCGGACAATGGAGCAGATGGCCTCTTTGTCTTTGTTGAGTTTCTGAGAGAAACATTTTTTGTTGGTTGATAGATCGCTCTTGGGCTTAGTTTCTATAAACTTTCAAAGTTGGCTCCAGGCTACTTCCCTTAATTAGCCGGTCTTCTGTTTTGCACTGGCATCCAGTTCTTTCGCGATTCTATCCGCGTGTTCATCGATTGAACAAAAATTAGAAGGTTGTGAACAGTATAGCCAGCTAGCAGCTGATAGAAACAGATAGAAACCTTCAGTTTGTTGTGTTACTGTTATTCCTCTATTGTAAATTCGCGACTCTGATCGTTGGTGCAGTCTCTTGAGGGTACAACACACACGTGACGCTCATGTATGAGTAAAGCAGGTGTCATGGGCTGCACATGCAAGAGACCTTGCTAGTATGGTGACGTATGACAAATTAGCGAATCTGCTAAGTCAAGAAACATTACAGGTTCTTATTATTTTGACGCGCAAATATAGAACCTGAAAAAACGTCCCTTGTTTTGAGGATTTTGTTTCAATTGTAGGCTTCTGATTGTTCCTCCTTACGGTGTCTACTAAAACAACTGGACAAGTTCGCCCTCGCTTTTTATATATGTATAAGTCTGCACACGTTTCAAGCAGCCCATCAGGCCGTAGCTTCTCCCGGTTTCTGTTGCATAAAGCGACTAGGAGTATTTCTTCTCTCCCCCGGATGGGATGCTAGTCCATCGCGGGGTTACCCACAGCATATAAGGTCGCTGATACCAAGATTCCATCATCATCCTGCAGATATCCAGTTTGTACACCTGGGTGGAGAGAGAGGCAATGTGAGAGCCTGTTTAAAAGTGTTTTGCCCAAGAACACCACAAAATGTCTCCAGCCAGGACTCGAATCCGGATGAGGCCTCCTATCGTTTTCTATATGAGCGGTAGTCATCTCGACGGGGCCTTGTTATTGAAGCAGATTAAGTGTTAAAATCAGTAGGAAAAGAAAATTTGAATTGAAAAAAAAGGAAGGTGAATGGCATTCAAGACATTCAACGTTGACCCGGCGAGAAAGCGGTAACACTGCAACCACGTTCCCAGGGTCTTTTCCCTAAGCCAGGGCTGACTCTTACCCAGCCTCTTTCTGTCTGGTCCGGGTGGATCTAGCCGTGGGCGTCTGGAGCAAGAATATATTTGGTGGTTCGAGAGGAGACGTGTCAAGAAGGTATACTGACACTTTCTTTTCTGAATCAAAATATTCTGAAATATTTGATCCTTCAATTAAAGTGGATGACTGAAAAGTAGTTCAGTATTAACGATACCTCACTCTTATAGTGCAAAGGGACTATTTCTTTTTATATTCCATCAAATATTTTCGCTCTTGCGAGATTGGTCTAAACGCGTCACGTGACTGAATATTCCCCAGATAAAACTGGGGAATATCCCATTGATATTGCTCACTTTTCAAAGCTGCACGTGTTGCGAAAAACATTTGAAGTCTTTGAAAGGTAGTTAACACAATAGCCTGCTTTTGGCTCGACAATATGCTCGGACATTTGTCCTTGAACATTATCCGTTCCTCGAAGTTCATAGTTTTCCTTGAGCTATGCTCTCGAAAGACTGTTGGCTTCTAAGAAGAGATCATGTCCGCGGACAAATATCCGTGCATATTTTCGCGCGAAATGGAGACTATTGTTTTTATGTGTCCACAATAAAATATACAGATACTTTAGTACGCACTAGAAGATCGGACGCTGCACTCTTCCGAAAAGTTGGAAAACAAAACCTGGTATCGGAAACCTTTCAACGCTTAAGGTTTTTTTTCTGGATATTGTTTATTTTCATT
>OMLO01003461.1_pt1 | contig 13019 bp, 4 predicted proteins | sample 1674811 | NCBI WGS metagenome assembly OMLO01 (sample SAMN06265003, study PRJEB25207) | coral metagenome | isolation source: Coral host | place: Mexico:La Bocana,Puerto Morelos, Mexico | collected 2008-11-13
TTTCTTCGGAAAAGTGCTTTGAAATACCTAAATTTTCGAAATTTATTAAAACTGGGTAAGGGTTATAGGCACTTTAAGTCCTGGTTCTACTAAAATATACAATGTTTGTTTTGCACCTGACAAATTATAAATAACTGGTCGATATACATGAGCATGTACGGCTATGGTAGTTGCTACAAGTACCTAAATGTACAAGTTACACATTGCAGAATTTAATGCAAGGTACATATGGCAAGCTACATGTATATACAGTAGATCACACCACAGTAACCTATAGATAATTACTGGTAACTACAGTATAATTATTTGTAACTTACATCTTGGTACTTATCGCAGCTTGCTGTAACATTTGCTAGATTCTTTTCAAGCTCAGCTGCTTTTTGCCGAACTGTTTGCAATCTGCTTGTTAGTTCAGTATTTTCACCTGAAATAAAGAGAAATCAAAGAAAACTGTTCAGGAATGATGAAGAAAATGAAGGACAGGAATAGGAATTTGGGAGTTTTAGCTTTTTCCTTAATGAAATATATCAAGTATAATTTTCCTTTGTGTCCAAATACACATGCAGTTTATATTGGAGATGTTTTGTTACATTAAAGAACTCCATCCTTAATAACGCATGAGCTACAAACTTGCATTTACTGCATCAAAAGAAGAAACAAGAGAAATTTAGTAAAAATGAGCTGCAGGTAGGTGTTCCTTACACTCTCAACATGTAATGAACTGTATTGTATATGGTTTAGCATTCTTGTATGTGCTATGATATAGATGTAACATACATGTACATGAAACATGCTTTACAACATTTTATATTCTGATAAAACATAGCATTTTAACCAATTGGGGAAATTCTACAAAAGATCCATACCAGTATTGCATGTATATAAAGAAATAGCACTTCCAACACAGACAGCTGTAGGGGCATGATGTAATGCTTACCTACACTGTACATGCAGTGTAGTTTCAAAAACCTCCACATGCACAGTACATCACATGGCAAGAACTATTTTTATAAAATTAATACCAGTGTTGCAAATTAAACCAATTCATAGAACATGCTTTCGCTGATCTCAGCCTGAACCTTGAATAATGAAATGAATTCCCTAACCAAACATAAAAGCAATACTTAAAATTTAATCTTCACTTCGAGAATTTGGTGGCACGTTAAGACAATAGCCCTCTACTTGCTAATTTGTGCTGTTATTGGTTCTTGGCTACTTGTCTTCAATGACTCTGACTTGTAACAAGTTGAAGATGCTGAACCCTGTTGCAAAGAATAGGCTGTGATGTTACACAATACTAACATACTTTGTTTGATTTCGTATTTCCTTTGAAGTTGTGACACTGTGCTTTGTAACTCCTGCTTTTCACCAACTAGAATTCCTATAGTCTGAATATGAACCTACAACACAAATACAGAACAGTGATCGATGTTATAGTGAACAAATCAGCACAAGGCTACAAAGGGAAATATATCAAATACGTAATTTCAATATTCAAACTACTATATTTTAGCAATTTGAACCATCACAAATTTAAAGTTCATCTTATAATACTGTGAAATAGAAAATACTGAAAATAAAATTCAAATCGCACATTGTATTTCTTCCAAATCTGATTGTAATCAGACATTGGACAGCTGTTATAAAGGCCTAGGAAAATATAAAATGCCGGCTACATGTACTTAAAGATCTATAGCTGTGATGGGTTGCATATTTTAATAGCCATATCCTGTTGCTAAGAGCCACAACCTGATCTGAAAATTAATACACACTGCATAATAATTATGCATATTAACTATTGTGTTTTTCTCTGTACAGAAAAAGGCTAAAAACAAATATTAGAAAATCAAAACACAGCTGAAGTAATACAATGCTCAAATCACAGGCTTTACACTGCACATTGCAGACATTTTACACATACATGTACATAAAATTTATGTGCATTACTCATGTATACATAATTATACTTTGTAAAAATGTATACGGTGTGTGTGTGTCTAGATGGTCTGCCTGATTTTCCCAAGATCAAGGTACATGAATGTTGAACAGACTCAAAAGCAAGTCAATGAATACATTTTTACATTGTTATGCCATCTTGGAATAAGCTAATAATGATGAAAGTAACTGCAGATAATATTCAGAGAAATAAAAGAGAGGACAATGTTTTTTTTAAGCATACATGTACTGAAATGCTCCACGAACATTGTTAAGCTTACCTCAAGCTGTTCTTTGAGAGACCGCTGTTCTAAAAGCTGCTTGTTTGCTAACTCTGTCCTTTCCTGAAGAACATTAAATACACGCAATGTACTACATGTATGAATGACAAATAAACCCCTTCACCTCCTGGGGGCTTATTCCAAAATTAAGCATCATCAGTGGTCCACATGAAATGATTGGGATCACTTGATAAACCCATTGGATTGAGTAATAAAGTTTATTCAGCTTATAATCTGGACATACAATGAAGAGCTGAAAAAAGTTATATTTTGGCTAATCTTTTCCCATTGGAGGGAATAAGATCACGATTACAGTACATGTACTGCTATTGTATAAACAAATAATACATGTAGCATGCTACTGTACGTATCACTGTGTCACTCAGCAATAAAGACTGGCAGAGCAATGGCAATCTGTAATTAAATGTAATAATTTTATTACAGCAGATCACGTGCAGCTGTTAGTAGATTTTATTCAGTGCTCCAGGCTGTGACTGCTTTGGTTGCAAATAAACATGAATGAAAAATAATAAGGACAACTAAAACTGCCGTAAAGGTTGCCAATTTGGATAGCCATTTCTGTTACCATGTTAGGCAATGGAACAGTTCTCAAATGAGCGTTCAATGTAATCAGGCTATTACCTGTACTACTGTAACTTTGGTTTCAGTTTTGGTTTTCCTACATTGTATGGTTTGAGATTGGCTGAGTAGTGTAACTGGTAAGTGATATGTAAGTGGGCTGTTTTGGCTTAACGAGACTTAATTGAAAAGTGTATTACTTTTACCAGAGTAAAGACTTCTCAAAAAAGTCAGCTTGCAGCCTTGCTTAAAACATTATTTTTCATTTCTTACCCTTTTTATCTGTTCTTGAAACTGGATTATCTGTCTTCTCTGCAATTGAATTCAAAGAAAGATGTTTGTTTACACTACATGTAAGACACATTGTAATACAGTATCCAACTGCAAAAACATTTCATTATAGTTGGTGATTTTAAAATTGACAAGTGGACAGCTGGCATCATTTTGCACACCTTATCATTTGAAGCTTACATGTACATGTTACAGTACCTGTTCATTCACTTGGTTGTTTAGTTGTTCAGTAGATCTCTTATATGACTTAACTTTATCCTCAAGCTCATGATTCTTACTCTGCAATTGACGACAGAAAAGAAATGTGCAATACTTAGTAAAATTCATCATTAATTTTTCATTTGACCCTAGAAAAAATAATAAAAGCCAGAAGATGTTAACAAAATTTACAAAAATGTGCAAGTTCCTACCTCAAGAGACTTGATTTCATGGAACACAGGGTCATCACCATTTATATAAAGATCCTGCAAAAGAAAATTCATGTTTAAAAATAAATGAAAAATAATTTTAGAAGTAAGGTTATAATTAGATGAAAAGATCACTTCCATGTATTGTATAGCTTGTGAGCAAACTCTGTTGGAGAGCTTACTTTGTAGAAAATTTGTCCACTGGCCTGGAATACCAACAGGTTTTATACAAGTTAATATACACTACATATCTTTATTTTAATCTCGGGCAGAGGGTATGAAGACTTCAAGGTAAAAAAAAGTACAGTGTATATTATGCTCTGTGGTTTGTATGAGTGCTGGTAATTCAATGACTCATGTACATGTACATGTATATGCATTGAATATTTGAAGCCTGCCGTTTTAAACTCTCAAAGGACATGAAAAATAGTTTGAAACAGTGAGACAGGGCTTCTGATAGGTTGCGGCAAAAAAGGGAAATTTTGCGGCAAAAAAGGTCTATTATGCGGCGAATTATGAGATTCTTTTAAAGCTGATTTAACATTGTTTTATTAGGCCTCAGTGGCGAAAACCATTTTTTGTTTTTGCTGTCCAACAGGCAATTGGAGCGTAAAAGAACAATAAAAGCACCTAAAATAAATCAATTGTTGGCTCATTTTAATTTATTTTAATCTGAAATGGCTCATTTAGTCAAGTGTCACTTGGGAATGCATATTAATTACTCCTTAATTAAACAATGTTACGACACTGTTGTATGGTTCAAAACTGTTTTTAGTGCTTCCAAGCGCTTGTCCACCACACACTTTTCGAACATGATCGATCACCATGTTGCACGATGAGCAAAACAACATGCCATCTTCCACGTGAAACGTACCTGGCGGATACTTCCTTGTCCTGTTGTTCACAGTGATGTTTACAGAAAGATGTGATCGTGTTTTCGCTTTCGAAGAAGCACTCGGTGTTTTAACAACAAACTTATCCATGATCATGTTTGTTTCCGCTATTACGAAAGAAACTACAACTTGCAAGTGACGATCGAACTGTTTTTGCGTCGATACTTACACTGTGAATGGTCCAAGATTGTCTATTCTTTGCCAATGAGCAATCACTTTCCAATAAGAACTAGTACCAGGTCCCGGACGTGCAGAACTACGCATAGAGTGCCTGTGTGATTGAACGCTCGATCGCAAACGATCGATGATTTCTAACGTCTTTTGAGAGGTAAATTTCTGTAAACAACGCTTAAATTGTCGCAGAACTTAAGTAAAAAGCGAATATTTCCCTTTTATTTCCTCGAATTTTGCAATTTTGTCCGAATTATGCGATTTTTGATGGATTATGCAAAAAGTTGTGATTTGAGGTCAATTACGCGAAATTACAACATCGGAGAGTATCAGAAGCCCTGGTGAGGATTTGAAGTAGCCTCAGTAAATGCCTGAAGGGCAATTCCAAGGGAACTGGCTTGAGTTTACAATTATAATGAGGGATTCAAAATAGCAAGTTCAAATTAGTGGGGTGTAACTGTTTAACACATACATGTACAAGTAATCTAAGGAGTCTGTTGAATAAAGAATTTAGACACTGACCATACTGGAATTTATCACTACTGAGAGTAACAGATGCTAAGTAATCTAATGGTCTACTGTTGCTTGTTGTCAGCAGTATTGATTGACACCCTGCTACCACACATGTAATGTCATAACAACATAATTATTTTTAAACTGTCTTATCAAAATAATTTTTGTCACATGTACATGTACCTGACTCACAGTAAGTCCATTAATCTGAGAACACTGAATATCAAAAAAATTCCAACGTGAGTACTGTTACAATGCACTGTACACTCAATGAAAAGTGTGGAAGATCAGGTACTTTTCCAGTGGTTTTACTAATAGGCCATTTTACAGTTGTGTGCTAGGAGACCTGGCCTTTGAATGGCAGTGAGGCTGGAGGTGACCTTACTTTGATACAGACCTCTCTGCTTTTGCCTTGTACATGTAAATACACATAATTAGCATTAGAACAACTTGATTTACACAACAAAAGCAGACTGTGAGGTCTGTATCAAAACAAGGTCGCCTCCAGCCTCGCTGCCATTCAGAGGCCAGGTCACTGAGCAGACAACTGTAAAATGGTCTATTACTTATTAACCAACAGGTCACTGGGTCTTATGGTAATCTCACACCAAGACCTCATGGTGTTGTCTTTTTTCAAGTTTCAAGTTTAATAATTGCACACTATGTCGAAGTGATGGCAAGGTCAAGGGTTGAGATTTTTTCATCAAGACCGAATGCTCAAGGTTAACAAGTTGTTAAAATATAGGTTTTGGGCCTGTAATTGGCCAGTGGGCATCACAGGAAATTAGCCAATCAGGGCACACATTACATTGTATATCAACTATAAACACAAGCCATAAAAAAATGAATGCACACATAATGTATGAATACGGTGGAATCATAATCCTGAGCTCTCAAGTCTCTAACATTGAACACAACAATCACTCAAATTAATACAGTTATACTGTTACAAAACATTTAATTATTTAAGTTACATTAATTTTGTATAAACAGCTAATTATGATGAAAAAATTTGCCACCAAACTACAATATTACCTGTACAACATTCACTAATATTCAAGTCCCTCCTGAAATGGAAACAGCAAATCCATTTCCAATTCTCAACCATGTATCAACAATTTTTCTTGTGAACATAATTATTTGACAGTAGCGTATATGAAAAAACAATTATAATACTCACAAGTTGTTTAATTTTTTCAGTAGTTGAGTATTCCCTGAAAGTATAAAAGATTATGTTCTGTTCAGATAATGAACATACACTTAGTTATATATACTTCAAATACATGTAAACTTGTCCTAATGTACTGTACACAGGGTTTGTACACTTTTTCGGAAACAAATTTCCAGCAGCACTTTTCTAGGACTCAGATTCATTTTTCAAGGACTCTAAACCTCACATTAACCCTTTCACTCTCAAGATCTCCATGTTAATTCTCCTTACTATCTGCTATACATTTCATTTTTTCACAACTGCTTAAGTGCGATGATCAATCATGTATTCATGTCTTTCTCCACAGTTCAAATTACACTGTATACATGATCTTTCATAAATTCATTTGCATATACATTTCATTTCTACTTGAGTTTGACAGATTTCCAACAGCCTTATTCTCCCACAGGAGAGCCAGGACTAATGATGATGGACAGATTTAAGAACTTTCCAGAACAATTTACTTTTCAGAACCAGTAGCTTTTTTCAATAAAATTCCAGGTTTCTCAGAACCTATACAAACCCTATGTACAGTGGAACCCGGCTCAAACCTGAGGGGCACACAATATGGGTAACCAAATGCACAGGTGACCAAAATGGAAATAATTTCACGAGTGAGGGAAAATAATCGTTAGGATTTTGACATCTTTATGATTATTTTGCAGAATGCGAAATAGGAGTTAAGTGAGTGAGCGCAAATTCACTTGCTTGGTCGTTCTGTTGGTCAATCTTTCCTTCTTTGGGTCGTAAACTTTTGTTTGTATTTCTGCTGACCAATGCACAACTTGACTTGACAAAGAGAAAAATGTCTTCAAATGGTTCAGCAAATGTGAAACATACAGTAGTGAAGCAATGAGTGATGAGATAATTACTGCTATGTTAACAGCATGTGGTGTGAGCATTTTCTTATTTGAATTGTTTTAAAAAAAAAACCTAGAATGCATTTGTTACCCTAGCAATGCATGAATATCGAGCAAAATAATAAATTATTATAAATGAGAAGCACTTATTAGCTTCTTGGGAAAAAAAGAAAGAAAAAACATGTCGGAACGAAAAAAAGAAAAGAAAAAAAAATTTGTCCGTTTGCCCTCCCATGTGTTGAACTCTCGCCCTTCATGCTTTCCAATACAGTATACCAATGCATTGAGTGGACTTAACACATAGGTCCGCAAAGCGTGTTTGTGTCTAGAGCGTCAGGGCAGTGATTAAAGCGTGATTTTAAGGGGTTTAAATAAGGGACAGAAGAAAGAAATTTACTTTTGCAACAAAGCCAAAATATTTTTATCTGTACTTCATCATGCAAAACAGTCGTAGCCTCAAGGAAGCCTTTGATTAATTTCATGAGCAGTATACATGTACCATTAATTTGATTACCTTTCCTTGTTAATTGTATAAATAAATTTCATGCCAAACATTGCCATGGCAATTTGTAATTTCACATCTCAAAGTAAAAATTGATCCTGAAATTTAGTACCAAAATTAAGGAGCAATTTGTCATCCATGAAATTATTAAAAGTTACCCTATGGAGGATTTCTCATTTTGAATTGTAATTTGAACTGGAACTAAATGACCCAACATTTCTGTCAATGTTAAATGGTAGAAAATTGAGACCAGGAAAGATTTGCAATGTCAAGAGGATGTACACGTAAGGTGATAGGGAAAGTCCTACATGTAATCAAGTTACATACAATGTACATGCATATGAACCCTTTGTTTGTACAAGTGGACACACTGAGTAAGGAAGGAAAATGTTTAATAATTTATATAACTGTTAATAATTTTTATAACTGTCAACGGTAAAAGGTCTATCACATTAGCAAAATACTGCACATGATCTGCTTAAGTTTACTCACTATTACCTGTCTTTTGAACTGGATTGATATGGTTCGACATCTCTACCATTGTTTGAAGCCTGAAAAAAAATGAAAAAGGTAGTTTCACTACATGTACATGTACTTACTGGTAAATAAGCCACCTAGATGTTCACAAAATACAACTGAAAGTTACATGTATGATCCATCTCTCACCTGATGCAAACCCTACAAATCAACTAATCAGAGTGCTTTATTTTTGTGTGTGTGTGACGATTCATATAATAGCTGTTGATGAACACTGCAAGTGATATTTATTCCTTAAATTATGTTAAAAGCTACTGGACTCAATTTACTTACATATATACATATACACTTACTTCATGTGGGGCGTGGGTGTGCTGCTCTGGAAGGTAAGTTCTATAAAGGGAAATATGATGGTGTCAAGTTTGTACTGCTTCAATATTTCCAGAGATATTGTTTATTCAGTATTTTACAATTTTAGTTGTAAAACCATATGACATCATCACTTTCCTAATTTGCATAATAGAAAAACGTCAATACACGTATCTCTAAAACGAAAAAGATACTCCAAAAAGGAAAATGCCATTCTTATTTTTTTTGAAAAGCCTTTCAAATAAGCTACAGTTATTTTACATTTCATAGGTACTTTAAGGAACTTTTAAATGTAACTGGCAACCTGGATGTCTTTTCAAACACATAATGTCAATTCTCTTTGGGATTCTGTATGGTGGGTTTGATTTCAATCTACAGTGCACTGTACACGTATGCAAGGGATTTTTAATCTATAAAACAATAGTATCAACCAGTGGAGGAGTATTCTTCTTTCCAAGATGAGAATTAAATTCCCAAAGCTCTTGCATGACCATACATACGATGTCCATGTTGAAGGTTAAAATGAAATTCTGGTTGAAATGATTCGTTTCTCAATTCTTGATTCTCTCTTTGTTTTCAAACCCTAATTATTCACGTCCATGAATAACAAGGGATAAGAGACAAAAAAATTTCATTTTAACCTGAATTTCATTTTGACCTACAACACGTACATGTACATGTGCACTTTATGTCAAGGACAATTACTGGTGCAAAATATTGAATGCTATAAGACATTCCTAAATTGTTTTTCACTGAATGACCAAGCTACATGTACTGCTCCATCATTACAAGAAAAGTAAATACAATGTAGGAGATTTTTTATTGCAAGACTACACGCTGGAAAACAGGGACATGTAGCAGAAGCTTGACCCAGATGAATACTTAGAAAGGTTAGCATTCTGATTGGTGGAATTAAGATAACAGTCTCCCAAGCTGTGTTGTTATGACCGTAATAAGATAGAATACATCTTCTAGATGGGTTTATGCTATCCACATATTTACAGTACAGCTGCAGTAAAGGTACCTACCCATTTAAAGGTGGTGATGACAAAGGGTCATTTGAGGCTGTATTTCCCTTAAATAAAATCAAAACAAAAGAGTCACCAACGAGCCATACATGTACATGTACATTGTATTACCAATTAACATCAACAAGAAAACGAAAAGCTCCAAATGAGACCATTGACCTGAAAATGAACACCCACTGTTTCACTTGTTACTATTATAATATAGTAAACACATTTTAACATAATAATTATGTTAAGTCTATATAGCGAGGCTGAGGTGTTCAGCCTGCTAATCACAAGTCCCAATGGGTCAATAATGCTCCCATTTCATTGGTTCATTCACTCAGGTCTAATTTTAGCATGTACATGTACATGTACTGAGTTGCCACAAAATTCTAGAGAGTGATCAGGTGTAATTTTCGTTTTTTCTTTTTTTATACACTGTAGAAGTAATCAGTATCTTTTGAATTAAACAAACAATACACGACGTAGCTTCAGAGGAATAATTTAGAAAGATGATTGACTTTTTTCATTCCAACTTCACAACTTTTGTCCTTCTTCCTGCAAAAGCGTATTGTGTGTTATTGAGCTGTTTCGTCAAATTGGTTCTCTTGATACCAGAAAAGAAAATAGAATATCTTTACTCCTTTGTGGATTAACGCCATTGAGAAATAAGTTTGGAAACTAAAACTCATAGGAAGACCCCAACACAAATACAAAGCTAAGATGCACATTACTTTGCAAGGCTGTATTAGGGGTTTTTGGAATATAGAACATTTAGGTAAAAAATAACTGGGATACAGGATACTTAGGAGGAAAAGTTAATGAGGTTGTTAAGAACAATAGCCTGGATATTGAGTGGGAAAATTGTTAATTTTTGTAACTGGAATTAACAGGAAAGGGATATTTAGGCAAGCAATTAACAAGATGTGGGGGACTCAGAATGGGGTCTCATTTGCAGAGAAATACATCCCTTGTTGTAACATATGAACTACAAAACCTTTTTGATTTATAATTCCTTAATAATGCAGGAAAAAGAAAGAGTGGTCTGTGATCTTAAACAGCTAGTTTTGTTTAATTGCTGAATGGCTACAAAGGTAAACATGACAGTACCTAAATTGTCAACAGACGTTCAGTTGTGTAAATACTCTTTTTTATGATAATGATTATTTAAATACTCTTTTATTCAGAACTAAAGATACTTATTCAAGCATTTTGGCTTTGAACTACTGCAAGTCTTGTAACTGGTTGTATAAAACACAGTTAAATTTAGTTAAAAGCATTTTAAAAAGAATCAAATTAAAAATTTTCCTCACAAGGTTTTAGCAAAAGCCCTCATATGGATGGTGTGCCACAGAGCAGCGTTTTGAGAGATTTTTTTTTTATTACCAATTGGCTTGGCAATGCTGGTCATACTAGGAGAAAATACTGTTTGCTAATGAGATTTTTCATTTTGCTAAGCCTCAGACTTTCTTCAAGTTAGCCTTATAACAGAAATTGAGACTCTGAGGTGGTATTATGAAAACATTTGAATAGTGAGACCATGAAATTGGACTATTCTACAAGATGCATATTTTTTTTTGAAGAACTATTTTAGCAGCCACTCTAGATAATTAATTGATTTTTATTTTCATTACCAATTGGCTTGGCAATGCTGTTCATAGTAGGAGACAATACTGTTTGCAATTGAGATCCTTAACAGGACTATATACAGTATGTATGAATTACAACTGGACAAACTGCTGGCTAATAATGAATTATGGCAACTGCCATATACATACAGTGTACATCACTTTTTGCTAGTTTTACTATCCTTACATTTTATTTTAATGCATCAGCATTTTAAACAGAAACTTTTAAAAAAAAATATTTGAATTTGCCACAAATAACTTAAAATACCTAAACCTGTATGCACGATCACTGGGGGCAATGGACCATAAACAAAAGTATTTCGGAACCCTGACTTGAAAGAAAAAGAGTCAAATTTAAGAACTGCGCCCCAAAGAAGTAAAAAAGACCCAAGTGGGATATTTCTCGAGCCTAGATCAGGTTTCAGCGAAAATCTGAGCAGCAAATGCGTAAGCCAACCAGCATTCGCCAGATCGTCCTACTTGTATAAATACGAACTAATGAAATCAGCTGAGGATGAATATAAACAATGAATATAACTATCAAGTTCTGCAAAAAAACCACCAATCCGTAACACGAACAAAATAACATCAACATGCAACTTCTGCTGGAATAAGTAGCAATTATGAAGGCTGTGCGATTTAATCTTAGGTTGGAGAATATTGGACATGTGAATACACATTTAGTACATGTAGCTTATAATCTCATCGCCAAAGAACCAAACACTACAACGTACTCTTCATGATTGAGAATTAAAAGTTGGAATAGCTTCACATTAACATTTGAAATAGACACAAAAATAATTGAATACTAACATTATTTTCTGCTGCTGATAGGATTCCCCCAGATTCTGATGAACTCGGTGAGTAAATCGAAGAACAATCACCTGCTCTATGTTTCACATCTTTCACAACTGGACTCGAGGATGGGGTCCGCTTTTGTTGAAATTTCTTCAACTACAACGTACAATAGTAAAATCAGATGGCTTCATACTAATCTTAAGTGAAGTTTCTTTGCGATTTAAAGCGATAAGTACGTTGTCGTACCTTTTTTCTGGCCGCAGCCAGCTTTCCTTCGCGACCACTATCAGCCATTTACGAGTTCACGACATTTTGCCACATACATATAAGCTTTGGAGCCTCGCTCTCACAAAACCCATCATGCTATGCGGACTTTGAACCGATTCCCCTTTGTTGTATGCATCTGTACACGGATTGCTTGTTGTCCTTGTTAACCCGCAGCACTTTTTTCAAGTTGAGGTTGTCTTAAGAAATTCGCGACACCCTTCTACTGTCTTCTAGAAATGAGTAAAGAGGAATACATCACAGATGGCGTGAAAATGTCGTACTTTCTTTCTACATTTTGAAGTCGTGCGATTTTTATAGAACTGGGACGCACGGCAACATGAAATCAACTTGTTTTGCCGATAAAGTCATCCGATAGACTGATCATAAGTAAGAGCCAATCAAAATGCGAAAATGATTTGCAATATCATATCCAGATAAATTGACCAATAAGTGGGTAAAATGCTTTCCCGCTTTTCGTCTATTCATACAAATACATAATAATAATAATAATAAAAATAATAATAATAATAATAATAATAATAATAATAATAATAATAAATAAATAATTTTTTTTAAAGAGGAGGCTCCCATCACGTGCTGTGGTTTTCAGGGAGGGAGGTCCTCAAATTAAAAACTGATACAATGTTAAAAATAAGTTAAAGAGGTAAAAATTTACAATTTCAAGTATAATGATCTAAAATTTAAGAATAATGTTCTAAGAATAAGAGCTAAAAGTACTTTGCTATTAAACAGTTCTTAATTTTCTGTTTAAAAATGTCACACGGCATAGGTTTTTTTAAAAAATCTGGTAAAGATGACCAATCGGTT
>OMLO01003462.1_pt1 | contig 13017 bp, 11 predicted proteins | sample 1674811 | NCBI WGS metagenome assembly OMLO01 (sample SAMN06265003, study PRJEB25207) | coral metagenome | isolation source: Coral host | place: Mexico:La Bocana,Puerto Morelos, Mexico | collected 2008-11-13
GCATCGTCTTCGGCTTCTGCTGATAGCCCCTAACTCGACCTTATTATTCTGGATATCACTAAAACCTCGTCAAATAAATATTTAAAATCATCCTCAAATAGTAGAAATTGTCTAGATGAACGTCATAATTAAATAAAGCACACTGTATCACTGTATCACGTGATTCTCCAATACCACAACTTCCACTTTAACAAATTTATAATAGTAATTGAACTGAGTGGAGTGAAATTTGGTCAGAAATCATACTTGTGATTTCTAAATCAAACGAGCGCACAGCGCGAGTTTGATTTGAAATCACAAGTATGATTTCAGACCAAAATTGCACGACCCGAAGTTCAATTGCCACTTTGTTACATCCATCATCGCACAATTTAATAGCCTTGGTCAGTACCATTATATATTGAACCAGTAGCCGGTTTGTCAAAAAGCCAAACCAGAAATGCGTTTACATCTCATTTTGGAAAACATGTCAACGTCATGCCAACGTGATGTGATTGCATCATGTGATTGGTTGTTTTGTTTTACTGTCTCATTCTCATTGGTTGAGAAAAAGATGCGATTTAGAGCAAAAAATAGTGCGATTTGGGAATAAATCGCACCGCTGAGAGCCAATCAGATTGCAAGGATGACCAGTGATTTCAAAATGGATTTAATAAAGCCATTAAATATCCAGTAACGAAAGGAAACCAAAATATCACTATCCACTTTATTCTGAAAAAAATAACTATAAGAAGATACCCGAAAAACCTGATTTTCTCTTGGAAGATAATATTACTAACGACCATAGCCAGAGCCATCCCAGAATCTCTTTACCTAATTAATAACCAACACTATCTCACAGGAGAACTAATTCATTCACCATTGTGATAAGTGAATGAAGATGGTTAATTTTGAGCTCGGTAATGAAATGTGAAAGATGAATTATTCAACATGACACGAGCGTGGGACAAAAAAAGTATCCGAGTCCCCGACAGGAATCGGATCCATGACTCCTGAACACATGGCGAGCGATCTATCCACTGAGCTACGAGAACTCATGGAGAGGAAGGACATTTAACTGAGTTCTTAACTTTTAATGAGGTCTCGTAGGTCAGTGGATAGAGCGCCCGCCATGTATTCGGTATATATTTTCTTTGTCCCATGCTCGTGTCATGTTGAATAATTCATCTTTCATATTCACCATTGTGTTCGAAAACTTGGAAGTAACTTAAGTTAGGTCTTATAATTAGTAAGTAAATCGTAAACAGCTTTCCCTTTTTCCATTTCCTTAGCATTGTTCAATCGTTATTCAGTAAAAGCTACTGAGTACGCATACTGACTTTGTCAGCATTGCTAGGTGCGCGGGGTTGATGACTACCTCACTGACCAGTGTTTTGAAAACATTCTCGCTGGAGTGAATGCAAAAACAAATTTCCCCAGCAACATGCACAAAAAATAATAAAAAAAGAAAACAAAAAAACAAAATGAACAACAATGCAAGACGTATTTCTTACTTTTAGGCTTTTTAATGTTGGATAAACCTTAATTTTTGCTGTACGGTTAAACCTCTGAGGTAAGGAAGTCAAATTTATGTAGTCCAATACTCCTCTGCACACGATTCCTCGAAGGACTGGATGGGGTTTACTGACAACTGACAAATGGCCAAATTTTAACCGACAACTGACATTTGTACCCCCCCCCCCCTCTCCAGACCCTTTTCCTTGTAACGATATGACCGAAGCTGTGCTGATACACTTCCCATAAATGATAAATAAAATAAATAAATAAATAAATAAATAGGAATTTGCAGTGGCATATCCCCCGGACAGTCTCTTCATCCAGTGTTTCCAGATCGAATTGGAATTTGGAGTGTTGGTTTTCGTGGAGGGAGGAAAACCGGAGAACCCGGGAAAAACCTTCGAAGCAAGGCGAGAACCAACAACATACTCAACCCAAATATGGCACCGGTCAGGAATCGAACCCAGGCTACATTGGTGGGCGAGAGCTCTCACAACTGTGCTACCCCCCTCGTCTCCCTTTTTCAACATCCTATCCATTACGTGGGAACGACAGCTGCCTTAGTTAGCTTGTTCTCATATCTAATGATGGTCGACTGTTAAGTTGAAAAATAAAAATATAAACAATTTCTTCCTCGTGATGACCTGTAAATACAAAATGAAAACAAGCGGGGGGTGGGTTAGAAAAAATTATCTTGTTATTATTGATTATTCGTAAACAAGAGCATTATCAATCTGAGGACTTTTATCATTCATTTTACTTCATTCAGTCACTTCGTTCAATACCAGTAAGGCAACAACAACAACAACAACACCAAAAACTTGAACTCTTTAGTAGAGTTCAACTTAGATTTCTGGCACATGTACACACCAGTATCCAACGTTATTAAAAACACATTTGCTGTGTTCATTGTCAACCTTCCACTCCCAAAGAAAGTCTATTGACAGCATTTGATGTTTATTTTTGTCAGCTTTTTCATTGGAACAGTAACATTTATCTTCTAGACTAACAAAGAAATAGAACACGACTCAAAGTTGTTTCTATTACTAAGTGGAAGTCTTTCCTTTATACTCGATCAGTTCAATTTAATACACACTGAATACAGACAATCTGCGGAAATTGCAAACACATAAATAGTCATCCCAGTTATGTAAAACACTCATGTGGCTGAAAATTTAAGCCTGAACGGGATTCGAAATCATTACCTCCGTCATAAAGATGCCGTACTTTACCAACTGAGCTATTAAGCCAACGGGGCCGGGCTGTTCAAAGCGCGATGAAGCTAACCCAGCTGGATTAGCGAGAATTTTGATTTTTGCGGTAAGGTTTTCTGTTTATATATTTTGTTCTTCAGGTTTGAGCTTGAGTAGTATTATTGAATTCGTAAGGATGCTGTGAAACAACTGAATTGAGTGTTGTTGTTCAGGGGAGGATACAGATACAGGATTTTTCAAGGGGGGGCTGGCTGGTACCTTGGGGTTGGAGAATTGGAACATGATTGAAAACTGTTACAACAGAAATACTAGCAAAGCCACAAAGCAGAAATTGCAACGAGAGTTTGCCTTTATTCTTCCAAAATTTCTGCTTATCCAACCTCCACACTAAACCCATTCCAGCAAATACGCCTGTAAAGCACCCATCGTCAATTACCGGAAATAGTAAAAAACTTACAGGCTACATAAAAATGCTTATATATTAAAGTGTAGTCTTTGAAAATTTTTGTTGCTACAGGAACGAAGCGGTTTTTAATTGAGTGTCAAAGTTAATTTATAAGTTACTTTGGTTTTTTCTTACTGCTCCTTACGATTGCTTTAAAATCTTGCGCAACTATTTCAACTAATCATAAATTATGTAAAGAATGCAAGCCACTTCAGGTTATCGCGGCCTCAAACTTTTTAATAGTTGGAGAAAAAATATACAAGACTTAAAAAAAACGACTAGTGGTAAATCAAATAACGAGCAGACAAACTTGCAAATCTTAACTTTTCAGCTGATTGCTAACTGACCGAAATTTACACTAGAGGATTTCTAAAAATTTGAGACGAAAAACGACAGTTTTGGCGGGAACGGTCAAGAAAACTCTACGCGCAGTGGGGCCTCCCAGAGGGTAGCATGCTCTCTTGATCCCTTGAAAATTCCACTTTTTCTCTTTAGCTCCCTGTTAATAAATTGCATTGTTATACGTCCCAACTCAAATAAGTTTTCCGATTCAGGATAATGTGTCACGGGTAGTGGGCAAAAAATCACTAAGTGCTATCGACCCTTAAATGGCCCTTAAACGAATCCAATAACATCATTACTAGAAATATAACATAAACCTTCACTCTTGAAGTCTTGATGGCAACAATGCCGTTACTACACAGCAACTATAACTAAGCGAGCAGGTGACTTTACTACAAGCAAGCCAATATCTATTTTCTACATTTTTAAAAAGGTGCACCGTTGGTTATCATTACTTAAGTTAAAATCTTGCTCTTCCTTCTATCCGTTCAAGCCGACAGATAATTTAGCCTTTCTTTTCGCAGACAAAAGGAAGTAGTTTCTCACAGCTAGTGTCGTCCCAGGCCCCCTTGTTAACCGTCATTCTTACACAGTAGTGGTTTTGGTTGTCTGGCTGATGAGAAGCCCACTTAGCGTAAGTTACTTGAGTACCGTCCCGCCAATGAAAACTTCCATCTGAGTTGACGTCTTTTAGACCGATCCATACTCCGCCAAATGGATCTAAAAACGATCAATGTAAACATTAAAACGCTACTTGTTCAGTTTTGCGTGAAAAAAACGTAGAAGAAAAGGAACGTTTTTTACGATGAAGCCAAACTCAAACTAGATAGGCTAATAAACTACTACCGACTAACTAATTTGCCGAGAGTTGAGAGAAAGAAACTTAAGTTACCATTAAAATTTGGAAAAAAATTCAACTTAAGTTAAGCTTGCGTAAAAAGATACAAGACAAGAAATTTAAAAAAGTTGAGAAAAATCACTAAACAAGTAAGACTGGACCTACCAAAGTGTTGAAATTGACATTATCTGGGGCCCATCACCTGGTGACGGGCTCCCTATACTATAGTTCTCAATTAATTTTTTTTCAATTAAACTTGATGTTACCGAGTTTGTATTTTAAATTTAAATTAAATTTGTATTTAAATTGCTCATTTACAAGGTTAGAAATTTTTTACCTTTCATATTAGTTAGTTGTTTACCAGTGAGATGTTTTCCAATAATCATCAAGTCTCTCACATGTCCAATTAATGAATGACCACCGTCCCTCTTTAGCCCAATATCAAAACTCGTAAGTAAAACATCCTTGAATTTGACGGTGCTCGGCACACCATTCTCTGTCCCAACCTTCTCACCATCGAGGAACAAGAAAACCTCTTTTGAATTTCTTTTCCAGACCGCAGCGGCATGAAACCACTTATCAATTGGAGGAGCCCTGTAAAGAAGTGTAAACTGACGTCTTATTCTTACTTCGGCTTATTTCTTTCTTTAGTCAAGTACGAATATAAACGACGCTGTGAATGAACAAACCAATACTTTTTTGGCAATTAAAACGCATCTCAACACAATTGTCACCCATTGTCTGCCTGACAGACCAGCTCTGTTTTTACACAGACACTAGTTTGGTTTTAAAGTTTGGTATTAAAGTTTTTTTGCATACGGTTAATTTTTTAATAATGTTAAGTATGTGTGTGGCGCAGTGGCTTCTTGTTTAACGGGCGTCAGTGTATACAGATCGAGGTGTCCGGGTTCAAGCCCTGGACAGGGACATTCTGTTGTGTTGTTGGGCAAGACACTTTACTCTCACAGTGCCTCTCTCCACCCAGGTGTATAAATGGGTACCGGCAAATTCAATGCTGGGGGTAACCCTGCAATGGACTAGCAACCCATCCAGGGGGGAGTAAAAGTACTCCTAATCACTTCGTGCTACAGAAATCGAGATAAGCTCTAGCCCGATGGGCCACTTGGCTCGTATGCAGACTTTACCTTTTTGTTGTTGTTATAGTTCCTGGAGAGAAATCATAATTTTGCTTTTTAAACTGAGCTGGAATGAATGTATCATATCATATCATATCTCACCCTGCAGTAAGAGATGGCTGGTTACTTTCTTCGTTATTGTTAACCTGGAAACGTAGCTTTCCATATACCCAGGCATCAAATAGGAAATGAGGAGGACCCCAGTAACCATAAATAGTTGAGGGATGAACGGGCGGATCTTGGAGTTTCACCCAGCTGGCGATGGTGAAGCTTCCTATCGCATTAAAATCCACGGCAGGGGTTGTAGCGTGTGCCATCGAACCATTCAAGTACAAGGACTTCACGCCATCTTCTTCTACATATCTTGCTCCACTTTCGAGACTGTTTAAAGAACAAAAAACAGCAGCTTAATTTGCAGGGATTCTGAGGACTGTGAGACAAAAAACTTCCTTCATTCATCATGTCTCTACAAGCTTTGCATTGCCGGCCTTGAACGTGTTAGTCCTAATGAACGAGTTCATCTCAAGTTAGACTACCTTTAGTTTGCAAACAACTAGATTTACATCTTATTTAAGAGTTCAAAGCTTTTAACTTCAACTACAGGTTGCAGTTTGTTCTCTTTTCTTGACAATACAATACAACTGATAATATTAATTAATATTAATATTATGATAACTTGATAAAATTGCTCTTTCCTCTCACCTAACATCAGAATCAGTTCCATCCAGAATCCAGCGATGAACTATGTTTGCTGACAGGCTATCATCTTTTTATTTAAAAAAAAAATTAAATTAGAAGGTCTGTTAATAACATCAGCTCAAGAGAGTCAAATTTATCATTTTCAGTTCATTTACAAACAATTTAATGTTATGTTTGTTTCATATAAAGCAGCTTGTTTGTCACAATCTGGAAGGCTAAGCTCCCTTGCAAGTTTGATACTGTAAAACTAACGATATAAATAAATTAAATCTTCATTGTGTTCTCCTTTTTGTTTTGTTTTTTTTTTCTCCACCACATTAACAAATAGTTCATTTCACAACTTTCTATTTGATTAAGGAATTTAGTACTTGATTACTACAGCTACTATAAAAATAGAATTTCCAGTTTAAATAACTCCTAGCCACCATACCCTTACATTAATATACTGGTAAGTTCTCAACAAATTTTCCTCTTAATGTTTAACATTAAAGCAAAACAACGTTGACATCATCAACAACAACAGCAAAACTTTGCCCCTTTTCCAATAATTTACATTTACAATGAAAACAATTAAGTTACAAACTTAAATTTATGACTGATGAACCCGCAGGTAATCTATGCTAATTTATGCAGGTCATATCTATATTTATATTATTCCAATTCGCGAACTATTTTTAACTGGTTATCAGTTACATGTTAGTTATGACTAACAAGAAATAAGCTCAAATATGAGTTGAAATTAATCAGCCACTAAATTTCAGAATTTTAGTTCGGCTGTCGACTTCAACATAGTCATTGAAATCTTAAATAAAAATCAAAAAATAAAAATCTAAAAGATTGATTTAGATTTTGAACTCTCCAGTCTAGAGGCATTTGATTCCATAATATCCCTTCAGTTCTCGAAATAGAGCGTTTGAAATTTTCCTATTTAACTCCGTTCTTTCCGAAAACAGTTTCCTTTTGCGGCATGCTTTGTGTCAGTCGTAGCCGTGAATTTCATTTAACCTAGTGAAAAGAGCTCTGATAGCGAAGGGGCTAATCCTATCCAAATATCATGCTTGAGATTCGCAACTTTATCAAAATAGATCATATTTTCAGTCTTTAATTCAGTGAAAAGAGGAATAACATAAGCATTACTGGGAGCAAAATAAATCAGTCGAAGAGCACGTTTCTGGAGGATAAGTAGCTTACGAACGTACGACTTGGCTGCACGACTCCATACACAAATCCCGGAGGATAAATATGGCAGAATAAGCCTGGAACTAGTAGTTGAATGGATTGAAGTCTTTGTAAAATACATTTCGGTGCATCATACATAATATACTTACGCGCGCAAAGTAAGTTGGGAAGTTGATTATTAAAGCAACATGGCGGACTTCTAGATTTGATTCGTGTGTCGTATCTGTTTATTGTAATAATCCAGTTCCATCGGTTGTGGAACGTGACAATGATCTTGAAGGTTAATGCCTTATGTTACTCTTGTTAAAAGCAGCTGACTGGATAAAGATATTGGCAATGAATTCAAAGTTTCAGTCCCATTTATTTTGCAGACATGGTATCACATACTAACCTGCTGCGTTTGACTTTATTTGGTCAATAAAATGAGAAACAAACTCATTCTCATCTTCATTGTTGATCGACACCAGTTCTCCATCAATTGACTGACAATATAATTGGGCACCAGTCCAAGCCTTTCCCCCTGGAATCAATTTAAAGAGTTTGGAACCAAATCTGTACCAGCCATCGGGAAGAGCTGAAAAACATCCAAATAAGTTAGATTTTTTGTCATGTAGATCGTTACGATTCCAATAATTAGACAAGAGTAATTTCTTTCTTGCACAACTGCTTTGTCTCACAAGCATGTAGTTTTGACTGACTAAAACTCATGGTTAAGATTTAAGGTAACAAATTAGAAATTTTAGCCGTTTAACATTAGTAATTCACGGAAAACAAAGTCTTGCGAAGTTCATAAAAAAAAAACTGTAGTACTGAAGCTGGCATTTTTTCGGTTTCTGCTACACAATGATTTCCCTTTCATTGTGAGAATGGCAGTCCTTCACAGTAACATGAGATCATCTTACCATCTTTGTAGATACACTGCTCCGCTGTACAATGATCAATCTCCTGAAGATGAAACAAGCAATTAAATTTTTTTTATCCATGACTTTGAAAAATGGATTAAGGAAAGAATGAGAAAGCATAAAGCGTTTATCGCCTCATCACATGGAGAACTTCAACACCGGTGAATGACTTTCAGTAGGTTTTAAGCATTTTCCCTTGTTTATTAGGATAAATAAAAATAAAACATGCATAATTTTATTGAAGTGTCGAATGTATTTAGCACTGTCATGCTAATTGCGGACACTGTAACTAACTTAACTACATAACCAAATCAAATTGTAAATGTCAACTGGTGGGAGGCTAACCAATTGGCTAGTTACACAACGCGATTGAAGAGTTGAACTCGGGACTACCGAAAACAAAACCCGGATAGCGGTAGGGTATAGGATTTGAACCACTCGACCACTCCGCCTTCCTAAAAAGAACTCTATGATAAAATGGAACATATTAAATATTTGACACTTGGGATACATGGATTCGTTTATTTGACTGGTTTTAATCCCATGTCCTGGACTTCTGGTCATTTGAATCCTCTTTTTTTATTTTATTATTTGAAAATATTCCTGTTCATCTATTTTAAACTCTTTAAACGTGTGTTTGGGTTAAAAACGAAATTTTAGTGTTGTAAGCACTACGCTATGTTTTGAGGTAAACGAAAAAGAGCTTTCTACTACCCCTTAGAATACTGAATTGGGTCAAATAAAACCTATAAAGGTAGGCCTCTCATTAGCCAGCCACGATTCTGTCTCACTCAGCCCTTCAGGTAATGTTTCAATCGTATTTGTCCTGGTTTTTTTGTATTTACGGCGGTAGAATGGACGTAGTGCAATGTCCATTTACCCTAAAGGTCAGTATGAAAAAGCAATACTGTAACCGCCGAAGTGAGGGGGCACCCTCAAAAGAGGCCAACCCGCCAACTTCGCCGGGGAATCGAACCCCGCCTCACCAAAAAATTAACACACAAAACGACGACAACAATGACAACAGCACAAAACTGAAGGGGAAACGGTCAGCATGGTACTAAGAATTAAGAAAATAATCATCAACCACTCAGTTGTGGGAGGCGCGGAGGCCTCATGGTTAGTGAGGTCGACTCCGACTCCCCTGGCCGGGGACACTTGACTCTCACAGAGTCTCTCTTCACCCAGGTGTATTTAATGGTGGGGGTAACCCTGCGATGGACTAGCATCCCATCCAGGGGGGGAGTAGCAATATTCCAAGTCGCTTAATGCTACGGAAACCAGGATAAGCTCCGGGCTGATGAGTCACTTAGGCTCGTCACTTTACCACTCAGTTGTACAAAATGACTGATCCCCTTACCGCCATTTGATGATACTGACTTTCTGCACTTGGCAACAAATCTTGTGGGTCAGCGGTTTTGCTAGAATTGTTAAGCTCACACGTGACCCATCCTGTTGGAAGCTTTCTCACGTTCACAGAGAAACAGAAGGGCGTGTTCGCGCACTGAATGCGACACTTCATCGGGGCAGAAGCAGTTACGGTTTCTATCACGTGATTCTGTAATGCCACATCTTCCTCCTTAAAAAACTTAGCCATTTTACATCCAGTAACAAAAGGAAGCCAAAATATCACTAACGACTTCATTCTGCAAAGAAATAATAATTAAAAGTAAAAATCTACTAGCGTTCTCGCACGAATGCCGTTTTCGATTTGACTCGGCCACATTATTTTTTTCTGTGAGAAGCCTAGAAGGGTGCGTTTGTTAACAAACTGGCGGCCGCTTCTTTGCCTTTGTGTATTTGAAGAGGACTTAAATTAAAGTTTTGAGCGAGCAGCAATCAGATTATTCGTTCTTCATTTCTATGTATAGTTATAGTTAGACTCGGGCTGCGCATCGTCAACTACCACGCGATAGAAATCTCGAGCTCATAATGAAATTGTTCAGTAGATGAAATTATAAACGACCATAGCCAGACCAATCCCAGGACGTCTTATCTGGCAACCAACACTATCTCGCCGGCGAAGTATTCGCATTTGTGTACGAAAGCATTGAACTATGTTTACGAGATGCAGTCGCGTTATGAGAGTAGGCTCGCAAAAGGTAAGCAGCTTTCGCTTTTCTCTTTCCCAGGACTCTTTTTCAGTGTTACTTATATTTAGATCGCATACTGATTTTGTCAGCTTTGCTTATAGGCTCTCGGGCTTGGCAACTTCTTCACGGATCAGTATTTTGAAAAACACTCTCACTGGAGTGAGTGCAAAACAAATCTCCTAGCAAAAACAAACGAAAAAAAGTCACACCTCTTAACGTTAGATAAGCATCTCTTGCCATAAGTTTGAACGTCGCGTGAAAAGTAATCAAAGTTATAAAGCTTAGTATTCCTCTGTGCAGAGTCTTTCTAGTAAATTATAGGTGTACGTATGGATGAAAAACGTGACCAAAGCTGTGTTAATACAGCCCCTCATTAACATCACATTAGCTTCCCTGGGAACTACAGCTGTCTTAGTTTGCTTGTTCCCATATCTAATAATAGCCGACTGTTAAGTTGAAAAATAAAAGTATAAACAATTTCTTCCTCGTGATGACCTGTAAATACAAAATGAAAACAAGCGGGGGGTGGGTTAGAAAAAATATTTATCTTGTTATTATTGATTATTCGTAAACAAGAGCATTATCAATCTGAGGACAAAAATAAAAACAAATTCTTCCAAGTGATTGCCTGTAAATTTAACAAAATACGAATTGAAAACCAGCAAATGAGGCCGGGGTAAAAAAAATACTGATGTATCTTGTCACTATTTTGGATCACCAGTAAAAACAGTATTTTCTATTCGACATTCGAAATCTCATGTTTCCAAAGGGAAGCTAGTTTTTGTTACTTTGTCATCCCGATCCCAGGAGTATAACTGTTTATCAGTTCTACTTCGTGAAACAAACATGAATAGATTACTTACACTGTAACAAACAGCAGATCAGAAAGCAACTCCTAAGTAGAGTTCAACTTAAATTGCTGGCACACACCAGGGGGTTAACCTACTAATTTCATTCTACGCTATTACCAAACCAAACTTGCACTCCCGAGGAGAGACTGAAAACGATTAATTTACAGCATTTGATGTTTATTTTTGTCATAGCTATTTCACTGGAACAATAGTACACTTAAGTTACTTCTAAGCTAAAATCACCTGGCCCACCTTAAGCGTTAAACATTGTGGTTTAGATTTCAATTATTAATAGTCATACGCTAGAGTTTTACTTACAGGCTCAAAACAGCAGCCTTTTGAAGTAAGGCTTCAATAACTGTACTGTGATGACGATAAAACACGGAGATCTCATCGTAAATTCAGTTTGATATTGTATTACTATAGTGATATCAGCAATAAAGCAAATGCTCTTAATGGAATTACTTCACGATCAGAAGTCAAGTATATATTTTCTAAACGTTACTAAAAAAACTAACAGTTTTCTACAGGCTTTCCACTCGTTCAGTTCAAGTTCATATCATGGGGCAGTGTCGATTTTCTTTTCACAGACAAAAGGAAGTTCTTTTCCACAGCTGGTATCGTCCCAGGCCCCCTTGTCAACTGTCATTCTCACGCAGTCGTGATTAACATTCCGGTTGCGTGATAGACTGGAAGCCCACTTAGTGTAAGTCGCGTGACTACCGTCAGGCCAACGGAAAGTCCCTTCTGAAGTGCCGTCACTTAAACCGATCCATACTCCACCAAATGGATCTGAAAACGATCAATGCACATATAAGGATGGGTTAAAATTTTAAATTCAGGATAGATAAGTCAAAACCAAACTCAAGGAGCAATTTCGATTTTAAAATCAAGTAATTGTTTGATTGGTGGAATAGAGAAGGTCCAGATCAAATCAAAGTAATGCTCAAATTTATACCATTAACATCATTCCAAAGGCGTTTCTCTTGAAGGGGGCAAACTTAAAAACTGTAACCAACCAAATATATTTCATAGTGTGATATATTTCTGTTTTCATTTTTTACTACGCCTTGGCTAATTGTTTTTATTAAAATATGTTGATCGCACAGTTAGATAATCCACAACCTCGTACCCAGGGCTTTCCCTTAGAATTCTTGTGCTAAGCATCAAAGTAGAATTAAGTAACTGGATTCAAAAGTAGCTGAAAAGTCAACTGTACAAAGTTAACTTTGCAGCCAGTTCATTGTAACCCAGTGGTTCGGAAGCGATATTGGCAAAATCAAAGGACTTAGAATGAGTCGGCCAAACTGGGTATTAGAAATAACTTTAACAGCCAGAAAGATCCGCAAGAAGGAACATTTGATTTACCTGCCATGTTCAATAGCTCTTCACCAGTGATAGCTCTTCCAATAACCATCAGGTCTCTTAAGTGTCCTCTCAGTACAGTGCCAGAGTCCCGCTTTAATCCAATATCATAAACTGAATGCGAATTATCCCTCGGGTATGAGCCGTTGGTCAAAGACTGGGATCCAAGCCTCTCGCTATCCAGGAACAAGTACGCCTTGTTTAAGTTTCCGTCCCAGACCGCCGCGACATGAGACCACTTGTCAATCGTTAAAGACCTAAGGAAAATGTTTTCATTTTTTCATTTGTTTTTCAAACGACTCCCGAGCAGTAAACGTTGTCTGCAAAATCTGAGCTATCTGTTTCCTCGTGCTTCCGGAACTGTGAAGTGAAGTGAAGGGAAGACTTTATTTAATGAGGGTGACCCGTGACAGTAACTTAAGTTACTGATAAACTTGGGGCCCTCAGCCACAACAC
>OMLO01003463.1_pt1 | contig 13016 bp, 11 predicted proteins | sample 1674811 | NCBI WGS metagenome assembly OMLO01 (sample SAMN06265003, study PRJEB25207) | coral metagenome | isolation source: Coral host | place: Mexico:La Bocana,Puerto Morelos, Mexico | collected 2008-11-13
GTCTGCACATCTACACATTCGGTGTTTCCTTTTGATCACAGAGGCGATATTTATCATGCTGTGTAACATTCATGTTGTATAAAATTCAGAGTGAAAACGCCGTTTTTTTCTCTGAACGAAGCCTTTATCCGTCTTTTCTTTGATTTTCTGTTTCAGATAATGAAAAAGAATGATCAGATGTACACACTGCTAGCCATTTGCTTGACTTTATGTCCACAGGTAAGGAAAGCTTTGGGACTAATATCTGTTACTTTGGTAGATCATGAAAATCAAGCATGTGCAGAGTATTACAAAATTCAGACCGCTTGGACTGGTTTGCCATATCATAAAACAGATTCTCGTGTATTTTGTCTTTGTTGTAGCGAATTGATGAGAACGTTCATTCACAACTTCGTGAAAAGTGTGGAGAAAGATTGCAAAGGCTGCAGCGTGGGTACGTTTCACATTCGGTTTGTGTTCATTAAATCTTTGCTCTCTTTTGAGCAAACGGAACGTGATAACGTAGCACAGTTACTGGTAAAGATACAACTTTATTTATAAGGGTAACACAGAACAGTATTGTAGTGACTGAAAGACCAGTGGCTGACATATAAATATTTACAGAATAAAAAGGTGAACTATTCAAAAATTAATAATATCGAAAGATTCTCAAATATGCAACAAAAATACATTATATTATAAAGCTTCCTAATCTTTCACCCATTCATCTTTGTGTTGTCGTTTTCTGCATTTTTTTATCAAGGTCCATAAGAACCAAAATGTCTACTCATTACCGGCTTATGATTACCCCCCCCCCCTTACTTTTATGATCCCTTCCCACTTACTCTTGTGACCCCTCTCCCCCTTACGCTGATAACCCCCCTCCCCCCCTGTAATCTTATGTCCCTGTCACTTTTCCTTCCTGATTCTGGAATCACTGGAAGGGCATTTTCCATCCTTGAAATAAAGCAACCTGTCTAATGTGTATGAGCAATTGAAAATTTTAATTACTACTTCTTTTTTTGCAGGGATGTACAGACATTTGAGGAGGCCTTCTCGTATGCTTGTCCAAAATTCATCTCCCCTGTACCTCCAAACTTTGACGCTCCGCCAGCCAATTTTAACAGGGTGAGTGAATTGAGAAGATCCACAGAGTCAAACTGATCAGCTTTACAGCTAGCATTCAGTGCACGCGTCTTATTAAAGAGCGCGAGTTCCTTTTGTGCCCGGCTCACGATCGTTCACCGAACCGCTTATCGCTCACCCTTTTGGCAGAATTGTTTTTCGTCAACTATCTGTGGTTCAAAAATTCAAGATGACGGCCAAATCTTTCACCAGAATACCGAGCTTCCACACAGGAACCTTTGCATTGAAATAAGAAAATGTTAGTCTAGTATTCGATTAAACATTATTTGGGTGGTTCACGCAGATACGATGTTACTTTTCCCCTTTCGTGACATGAATATAATCTTTACGAAAAGCTTCATTATCTTCTCTCAGTCTTGACTCATATTTCTTTCATCTTCAGGAACCGTTTAATCTTCAGCTGAAGGTTTTTATGAACGAAGTGTCACAACAATCACTTATACCAGTTATAAGAAGGTAAAAGAACATTTTTCTTTCTGTGATTTTTGTTTTTGTATCTCACCAACAAATCAACTGCTGTCGACAGTTCTGAACATAGCTCTGGTATTGTTTTGCTGTCATCTCAAGTATCCTTTGCTATTTTCACTTTGTTTTCAGCTATTTAAAACTGTACACCACAATGCCCATCGCAAAACTCGCTGCTTTCCTAGACATGGTGAGTGAAAGAGAGATAATTTTTGTCCAAGCCAGTTTTTGCAATTAGTTTGCCTGCCCAGAAGAAGCATAACGGGGGAGATGGGGGCGGGGAGAGCAGGGATAGAAGGAGGGGTAGTACGAGTAGGGTTTTGCCCACTCCCCCCTCCCCCCCACGCACACATACGCACCCCTTTCCCGTTTACGTCTGCAACGCTAGACTAGTTTGTTTCCAAAATTGTATAGGGTGAGAAACATTTCTATTAGCAGCTTGACTGTTTGACAGTTGTGAGAATCATCAATAGCCTGCACTCACTGTGTGTTATTACACTTTTTTTCATTCTTGACATGACTCATTAATTTTGTCTCGTCGAGCTGGCAAATCCCCAACCCAGACTATCAAGTACAGCGTTTGTCACAGCTGTTTCAAGGAGGCTACATTTGAACTCTTACGTTACTCTTGTGTATCTTCTTCAGGTTGTAGGACAGGCTCGACTCGCGCGTGTGAATAAAACTGACTGCCGTTTTCTTTGTTCCTCTTACAGGACGAAAACCAATTCAGGACGCAACTGCTCTGCTTCAAGGTGAAGTTCTAATACAAGAATGAAATCTGACTGACGAGTCAAGTGTTGTAGGAAGGACGTTTTAATTCATTAACCAGTATAGGGGGATCCTTGCTGACGTTATTGTTTACATTTTTGCTCATTTGCATACGGATTTACTTGCAGAAGGAAATATGTTAGATATAGTTGACTCCAGGAAGTTAAAGTGCTAATGAAATTAAATACATGTTGAAATATTTGGCTCTTTCTGTCTAATATTCAAAGATAAATTGTTTTTCAAAAACTGCAAAATCTCTGGTTGGCCAAAGAGCTAATGAGCTCATACATTCTTTGTAAAATTTTGAGTTTTCAAGCCCGTGTTGCGCAAGAAGTATTCAATACATCGGGCTTTCAATATTCAGAACTGATTTATTTGTAGCTCCATCAGAAACTGAATTGCTTATGCTAATGAGGCAAATATTGTAAACAAAAATTGCCCTATTCCTTAGCAATAGCTTCTCGTTGTGTGTTTTTAGTAAGGGAGTCGAGCATCATGTGCAGTTTTCAAACCATATCCCTATTCACGGTTATCTTTTATCAGTTGCATCCTATTATCGAATAACTTGAGTGTTAGCCTGCGTAGCAGTCTTTTCCGTTTCCTCTTAGCGGGAGAAAGCGAGAGCCAAGGGGAAGTCGCGCGAACACATGGGGCAAGAGCATGCCCCTCCCCCCTGCCACTAATTTTTTTGTCGCCTCTGTCCCCGAGCCCTCGCGCGACTCCCGCTTGTCTGAAAGGAAACGGAAAAGACTGCTACGCAGGCTACTTGAGTGTGAGGCAAGTTGGACTATTCTAACTTCTGTTAGCAAGTCTTCACAGGATGGTTACATGCGAAATTCCCGTGTTTGACTCTCTTAGATCAGAATAAATTTAATAACTGCATTTCTGCGTCAGTGAAATTGATTCCACAAATGATTAAGAAATGACTTCTGACCAATCACAGCAAGCGCAAGTACCACAGTGAACCAATCAGAAATGGTGCAGAAACGTACAACTTGCACCAAGCGGGGGAAACGTGCCGAAGTTACGATAGGATTTGGTTTTGTACTTGACAGTTGGTCAAAAATAAACTATGGAACTTCATACTCTGTTAACGCCCACCGAGTGCTAGATCGTGATGGAGCCTTTGGTTTGTTTTGTTTTATTAACCCTTGTCGCTCTGTCTTCACAGCATAAACAGAGAAACCTTGTGTGGACCAGAGGCACAGACGCTCTTGAAGGAGAACTTCAGTCTTCGTCTGAAGTGGACTTCTACATTGACCAGGTGAAGCATCATTGAAAATCGAATTCTGTATAAACGTCGGTACCTTTGATAGTTAAGGTCCCGTATACACTAATCAGAGGAATTTAAAAACGCAGCTATGTTTCCAAGGTTAAGCCTACCGTCCACACTAGCCGGTTCATCGCGAAAACGAAGCTTTTCGAAAACCCTCTTCAGTGGACGGAGCCTAATATTTAAACCTATGATTTGAATAGTACTATAGCCTTCGAATCGTTTCCCGCTCACATTTCACCAACTGACCACGGAGCGGTTTTATTTCAAACATAATATTTTTATTATTTGCCTCTGATTTTCTTTTCCTGAGCCTGATGATGTTTACAAGAAAGTTTTGCAACATGCCCTTACGACTCCGATCAATCACAGAGAAGCTGTAGCCTTCGTAGCCAATCAGACGTAACAGTGCTTTGTATTGCGCCATTTAGCTAGCTCGCTTTCTAAAGTTAGCTAGTGTTTGCTGCGAGTTCTGGTCGATGACTTACATTGGTGTGAATTGTACTACGGTCATGTTACTAACATCTCATGCATCTGGGGGGAGGGACAGACTCCTATTTGCATCATACCGCAGAAACCGAGATAAGATCCGCCTCACGCAGACCATGGCAAACCAGAAAAGGTATTTTTCTTATCCAGAAAGCATCAAAGTTTCCTTTTTTTATTTTCAGGACATGATTCACATTGCTGATACAAAAGTTGAGCGGCGTTATGGAGATTTCTTTATTCGACAGATTCACAAGTTTGACGAGGTGAGACGAAGTTAGTGTTAACCCCTAACTCCCTATAGAGCTGTTTTAGTTGACTATTTTAATCCAAGAAACAAGCATGGAATAAGTTGGTCTTGCTCCAATTTTGATCTTGTTTGCTTGGAGCAAGTCATATTAGTTTTCCCTCCTGCGACGGAGGCGCGGTGGCCTCATGGTTAGTGCGCTGGAATCCAGAGCGAGCGCTCGGGGTTCGAGCCCTGGCAGGGGACATTGTGTTGTGTTCTTGGGTAAGACACTTTGCTCATACGCTGCCTCTCTCCACCCAGTTGTACCGCCGAATGTACCGCTGAAGGGTAACCCTGCGATGAACTAGCATCCCATCTTGGGGGAGGTAGAAATTATCCTAGTGGTTTCGTGCTACTAAAACCGGGATAAGCTCCGGCCTGATGAGCCAGTTGGCGCGTATTCAGACTTTTGCGAGAGGCAGGGTTATGACGTAAAAACTCGCGATCAAGAGCATTGTAATCTAAAAGGAATATAGTACTGTGGGAAAATTGGCTTGGTCACAGCGTATAACGGGGAAATAAAATATTTGTTCTCTGACGTTTCTCTGGTGGGAGCAATTTCTCTTAGGTGTAAGAGATCTGGGGTGAGGGGAGGACACAGCTGTCTTTCCTTCCTTCCTCCACATATAAGAGAAACTTGAGACGCAAACCAAACTGCGATCAGGCGTTCTTTTTTTATGCTGCAGCAGCAAAAGAAAGGTAAAATAGAACGCCTGATCGTAGGTGAGTCCAGTACAACGAGCAGTCTTTCTTCGCTTTCCTTTCCCCTTGGTTGGTCGAGCGAGCAGTGAAAATTGAAAGCACTGGACATTTGTTCTCCAGTGAGACCGCACGCTATGCTCGACGTGTTCACATGATACCTGCCGGTCCAAACTTCACGCTGTTTATAGTTTCCGCATTCTTATGACGTGCCACTTTCTTTACGGATTCTGTCAGGTAACCAAAAGCATCCAGGCAGTACAGTGATACCTCTCGAAGCCAGAAGACAGCGTGCTGTAAAGGAACACCAACAGAGAGAGAGAAACTCATTTCCGAGTTGTTTAAGCCTCTCTATCAAAGCGAGGCCTGATGCACAGCTAACATTAAAGAGAAATGTGCAAGTTTTGAGTGCTGTTTTTAATTAGACTGACTTTATTATAATGGAATCATACTAGCATGATTGTTGACAATAAAAAAAGAAGCATGATAAATACAACGAATAAGAAAATAATGGAATGAAAATAAACCATGAAAATATGATGTATAAAAATATTCCTAGTAATTAACTTCTAGCCACAATTTTGAATTCCAAAAAATAATGCTATGTACAAAATATTGGCTACAGAGCCACAACATGATGGGCAGATTTTTTGCTGTTGCCTTTAATGTCAATAAGTCATTCTGAATTTTTTGTCAATCATCGGAACTGAACAGATGAAGAGCAAAACAAACTAAAAATACAAAGGAGATTTAGAGAAGCCAGTTCATTAAAATCTTCCCCCTTTGGGTTAATACTGTCACACACTAAATGTCTTGCGTCACTCTGACACTCTGGCTTTGTAATTTTGCGTAGAGCTTCAGCACATAGCTTTTCCATAATACAAAGTGTCGAGAGATTATCACTGCACGCACTCTGTACTTGTGTTATTTCTTCATTCACTTTCTTTACTTTTTCGTCCAACACATCGGCACTAGTGAATAAATCACTGTCATTCAAAGCTTTGCCCATTTCTTCTTTGATATAACGAACTAAACCCCAAGTGATTTCCTGTACTAATCCAATACTGTCTGGACGATTTTGTTGTCATCGTCGCCGCTTTTATTCTCGTTCTTGTTCTCAAAGTATTACTAGGTTTTACAACGCTTGTAACATTCCTTGGGTGTGGTCGTAAACTCCACTTGTTCCTGCATGATGGCAGCGCTCATCTTTTTCAGAGTTTTTAAAGAGACAGAAAGATCACCTCGCGTATCTTGGTGGGAAAATATTAATCATTGCAGCTTTACCAGCCAGCGACAGTTTCAGTCCGTCATAGGTGTCCAATGATTATTTTTCCCAAAGAAGCTTGACTCGACAAAACTGAAACCTTCCAAATGTAGATTTACCCACAAGTCGAAAGCTGCTTCTAAGAGCGGCGAAGTCCTATTTCGCCCGACAAAAGACTTTGAAAAAGTCTACACCTGTACTGTGCGTGACACCAAGATGCCTATCAAACGCACACTGATAGGAAGTGGGGGACACCCTTATTGGGAATTAACAAATAGTTTCACTTACGTTTTGTCAAAATTATAATAGATATTGGCTTTACTGCAGACTACCCTGCCATTGGAACTAACGTCTTCGTAGCCGGATACGCGGCACGCAGAAACTTATTAATTCAACAGGAATTCCAAGTGGAAGTATGTAATTGATTTAAGTAACACGCTACGAGGTACACAGAAACTCAAACTGACGCGTACCGGCGTAGCCGGCAACTAGGAAACCTTCCTCCCTTGTATATGTTCAGAGTTAATACCATACTTGTAGTTGAAAATTAAATTCAGGTAAAAATAATTTTAACCTAGTTTGATTCTCAATTTCCTTTGCTAATTATTCATAATCAATCAATAAGTAGGGTTAAGAGACATTTACCTGAATTTAATTTTTAACTACAGCATAGATATCACTCACTGCGTTGCGCGTACCGCGTAGCCAGCAACTGGAAAAACTCACTGCGTACCGGGAAGTCATCCATTTCCACTAAAGGGCTCAATGGCAGGGTATCCTACAGTTAATAATTTCCCTCGTCTATAGGCTAGAAAAATTTATTAGGAAATTGACAAGACGCGCGTGAAATTATTTTCCTTCACTCGTTGCCATTTGATTACCCATACTAATGCAGTCATTAGTTCCGGTTTGAACAACTTACTAGGTGTGCTTCGAAGTGAGTTACTGTTGCGCTTTTCACACGAAAGAGCCCATATATTGGCGTTGAAACGTCATAATTTTGCAAATCAAAGGTGAAGTTTAAAAAAAAAAAAAAATCTGTCTGTAACAATCACTAATTTATATTGATTAAATTAATTCAGAATGAATGCGTGACTGGTCTCACAATCGATCACTTGGATACGGAATATTTTAAGGAAACCAAACGAACCGCAACGAAGTGAAGAAAGCTCACATATCAGTTTTTGTGTAAATAGAAACATTTCTCTGGTGTTAATGGATCAGTAAGATTCTTTCCCGGGATCACTTGCTGCACAGAGTAGGTAAAGAACTGCGGAAACTATAGTATTATTTTTCCATAATCGGATATGCGAAGCGAGTAAACAGTCTTGTTCACTTGTTGTTTCAAGTCATACATAAATTAGTTTCGATTTTAAGCTTAGAACACAGTGTGTTAAATGTTTTCGTTTGTTTCAGTATCTATCTTCAAGTAACCTCCTCTTCACGGCCGTCATAGTTGCTCTCTTATCGAGCGGTCAATCGCAGAAATATAAATGGCCGAATGCAGTACAATACCCATTCTGGATAATCGACAATTATTAGTCAAGATTTGCCATCCATGGACGTGGCGAATCGCTAATGTTTTTATGGCTACCTTTTTTTCTTTAGCCGCATATGTTCAGGTGAGTGTTAATGGTTCGTAAATACAGGAATATTATCCCGATTATGTCAGTTGATCCGTATTTTTTCTCTCACCTTCTGACTCTTTTGACCTTCTACGCGGTAATAATTGAAACGGCATCTGAATTAGAGTGCAAGACGAGTCAAAGAAGATGACTTGTGCTCTCTTACAATTGAAATGTCCTGTGAATGTCCTTCAGATGGCTGGTCGAGTTCAGGAATTGGACAAAAGTTTTTGGACAAGTCTGATTTAGATTCCAGTTTGGGATGAGGTCGGGGCACACTAAAGAAAATTGAAGATAGACAATAGACCGACTGTCTTTGAGAGCTGTTCTTGACGTTTACTATCTTTTTTTGAAATAGGTGATTCCAGATAATATCAATACCTTAGCATGGCAGCATCTCGGAATGATGCACAGCAATGTTTTGCGCATTTGATATAGTCACCAGGGGGAGGGGGGTACTCCCTATAATGGCCTATTCGGGAAGGCTCCGTCCGAAAGGGGTACCTTTTTCAGGCTTCAGGTTTCAGGTATATAAAAGGGTAGGGATTTCACAAGTTTAGGTATATGAAAGGGTAGGAAATATTAAAAAGGGTCTTGAATTAAAACACATCAAGCAGACGCAACTTATGACTTTCATTTTAATTTATTATGCGCTACGTGAAAAAAAATAACAAAAAGACTTCCTGTTTTAACGATTTATTCATAAGTCTTCTTAAGAAGGTATGTGAAAGGAGTGCCTTTTTCCAATAAAAGGTATACGAAAGGGGTACCTTTTCTGAAAAATGGTATATAAAAGGGTAAAGGGTTGGACCTCAGGGTGGAGCCTCCCCGTATAAAACGTTTTTGAGTACCCCCCCTCGGGTATAGTCATCTTCAGGCTTTTTTTAACATTGTTTGAATACCAGTTGTGTCCTAGCTACTCCTGACAAAAAAAACGAGAAAAAACCGAATTACGGACACACACGTATGCACGATAACATGGTGCCTTGGGCTCTACGAGCACTAGGCACAAAAATGATAGAGACAAAAAAAAATCTTTGTTACTTCTTTTATTGCAGGTATCGCTGAAATTGGTTTTAATTTGTATCATTGGATTGTGACCTTAAAATCTCATTTTTAATTTCCCTCTTTCCCTTTACCAGATAAATGATCCAGATCCTGTAATATGGGTGGTAAGTTTACAGTCAAACCAAGTGAAGCGTATCCCTTAAGATTACATTAATGAATTGATTATTCAATATTGATGCTGCTAGTTAATTGAAGAATGCAGCAATGAATTGAGCATTTCAATACTGAACTTGCTAGTACATGTTAAATTAATTTTTTGAACAGTGAATACATTACCGTATTGGAGAATGACTAGTGGGTTTTATTTTGCAATACTCAAGTCAATTCACTATTGCATTCTTGAAATGATTAGCGGATTCAATAATCAATTCACTAATGTACCTTTGAAGGGTATACTTCACTTGATTTGGCAATAAAATTCTTTAAAGTTTTTACATTGTGTAAGAACTTTAGAACAGATCAGTTACAAGTCCTTTGCCTTTTGCCTAACTACAAATTATTTATTAATTTCTGTTTATTTGGGTTATTAATTTATTACTTCTGCAAATCAACATATACTCTATTATTTTCTTAAGTCCTATAATCATGCCTCGATCACCAATCCAAGTATGAATTAAGTCATATATCTATGGTTTGTTAGGAAACGTACTTAAACTTTAAAGAAATATAAATTATGCACTCTGTTTATTTTGCAGTTGATGTATGCTGTTCCTTCTTTACTATGCTTCACTTTAGCTATTGATTCATCGTTACAAGGTAGCGAAGCAATGTAACTGTTTTTAATTATTATATGTAAAAAGCCTTCATTCCTAAGATCAAAGTAAAATGCTCCACACTGATTTCTACAGATTTCTTCAATGTTAGTTTGAAACTCTTGGTAGCCAATAATAGCACATAGCCTTAGTAATTTTCCTTTTGCTTTGGTAAGTTGACAATGTGTTGCTACTTGCATGATCAGTATTACTATTTTAAAGAGAAATTAGCCAATCCATGCATAGCATAACAAATTTACAAATTATGTCTTAAGAGTTTGAACATCTCATGCCTGCATTTCAAACACTTTGCAAGTCTTAATTGGTCTTGCAATTTTTAATTTTAGTTTTTGTAAATAAAGTGATCATCAACATCTTTATTAACTCATATATAGATAGCTAGTGCTAGTCTAAACAGGCCATGAGTTTAATTTTTATTTATAAATTAAATTAATACTCCACAATAAGGAAACTAACAAAAAGTTGATAAAACCCTTGCATGTAGAACTGAGAGTGGAAAAAATTTCAGTCTTACTAAGAAAGCACATATATAGTCTTAATGTCTCACAAAGTCTCACACATACTACTTGCAGTTTTGAACTTAACATTCTGTCACTAATTCAATAAATTACAACTTAATTAACATAATTCACTAACAGTATATCATACTAATTTTTTTTATTTTGAAGATCACCTCTTGTGGAAGCTAACAGCTGTCACTCATGTTGGTGTCTGCATTCTGGGCATGTTTTACTCAATAAATATCTTAATTAGAGCTGAGATGAGTTCTAAAAACCCACTGAATTATGAAGAGGGAAGGTAAGAACTGTATTGTCTATAGTATAACAAACAAATTTGTGCAAGTTAAATAAAGCAATCTGAAGATTTGTACAAGTGCTGTTTGGAAATATGTTACATTTGGAAACTGTGGTTGTTATAGATGGATGTGTATCACATATAAGAACCTATAGTAGATCAGGGCCTAGCTTTACTGTCACTTACTCAGTAGTGAGTGCACCTAACTGATATTTAGAGGAACATCGATTGGACCCCTCATTTAGGGCTCAGAAGTTTTATTCTTGGAGTAAATTACTATTTTAACACGAGATTGCTTCTTCATTTGTTGGTATACTAAGAAATTCCAGTATTGAACAAAATCATTTTCTTTGGCAGAGAGATAGCAGGGCTCTTGATTATTGTAGCCTGGTTAGGGCTGTGCTTGCTGACAGGACTCAAAAGGTAAGTAAAGTTCAATACAGCTTCAGATACGTAATTAACTTAAGCGAGATAGGCAGATATTGAATTGCAAACATTTTACAAGTCACAGCAGCTAGAAATTCATTTCAGTTAAGTTTCTGACAACACTATTCAAGTTTGTCTGTGTTTTCATTGACTTTGGCCATTCTCAGAGGTGAAAGAGTTATTAATAAAAAAATGCTTTTACTTTTGATTTTAGGCTTGAATTCTGCTAGCACTGGCTCTCTTCCTGAGCAGCAGTTGGTGATCAAACCTATTCCATTTTAAATGTTTTTCTTTTAGGGATTAAATAAATCCTGAGCCATGCCCAAAATCGGTCTCCTTTAAGGGTGTTATTCAAATTTTCTCACAAGCACACCAACCCTTCATGTGGGGGTACCCCAGGATTGAATTCTGGACCGAGGGACCTGAGCATAATTCTGAGCGCCTAAAACTTCTAAATTATTATTGCTTTTACTTTTCAGGTCTAGTGAAACAACTGCTTATTTTTGGAGTGCCACAGTAGCTGTTTCTCTCATTCCATTCATTGTATGGGGCTACTACCTAACCACATGGGATGTGGGTTCACTCCAAAGTCACTGTAAAGACATCATCTCAAGACATTTATACAAAGCAGAGATATAGATCTGAAGAAAACAGTATAAAAGATGCTACAAAGACATTGCTTCATCAAGATGCCTGTATGACGATATGTCTATGAAGAAAAAACATTAGATTTAATCATAGCCTTGATTTCCGCCTCTGCTCTCTTAAGTCTAGTCTACATTGCTCCTCCTCAGGAGATGGGCATGCGCTTCTTTCCCAAACAGAAGCTGGTAATTAAGCCTAATTTATAATCGTAATTGAACTTCGGATCGTGCAATTTGGTCTGAAATCATTAGCGTGATTTCAAAATCAAACGAGCGCGCACCACTTTATTACATCATTTTTAAATCGCACAATTTAATAGCCTAAATACAAGAACTACAAGATTTTGGTCAGTAACATTATATATTGAACCAGTAGCCTGTTTGTCAAAAAGCGAAACTAGAAATTTGTTTACATCTCATTTTGAAAACATGTCAACATCATGTCAACGTGATGTGTTTGCGTCCTGTTGTTAGTTGTTTTGTTTTACTGTCTTTTCTCATTGGCTGAGAAAAAAGATGCGATTTAAAGCAAAAAAATATTGTGATTTGTGAATAAATCGCACGGCTGAGAGCCAATAAGATTGCAAGGAAACCAACTCTTTCAAAATAGATTAAATAAATTCAGAAATCCACAACCATGTTCGTTTTTTAAATTAATTCCAAATTGAACTCGAAACCGTATGATTACTTATATAATATTTATTTGGAAATATCATAGTTAATGTCCATTGGTGTGGAGCATGGAAAAATAATGAAAAAAGCATTGGGAACATTCTCTGTCGAAAAAAAAATTAAATTTATCTGGTCCACAAATGCATATCAGTCCTGTACTGAGGGACGTGGAAAATTGGAACTTTTAATCACGCTAAGAAACAAAACAGGGAATTATATTTGCCTGTATGTGGTTCAGCGTTATAAAGATGTTTTTCTTGTTGTTATTTTGAAAGATGATTATCACGCTTCTTTTAAAATTTTTGAAGAGTCTTACTGTTTTACGCCCATTTAAGGCAGGGGTAAACATGACTTTATTTAAATTTTTTTTTGAAACACCACCATTTGAACGCCCCTGAAAGGGCAGATCCCCACCGGTTTTCAATTTGTTTTACGGCTATCAGTTAAATCCCATTACATTATTCACCTCCGTTCACTTTCGTTGACCTCCGTTGACTTTTGTTTATCTCCGTTTACCTCCGTTTATCTCTGTTAAACCTCTCTTCACCTCCGTTGACTTTCGTTTATCTCCGTTTACCTCCGTTTACCTCAGTTCACCTTCGTTCACCTCCGTTGACTTTTGTTTACCTCCGTTGACCTCCGTT
>OMLO01003464.1_pt1 | contig 13016 bp, 5 predicted proteins | sample 1674811 | NCBI WGS metagenome assembly OMLO01 (sample SAMN06265003, study PRJEB25207) | coral metagenome | isolation source: Coral host | place: Mexico:La Bocana,Puerto Morelos, Mexico | collected 2008-11-13
GCATCTTACGATTATTAACTGTGAAAAATTCCACTCCAGAAATAAAAAAACACTCCAGAAATAAATAAACAGCTGTTATAGATTGGTATTAGCAATTAGCCATGGACTGAGTTGCTCTGTACTAATTACTGTACAGTTTTGTCAGTTACATGTACACATCCCAAACCTCCACTTGGTCAAATCATGATCGGGGCTTTGAATCACGCTTCCTGTGATGTTTATTCACCAAAACCTGTTGAAAAATTTATGTACAGAAATTGTCGCAGATATTGTTTTCTTTATTGTGTATAAAATTTATTTTTGGCTTTTATTGAAGCATTAGACTTAGAGCAAAAATTAAATCCACCATGAAAAGGTATTACATCAGCAATAGAATGCACTGATGTTGCAGCTTCACTTTTACTATGTGACAAATCAGATCTTGTTGGTTGTAGCCAGGCATGTTAAAATTTTTTTGGTAAAAAGAATTAAATAGTTGTCACTGACTAAAAATATGGTTATCAGACATTGCGGCCACTACTGTTGCCTTCTTCAGCAAAAGATGGAAATGTAAAATGTTAAATGGCGTCCTGCTAAAATATTACCAAAAAATTTTTAAATCAGATCTTGCTTACTTTGCCAGTTTAATACACCAGAAATGACAGTGAAGTTATTTGCAATTTGGGAGCATTTCTTGTTGTTTTAGGCAATTGTAGTGAATTCTTTGGCTGTTTCATCGAAACGAGTTCAGAGATTTGTACGAAAATAAAATGTATAACAGCGTCCCGAAGTTGCAGTGTTTATGTCACTAGTAGGGAAAAAACCACAACTGTTCTAAAATTACAATGTAGCTGTGGATAGTGAAAACCATGGGTTGTGTGACTGGCGTGACTATTTGCTAAGCGTTAAGTTATTGTGCAGACTAAAGTGTCAGTGACTGCTCTGGAATATGATCAATTTTCCACGCAAGTGATCGACGTTGCATAACATTTTTATGAGCGCAAACTAAGGAGTTAAAAAAGCATGGTTATAAGTTGTTTCAATTTCTTGTCTACTGTGGGGTAACACTGGAATAAACTAGCATCCCATCTGGAGGGAGTACAAATACTCGTAGTCGTTTCTTATTACAAAGAAACCAGTGACAAGTGTTAGGCTGACGGACCACTTCCTTGTATTCAGACTTTACCTTGTATAGTTGGGAGAGAATGGCAAAAGAGTATTTGTATGATGGGTGATGATCAAAATTAGCAGGGTAACACATTATTGAGACAAAATTAGCTGTGTGATGCAGAACAGGACAATATAATGCAGTATTTGCTATTTCAGAAGCAAATGACATGTAGATTTTGTGACTGAATGTAAATGTAGTGTTTTATCAATAAACAGTTGCAGATGTAACACCATTTTCTTGTCTTTTCCATCATTTGCTTGATCTCAAATGCAATGGGGGGACTCCATGAAAAGTTCAGTTCAGGAAGTTAGGTATAATGAATGTCAAGCCTAAGATATGAATTTTTTTTACCATTTTGTTACGGCAGCAATTAAGCTTATGGCAAGACTACAGAATATTACTGGTTTGATACCAGTCAGCCGAAGTGTTGCAACTGGTAAGAAATGGCCATCTGGTGATGATATGGCGGTGGATGTCACTCAAAATCGGGACCAGTACATTGGAGGTTAGTTCTAAAATATGGTAGCAATCATTTGTAAAGATTATGTGTTACATGACTTCCCTGCTTGAAAAATTTTTGTCTGTTATTGGTGATCGAAATAGAATAATCACTACAGCAGCTTTTATTATAAGTCATCTTGTTCTTTGTTACTTTTTTTGCTTGTGATCGCACAGATACACGTATAAGTTCCTCCACTTTTATGAGGCCATCCATAAGGGTGACCCAAAAACACTGACCCCCGGTCCATGGACCCCCCTATGGACCCAGTCCATGGACTACCTTATGGACCGGTCCACAGACCCCTTTTATGGACCCCCCCTATGGATCACCCAAAAAAATAGCCGAAAAAGAAACTAAACAGAAATAACAAAAAGATTTGACTTACCATTTGAATGGACTGACCGCTCATGTTGGCGAAAATTTGAATGTTTACTTCCGCAAAATTAACAGACTTAGGCGCAAGGTAATATTAATTGCATATTTGCTGTGGCGATGTATGAAAGACCACGAAAGACCTGTGTGCTTTGAAGATCAAGAATTTCATTTGCGTACACTTTTGCCTCCGCCATTTTGTTCGGCTCAGTCTCACGAAGTCAACCCAGGCCTCACAAAAAAACAGCACGACTTGTCTCCTCTCTTGTGGCAGTCATGACCCATGAGATTTTGTGAATATTAATCACGTTTATTCTTTTGGTCTTTCATACATCTCCACAGCAAAATATGCAATTAATATTACCTTGCGCCCAAGTCTGTTAATTTTGCAGAAGGAAACACTTGAATTTTCGCCGACACAAGCCGTCAGTCCATTCAAATGGTAAGTCAAATCTTTTTGTCATTTCTGTTTATATGGTAAGTCTGTTGAGTCAAATCTTTTAATTTGTCATTTCTGTTTGGTTTCTTTTTCGGTTATTTCTTGGGGTTATTTCTTTTTCGGTTATTTTTCGGGGTGGTCCGTATGGGTGGTCCGTAAAAGGGGTCTGTGGACCGGTCCGTAAGGTAGTCCATGGACCGGGTTCGTAGGGGGGTCCAAGGAACGGGGGTCACTGTTTTCGGTTCACCCCATCCATAATCCCTTACAAAGTTATCTAAGTCCATTAGCTTACAACTTTGTCTGTACAAGTACATGTACAATAAAAAATAGTTATCTACATATTTTTAAACTTTAAGCTATTTTTTGACCTGCCTCCTTGAAATCTTGTTCTTTATTTACATCAAATTGAGGGTATTGTAACAACATACACCTTGTGTGATGTTGATTTACTTATAAAGCTTCAGTTTATTGCAGTGCATTTTCTTTCTGTATTTTTTTAGCCATTGAATTTAACATTGATGAAGAGAATACACTTCCCAAAAAAGTCCGATATTCCATTCGCTTTGCCGGTTATTGGTCAACGGACTCAACTTATCCACCCTACACACCTGATGGACCTGTGAGATAGTAAGAATGGTTTGACTGTATATCTGCTACAGCTGTAGGTCTCAATCTGATTTGTTTGAAAGGTGTTTGTATAAACAGTACATGTACAAACACACATACTGATGAACACAGTTTATAATCAAGTATAAGTCAGTGTGATGGGAGATTGCTTTACAGAATTGTTTGAATGTGCAAGACAATGGTAGCTTGATTGGTACTTATTGGTCATGTATTTGATCAACTCTTTTGTGAACCGCATACTGAGAGACATGACTGGGATTGGATGCACTCTTGTGTGTGGTGAATAATACTAGTCTTGTTTAATGCTTGTTTAAATTGTCGCAGAAAGGTAGCAAAAGTATTATTTTGCAGTTTGTATGCAATTGTATGTGAGAAGTAATCAAAGGAACATAACTTCAACTTCACTATACACCTTCTACTAATTTTGGAATTTTACTCGTCTTTGCTTTTATGCTACTGCTACTACTACTAATAATAGTAAACAAATTAAATGCTTCACTAGATGTAACGAACAGTACAATTTATCCCTTTGTTTGACAGCATAATTTAAATGAATATTTTACAAATATCTTTGCAGCAATAAATATGGAGATGGAAACTTTCTGAAATTACAGTATGCAATGGATATGGCAATAATACAATTGCAAACCCAAAGAAACTCTTCATATCTTATCCCGGTGAAAATGCATGTGAGTAAAAAAAAGTTACCTTTCACACTTGCCTGTAATGCACTTAGAAAGGATTTAGCTCAGCTGAAGGGTTCCACCTGATCAAAATACCAGCAAGTTCACCAACAGTTTTTTTGATAATTTGATAGGGCTGAAATCATTTAACCTTTTAGAATTCCATATTGACGTCTCAAGACACCAAAACTGGAACCTACATGTAAAACCCTTTTGTAAACCTTCTGTCCTTGCAAGCCAATACCCAGTGTTATACAATTTCTGTGATAGCACAGTGGCCTAATGGCTAGGATGCTCAAATCCAGATGGGGTTTGAGTCCTGTTCATTGTTATGTTCTTAGGCAAGCTACTTAACCTTCTCCTTTCTCCACACACGATTTGTTGGGGTAATCTGATAGATTGCTGGGGGGGGCAATGCATGATGGACTGCCATCCCATCCAAGGGACAGTAGAAATAGTCCTTGTCGCTTAATGCTATAAATTTATAACCACAGTTAAGCATCAGCAGCTATTTAGCCAGTCAGCTTTAGAGGCTTAAGTTAACTAATGAGTCAACATGCACTCTTTTTAGATGTGCTTGACTCCAGGGTTCAGTATCCCTCTAGCAGGGTCCAAGTGAGATATTTATATTTTTTGTGTGTTTTCACTCTCTTTTTTTCCTTTCTTGTGTACAGCAATTTCCTTTCCCATCCTATACAACAGATCTCGCCATGGAGTTGATTTCTCTCATGATGCCACTCTTAGTCATGTTAGGCTTCATGTATTCAGTTATGACAATTATCAAGGTATGTAAAGACTTTCAATTTACCATCTTTTTTAAAGTGCTTATAAAGTAAAAAATAATTGCACCTTATTTGAAAGGCTTTTCAAAATAAACAAGAATAGCATTTTCCTTTTTGGATTATCTTTTTTCGTTTTAGACATATCAATTGACATTTTTGTGTTATACAAATGAGGAAAGTGATGACATCATAAATATTGTTTTATTAAACAGTAAGCTACTGAATCAGGAATATCTCTTGAAATAGCAGTGTCCTTCAAACTTGGCACCAGAAATGTACATCACAAAAGAAACAAGACCTACAATTAAAATGCCTTATTACAATTAACTTAACTTAATTAACTTAATAATAAATTAAATCATCTTTCTTGTTTGAAATCAAAATGGCTTCTTCTGAATAGTAATCCTCCTTAGTGAGCACCATATACTTTCTTATACTGTAGTAGTGAGAATTCGGTGGTATATCAATTCAATATCCTTGGATTGATGACTGTCTCAATTCTCATCACCAGTTTGCCTTAAAGTGTGGTGATATTGCAAGGAGAAGTTGCATATTGACAGAAAGAGACTGGAGCCAAGAGTGTTGACACAAAATAAAAAAATAATGGTATCATCCTGTTTCTTTGTGATGTACATTCCTGGTGCCAAATTTGAATAGCACTGCTCAAATATTTCTAGAGATATTCTTGATATTACTGTTTTAGTAACATAATTTATGATGTCATTACTTTTCTCATAAATTTGCATAATACAAATTAAACATTAATTTCCCTAAATCCAAAGAGGAAAATGTCATTCTTCTTTGTTTTGGAAAGCCTTTAAAATAAGAAGCAATTATTTTTCACTTCATAGGCGTTTGAAATTTCAAAGGAATACATAACTATAATAACTGTCAGAGGAATCATGACTTGCATTACAACATACTTAAGGTCATTTTCCTGAAATAGAACGGTACCCAACACAACATTTGTTTCAAACTTTCTCCATTTATTAAGTGTAGCAATGATAGTGATGGTCCAAAAATGAAATTAAAAAGCAATGTCACAATGGTTGCTTAAGACATATATGATATGATGGGCCAATCTTACCCGATTTATACCTAATAATTTATGCCCTTTTTCCAAATGTTCAAGTTAATTACCTTTTGCCGTAGCTGGAAGCAAAGGTTATTAAAGCAATACTTGAAAAAAAACTTGATAGGCACAAAGTCTTGGGCACTTGGAATATATAATATATGGAAAAATCACACACAATTCTAAATGGCACTGACTCGAAACATTCATCCAGTTGACGTTTTTGAGGTCATAATTTGCATCCTCAAGTAACAGATTTGTGCACTCAATTACCAGTAACCATGTGTTTTTTTTCTTATTTAACACACAATTTTTTCCTTATTAATTTAAAGAGGATAATCTCTAACATTTTGTAATTGTGCCCATGGGCGCTCATGTGCATACGCTAGCTAGTGACGCAAAAATTGTGCGCAGTAGGGATGCACAATGCAATACTAAGCAATCACCTCAAATTAAAATGATGGATGCAAATTAAAATATGAAATAACTATTTATTATTTTGCTTCTTATTATTTTTATCATTATTATTATTTTATTTTTGATTGAGACACAGTTATAACTATTTAAATAAACTGGTTTTGTCATCTTTAGGAGCTGGTTTTGGAGAAACAGAGTCGTTTGAAAGAGTCAATGAAGATGATGGGACTGGCTAACTGGATTCATTGGTGTGCCTGGTTCACCAAGAATCTGTTGTTCCTCCTCATTTCTGTTATTGTGGTAGTCATTGTATTGAAGGTTATTTCCATATTGTTGTCAGTAGCAAATATGAATTTTCCTTGATTGTTTTCATTTGGACATTCCTGGAGGTGAAGAGTGAGGGTGCTGTTAGAAATTTTGAAAAGAATCCCTTAGAGCTACCAAATGTTTCCTGGAGGTGAGCTCCCATGCATGCATTATTAAAAAGGGTGGGGGTGCTGTCGTAAATTTTGAAAAGAACCCCTTACAGCTACCAGTTTTCTATTTTGTAGGCGTGGCTTGAAATTTTTTCAACCTGTAAGAGAAATCAATTCAAAAGCAACACATTACTGATAGTGACTTATTTTTGGCTAAGTACCCCAAAAGGTAAATTGTGGGAGGTGCGGTGGTCTCATGGTTAGTTCGCTCAACTCCGGATCGAGCAGTCCGGGTTCGAGACCCGGCCGAGGACACTGCGTTGTGTTCATAGGCAAGACACTTCACTCTTACAGTGCCTCTCTCCACCCAGGTGTATTAATGGGTACCAGCGAATTTAATGCTGGGGGTAACCCTGCGATAGACTAGCATTCCATCCAGGGGGGAGTAGAAATATTCTTAGTTGCTTCATGCTACAGAAACTGGAATAAGCTCTGCTCTTTTAACCTTTTAAAGGGACCACAACCACCCCCTGTTTCTTTTTTACACGGAAGTCCCCCTGGGGATGTTTGACACTGATTTCAGAATGTTGGTTATTCATAACATGTCCTGGGCTGCTGCCTGCTCTTAGTTTGTTTGTTTCTTTTGCAGGTCCTGGTTTTTAAGTATTCTGATGCAAGTGTTATCTTGATTCTGTTCATCCTCTACATTATTGCTAGTATTTTATTTGCCTTCTGTGTCAGGTAAATACAATAACCAATTGGGAAGATTATGGCTCCAAGAGACTTTAATTTTTTCTGAAGCATCTCAGTGGTCTGGAATCCCAAGTCCTTGAATCTGATTGGCTTATTCCGTGTGCTCCAGAGGTCTGGATTTTTCCATCCAGACCCCATGTACAGACTGCTCCGAGTTTTCCAGGATTGCGGTTATTTTAGCAGCTTTTTGTAGCACTGAAAATCTACATGAAATGTAAACATTGGACAAAAGGTTAAACAATTATGGATTCAGATAATGACAGCTATCATAGCGAAAGTGAATTTTATTATCAAGACGAAGAAAACATAACTTGTCCAAAACGTCAAACGCACGTGCACGGTGTGAAACTACTTCAGTAAAAAATCAACACAAATATTTCTAAAAAAGTTATTTCCCACATGAGGTGTACTCAAGACCTCGGGCACAGTTTTTCCCAATACGGACCTCCCCGCCGGCAAATAACATAAATGTACAAGTATAAATATACATAATAAGAATATTGTATTAAACACATACACTGATAACTAACTACAGTACACAGTGAAAGTTGCACAGGCTCTCAGTATCGCACATGATAATTATTCACATTACTTTGACACCACATTAGTATGTACCAGTACTCTTATTTTGCATTTGTTAATGGGAGTACAAGTACACGACCATATGACATGAAAGGCAAGCAGTTGTTTAAGTTGCTGTTTGCTATTGTCTGATCTTTCCACTCTCCAACCTTTGAATTTCAGGAGTTTGTCCCTGTACCTTTGTGGATATAGTGGGATCCTGATTTTTCAAGCCCTCAACTTTTTGAACCTCCTGATCAAACCAACCGTTGATTTCCTCCATCCGTTGAACACTGTAATTTCACATCCCCAATTTCTCAAATTACTTTCACTGTAATTATATAGTCACTGATATTTTCATGCACTTTGGACCTCTACTGTTGTTTAGATAGTAAGTTAGGTTGAGGGTCCTGTGGTGTGTGAGGAGAATTAAGCATTGCTGGATGTGTTTGATTTTTTCAGTGTGTTTTTCTCCCGCCCTGTTCTTGGTATGCTTCTGGGTGCCTTAATTTGGATTGCAACATTGGTGCCATATTTTGTTGTTTATGACAACAAAAAGTACAGAACTTTAACCAGGTAAATTGTCAAATAAAATAGAAAGCAAATACATTTGATTTAGTTCTTAAGAAGGGATAGAGGTCATCCATCCCTTCCAGTAAAATACCCTTACTGACAGATGCTCTTTTGCATGCAATTTGTCATTATTGCAGCACAGTCATCCAGTGTTGGTTTTTTTTTTCAGATCACAGAAAGCTGGGGCATGTCTTTTACCTAACACCTGCTTGGGAATTGCTGCTAAACTGTTTGCACAATTTGAGACTCAAAGAGTTGGAATTTCATGGAAAGATGTTTCTGGTTTCCCTTCACCTGATGAAAACTTCAACTTGGCCTGGGTGTTTTACATGCTATTGGCACAAAGTGCAATTTTTGCAACTGTTACTTGGTGGGTATTATGAAATATAATATATAAACTGAAAATTTACACATCTGCAACAGTAAAGCTGTGACCAAGTTTTGAGTCAGCTCTTGCCTTGCCTAACCTGTTCCAAATCAGCTGTTTATATTATGAGAGAATCATAATTATCTGTTCAGTAGCAGGCTCCTTCATCCATAGCCATTATACACTGCCCTTGCCTTTTACTACGCAACTGGAAACTGTTACCAGCTACCAGGAGAAGACAAAGTTGTACATATACATGTAAGCCACCAACAAGGAAAAAAATATAGTGTCAAATAAGACAAAACCTTGTGCATTTATTTTCCCAAAGACATTAGATACTTCATGGCAAAACAAATTTTTGCAAGGGGCATGGGTGTCAGTCTCTAAAAATTACTACCATTAATGTTTACTTATTTATGAGGGAGGCATGTTTAAAATCTGCGAGTTATTAATAACCTGGTATCAATTTAAACATTTTTTCAGGAAAGAATATTGTGATTGTTATGCATTGTAGATTAAAACTGTTGGCTCCTTTTATCAGGTATGTTGAAGGAGTGTTTCCTGGAGAGTTTGGAATTCCCAAACCATTTTATTTCCCGTTCTTGCCATCCTATTGGAGAGGCCACTCTCATCAGAACACTTGCACTGTTAACCCAGTAAGTATTACAGTGTACATTTACTAAATCATAATTTCTATTTTTAAAATGTTAGCATACATGAGATATTTCTTATATTTTGCCCAAAGTTTTAGTCCTGATACAACTCAGTGAAGCTTTTATGGAAGTAAAAGTTTTTGTCACAATTTACAAGTTGCATTTTATGTAAATTTCTTATTAATATTTGTTATTGTTCTCCCCAAAAATACCTACTATCAAGTGGATTGCAATATTACAAGTTTACTTCATTTACTTAGGCTCACACACAAACACATGCACAGACAACTCACAAAAAATGCACTAAAAACAAGTTTCTTAAGCTTACATATCTAGAAATGGTATTTTAACAGTCAAACCATGGCCACTGAAAAGTGATTATTAAGTAGTATTGTACTTTTCGCAAAAAGCACAGTTGATATCATAATTTACAGACTGAACGACATACAATAAAAAATAGGTTTCCTAGCATTGCTGCTCAATCACCATGTTTGATCAAGAATATTAGCAACAGAGGTAAGGAGGAGATAACGTTTAGCAGCATACATTGGGCAAAACAAAAAACTGTTTCACCAATTCAGAGTGAAGACCTCACACTCTAATAAGTAACTAATATTTAATGCTTTGGTTTTTTTTGTTTTCAGTCAGATACATGCATGGGTCAGGTAGGCTTTTTCAATATTTATATCTAATGGTACATTATATCTTAATTAATACTGAAGAATTTTATTGCAGCTTACTAAATTGGGACAGCAAGTTTTGCAGATGCACACATGTAGTTCTAATAATTTATACTTTTTTGGCTCTGATTCAAACTTTTCATTAGCATGCAGTCTCATTAAATGTTCAAATAATGTTTCTTCAAATTAGTAATACTTATATTAAAAGGATGATTCAGGCTAATTACTTATTAACTGAGAGTGGTGAGGTCTTTTTGGTAAAATCCAAACTGAGACCTTGCTCTATTGACAAGTGACAGTGAGGTCAATAGGGAAAGCCCAGTTTGAAATTTTCTTGTAAAGACTGAACTTTTTTAGGTTAATACATGAAAACTGAATTTGTTTTTGGACGCCTGTAATGGGCCTGTGGGCATGGTAGGAGAATACATGTAATGCGCTTGAATTGACCAATTAAAGCACACATTATACCAGCAACATAATATATCAAAAGCCACAATTATAATAAGTGTACTTTCACAAAGTACTAGTTACCTGCAATGTTTATTGGTAATTCTATCTTCTTCATTTTTTCACTCTTTTTGCATTGGGTGAACTTTTTCTTATTTGGTGATTGACCAAGAAAACATTGATTTGTTTTCCAACAATCTCAGATTGAAATGGACTGTTATAAATGTTTTCATGTTCAGGAGTTGAACACATTGGTGATAACTGATAATGATGATGAGGTTAAAAATGCTGAAGTTGAGGAGGAACCAGAGCTACCCATTGGTGTATCAATCAAAGGGCTCAGGAAAGTCTTCAAGGCAAGTATTTTATGATATACAGATGGATATGTTGACATTATACCTTTACATGAAAAATATTATATAATTATCATGAATTCTCACATACTGTTGTTAGTTTTATTGGAGTATATAGCATGGCAAAAGGATATGTTGAAAGGTACACATGTACATTTAATATGTCACTTCTGAAGTCATGACTATATCCTTGAAAATGCAAATGTGTGTACATATCAGAAAGTTCCTTGAGATTCTGTCACACACCAGTGATCTACCTTTGATGTCGAAAGCACATGTCTTGTTGTTTAGTTCTGCTTAACTTAACAAGCCTACTCAATCTGTTTCTTTCACTGTTTTATCCCTCAGGGATCCACTGGATCCAAAGTTGCTGTAGATGAACTTTCACTTAACATTTTCAAAGGCCAAATAACTGCTCTCCTGGGGCACAATGGAGCAGGAAAGACAACAACAATATCTATGTTGACAGGCTTGTTTCCACCTTCCTCTGGGTCTGCTCACATTGATGGAAAGAGTATCATCAATGAAATGGACACTATTCGGGACAGCCTGGGACTCTGCCCCCAACACAATGTGCTGTTTGACCGGCTAACAGTAAAGGAACATCTTGATTTCTTTATAAACTTGAAGGTATGAAGCCAGCCTGTTGGTAATTGGGTCATTATGTTTGTTATTATTACATACGCTCCTCCACTGTATGTCTTCCTTGGTAAAAATGGTAAGTTAATTCCCTTTGCAGTTACATTGTGTAGTATGAGACTGTGTTTTTGCTAAATTTCCTGAAACATGAGCATTTCAGATGAATCAATTTAAACTTTTTGATATTTTTGGCTGTATATATCTTCTCAGTCGAAAATGACAAGAGAAAAGAAAATTAATAAGACTGTAACAATACCAGAATTCTAATAAAGAGTTCAATATTCATATTAAAAAATTTAAATGAAATTATGTTTGGATTAATAATGGATGGGTTAGTTTTAGGATGTCTTGGTTATGGCTGTTTTTATTGATTTTGACTGATTCAGTAACACTTTGCAAATTTCCACCCAACTGAATAATGCCTAGTCCTTACATACAGTTGTAGTTATGTATCTGTACTGTTGCATGTACAGGGCAAGTTTGGTCAAGAAGCCATGCAGGAAGTGAGTCAGATGATAAGTGACATAAATCTTGCAGACAAGACCAATTCTCAGTCATCCACGCTATCTGGAGGAATGAAAAGGAAATTAAGGTATATTACATGTTAGTTGCTGATTCATAATAACTTACCAAAGTGAAAAAAATAGATGCCTGTAAGAAAATGCAGTTATTTCCATATTATTTCTTACATCCTATATAAACAGGTACAGATGTTGAATGATGTAGCTGTTAAGATGTAGACAGAGTATACAAGTTACATATAATAGAATGATATATAATTATAAATGAACAAGTGTTTTGTTTTGGAGTCCTGAAAAGACAACAAGATTTATTTCTGGGAAAGTTGAAATGTAAACAACAATATTTTAAGGTAAATGAAGTTGTATTCTTATAAAGAACATGCAGCTTATAATATTTTTGAGTAATGTTTCACTGAAATTTTAATAGAAATTATTCAACTTTAAGTAGTATACTCTTAAGATCAGTAAAACACCTCACTTGTTTTATTCACAGTTGTGCTATTGCACTTATTGGAGGCTCTGAAATTGTTTTCTTGGATGAGCCAACATCAGGAATGGACCCATATGCTAGAAGAGGGACATGGGACCTGCTCTTGAAGCACAAAGCTGGAAGAACTATTATTCTGACCACACATTTTATGTGAGAATTATTTTATTATGGTATAATAATAGGTAATAATCAGGAGAAATCTCATTTGAGAACAGCTGATAAGGCCTTAGACAAAACTAGTTTAAATAATTGGTAAATTAGTCATTCAAATTTGTGTGCATAAAATAAAAATACTTTTAAACTGCAAATTTGCAAATTAATTATTTAATTTAATTTGCAAATTTTTGCACAAATCATTAAATAATCGAATAGTACTTAGGAAGAAAATTGTATCTTTGTTTAATTAGAACGTTTCTCATATTATGTTGATATGCTACAAAATAAGAGGTGTAGATAAGCTTGTTGTCTGTACTCATCTTTTGTAGGGATGAAGCAGACTTACTTGGAGATCGGATTGCC
>OMLO01003465.1_pt1 | contig 13014 bp, 7 predicted proteins | sample 1674811 | NCBI WGS metagenome assembly OMLO01 (sample SAMN06265003, study PRJEB25207) | coral metagenome | isolation source: Coral host | place: Mexico:La Bocana,Puerto Morelos, Mexico | collected 2008-11-13
TCCTTTGTTAAAGCCTTTCGTGACGCCTGGCGGGTGGCACGAACAGAAATTCGTCTACTGAAAAGTCTCTAGGGGTTCGCTCGTCAACAGCAGAGATTTGCCAAAACCAGTGGGTAGAACGGCAACAATATCTTTGTCTTTCAGTAAATATTCAAAGCACTTCACTTTAACAAAACGACAGAACGTTACAGCGATTAAAAGCATATCCAAGTCGACTTAACACAGACAGTGTCTCCGCCATCTTGATTTTGCCACTTTTTAATATGCAAACCTCGTTAATTTATTACACCCAGGATTTCAGGGTGTAAGATGGACACGTGACCAGCCGATGCCAGGGTCTTTTCCCGTGATCAATTTAAACCAATTAGAATCGGAGAAAATTTAGTGGTGAACTATAAGCGCTGATAGTGTCTCTCCGCGGATGAACACTATCGCGTCACGAGATCAATTTAAACCAATTAGAATCGGAGAAAATTTAGTGGTGAACTATAAGATAGTGATCAAGCTTGGCGGGCGATTATCTGCATCAAAGCACTCCCATCAAGAATTCTCGACTCTTTTTGAACCGGAGATCTCTTTAGATCCAGAAGGCGATTTGAAACATTTGACTTGGATACGAGTTCTGGTGAGCTTTGTTCTTTATTTAATACTGAGCTTCCTGGTCATATTTCCATCGAAGTGTTTGATCAAGGGGAGCAGAATGCAGGGCCATTTTTGAAGCGATACAATTCAGGGACTCGGCGGCTCGACAGCTCGTCAGTCGAGTTGTGTGTGTAAAGAACAAGTAAGGTATATAATTCGGCTCGGTGGCTCGTCACTCGTTTTCAAGAATAAAAGATAAGGTTTTCAAGAATAAAAGATAAGGTATATAATCCCGGTCTGGCGTTATTCTGAGCCAAAAGCAATTCGTGCTTGTTTCTGACACTTCCCGCGGCTTGGCCAAGTCACGTCTCCTCCACGGCCGTACAAACTTGACTGGTTTCTTTATATACAGTTAGTGTCTCTGGAGAAGTGGAACAACCACTAGGTAAATCGTTTTCACACACCACTTATTCCAAATGAAATGTGAGTGAACAGGTAGCCCCCTCAAAAAGTTACATTGGCGAAAAAACTTGTTGGGCAAAGCTTCAGTTCATGGCCTCTGCTTTTTGACGACAGGTTTTTGGAGGACACTGTATACATACAGGTAGAGTACGTTGACCCACTGGAAAGTATCAAATGCAAATTTTAATGTACATTTAAATCATTGTCATCCCTGTAATGTAGTGTAGTGTTCTTGAATGCTCTTTTTGTGTTATAACAGTGAGGTGACCTGTTTCCATGTTCGCTTGTTAAATTTTTGCTTCACATAAGGTAGGCTAATTGTGACAGAAAGTGGAGTCCGCATTGATGCCTATACAGTTGTGCAGTTTGATTAATCTTACTGTTTTGGTCAATTCTGAACTTTCCTATCTTACGTGTTGGTTTATTACTGAAATGGAGTGCCAGCCTACATATTCGCTGAGAAGAAACGGAATGAAATTAAAAATTAAAATATGTACGTTTGGACCTAACGAGCACAGCACGCGTGTTTAATGTTCTAGTTACAAGGGAATAGAAATTATGGTGAAAGCCCACGGACATGAATTTGACATATAAGTTATGAGTAAGCGATGCTTTTTTCTGCTATAAACAAATGTTTGTTTTTTTCTTTTGCAGAAATACTTTTCAATATGGGACGTGTTCTTGTCATTTTACTTGTTCTGTGCCTCATTGTCTCCTGCCAGTTGCATGAAAGGTTTGTGTTTTATCGTCAGAAATCAACTTAAGTCCTAACGTAAAGTTTCTTAATACGGACCAACCCAAGCCCGCAGATTACGCTGTATTTCTCATTTTAATAAATAAAACAAAATTAATAGCGAAAGATCGCCAAAACACGCAAAGTAAAAATGTAATTCAATGCGAGCGTAAACTCGATAGCAAGAACAAAGTTTTTCGCTTTGTGAGCTTTCATTATCCAATTATCCATTCTTTTTATTTTTTTACGTCTGTATAGTTTACAATGAAACAAAAGCTATAGTTTCTAGCAGGGCGATGAGAGCGCTCCGTAACTCAAAGTCCATATGATTGTGAAAAAATACCCTAAGATTCGGAAGTCCGAGCCGCGTGGATGTTTGCTCAGATGAACGACAACATTAGAAATACTCAGTTGTTATTCATTAACAATTTCTTTTAAAAAGCGGCAGATCAAGCCCACCTCGTCCTCATGGCGCGCTGTGCGTTTACGTTTGCGATTGGTCAGGTATGAAGCAGAGAACAAACAGCAAACAGCAAATTATTAATTTGCTGTGGCTACACTGCGCACTTTTGCCCTAGGTAAACTTGATTTGTTGACAGTTTTACCTAGGGAAACTTAAATTTAGAGGTGTGACCGATTTTTCCCCGGGTAAATTACCTAGGGAAAATTTTCCTTTGAAGCTTGAATATGTCAGGAGAACAATAGAATTTCCCTTGACAGTTACCCTACATGGTTTGAAGGGGTAAACTGAAATCCCAAGGTAGTTAGCCAATAGATGCTCATCGGCAAACGCGCTGATGACAGATTTATTTTTACGCGTCACGTTTTACTTGAAAAAGATCAAAGTGCAATTCTTTTGTCGCCTTTGCCGCGTGCGTGTCGGCGTGTGTCTAAAGAAGAAGATGGCGTGGTTTAGATCGAATGTGTAAGTTTAAATCATTTCCAATCAGTACACGTTTCATTTGGCTGCTCGAAGTATAGTGTCTTGTCGCTGGATAACAGGAGCAACAGCCCTGCAAAATAAAATGGAATGTTTCCCTTATAACCCAAAAGTTTTCTTTCCACCACATGTTCAAAGCATTTGAATTGAGCAAATTTTCAAACCAGTACTGAGGTCTTGGTAGAACCCCCATGATACACCGAGGGCGACGTTTCTGCAAAGCAAAAGTATTAAAAACACGGATTAACGCAGCGTGTCGTCTTCTTTGGGCCCGTCGAGATGTCAGTCGCTGAAGAAAAATCACTCCTGATCGCCTTGCTCGTTGCAACACCGAAAAAAAAGTAATGAAAAGAGGAGAACCATTTCTATTTGATCTGCATGATTATCTAACATGTTGTTTTTGATTTGCGCGCCAAATATTTGTTTACGCGACGTGGAATTTAATCCCGTCAATCCCTAGTAAATACCCAGATGTGGTTTCCTCAGTGGGAAAATGAAACCCCGGATAAATATACCTCGGGTAACCTCAGGTAAATTTTCCCTAGGTAAATCAATTTGCTCTCGGGCAAAAGTGCGTAGTGTGACCTCAACTATTTGACTCAGCATTTCGGTAAGACAGTTTTATTCGGGTCAGGCCAGAGAGAAAAATCAACAGGAAAGGCTGAGAATAACTTGGAAAAGGCCCGCGGAGAAATAATTTAAGTCTATGCGCCTGACCTGGAGTGACATGGGCTCTTGAATTCTAAAGGTGGCACAAGACCAGCTAGGGGAGGACTGTAAAAAATTAAACAAAAGTTATTTTATATTTTATCTACAGTCAAGCTTGGCGTCGTCGTCGTCGGATGAAGTTAAAAAACAATTTTTCTGCCAAGGCCAGTAATGACGTCATTTCAGAGACTAAGGCCGTCGGGGATGTTTTGGAGATTGGGCACCAGAATCAGAAGCATAACGACAAAGACATCTGATTCGATGATTGCTTGATAAAAGTCCAGCTGAGTGTTGAGAAACAGAAATAAAAGCTAAATTACTTAATCCTTGTGGACTAGTATCTTTATGGCATATCGCCGTGATGGGGAAATATTAATAACAGGGCAACACAGCAGCTTACATCTATTACACCAGAGTTAATAGAGGGAGACTGGTTATGAAAGCCGGTGGACTTCAAAGGACGAACTCTTTGTTTTGGTTTATGGCATGTCACGTGATCGCGAAGGTGCACAGAATATCAAAATGACGAGCTGCGGGTAGCTTTTGTCCGAGTTTGCAGGGGTTTATTCTTGTTTTACTGGTGATCTTGAATGACATAGGCTCTTGAATTCTAAAGGTAGAACAAGACCACTCCCGCTAGGGAAGGACTGTAAAAAATTAAACAAAAGTTATTTTATATTTTATCTAAAGTCAAGCTTGGCATCGTCGCCGCGCGGGGTTCAAGTTAAGAAACCATCATTCTGCCAAGGCCAGAAATGACGTCATTTCAGAGACTAAGGCCGTCGGGGATGTTCTGGAGACTGGGCACCAGAATCAGAAGAGACATCGGATTCGATAATTGCTTGATAAAGGTGGAGCTGAGTGTTGAGAAACAAGGGAAATATCACATTCACAAGGAATGAGAGAAATTTCATTCAATTCGTGATGAATATTCCCGGTTTGCTCTGTCAAGCCATCAAAAATATAAATTAATAACATAAAAGTCTGGAATATGTTATATCATTGATATACAAACTACCTCGCCAAATTCCAGGTCCATGCGGGTTTTCATTCGTGCGTTATTCGAAAAAGTGTTTCGCCCAAATTTATAGACGCCATGTTGGTGCCCTTCCGAGAGGCATCACGACATGGCTTGTAAAGCGACCAGTTCACAAAGGCTCTTATATCTGATCAAATTAAAACTTCAGAAGAATGGGTCATTTTTAATTTTGGTTAATAATGACGTCATATCAAAACCGGCAACACGTAGACCTCAGGTCCAACAAAGAAAACCATAAACAGAGAAAGGAAAAACTCAAAGCAATCGTTAAGCGTTTTCTTTTTAAAGCAGGCAAGACGAGCCAAATCATCGGGCAATCTATCCTGACCGCTTTTTCCCAAAAGGTAATGGTGTTCCCTCTGTTCTTGATGTTAGGCAATAAATATTTTATTTATTAACCAAGCTTGTTTCATCAAAATGGATTGATCTTGGTATAGTCCTCTGGAGTGTGTTGATGGACCTGGAATGCATCTCGGTACATAATTATAAACACCCAAAATAAAACCTTACCAAAATCCAGAACTCTGAGCTTTGTTGTCGGTTGTGCAATGCGGAAGTGGAACTGTGGAAATTGTACTGGTAATACTGACAGACCAAGGATTCTCAAACACATCGGGCTTCAGTAAAGAAATCTAGTTTGTTCCTGATATTTTGGTGTAAATTTCAATACTCGCACTCGCTGGATTTTCTCATCAGTGAAACAAAAAGGAGAAACAGGAAGTAATAAAGAAAAGCAAACTAAAGTTGCACAGAACAAGTTCCGGCTATTAACCTACGAAAAATGTGGGTCTCCACCAGTTTATTAACTTAGGGCACCTTCGAACTGCCCCCAAAGGGAAGGTTTTATGTAGACGCCCCAAGCGTTTATACGCGGTCAAGGTGATTCTGGCATTTATTTGAGCTTTTATGTTTAGCTCAACTTGTCCAATTAATAGACTGAGATGTTAGTTACTGACTTCTGGTCATTATTGGGGAAACCTTTGGTGAAGTTCGTTTTCTCCAAATCTATGAACGGAGCTTTCAGCGCTGAATACCAAATACTTTACGACTTCTTTTAAAATCACTGAAACGTTCTTGTGTTTTCTTTTCATTAAGTATAATCAAGACACTGTTTCTTGGCGAAATTTAGGGGTTAATTAAGAAAAAACTACGTTCTCGAGATTGCTGAACAACACTCGCAGCTAGCTTTTTGAAGGGTGGCTCATGAGAAATGCCTGGCTGGGTTGACATGTAACATGATGTAAGGTAAGCTGTAGACCGTGCATTTTGTTTCAGAAATCCTCCACGCGTGGGACAAAGTTAAGGTTATGCAAATTACTGAGGGAGAGAGAGGGAAACATAACTCGTCGCATACAAGGAAAACAAATGGTTTGTTCACGGTCTAGGTAAGGTGCATAGCTAAGTTAAGTCTGTATTCACGTTAGCCACACCGGCGAGAAGACTGTGATTATTTCTCTCTCTCGCCATCTCCGCCCCCCTCCGTTCTCTTCGGATAGCATGCTAGAACAAGGCAGTACGGCTTCAAAATGGATAAAAGGCCGAGTTCTCGATATATCAGGAATTCACTGTTTAGTTGAGTAAAACGCACGGTAGTTTAAAATCCGCCACAAAATCACTAAATTAAAAGTGTCTTCGTTGATGATATTCATATTTCGATACGTAGCAATGCTTGTAATTTTCTATGAAGATCTTAGCAAAAAGACTCAGATTCTCAAATACCCTGACTAAAAAATCCTTAAAAATCCTTGCAGATCCTGGCAAGAATATAAAAGCTCTTTTTAAGACCCTCCTCAATAGGGCCCGCGAAGATCTTTATGAATATCTTTGAAGATTCTTAAAGATCTTTAAAAGAATTTCACACGAATTTTCATTGGAAAAAGGTGGTCGGCTAGGTACAAAATTAAAAAAAAACGGCGAAAAATAGTTCGTGGGACATGATATAAAACGAAAGGTCTCTCCAATACTCCAACACCCCGATCATTACGGAAATGAAGGACTATTTCTTTCTAAAATAACTCCTTGTTGAGTATCTTTCTTCATTTTCGACACGCCGCAAAGGAGGCATATAAGTCAAAACATTGCTGAAATGGCTCATTCGCGTCATCAAACCATTTATATCTTAGTCAATGCAAAGGCAGCTGTTTCACTCAGAAATCACTGCCAGTTGATGGCTTCTCATGTCACATAGTACAGACTTTTTTTTGATAACTAACCGTCGAGACTTTTGATAAAATCATTGCCTGTAACTGACTGCTTAAATGTAGCTGCTGAATAGCATAGGAATTTTTTTATTTTCTTTTTTTAAAGGTTTTATTTAATTTAGCACACTAAGAGGTGAAAGGTTAAGAAGCTTGGCAACCTTTTGATTTAAGTTCCCATGTAGATTCTTCTTCCGCCGTAAACAATGAGACAAAAAAACATTTATATTTGGAAAAACAACTGTTTGGCTCGACAAGCGCCCCCATTTCTCAGTGGGTTCACGATATTGGCGGAACTCACATCACTTAGACTAAGTGGTATGACTTAAGAGTTGTCGAATTTTTTGATGAAATCTTGGCTTCCGGTCTCGGGTAACATTATGGGTCTCAGGGAAACAAAACTTACTGTTCTCCGCGGAGGCAGTCATTAAGGGTTTTATCATACCTCCCATCTCAAAATTAAAAAAAAACAAGCTGCAAAAAATCTTTTGCTTGGCGCTAGCTGACACACAGTGAGTTTTGACCAACGACAAGTGACACGTTTTCCTCCAATTGGAAAACGTATTTTAGGTGGGAGGCATAATAATTCAATTTGACACTGTTAGAGTGAAAGGTCAAGAAACTTGTGTACTCTGTATGTTTTTTTCTTGAATCTTCTTTTTGACGAAATTCCAATATGCTAACTAACTAATATGCCAAACACATCGGATTCAGTTAGGAGCATTTTGCTTTCACTTTGCCTGGAATTAACATAACAGAAAGCACAACATTTCTATCCTCCATTGTACCATTAAAAATTATAGTATAAACTGTATCTTTTCTGATCATTTTATTCATGAAACAGTGTTGGATTTGATCTTTGTGTACTCCTGTATTCGTAGCACGGTTTTAGTCAGCCTAAATTTGGCAGAAAAATAACTGTGTACTCAACCTGGAAATTAACGTATAGTAACGTGTGTTGATGTGGGAGCTAGGGAAAGAGGTAAAATCGCGTAGGCATGAAAAATAAAGAAAGTTCGCGAGTTGTTCCTTACCATGTGTTGTATCATTGTGTGGATCGTTAGATTTACATTTCCCCCCACAGGCACATCGTAGCTTCCTCAATTGAACATCAACTTGCACTTAAATGAGCTTTGAAAGCATTTAGTATCTCTGCAGGTGACATTTTGACACCAAGGGTGAGACACCCGTTGGCCAGGTGTTACCTTAGTATGGCATAATTGCAACGCGGTTCTTTTCAAGCCAGTGCCACAAAGGACTACTTTTCATCGTTGCTCTACGTTTCAGCGTGTTTCGACGATCGCAATGATGAGTGACTCATAGGGTGGTGCATCCTTATTCGTACTTTCAACACCAGTGTGAGTTTGACTCTACAGTATTCAGTGAGAATAAATTGCATTTAACTATCTTTTTTCATTTCATGGGCGAAAGGGGAGCGCTCTTAACGAAATTCAAAATTTAGTTTTTTATGCTCTGATAACGAATTACTGAATAAACAAAACTAAGTGTACACAAAGGGACTGTGTAATGAAGCAATTTTCCTTTAAGGGAGAGGATCAGACTCCAAGCCGAGCCAACCCAGGCGACCGAGAGAACCTGTTTGAACAGCAGTGCGCAATCTTAGAACTTCATTCAAGACTTCACACAGAGGGGCTTGGTGGACCTAGGTGAAGGATCACTCTGTAAATAGGTGCGAGAAACCAGCATGTTAGAGATTGGTCGCTAACGTTTTCCACGTTAAAATTTTAGCTATTTGTGCGTCTTCTACCAGGGATAGGTCAGAAATGAGGAAGTCAGTAGGGTCGTGTATTTTAACTTAAAATGGCTGCTGTATAAGGGCTGGTTGTGGGAAGAAAGGGTAACACACTCTAACAGAGTCAAATCCTCTCTATGTAAACAGATCGTTGCTAATACTCTCGAAGACCAATGGACCCTCTCTGTAGAAAATGCTTATAATTCTAACAACAGTAAAATTTAATCTGATCTCAAAGCTAATGTCTAAAGTCAGTATCAAAATTATTCTTTTAAAAAGGTTTTCAATTACTAGTCCCCACCACTAGGTTTTGTTATTGTAACTGAAAACAAGGCTAAAAAAAATTCAAACAGGAGTAAAATATAATTTTATCTTTAAATAGAGAGAAAACGCTTAAAATAACTAGACATCTTTTGAAATGTTTTATTTTTAGTAACAGGTGAAGAAAATTTCTCACCCAGTTGTGTTTGTTTTTCGTACACGTTCTACACATAATGCTTTGTTACTAAACATGATTATCGAAACATAGCGCCTTAAAAAACAATCGCATTGAAGTATCTTATCACCATATGAAAATATAGTGACTGATTCCACGCCCACTTCTTTCTACAGAGCGTCAATGTTGTTATTTACCTTACTTCAGCTGAAAAGATGAGAAAAGGAAACAAAATTAGAATAGAATAGAGCTATCAAGAGACACTTTTGGTGGCATTGTAGGATAATATGTATTATAAACTTGGGCGTTTGTGTTCTAAAAGTCGACTTGGTTTGCAAGACATGATCATAAAGTGACAAAGTCTGACTAGCAATCTAACCTACGATCTCTAAAAATCGGAAACTCAAGCAGGAATTTTCTCTTGTGCCGAAAGTGTATTTTCATTTGCTGCCTTTATTTACCATTTTAATTTGAATTAAGTGTCGTCGCCGCCTAAAAATGCAAAAACGTTTACGCCTTTGGCGCACGTGTTTAATTTCGCTGCGTGCAATTGTAGTAAAAATTAAACACTTTTAAATTGATTTAAGACGTGTCGTCACAGAAGAAAGTTTTGCCATGAGGAGTTTGCATTCATAAGCAATTGTCCTTTAGTAGCTTAAAAAATATTGGCCGGAATTTTACAAAATAGTAAGCGGATGCTAATAACATCCGGAGAAACCGATCTTAAGCGACTTTTATATTAGATAATGTCTGTAAAATAAAGTGGTGCTCACACTTCGTAGTGTTTCGAGAAGCATCGAATCCTTTAATTTGACAGGTTTTAGGGACAGCGCAACACGTACACTATTTGGTAAGTATTAATTTTACTTTATACCCAAAAAAGCGAAATTAGCCTTGGTGTTATCGTATCTTGATGTGCATGTTTCTTGGAGTGAGATTGTACTGAAGACAGTTCTAAGAGAGGAAACCTAAGCACAACCCTTCGGATAAAAGTGCTATTTATTTGTCGCCATTACTATCAGCTATGGCCTCCATTTGTCTTCTCTGTCGTCGAGGAACCAAACCTTAATTGCTCCCCACAAAGTTTTGTACTGATTTATTCAATTGACTTGAAAAGTTAAATTGGGGGCCTTTCTCCACGCTTGGAGTTGATTCTGGTGACAAACAATTACGCGCTCCTCTGAATTAAGAAATACAACAACAAAGAAAATCTGGTATTTAATTTGTCTGGCAAGTCGCAAATTTGAACTCGGTGATTCGTATTTAATATGGAATGGTTTTAACCTTACTTGACTCTAAAAATCCCAGATGATTCATAAATCTTAAGCCATAAGATTTGTGTTTTTTAACACGACCAGCGTTGTAAGCTTCTTTTTCTGCCTTTTTTGCCTTAGGATATGATTTTATTTTTCTTTCATTTTTATTTTTCAGATGTGAAATCAAAAAAAATCTTCTTTGCTTGTGTGAGCACCTGCTAATATAACAATAAATAAATAAATTATAAAATAGAATTTTTTTTATTAAATACTTAGCTTCTATCTAGATACATAGATGAACCTTGAGAGTTGTTGAAGCTCTTTAATTACCCTTTTTTTTCCTCTTTTGATTAAGGATAGTTAAAAACAGCAAAGCTTCTCGAATCCAAGACGCCACCTCGACTTCTATCTTCACACCGTTTGAAGCCTGTGTATATTTTGAATATATCACAAGCAATGCGATTACATTATCCTACAATTAACGTTGTGCGAAACGTTTCAACGGTCTTCAATCTTGATTGGAAATAAAGTAGTTCTCGTGATCAGATTTAGAATCAGAAATACAATGTCATCCAGAGAGAATGCTCACAAAAATAACCTATCTTGTTCATAGTATCAAAGGCATTAATCCTGCATCGCGCGGTAGGAAGCACTAGAAATCGACAAATAAACGTTTTTAAAATCTTTATCATATAACGCACTCTCTTATTGGTCAACACAAGGAAATATGTTCGTATCAAAGTGCTTACCAAGATATATCTTATATAACAAAAAAAAAACCGGTAGCATCACGCGGTAGGAAGCACTAGAAATTGATAAATAAACGTATTTTAAAATTTTTATCATATCACGCCCTCTCCTATTGGTCAGGATAAGGAAATATACTCGTGTCAAAGAGCTTACCAAGACATATCTTATATAACAAAATAACCGGTAGTGTCAACCGAGAGATCCGTACATAATCAACAGCTACGTCAGTCATACATTCAGCTGAAAGGTGTGTTGCTTGTTGATCACGGTTTGCTTGTCAGAAAATACTTCGCATGTAAATAGATCAGCTTCTGTAGTTGCATGCCAGTCTGCAGGGCGTGCGATTTGACTGACGTCAAAAGAATTAGCTTTAATCAATGTGAACTTTGATCAGAACTTGCCCAAGCTTTATGTGTAATGCCAGCGTTCAATTCTAAATGAAAATACGAAAAAAAGGCCGCCGTCATTCACGTTCTCCAAAATACCCAGAACTTTGTCATTTCACGTTGCTGTTTTGCAAAGGACGGCTAAGAAATGTACAAAGAATTAAAACGCACGTGCACAGCCATTCTTGTTTTGTGGGGTTCTCGTTGCCCTCGTCGTCGTGGTTTGCTTAAAATCCCTAATATCGCAAGACATAGAGTTCAAAACCAAGGCTTAGAACCAGCTTCACACTAAAATTTAAACTGTTATTTAACTTTATCAATTTCAGACGATAAATAGCTAAGTGCTTCTCTTTAATGGACAAGTTAGGATGAGTTCTATTTGTTGTACAGAATCACCTCATAACATCGATATTCTTTTTTTACAAGAAAACACAGTGGCCAAAAGTAATTGTAAATGGGATCTCCAATGCAACGCTGAAGTTATCTTTTTGTAATGATTTGGTGTATGAATTTAGCTAAAACGAAGCTCTTTCAACCTGAGAAAAGAGAAGCTTTTTTCCAGATCTCTTTCTTCGTTGAAATTTTTTGTTTTGGATCTGTGGTGTGATTTCTGGTGTAAAAGGGATGGTTTCACGATTTAGCGCATGTGCAAATTACACATTTTAAAAATACCTTTTTCTGCCTTCACGATGAGGTCGCACGATAGACTATATTTACATTCCTTTTGTTTTTCAAGGTTTAAATACGCCAAATAAAGGGAACACCAATCTCAATATGCAGCAGGATGCGAGCCAAAGTGACCCAGAGACTTTTGTATGGCAGAAAAACGGTTACTTGACTTATGGTGTCTTCATGTTCTTAATCCTCTCGTTTGGCTTCATAGGAAATGTTCTGACTCTTCTTGTACTAAAACAGCGTGAACATCGCAGCCGAGGGGTGACTCCTTTAATGGTCAACGTGGCATTAGCAGACATTTCTATAATCGTGTTTGGCTACCCGATCGCAATACAATCTACTTTAAGAGGAAAGCTTTTGGACAGATCTACGTGTGTGTGGGTGGCTTTCATCAATGGCACCGTGGGAATAACGTCCATTTTTACATTAACTGAAATGGTTGTGGTGTCATATTATGGTGTCAAGCAGGTAAACTCTAACACTCACAGACTGTCAACTCACCAAGTCATCTTCTTGATTGGCAGTGCATGGTTGTACGGATGCTTTTGCATGTTCCCACCGTTACTTGGCTGGAGTCGGTTTGTTGTCGCGCCCTCAAAAATAAGCTGTTGTCCTGATTGGGCGGGAAAATCTGCTTCTGCTATAAGTTACAATCTTCTTCTTGTTGCGTTTGGTTTCATTTTTCCTCTCACAGTCATGATCGTTTGCTACCACAAAATATTCAGGTAAATCAGTTTTGTTATCCATTATTCAAATAGCTACGCTTTTGATCCTATTTTGTGTAAAAAAAAACTTATGACATTTACAAATCATTTTTTTCTGCTTCTCCAACTTCATAATTATAAGTGACTTCCAGTCCGTCATTTGCGAAGTTCTAGACATTTAATGTCTGTGAGTCTCACTCGATGGAATGCGAGTCGATGATATTCGTTACGAACCACTTATCTTATGTTTGAGACCTTTTGTTTTCTTTATCGTGAGGTACGCATCCATGATGGAGGTTGACAGCCCGGGGGGGTTACTCGTTGAAATTTTTGGTGGGGGTGTGCCGCCCGCATCTCCAAATCCAGACCCAATTTCAGACCAAAAAATGCTA